>OCTW011586486.1_pt1 | contig 26768 bp, 20 predicted proteins | sample 1539671 | NCBI WGS metagenome assembly OCTW01 (sample SAMN02144230, study PRJEB22623) | gut metagenome | biome: sheep rumen | host: Ovis aries | place: New Zealand | reverse complement strand
ATTTTTAATCCGCTAAAAGCGCATTGCAAATGCTTTCACTCAATGCGGCCGGATTGCAAATCCGCCCGAACAAAAGCAAATCCACCCGAATGGCTATGCTTACTTAGGTGCTGAGTAATTACGAGGAATTTTGATTGTTGTATTGCATAACTTTCCCCTAAAGAATTAACTTCTAATTTGTCTGCAAATCGTTTTTTTTATATAACTTTGCAATTTGATTGATGTATTATTTCAATTAAATCCATAGGTAAATCACACTATGTGGTGAATAGCAATAAAACCAAGAAAAACTGCTAAAACAAAAAAGGGACAATGAAAAGGAAATTGATTTCTATGATTTTGTTGGCGTGGCTGTTGCCACAAGCCATGACAGCGCAATCACCAGAAACGTCGGCATGTCAACAAGAACAGCTTGACCGAGGTTTCGTGTGCATCAATACGGCTGCCACGTCATCGTTTCTGTCTTGGAGGTTGCTCGGCAGCGATGACGAACACACCTCATTCCTCATCATGAAAGACGGAGCTGTCATTGGCGACACCATACGCAACACCACGAGCATAAGGATGGCTTCGAACACGACGACGGAGTTTCAATTGGTGACTCTGGACAATGGCATACCCATTGACACCATCAAGCCTATTTCTTTCAACAAGACAGGCTTCCATCTGCTGCAACTCGACCGTCCTGCTGCTGGTAGTAATGCAGAAGGCAATTATACATATACTCCAAATGATTGTTCTGTGGGCGATGTAGATGGCGACGGACAATATGAGCTCATCGTGAAATGGGACCCAAGCAATTCCAAGGACAACTCTCAAAATGGATATACAGGCAACGTCTACTTGGACTGCTACCATCTCTTCACCGGCGAGAAGCTGTGGCGCATAGACCTGGGCGTGAACATCCGCGCCGGGGCACACTACACCCAGTTTCTCGTCTACGACTTCGACAAGGACGGCAAGTCAGAATTGATTTGCAAGACTGCTCCAGGTTCGAAGGACGCTACAGGAGAATATGTCAACCAAGTGGCAGACCTTGCCACAATCCGCAATGCCAGCAATACAAAGGATTGGCGCAACTCAAACGGGCGCATCGATGGCGGACAGGAATATCTGACCGTCTTCGAGGGGCTTACAGGAAAGGCCGTTCACACCATAGCTTATTACCCGAATCGCAATGCAAAGGCTGAATTGAGCGAGGCATCAGGCTCTTTCAATTGGGACGACCGCAGTGGCAAAAACGACTACTCCAACTATGGCAACCGTGGTGAGCGCTACCTGGCATGTGTCGCATATCTTGGCGGCAAGGAAGAGCGACCTTCTGCTGTGATGTGCCGGGGATACTACACTTATGCCTATTTGTGGGCAGTGGACTTTGATGGCGAAAAATTAAAAACACGCTGGCTACATAGTTCCGACAAGAAGACAACCTATAAACTAATGGATGCCAATGGTTCTACAAAAACATACACACCGCCGGCATGTTCTTCGGGAATGGGTCGCAACACCATGTATGCCAACGGCAACCACAACCTATCAGTGGGCGATGTGGACAACGACGGTTGCGACGAGATAATATGGGGCTCGGCAGCACTTGACCACGATGGCAAGATGCTCCATGCCGTGGGGTTTGGACATGGCGACGCCATCCACTTGGGTGACATGAATCCTGACAGGCCAGGCCTTGAACTATTCGACATCCATGAAGAGAAAGGTGAATTTGCATGGGACATGCATGATGCTTCCACTGGTGAAATCCTTTGGAAAGGCGGACAGCAAGGAGCCGACAATGGTCGAGGGGTGGCTGCCGACATCGTAACAAACAGTCGCGGCTATGAGTTCTGGTCAGCATACGGCGGCTTCGACAAGGAGAGTCGCAACCAAAACCCGTTTAATGCCGTGACAGGCAAAGAGGTGGGAACAAGAAAGCCATCCATGAATTTCCGCATCTATTGGGATGGTGATGCTTATGATGAACTACTCGATGGTACAAGCATCACAAAGTGGTCACCATCGGCCATTACCAACCTGGGCATTTATGCCACCAGTTCCAGCCAGAAGACATTTGCATCATTGGGCATGAGTCCAGCCTCATGCAACGGAACGAAGGCGACCCCATGTCTGCAAGCCGACCTGTTTGGAGACTGGCGTGAAGAGGTGGTTTGGTGGAACAACAACAACCCTTCACAATTATATATTGTAAGCAGCACAACAACAACGAAGTACAGGGTGCCGACGTTGATGCATGACCACCTCTATCGCATGGGCATCGCATGGCAGAACTGCGCCTACAACCAGCCTCCCCATTTGGGCTACTATCTGCCCGACTATGTGGATTCATTCCAGGGTGTGAAGGATGATGCCACCAGCATTGATGATATGCGCCAAAACATTGAGATTGTTGCACGCACCTATTATAACATGCAGGGACAACAAATATCCTCGCCTTCAAGATTCAACCAAGTGTATATAGTAAAGGAACATCATGCTGATGGTTCGGTAACGACGAAAAAACGCTTGATGCGTTAACAAGGGAAGTTCAAGACACAACAAGTCACACTAAGATGAGGCTTCTTCTGGGAACCATATAAATGTAAGCGGAATAATGTTGACAGAGAAGACAATGGAACGCCTGCGGATACTCGCAGAGTCGGCGAAATACGACGTATCATGCTCGTCGAGCGGCACTGTTCGCAGTGGTCGCAAGGGCATGGTGGGCAACACCGTGGGCGGCGTAGGTATCTGCCACTCATTTGCCGACGACGGGCGCTGCATCTCACTGTTAAAGGTGATGCTTACGAACTACTGCATATACGATTGTGCCTATTGCGTCAACCGCCGCTCAAATGACATCAGGCGAGCCACGCTCTCCGTATCGGAACTGGAGGAAATTACGATGGAGTTCTACCGCCGCAATTATATTGAAGGGTTGTTCCTTTCAAGTGGTGTAGTGCGGACACCCGACTACACCATGGAGCGGCTTGTGGCCATTGTCCGCGACCTGCGTACAATACACCGATTCAATGGTTACATACACCTCAAGAGCATTCCCGGAGCTTCACAAGAATTGCTTGCCGAGGCAGGTCGATGGGCAGACCGCATGAGTGTGAACATTGAAATACCACGAGAGGAGTCGCTTAAGCTGCTCGCTCCCGAGAAGGACCACCAAAGTGTCTTCCAACCCATGCAGATTATCCGACAAGGCATATTGGAAAACAAAGAAGAACGCCGCAAGTTCCGCCATGCCCCCCGCTTCGTTCCCGCCGGACAGTCTACACAAATGATAGTAGGGGCTACCAAGGAGACAGACCGCGACATCCTGCAAATGTCTTCGTCGTTATATGGCAAGGCACAGATGAGGCGAGTCTATTATTCTGGATATGTCAGTGTGAACACCTACGACCCTCGACTTCCCGTTTTGAAGCAACCACCCCTCGTGCGAGAAAACCGTCTATACCAAGCAGACTGGCTGTTGCGGTTCTATCACTTCACGGTTGACGAGATAGTGGATGACCAGCACACCCACCTCGACTTGGAGATAGACCCAAAGCTGGCTTGGGCATTACGCCACCCAGAATACTTCCCAGTAGACATCAACACTGCCGACTATGCACAACTGCTGCGAGTGCCCGGCCTCGGCACCAAGTCGGCAGGGCTCATTGTAAATGCCCGTCGCTCGGGACGGCTGACATCCTACCACCTGAAAAAGATGGGTGTGGTGATGAAAAAGGCCAAGTATTTCATTACTTGTGGTGAACTTACCTCAACATTCTCTCAGCCTACTATTGGAATTAACGAACTGCGTCCAGAGCGCTTGCGACCGTTGCTCGTGTCTAAAGCAGAACGGAAACGTGCTGCAGAGGAAATGCAACTTAAACTGGAATTCGAGGAATGATGGTATACGTTTTCGACGGGACCATGGATGGTCTGCTATCTGCCGTGTTCGATGCCTTCCTGCTGAAAGAAGAACCAGAGCGGCTGTTGACAGGTGGCGATGTTTTGCCTCTGTTCTGCGAACGCATCTACGAAGTCCATACCGGCAGCGAGAAGGCACGGCGTGTCTGGACCGGTCTGGAAGGGAAACTGCCACGCGAAGCTCTGAGAATGATATCCACCAGCCAACTGTCGGAACTGCCAGAATTGTGGCAACCGCTGTTCATGCTCGTGTGCAAAGTGTTCCGCCAAGGAGCCAAAGTGGTGAGAAACTATGCTGACCCTGATGTCCTTGTCGTGACGCAAATAGCACGCCGCGTGGCGCACGAAGCTCACCGCATGATGCAGTTTGTCCGTTTCCAAAAGGCAAAGGACGGCACCTATCTTGCAGTCATCTCACCCGACCAAAACGTGCTGCCCCTGATAATCAAGCACTTCCATGACCGTTTCAACGACCAACCATGGCTCATCTATGATGCCCATCGCCATTACGGATTTCATTACGACGGCCAATCACCACCCATCCGCATCACATTCGAGGACGAGGATTCTGTTCCATTCTCGTTAACCGACGGCAAGCTATCCGACCATGTCCTCAGCAGTGACGACCATTTGTTGCAAGACTTGTGGCGAACTTACTTCAAGGCCATTTGCATCCGTGAGCGCCTGAACCCCCGAAAACAACTCAATGACATGCCCCGCCGCTATTGGAAGTATCTGACAGAGAAGCAATAAGAAGACCCGTCATAGGCGGGTCTTCTCTTCGTTTCCAGCACCAGTGCCACGATACTTCGACCTCGTGGCGTTGAAGTTGTAGGAAAGGGTTAGCCCCACACACTGCGTATAGTTGTAGTAGGTTTGGTCTGTCTTGCCTATGGCGTAGTACGTAACAACCCTGTTCTCAAACGTGCGGAAGATGTCGTTGGCGTATAGAGTACACATCAGCCGTCCATTCAAGAAAGACTTCTGCAGCCTGGCATCCACCGTGAAGTTGTCACCGCGATACATGAATCCCCAATGGTTGCTACCCGTATAACTGGCTTGTATAAGCGCCTTGGTGGTGGGATTGATAACAAACCAACTCTTAATGTCGAAACTGAATTCGGGCTTGTTCAGTTTTTTTGGTGCTCCATACTTTTCTGCATCAAACATCTGCTGGTAGTAGTGCATGGTGGCTGTAGGTTGCCAGAATCCAAACTTAGGCGATGCAACGAGGGTGGCATAGACACGGTTCTGGTGATCGAAATTGGCAGGCTGGAATATGGCAATTTCCTTTTCCTCGTCGTACACCCTGCCAATATGGGTGAAAATGTCACTCTCATGGGTATAACCAGCCATGAAATTAAGCCAAGAATAAGTCAAGTTGAAATCTATGCTCTGACGCACAGAAGGGCGCAACAATGGGTTTCCACCCTCATAGAACATACGGCTGTCGTAAACAATCATAGAAGTCAGCATATTGTATGGCGGTCGGGTTATTCGCTTGCCGTAACTCAGTTGTGCGCTCCACCTACCCTTCTGCCATGCAGCCGAAAGGTTTGGGAACCAGTCGTTGTAGATTCGACTTGGTTCAGCCTGCCAGATGCCAAACGAATGGTAGTCCGTAGAAACATGCTCATATCGCAGTCCAGCATTCAGGCGCCATTGTCCCAACTGCATTTCGTATTCGGCAAAGCCGGCAACATTCTTTTCTCTCATCTCATTATCGGCTTCGGGTATGATGTTCTCTTCGTTGAAATTGTGGCCATAACTTTTCGTGCTCGTAGCCTCTGAACCACCACTCAGCACCCCCTTCCATATAGGATAAGTCAGCACCAACTTGCCTGCCGCCATCCTACGGTCTTCATTATTAAGTGTGGTGATGGTGCGATCGCCTAATTCATTGCTCAGTTCCTTTTGGCTGATTTGATTCTCCGATTCACGTTTCAGCAATGTGGCATTAAAGTCTACACCTAATTTCCCAACCTTTCCCACATAATATGTATTTAGTTCCCATGCAGGTTTGTCAGGCTCGTCGATATCCGTTTTCAGAATTATATTGCCGTAATATGCACCATTCTTCTGATAGTTCTGCTTCATGTCAGTCTTGAAATTGTTATAAAAAGACTTCTGCGATGAGAAACTCAGTCCAACAGAATGGTCGGTGTTGAAGTCGTAACTCAGACCAGCCCGATACTGTAATGCCGTCCAACTGCTCCTTACTGGCAAATCGGCATTTACAAAGAACTCATCTCTTTTTATTTGCAAAGTCTGCACTACATCTTGGTCATTGCTGTAGTGGCTGTTGTCGAGTGCCACGTTGGCAAAAGCCTCGAGACCGCCTATGCGATATTTCAATGTCAGGTCATCGTAGTTGTTCCATTTGTTGTTTTTCCATGTCTGACTGGTGGCCATCAGGCTCAGTCCGTCGCCCTGAGTCTTCAATGTTTTTATGCGAATTACTGCATTCACTTCGGCATTATATTGTGCTCCAGGGGCGGTGATGATGTCCACGCTCTTGATGTCAACCGACTTCAACTGTTTTAGTTCGCTGGCATTCCTCACCTTCTTGTTGTTGATGTATATCTCCGGTTCTCCCTTTGCCATCACCTCGAACTTGCCATCGCGCCCTTGCACCATTGGCATCATCGAGAGCAAGTCGTCGGCGGTGCCAACATCATGTAGGATGGAATGAAGCACATCTACAGTCATGCCCCCCGGAGTCATCTTGTATTGTGGTATCTCACCCTTCACAGTGACCCCATGCACCATGTAAGTTTCAGGTTGCATGGCAATAATACCCAACCTGCCAACGGGTGCGTTGCGTGTCAGCGTCTTGTATCCTATGCACGTCACCTTGACTATTATGCGTTGTGGTTGGCATGGGATGACGAAGTCACCATTCTCGTTGCTCACGCCGCCTGTGATGAAAACAGAGTCCTTGGGTGTGAGAAGCGATATCGTGGCAAAGGGAAGGGGTCGACCTTTCTCGTCGACAACATGTCCCAAGACCTTCGAGTCGGCCTTCTGCACACATTCCACATAAATGTCCATGCCATCGTAGCTCACACGCATCGGATAGAATCCCACCACTTGTTGAACAGCCTCCTTCACAGAGGCGTTTCTCAATGATGTAGTAATGGTAAAATCCTCCAATTCATCGAAGATGAAATTGATTTTATAACTCTTTTGAGAGTTGTCAATCCAGATGAGGGCATCAGAGAGCGAGATGTTCTTGAAGTCACGTGTAAGATGTTGTGCCTTTGCCATGGTAGCGAATAGGCACATTATAAAAACATATAAATATCTCATGATGGTGTACTAATTGATGGTGATGGTTTCGCCAGAGAGTGTGAGGTGTACCTTCTCGAAATGATTGATACGATTGACGATGTTTGAAAGAGTCTCCTCAGCTTCCCAGCTTAAATAAAAACGAATATTGCGTGCGGCTTCATTTATGAAAACCACTTCAACACCATAATCTTTGGATATCTGCTGCATGATTTGTTGCAGAGGGACGTTGTTGAACTGTTGGTTTTTCTTGGTGGAGTCGGTTTTCTCCATGGTAGAGTCAATACTTTGCGACTCCTTTTTCCACACCACTTCCCTTGCCAATGGTTTCTGCTGCGGCAAGGCAATGGTTTCCTGTTTATTTTCCCTTGTCTTTTGGAAATGATGAATAGCAGCATATGATATGCCGGAAAGTGCAGCCGCAGTGATGAGAATGGCAGCCCATCGCATGGGTTGGCGATGCTGTCGGTGTCCCTCCTTGAATTGGTGCCACTCCTCGTCTATGTCAGGTTCAACAATAGGAGCATCATCGAGCATCCGTTCTATTTGTTCGTCGGTGTATCGTTCCGGATGGAGCAGCATACGTATTTTCTCTTCTTTCTTCATACTTCTTTTCGGTTAAAAGTGTGACGCAGTTTTCTCAAACCTTGCACGATGTGCTTGTTTACAGCGGAGAGGCTGATACCGAGGGATTTGGATATTTCCTTATACGACTGCTGGCCGTCATAGTGCATGTGTATGATGCGACTGGTCTGCGGAGTGAGTCGCTCATCTACGTAATTCAGCACCATTTCTGTCAGTTCGTCGTCAGTCTTTCCATCCCATGGTTCATGGGTTTCCGCAATGTCGAGTGTTTGCAACGAAGGCTCAACAATATGCCTGCGTTGTGAAATGATGTTCAGACAACGATTGCGAACGCAAGTAAGGAGGAATGTCCGCAGCGACCCCTCACGCAGTTCGATGCCACCGTCCCACAGATGTGCAAAGACATCCTGTACGGCATCTTTTGCCTCTTCGTCATCGCCCAGCAGGATATGGGCGGCCCGGTACATCCTGCCGTACTCGGAGCGGAAAAGTCGTTCAAACTGTTGTTCTCTTATTTGCATCTCTCGTTGGATTTCATTCTACCTTTCTCAATTTGACTTAGTTCAAACAAGCTTGGTTCTTTGATCATTACATTTTGAAAAGCTCGCTGTTTTGACTTATATACAACGAAGCATGAAGAATCATCACCCTAAAATGCCATTTTTTTGCAAAAATAACAAAAAAGACGAATATCGCCATATGGCCATGAACGCTTTAATTATATAAAAGTCAATAATAAAATATCCAGTTCAGGTCGTCATAGGGACACCATTTACCCAATAACAATTCGATGTAAATAACGAAAGCTCTTTGTTTCTCTGTGTATGAAAGGAATTTCTTTTTTTTTCGCCTTTCATATTCCTCATAATATCCTAAGTATAATATTTAAAGTAACCCACTTGATGCCCTCCTCTGACGAACATTGATTCACTATGCCAAAAATATTGTCATTTTCATAACTTGTGTTGAACTATACAATAAATGCCTAAAATCAATGTTATAAAAAAATTGAATTTCAAATGAGCAGAGATAATAGATTAGATTCAATAAAAGGTGTTTTAATAATTTTTAGCAAAATGAACAAATCTGGCACAAGGCTTCGCCCAAACTGTCATTTCCAGGGACTGTAAACGACATTTCGACTCAAAAAAACGACATGGGATTAAACATACCTCCTTGTTTCTCGTCTAAGCTTTAAACAATTCAAAAAAAGACAAGAATGGCCGGCCACCGACAAGCTCTACTGATTTTACTGCTTTTCTTCATCCTTCAAGCCAGTGCTCAAGACGTTTCTATCACCGGACGTATCATCGATAAGGAAAGCAAAGAAGTGCTGGAGAAATCCACATTGCAACTCTACAAGATCAGTTCATCCAAGAACCAACGAAATGACACCACTTTCGTGGGAGGCGTTTTCTCCGACGAAAAGGGGCATTTTGCATTCAGTGGCATCGGCAGAGGCAGCTATCTTCTGAAAATCACCAATTTAGGTTACAAATCACTGGAGCGAGACCTGACTCGATCCGGACGTGCCCCCATAGACCTCGGCGACATCGCCATGGAGCCTGACGCCATTCAACTCGAAGAGGCCACCGTGGTGGCCAATGTGCCCAAGATGGTGATCAAAGGCGACACCGTGGTTTACAATGCCGATGCTTTCAGGGTGCCTGAGGGATCGGTCATCGAAGCCCTGGTGGAGATGCTTCCCGGTGCTCAGATTGATGACAACGGCAGCGTGACCATAAACGGCAAGAACGTAAGGAAATTCAAGATGGATGGTCGCGACTTCATGACGGGCAACAACAGTGCCGTGATGAAGAACCTGCCCTCCTACGTCATCGACAAGGTGAAAGCCTATGATGAGAAAAGCGACCTCTCGAAACTCACAGGCCTCGACGACGGCAACGACGACTTCGTGCTGGAGTTCGTGACCAAGAGGAGTGCCCGCAACGGACTACAGATGAACCCCGACATCGGACTCGGAACAGACCATCGTTATGGCCTGCGACTGACGGCCATGAAACCCTTCGGGGCGATACGCTACACCTTCATGGGCAATGCCAACAACGTCAACGACCGTGGTTTCTCGGGACGTGGCGGACGAGGACGTGGAAACGGCAACGGTCAACGCCACTCCAAAACGGCCGCCCTGGACGCCAGTTATGAGAACGGCAAGAACCTGAAAATGAGCGGCAGAGTCACCTGGAGCCACAACAACGCCGACAACTGGAGCAGGACAGGATCGGAGAGTTTTGTCAAAGGTCGCAGCGGTGCCTTCTCCAGCAGCATCAGCCAAGACTACTCCCGCGCCAACACCTGGACAGGCAACATGAACCTGCAATGGAGCATCGACTCCGTGACGACACTCTCTTTCCGCCCCAACCTCAACTTCTCGACCAACGACGGGCGAGGATTCTCCAACTCAGCGTCTTTCAACGTCGATCCCTTCACGCACGTTGACGACCCCCTTGCAGAAGAAGGGCTCCGCCTCCTGAACGAGGAAGGGTATGTCGTCAACAGCCGAGCCAACAAGTCGATGAGATACGGCACGAGCAAGGATGCCAGTTCACAACTTCAGCTTTACCGCCGTTTCGGCAACAAAGGACGCAACATGGCCATCAGCACCAACATCAGCTACCGCGACGGGAAGAACCGCAACACCAACCTCTCAGCCGTGCACCTCTATCAGGTGGCCGATATGACAGGCAACGACTCCACCTACCAGACCAACCGCTATACCACGTCGCCCTCCCACAACTTCAGCTATTCACTCGGCGCCACCTATACCGAACCCCTCTTCACGTTCAAGCCCAAGCCCGCCAAGGAAGACAGCCTCGAAACAGGTCCACGAGGTCGCGGACCATGGGAGAACAGAAGGTCGTTCGGAGCGGAAGGCCTTTTCCTGCAGCTCAACTACCGTTACAGTTACAATCATCAGAAAAGCGACCCCTCGACCTATGATTTCCCCGAATATTCCGACCAAGCTTTCCAAGAAGTGCTGCAGTCCTATCGTGACTGGACCCGGCTGTTCGGCTTCCTTGACAACCCCTATGAGGATTACCTCTCCGACCGTCTCAGCCGTTATTCGGAACGTACCGAGTACAACCACAATGCCGACGTGCAGTTGCGTTTTATCCGAGAAAAGCTCAACATGAACGTGGGTGTCAACATCATGCCACAGAAATCGCATTTCATCCAGCAATACCTGGGCTATCCCATCGACACCGTGCGTACCGTCACCAACATCTCGCCAACCCTCAACCTGCGCTACCGCTTCAATCAGCAGACCAACCTGCAGGTGACCTACCGTGGCTCATCCTCACAACCCAGCATCACGCAACTCCTCGATATCTACGACGACACCAACCCACTATCGATCTCGATGGGTAATCCCAGCCTGAAACCGTCGTTCACCTCCAACCTTGGAGTCAATTACCAAATGCAACGGCGACCGACATACGTGGTGGACAGCCTGGGTTTCACCGTACCCAAGGCGCAGCGCCACTGGAGTTTCAGCACCAACGCCAACTTCTCGCGCACCAGTAACTCCATCGGCAATGTCGTCACTTACAACGAGGAGACCGGCGGGCGTATCTCACGGCCAGAAAACATCAACGGCAACTGGAGCACCAACGGCGGCGTAACATTCAACATCGCACTCGACACCCTCAACCGATGGGATGTAAGCGGATCCTTACGGGGCAACTACAACCACCACATCGGCTATGTCAACCTCAACCGCACCGCCATTCCCGACCGCAACGTCACCCACACCTTCAACGTGACACCTTCAGCCTCATTGAGCTACAGGAACAAATGGCTCAACGTGTCGCTCAATGCCAATGCCACCTACGCCCATACGGAGAACCGCCTTCAGGCATCCAACAACCTGTCGACGTGGAACATGTCATACGGAGGCAACACCAGGATCACCTTCCCGTGGGGCAGTAATCTCTCCACCGACATCCACCTCTACAGCAAACGAGGTTATAGCGATAAGTCGTTGAACACCGACGAACTGATCTGGAACGCACAACTCGCACACAGTTTCCTCAAGGGCAAGAAACTTACCATCATGCTTCAGTGGTATGATATCCTCAACCAGCAGTCGAACTTCTCACACACAGTCAATGCCAATGGCTGGACCGACCGTGAGGTGAACGCCATCACATCCTATGCCATGATCCACGTCAGCTACCGGATCAATGCCTTCGGCCAAGGATCGAGAGGTGGCGGACAAGGCCGTGGCGAGGGATTCGGCGGCCGGCGTGGCGACCGTCCTGGCGGTCAAGGAGGTGGCTGGGGCGGTTTCGGCGGCGACAGAAGAAGATTTTAGCCGAAATACGAAACATATCTCAAAAATTGCGACAAAACCTTTGCCGATTGGCAAAAATCAAGTAATTTTGTCGTCAATGAGCATGCAAGCACATCCCATGAGAATCATCGGCCGGAGTGTGACCTATTTCTCCAGTCTATTGCTCTTGGCACTGGGCGGTTTGACGTATGTCTTTTTCCGGCCCAGGACCATCTTGATGTTTCAGGTCATCGACAAAATGGGGCTGGGCGAATGGGTGGACAACTTGCGAGACGGTGCAGCATACCATACCCTGCCCGTCTGGATGGTCTATTGCTTACCCAACGGACTGTGGTCGGCATCCTACATCCTATTGATGGGCACACTCATGAACGGCCGTAACCTCAATGAGCGTTTGGCATGGACCTGCATTATACCAGCTCTTGGGGTCCTCTCCGAACTGATGCAGGGCATGGGTATACTCAACGGCACATACGACCCGGTCGACCTGGCCTGCTACGCCCTGCCCTATCTCATCTACCTGACTACACTCTTTTTCCCAGACTTAAAACCCAAATACCCCCCTATCTGATGGAACCCAAAACGCAAAAAATAATAAACATCTTCGCCGTTATCGTCGTTGCCATGTTCATCTTGTCTGCCATGCTGACCATTGTGGCAGAATGCAGTTACGATGGAGCGAAAGAGAATGATGACGAAGAAAAGAAAGAAGTGAAAAGCTCCAAAGTGGATCCCAATGAGGCCAAAGCCGAGAAAGACAGTGTCATCATCACTGAGCCGCTCGAAGGAGATCCCTATGAGGAACTGGACGAGCTGATCGGTCTGGAATCCGTGAAGAATGAGGTAAAATCCCTTGCCAACTTCGTCAAAGTGCAGAAGATGCGACAGCAAAAGGGGCTGAAGACCCCCAAGATGTCGTACCATCTCGTGTTCACGGGCAGTCCGGGAACCGGCAAGACCACGGTGGCCCGCATTGTGGCCCGCATTTACAAAGACCTCGGAATCCTGAAGAAAGGACATACCGTGGAAACCGACCGTTCGGGACTGGTGGCCGAATATGTAGGACAGACCGCCATGAAGACCAATCACATCGTCGACTCAGCCCTCAATGGTGTCTTGTTCATCGACGAGGCCTACTCCCTCGTTCCTGAAGATACAAGAAGTGACTACGGCGCAGAAGCCATCGCCACACTGCTCAAGAGAATGGAGGACGATCGTGACAAACTGGTAGTCATCATCGCAGGCTACCCCAACGAGATGAGACGGTTCATCGAGTCCAACCCAGGCCTGAAGTCGCGCTTCAACCGCTATATCAATTTCCCCGATTACACCCCCGATGAGCTATACAGGATTTTCTGTCTCTACTTGAAGAAAAATCAATACACGATCACCGAAGAAGCGGGTGCTTACCTCAGGGGACGCCTGGAAGAAGTCGTGGAAAAGAAAGAGCGGAACTTCGGCAACGCCCGCTACGTGAGAAACGTATTCGAGAAAGTGATCCAAGACCAAGCCAACCGATTGGCCGGAATGCGCAATTTGACAGAGAAAGAGCTTTCGGAGATCACGTTGAAGGACATTCAGAAAGAAATATGACTCATCGGGATGTTCGGAGTGGCCGGGATGTTCGGGCGGATTTCAATCCGCCCGTATAGAGTATTAGCATTTGCAATGCGCTTTTAGCGGATTATAAATCCTGATAATCAGAGCATCGGGATTACAAATCCCTATGAACGACGAACGACGCTTTTAGCGGATTATAAATCCTGATAATCAGAACATCGAGATTGCAAATCCAGATGAACGACGAACGACGCGTTTAGCGGATTATAAATCCTGATAATCAGAGCATCGGGATTACAAATCCCTATGAACGACGAACGACGCTTTTAGCGGATTAAAAATCCTGATAATCAGAGCATCGGGATTGCAAATCCCTATGAACGACGAACGACGCGTTTAGCGAATTATAAATCCTGATAATCAGAGCATCGGGATTGCAAATCCCTATGAACGACGAACGACGCTTTTAGCGGATTATAAATCCTGATAATCAGAGCATCGGGATTGCAAATCCCTATGAACGACGTGAACGACGTAACTTTGGCGCTATGCGCCGAAGTTACTTCCGCTCGGAATTGCTCAAATAAATTTGGCACTTCGCTCGCTTATTCGTAACTTTGCAGTTCGATAACCAAACCACGGAATGGGAATACAAAACATAACAAAATACGACATGAGTGTTTTTAAAGACAAAACTTTACTGATCACAGGCGGCACAGGATCCTTCGGCAATGCTGTGCTCCGCCGTTTCCTCAACTCCGACATCAAAGAGATCCGTATCTTCTCACGTGATGAGAAGAAACAAGATGACATGCGTCATGCACTCCAAAACCCAAAGGTGAAATTCTATATCGGCAATGTCAGGCAGAAGAGTTCGGTCGACGTAGCCATGAAAGGCGTTGACTATGTGTTTGCAGCCGCAGCCCTGAAACAAGTGCCCAGCTGTGAGTTTTTCCCCGCGGAAGCTGTACGCACCAATATCCTCGGCACGGAGAATGTGCTCAACTCTGCCATCGAGCATGGCGTGAAGAACGTCGTGGTACTCTCCACCGACAAAGCCGCCTATCCCATCAATGCCATGGGCATGAGCAAGGCCCTGATGGAGAAAGTGGCCGTGGCCAAAGGCCGCGAACTGGGTGAGGACGGTGCGACGACCATCTGCTGCACCCGTTATGGCAATGTGATGGCCAGCCGCGGCAGCGTGATTCCGCTCTGGGTGGAGCAGATGATTGAGGGAAAGCCCATCACCATCACTGACCCCAACATGACCCGTTTCATGATGACCCTCGACGATGCTGTCGACCTGGTGGTCTACGCCTTCACCCATGGACATAACGGCGACCTGTTCGTGCAGAAAGCACCAGCCGCCACACTCGACGTGCTGGCAGAGGCACTGATCGACATCTATTGTCACCGTCCCGTGGAGGGTACGGGCAAACCTTTCATAGAGAAGGAACCTGAGGTAAAGATCATCGGCACACGCCATGGTGAGAAGCTCTATGAGACCCTGGTGACCCGTGAGGAGATGGTGCGCGCCATCGACATGGGTGATTACTACCGCATCCCCTGCGACACCCGTGGTCTGAATTATGACAAATTCTTTACCGAGGGCAACGAGGACGTCTCGAAAATCGAAGACTATCACAGCCACAATACCCGCCGGCTCGATGTGGAAGGCATGAAAGAACTTTTGATGAAACTGCGCTTCATCCGTGAGGACATGGGTCTCCAGCCCAAAGCCCACGCCAAGGAAATCCGATCAGAATAACCGTTGACATCATGAAGATACTCATCACCGGCGCAAAAGGATTCGCAGGCAAAAACCTTTGCGCCACGCTTAGGAATATCAAGGAAGGGAAAGACCGCACACGTCAGGCCATAGATGCCCAGACGTTGGAGATCATGGAATATGACCTCGACACCGATCCATCGATGCTCGACACCTTCTGCCAAAAGGCAGATTTCGTGTTCAACCTGGCTGGAGTCAACCGTCCCAAGGACCCTGAAGAGTTCATGAACGGCAACTTCGGCTTCGCTTCTACCCTGCTCGACACGCTGAAACGGCACGGCAACACCTGTCCGGTGATGCTTTCTTCGTCACAGCAAGCTTCGCTCACGGGGCGCTTTGGCAACTCAGCGTATGGCAGGAGCAAGAAAGCCGGCGAAGACCTATTCCTCAACTATGCTGAAGAGACAGGAGCCCGTGTGCTGATTTACCGTTTTCCCAACCTTTTCGGCAAGTGGTGCCGCCCCAACTACAACAGTGCCGTGGCGACTTTCTGCAACAACATCGCCACCGAGCAACCCATCACGGTCAATGACCCCAAGGTGGAACTCGAACTGCTCTATATCGACGACCTGGTAACTGAAATGCTCGACGCACTCGAAGGCAAGGAGCACCGCTGCGAGTTTGACGGACTGCTTGTGAAACCAGCCAGCGACGGCAAATACTGCTATTGCCCTACCACACACCACATCACGCTTGGCGAGATTGTCGACCTGCTCCACACCTTCCACGATCAGCCTCAAACACTGGTCATGCCAGAAATTCCCGCTGGCAGCTTCGCCAAAAAGCTTTATTCCACCTATCTAAGCTATCTGCCCAAAGAAAAAGTTGCTTTCCCTCTGAAGATGAACGTTGATGACCGTGGCTCCTTCACCGAACTACTCAAGACGGCCAGTTGCGGACAATTCAGCGTCAACATCTCCAAACCCGGCATCACCAAAGGGCAACACTGGCACCACACGAAATGGGAATTCTTCATCGTGGTGAGCGGCCATGGCTTGATCCAGGAGCGACGCATCGGCAGCGACGAGGTGATGGAGTTTGAGGTGAGCGGCGACCGCATCGAAGCCGTCCACATGCTTCCGGGCTATACCCACAACATCATCAACCTAAGCGACACCGAGAACCTGGTGACCGTGATGTGGGCCAACGAGTCGTTCGACCCCAACCATCCCGACACCTTCTTTGAAATCGTAAAATAGCTATTACCCAACACACCATGCAGAAAGACAACCAACAGCCCTCCAAGGCCACATTCAAGAACAACGGCAAACTCAAACTGCTCATTATCGTGGGCACCCGTCCTGAAATCATCCGACTGGCTGCCGTCATCAACAAATGCCGCCAATATTTCGACACCCTGCTCGCCCATACCGGACAGAACTATGACTACAACCTCAACGGCGTGTTCTTCCGCGACCTGAAACTTGCGGATCCCGATATCTATATGAATGCCGTGGGCAACGATCTCGGGGAAACCATGGGCAACATCATCGCGGCATCCTATCGAGTGATGGTGGAGACAGGACCCGATGCCGTTCTGGTATTGGGCGACACCAACAGTTGCCTCTCTGTGATCGGAGCCAAACGCCTCCATATCCCCATCTTCCACATGGAAGCAGGCAACCGCTGTAAAGACGAGTGCCTGCCAGAGGAGACCAACAGGAGAATCGTCGACATCATCAGCGATGTCAACATGGCCTATTCCGAACATGCCCGCCGCTACCTGGCCGACTGTGGCCTGCCCAAGGAGCGCACTTACGTGACAGGGTCGCCGATGGCCGAGGTGCTCCACCAAAACCTGGCCGAGATAGAGGCCAGCGACATCCACCAACGCCTGGGACTGAAGAAAGGTCAGTACATCCTCCTCTCAGCCCATCGTGAGGAGAACATCGACACCGAGAAGAATTTCCTCTCGCTGTTTACCGCCATCAATAAAATGGCCGAGAAATACGACATGCCGATACTCTACAGCTGCCATCCCCGCTCACGCAAGCGTCTGGAGGCCAGCGGTTTTGTTCTCGACCCACGGGTAATCCAGCATGAGCCACTGGGATTCCACGATTACAACTGCCTGCAAATGAATGCCTTCGCTGTGGTGAGCGACAGTGGCACACTGCCCGAGGAGAGCAGTTTCTTCACCAGCGTGGGGCATCCCTTCCCCGCCATCTGCATCCGCACGTCGACCGAGCGTCCTGAGGCACTCGACAAAGCCTGTTTCTTCATCGCCGGCATCGATGAGCACTCACTGCTCCAAGCCGTCGAGACAGCCGTCGACATGAACGCCAACGGCGACCACGGCATCCCTGTGCCCGACTACGTGGAGGAGAACGTATCCACCAAGGTAGTGAAAATCATTCAAAGCTACACAGGCATCGTCAACAAGATGGTATGGCGCAAAGCCTGATTATGCGACAAGGAAAAAAACTTTATGAAATAACAACATCATGAAAAAACGCCTATTCATCGCTGTCATCGCAGTAATGTCGGGCATGGGAGCTATCTCCCAGCCCTATCCTTATCAGAATCCCAACCTCACACCAGAGGAAAGAGCAGAAGACCTTTGCTCACGCCTGACATTGGAAGAGAAGACCAAACTGATGATGAGTTCCTCTCCCGCCATCCCCCGGTTGGGCATTCCCCAGTTTGACTGGTGGAACGAAGTACTACACGGCGTGGCCCGCAACGGTTTCGCCACCGTCTTCCCAGCCACCATCGGCATGGCCGCCTCCTTTGACGACGCACTGCTACAGCAGGTCTTCAACGCAGCCAGCGACGAAGCTCGAGCCAAAGCCAACGTCGCCCGCCGAAGCGGCGAGATCAAGCGCTACCAGAGTCTCTCTTTCTGGACCCCCAACATCAATATTTTCCGTGACCCGAGGTGGGGCCGCGGCCAAGAGACCTACGGAGAGGACCCCTACCTCACTTCAAGGATGGGACTCGCTGTGGTGCGCGGACTTCAAGGCGACGACAACCACAAATACAGGAAACTGCTGGCCTGTGCCAAGCATTTCGCCGTGCACAGCGGCCCCGAATGGAACAGGCACCAATTCAATATCGAGTCACTGCCTGAGCGCGACCTATGGGAGACATACCTTCCCGCTTTCAAGGCACTGGTGCAGGAAGGCCATGTGGCAGAGGTGATGTGCGCCTACCAGCGCATCGATGGCGATCCCTGTTGCGGCAACACCCGTTATCTGCAGCATATCCTGCGCGATGAATGGCATTTCGACGGTCTGGTGACCAGCGACTGCGGAGCCATCGACGATTTCTGGCGCCCCGGAAGGCATGGTGTATCAGCCACAGCCCATGAGGCCACCGCCAAGGCGGTCTTGTCAGGCACCGACGTAGAGTGCGGCAACAGCTACAGGTCAATCCCCGAAGCCGTGGCCAAGGGAGAACTCGATGAGAAGCAAGTCGACATCAGTCTGAAGCGTCTGCTGAAGGCCCGTTTCGAACTGGGCGACTTCGACCCCGAGGAACTGGTCGATTGGCAACGGATGCCGGAAAGTGTCATTGCCAGCAAGGGTCACAAGAAACTGGCCCTCGACATGGCACGTGAATCGATGACCCTTCTACAGAACCGTGGCGGCGCACTGCCACTCACGAAAGACAATAGCAAGATCATCGTCATGGGTCCCAATGCCAACGACTCAGTGATGCAATGGGCCAACTACTCCGGCTACCCCACCACCAACACCACTATCCTGCAGGGAATCCGGAAAAAAATAGGACCAGTGGCCTATTACCCCGCTTGCACCCTGACAAGCAATGAGATCGACGAGAGCCGCTTCAGCCAGATCAAAACACCCGACGGCGCCCGGGGCCTACGCGCCACCTATTATAACACCAAGGACTTCACAGGCAGCATCGCGGCCGTGGCCATTCTGTCAGAGCCCATCAACCTCAGCAACGGCGGCAATACGGTGTTTGCCCCCGGCGTCAACCTCGAACAGTTCTCCGCCCGCTACGAGGGCGTATTCACACCCGACCGCGACGAGGATGTGACCTTCTCGGTGAAATTCGACGATTGCGCCCGTCTGATCTTGGACGGCGACACCATCATCGATGTCTGGAGAGGGCGCGACCGCATCCAGTTTGGCGAGAAGACCCTCCGTGTGAAAGCCGGTCACCCCTATCAGCTGCAACTCGACTTCATGCAAAATGCCGACATGGCTTCGCTGCAGTTTGACATCATCCACAAGCACGCCCCCAGTCTTGAGGAGGTCGTCGCCCATGCAGCCGGATATGAGACCGTGATCTTTGTGGGAGGCATCTCGCCGCGTCTTGAAGGCGAGGAGATGAAAGTCAACATCAAAGGTTTCAAGGGAGGCGACCGCACCGACCTCGAACTTCCCGAGGCACAGCGGAAAGTGATCGCAGCCCTCCATCAGGCCGGCAAGAAAGTGATCTTTGTCAACTGCTCCGGCAGTGCCATCGCCCTGGTGCCCGAGACAGAGAATGCCGATGCCATTCTCCAGGCATGGTACCCCGGAGAGGAAGGCGGTAATGCCGTGGCCGATGTGCTTTTCGGCGACTACAACCCCAGCGGCAAGCTGCCCATCACCTTCTACAGAAGTGTGGACCAACTGCCTGATTTTCTCGACTACAGGATGACCAACCGCACCTACCGGTATTTCAAGGGCGAGGCACTCTTCCCCTTCGGTCATGGTCTGAGCTATACCACCTTCGACATGTCAGTTCCCAAATACAAGAACGGAAAAGCCCTGGTGAGAGTGAGCAACACAGGAAAATGCGAGGGAACAGAGACCGTTCAAGTATACCTCAAGCGAATTGACGATAACTCTGACTTAATCAAGTCGTTGAGAGGTTTCAAGAGAGTGACATTAAAACCTGGTGAATCACAGATTGTGGAGATAGACCTGCCCCGAGAGCGTTTCGAGATGTGGGATGAAAGCACCAACACCATGCGCGTCATCCCCGGTAAATACCTGCTGATGACAGGCAACTCCAGTGCTGCTGAGCAGCTCAAGAGCAGAAAGATCAAGATTCGCTGAATCTTTTGACAGGAAAATTTTGAGTACTCCTAAAAAAAGTGTACTTTTGCATCATGATGGAATTAAAAAGACACATTGAAATATTACTTCTGAGCAACGACTGCGTGATTGTGCCCAATCTTGGTGGGTTCATGGCCCATCACCTTGACGCCCGCTACGACCAAGCAGACGGCATGCTCATACCTCCTCAGCGGACACTGGGATTCAATCCCCAGCTAAGCATGAGCGACTCATTGCTCGCCCAATCGTATGTTGATGCTTACGACATCAGTTTTCCTGAAGCCGTAAAGCGGATTGAGAGCGAAGTACACTTGCTGAAAAAGCGCATTGAGACAGAAGGCCGCATCACCCTTCCCGATCTGGGTAGCCTATACGTCACCCCCGAGGGCAACTATGCTTTTGACCCGTGTCCATCCGGCATTCTGACCCCGTCGCTCTATGGTTTCGGAGCCATTGAGATGCCGCTTCTTTCCAAGAAACAGCAGCAGACAGCAGCCTTACGGACCATCGAGCTGCCCACCCAGCCTTTTGGCATTCTGGAACCCGCCACCACCCGGAGGCCCTCCAAATTAGCAACCATTATGTCACACATCGACCAAACAGAAACTCCCCAAGAAGAAAAGACCATCAGCATCAAAGTGAGTTTGTTGCGCAACCTCGCCGTGACTGCTGTCGCAGCCGTAGCCCTGCTGTTGTTCGCTCGTCCAGTTCCCCAAGGCGAGAGCGCAGCCATCGAAGCCACCGCTGAGGAAGCCAGCGTCGTCACCATGCCCGAGATCGCCAAGGCAGAGAGTGCTCCGCAATTGGAGAGCATCCTTGGCAGCCTTGAAAAGGTGTCGCAGAAAATCCAGATCAGCAACGAAGAAGGCGTGGTGCCCGAGGCCGGATCCTATACGATCGTGCTCGCCTACAGCCTTCCATTGGAGAACGCCAAGCAATTTCTCTCAGAGATCAAAGCCAAGGGAGCGAGGAAAGCAGTTCTGACCACCTACAAATCAGAGAATGTGATTGTCTACGGCAGTTACTCATCCAACAGCGAGGCATACTCCCATCTGCAGGAATTGCAAGCTGATGGCTGTGTCTCGAGCGGATGGATCATGCAAATGAAATGAAATGAAGAGAGTCAGATGTCCGAAATGTGACAACTTCATCACTTTCGATGAGACGAAGTACCAATCAGGCCAATCATTGGTCTTTGAATGTCCGAACTGCCAGAAGCAGTTCGGCATTCGTATGGGTGTATCGCATCTCCGCAATGTGCAGAAAGAAGAGAATCCCGAAGAAGAAGTAGAAGAAGAGGGATGCGGTTCGATCCTGGTCATCGAGAATGTCTTCCACTACAAGCAAGTACTTCCCCTGCACATGGGCGACAACACCATCGGCCGCTACATGAAAGGCAGCAAGACCAATACACCGATAGAAACCAATGACCCCAGTGTCGACATGCTCCATTGTGTCATCAATGTGTCGCGCACCAAGTCCGGTCGGCTGAAATACGTGCTCCGTGACGGACCGAGCAACACAGGCACCTTCGTCGACAATGAGATCCTGGGCGACAAGGAGCGTCGCGTCATCGAAGACGGAACATTGTTCACCATAGGAGCCACAAGCATCATCCTGCGGGCCGCGCCTACTTCCTAAGTCGCAATTTGGGAATCTTGTAGTGGTCACCTTCCTTGGGCTCATTGTTTCCGCCATTCAGCACCGTCAGATAGATGTGAATGTCGGTGCCCAGGAAGATCCGCGAGATCGTAGCGAGATCCTGTCCTTTCATCACAGTGATGACGGTGTCCACCCCCACGATATCATAAGCGCCATACGGAATTTCCGCATTCATGGCTGCAAAATCCAAGGTATCTTTTTCTTCTTCTGCGGCATTGACGGCCACAGCTGACGAATCAGCCACAGCAGAAGCGGTTTGATCAGAAGCCACCTCAACCGAAGCCCCGTTGTTTTCGAGCAAGTAATACAAGCCGATCAAGCCTATGAACACAGCGGCGGCCAAAATCCACCACTTCTTATGTGAAGAGGATCCAGGAGTCTCGTTCACAGGTTCCTCGGCTGGAGCGGTCTCCGTATGATCCATCAGAGCAGCTTGCACCTGATCGTCATCCGTTTCCGTTTGAAGCTCCGGTCCCGACACCTCGTCATCCGCGGATTCTTCGGTCAACGAAGTATCAGCCTCTACGTCTACGTCAGGTTCCTCGTTCTCCTGCGTCTCCTTGTAGATCAGGAACACATCATCGTCACTCTCTTCCGGTTCGGGCGACGAAGGGAAGACCGTCTCAATATCATCGAAATGCACATCAGGGCGAAGTTCCACAGGCTGGAAATAAGAGAAGGGCCGGTTGACCCATGCCGCCAACGACTCATTGGGTTTGAATGCCACCTTCCCATAGACAGCATCCCCCACCCTCACTTTGGTGAGCAGGAATTCTCCCAACTGATCGACCTCCACCGCGTCACCTTGATCCATGGCATCAAGAATACCTTTGAAGAAAGCGACAGGAAATTTCTCAGCCACATGCGGCTCTGCCTGGCATTGTTTGACAAGCAGTTCCTTCATGGCAGGGAAAGCCTTTTCCCCCTCTGATTCCATCTTCTCCGCACTGACCAGTGGTGCTGGTGTGAAGTGCAAAGACAGGCGTGGCGGCATCAATGTGCGTGACTTTCCCCCCAAGTCAGCAGCGATATACTCCTTATGGTTTACCACCTCGAAGCGGCCGAAATCAAGGACCATCAATTGTCCTTTCTCCACGATATTATCCGACAGCCATTTCACGATGGCAGTCACATACTGACGGGTATCCTCCTCTTTGCAACCCAACTGCTGGGTGAGGTCTGATATCATTTGGGTATAGGTCATATCAAACAAATCATAGCTACCGTTTCACCACCTCGCCATAGAGGTCGAATTCCTCAGCATCAGTGATGAGTACTTGGTAGAAACATCCTTTACGTAATCTTCTGGCATCAGCGGGAATCAGCACCTCGGGATCCACTTCAGGAGAGGAATACTGCGTGCGGCCCACATAATAATCACCTTCCCGGCGGTCAATAATCACTTTCATAGTTTTTCCCACTACAGAAGCCTCGATCTCAGCACTGATCTCCTGCTGGAGAGCCATCAGTCTGTTGAGACGGTCTGTCTTGATCTCCTCCGGCACGTCATCCTCATAGTGCAAAGCGCTGTAAGTGTCCTCCTCCTCGGAATAGGCAAAGGCCCCCAAGCGTTCAAAACGAGCCCATTTGACAAATTCAAGCATTTCCTGAAAATCTTCTTCCGTCTCCCCAGGAAACCCCACCATCATGGTGGTTCTCAAGGCGATTTCAGGCACTTCCTCACGCAGCCTCCTCACCAGTTCGTAGGTCTCTGCCTTGGAGGTCTGCCGGTGCATCCGTTCCAGCATCCGGTCGGAGACATGCTGGAGGGCGACGTCGAGGTATTTGCACACATTGTCACGTTTCCTCATGACATCCAACAGATCCATCGGGAAATGGTTGGGATAGGCATAATGCAGACGTATCCAGTCGACACCAGGCAAGTCAGCCATCCGGTCGACCAGTTCGGCGATATGCCGTTGTCCATCAATATCCATCCCATAAAACGTCAGTTCCTGTGCGATCACCTGAAATTCTCTCACACCGGCCTTCGTCAGTTCTCTGACCTCATCGAGGATTTCATCGATGGGACGGCTGACATGCTTTCCTGTGATCAGCGGGATGGCGCAATACGCACACTGGCGATTGCATCCCTCGCTGATTTTCAGATAGGCGTAATGTCGAGGAGTCGTGATCGTGCGTTTTCCCCTGCAATCCTCCACCTCAGCCTTACCAAGGTCGGTGAGGAGCTGGCTGTAATCGAACTTCCCATAATATTTATCGACCGCTGGAATTTCTTTCTCCAGCTGTTGACGGTATCTCTGCGAGAGACATCCCATCACGAAGAGTTTGTTGATACGTCCTTCTTCTTTTGCCTGAGCAAACTGAAGTATGGTATTGATGCTTTCCTCCTTGGCATCGCCGATGAATCCACAGGTGTTGATGACCACGATCTCCCCCTGCGGACGCACGCTGTCGTGCACGCACCTGAAGCCATTGGCTTGCAGCTGCCGCATGATCAGTTCACTATCGACCAAGTTTTTAGAGCAGCCCATCGTGATGATGTCCACCTGATTCTTTCTCATCTCGGCAAAATCATTGGTTACTGAAGAGAGAGTCGACGAACTGTCGTCTGTTGAACAGTTGCAGGTCTTCCATGCCCTCACCGAGGCCGATGTACTTCACGGGCACCTTCAACTGGTCGCTGATGCCGATCACCACGCCGCCTTTTGCCGTGCCGTCGAGTTTCGTAATCGCCATACTGGTGATATTGGTCACGGCCGAGAACTGCTTGGCCTGTTCGAAAGCATTCTGTCCGGTACTGCCGTCCAGCACGAGCAAGACCTCATCGGGAGCAGAAGGCAACACCTTTTTCATGACATCCTTGATTTTCTTCAGTTCGTTCATCAGTCCCACCTTGTTGTGCAGACGGCCAGCCGTGTCGATGATAACGACATCCGCCTGATTAGCTTTGGCCGAACTCAAAGTGTCGAAAGCCACGGAGGCAGGGTCGGATCCCATCTGCTGCTTGATGACCGGCACGCCGACACGTTCGCCCCAGATGCACAACTGCTCCACGGCAGCGGCCCTGAAGGTGTCTGCGGCACCGAGGTAGACTTTCTTGCCAGCTTTCTTGAACTGATAAGCCAGTTTGCCAATCGTGGTGGTCTTGCCGACACCATTCACTCCCACGACAAGGATGACGTAGGGGCGATGGTCGGAAGGCAGGTCCCAGTCCTCATTATCCTCTGTATTGTTCTCCGCCAGGAGCGAAGCGATCTCATCACGCAAGATATGATGGAGTTCAGATGTGGACACATATTTGTCACGTGCCACACGAGCCTCGATTCTCTCTATGACCTTGATGGTGGTATCCACCCCCACATCGGATGTGATCAGCACCTCCTCCAGTTCATCAAGCACCTCATCGTCCACTTTCGATTTACCGGCGATAGCCTTGGTCAGTTTGGTGAACAGATTCTGCGAGGAACGCTCCAGACCTTTGTCGAGCGTCTCCTTCTTTTTCTTATTAAACAGTCCAAATAATCCCATAATACAATTTTGCAACAAAGTTAGTGCAAACCGAGCGGAATACAAAATAAATTCATTTATTTTTATTCCCGAAGTGAAGCCTAACTTATACAAAGTTAGTGCAAAAAATCGATTTAGCGAGAGAAAAAAGAAGATATTTCTTTTTCCGAGCGGAAGAAATTCCGTCAAGCAGAGTGGAACACGAAATACGCCACAAAAAAAGAGTGCTCATGATCGGGCACTCTTCTTTTATATAGAATAAAAATGATTATTTCTTGAAGAAATCCTGCACGGCCTCATTGGGAACCATCTGCTCGTCAAAGATGTAAGCACCAGTTTTGGGGCTTCTCACCATCTTGATCACTTTAGTGTATGCGCGACCATCCTTTGAGCCTTCATGGAGGGTAGCGACGGTTTTCTTTGCCATATCCTAAATTATTTAATTTCTTTGTGAACGGTCATTTTCTTAAGGATGGGGTTGTATTTCTTCAACTCCATGCGCTCGGGGGTGTTCTTGCGGTTTTTCGTGGTGACATAACGGCTTGTGCCGGGCAGTCCACTGTTTTTCATCTCGGTGCACTCGAGAATAACCTGCACCCTATTGCCTTTAGCTTTCTTTGATGCCATATTGACTACTCTCCTATAACTTTAATATCTTTCCAATCGCAATAGCCTTTGGCAACAGCCTGCTTCAAGGCAGCGTCCAGTCCCACCTTATTAATCAAACGCAGACCAGCAGCACTAATCTTGAGGCTGATCCAGCAATCCTCCTCGACATAGTAGAATTTCTTTGCGAACAAGTTCACATCGAAAGTGCGCTTTGTGCGATGCTTCGAATGGGAGACATTGTTGCCAACCTGGGCTTTCTTTCCCGTAATCTGACAAATCTTCGACATTGCTATCTAAATTTTTGTTTTCGTTTTTTGATACCTATTCCAAACAGGGTGCAAAGTTACTGATTTTTCTCAGAAGCCCCAAATATTTCTTTAAATAATCTCCCGATTTAATGTTTTTTTTGTTTTTCGCATTGATTTGTAATTACTCAGCACCTTAGTAAGCATAGCCATTCGGGCGGATTTGCTTTTGTTCTTTGTTCGGGCGGATTTGTAATCCGCCCGCATTGAGTATCAGCATTTGCAATGCGCTTTTAGCGGATTAAAAATCCTGA
>OCTW013410195.1_pt1 | contig 26793 bp, 11 predicted proteins | sample 1539671 | NCBI WGS metagenome assembly OCTW01 (sample SAMN02144230, study PRJEB22623) | gut metagenome | biome: sheep rumen | host: Ovis aries | place: New Zealand | reverse complement strand
ACAGACAAAGGTCGGATACTGCATGAATATCAAATAATATACATTCTTGAAGGTGGAGGACAGTTCGAGTCTACCCACCAGAAATTAGTTTCGGTAAACAGCGGTGACTTTATTCTCCTGTTTCCTGGCGAATGGCACAACTATCACCCAAATCAGGAGACAGGATGGTATGAACATTGGTTGGGATTCAGCGGTTCTTATGCTGACCAGCTGGTGAAGAACGGATTTTTATCTGTTACCAATCCCATAATCAATGTTGGTCATAGTACGGAGTTGAAGAATTTGTTTTCGATGGCTATTAGCTATTCCCTTGAGCAGCCATCGGGATATCAGCAATTATTGTCGGGCATTGTACAGTTCGCCTTGGGATTATGTTTTGTACAAAGTCAGCGGATTCGTTTCAAGAATGCGGAGATTGTGGATAAGATCAATCATGCCAAGCAGATTATGGGTGAAAGATATAATGAAGAGTTTTCAATGGAGTCTATCGCCAAGATAATCGGCCTTAACTACACAACGTTCCGGATTGAGTTTAAGAAATATACCGGTCTATCCCCAAAGTCATATATTGAGGGTCTCCGCATAAACCATGCAAAAGCATTACTGAAAGATACCGATTTATCAAGTAAGGAAATCGCCTATCAGGTAGGATACAATACTCCCTATTATTTCTGCCTGACGTTTAAGAAGAAAACAGGCATGACTCCTTCCGAATATAGAAAGCCACAGATTCTTTAAGGCACGTTCTCAATGAATAATATAGCAAGCCTCTCTAAATGTTGCTTTAGAGAGGCTTGATTATTATATTATAAAATACACCTTTAAAGAACAAAAAGTTTTCAATATATTTGCTTTTATAACTTCATATCAAAAACTAATATCATAATTATATTTTCTATAATATGAAAAACAGGAAACAAACTATTTTTGTACCGTCGATAGAAACAATTATGTTTAACGTGATTTTATGAGAATTAAGTGTATCATAATTATGATGGATGGTTTAGCCGTGTTTTCTTCCCTTAGGGCAAAGAGTCATGAGCCATTAAGGTTATGGTATGATCGTCCTGCTGAAAGTTGGGAGGAAGCTCTTCCGATAGGAAATGGCAGATTGGGAGCTATGGTATGGGGCGGCATTGAGAAAGAACTCATACAGTTGAACGAAGAGACGCTATGGTCTGGCAGACCTGTCGATTTGAACCCTAATCCAAAAGCTGTCGACATTCTTCCACAGGTGCGAGAAGCATTATCTTCATCCGATTATTCAAAGGCACAAGAACTATGTCGCAAGATGCAAGGTTATTACACAGAGTCGTATCTGCCTATGGGCGATTTGAAGATCTCTCAAGATTTAGGGTCAGGCTACACCTTATATAATTATAGGCGCGAGTTAAACATCTCTGATGCTGTGGCATCCACACACATAGAAGTCAACGGCGTGAAATACGATCGTGAAGTCTTTGCTCAAAGTGATGGCAGGTGTCTTATCATAAAGTATAAAAGTAACAAAAAAAATGCGTTGAACTTGGAAACAGAATTATCCAGCCAACTGCACTATCAAATTGAAAAAAAAGGAAACGGACTATTACTGAAAGGTCGGGCACCTGTACACGTAGAACCAAGCTATGTCAACTCTCCCAATCCGATAGTATATGAAAAGGACGGGCACAAAGGAATGCGTTTTGGAGTGCTGTTGCTTGTTGACGCACGAGATGCCCAAGTGTCAGTTGAAGGTGGACATATAATCATCAAGGATGGCACCGAGGTCGTCATGAAGATTATGGCTGAGACCAGTTTCAACGGCTTCGACAAAGACCCTGACACAGATGGCAAAGATGAGTTGAAGGAATTGGAGAAAGATGCTGACATGGTGAAAGGAAAGTCGTTCGAGACGCTTCGTCGAAACCATGTGACAGACTATCACCGTTACTTCGAGCGGGTCAGTTTGACACTGGGCGGTACACTTTCCCCAAAAGGCGACACACGTTCCCGGCTACTTGCCTATCGCACAGGAGTGCAAGATTTAGGTTTAGAGGAACTTTATTATCAGTTTAACCGGTATCTCATGATCTCTTGTTCGAGACCCGGTGGATACCCTGCCAACCTTCAGGGAATTTGGAATAAGGAACTGAGAGCGCCCTGGAGCAGCAACTACACCATCAACATCAATGCGGAAATGAACTATTGGCCTGTTGAGACAGCGAATCTTTCAGAGCTTCATTTACCTTTCATCGACATGGTGGAGCGCTTCGCCAAAAACGGGGCGGCGACAGCTAAGAATTTCTATGGGGCACACGGTTGGGCTCTTTCACATAATTCTGACATTTGGGCTCAGACTAATCCTGTGGGTAATAAGGGTGACGGTGATCCGGCATGGGCCAACTGGTATATGGGAAGCCCCTGGGTGGCGCAACATCTATATGAGCATTATCGATTTACCCGTGATGAGCATTACCTTCACGATATTTATCCTGTCATGAAGGAAGCCGCGATGTTCTGTCTGGATTGGCTCATCCCAGATGGTTCAGGACATCTTGTGACAGCCCCCTCCACATCACCCGAGAACCGATACCGGATGCCAGACGGAAAAGTATATTGTGTCTCTACTGCGACAACGATGGACATGTCGATCATCTGGGAACTGTTCACAAATATTATTGAGGCTTCGGCAATAGTAGGAGATGACCCCGATTTTATCAAGCAGGTTGAGAATGCCAGATCGTCACTGTTGCCCCTGCAGATTGGAAACAAAGGTCAGTTGCAGGAATGGATAGAAGACTACGAAGACCACGACCCTCATCATCGTCATGTGTCTCACCTGTTCGGTTTGTTCCCCGGGCGGCAGATCACCCCTTTCCGAACTCCTACATTGACAAAGGCATGCCGCACCTCTCTGCAGCTGCGTGGTGACAATGGAACTGGTTGGTCGTTGGCATGGAAAATCAATCTGTGGGCACGACTTCTTGATGGGAACCACTCCTATCTTCTCCTGCGCAATCTGCTGAAAGTAGTCGTTGAGAAAGGAGAGAACTACGACGGTGGCGGATCTTATATAAATCTTTTCTGTGCTCACCCACCATTTCAGATAGATGGAAACTTTGGCGGTTTGTCAGGAATGAACCAGATGCTCTTGCAAAGTCACGACCAAGCTATCACCCTTCTTCCGGCTTTACCTGATGCTTGGGACAAGGGTAGTGTTAAAGGCTTAAGAGCCAGAGGTGGTTTCGAACTTGGAATACATTGGATTGGCAGATCATTGCAAAAAGCTACGGTCATTTCATTAAGAGGTGAACCATGCACATTAAGAACTTCTGTTCCGATAAAGGTAAAAGGAATCTCTGTAGTCAGCCAACCTGAGTTAACGGATTTCGGGAAGTGGTATATAACCACATTCCCTACTACTCAGGGCAGAATATATGAAATTCAACCTGCTATTTCCGTCAAATGACATATAGGTAAATTATTGAAAATTACACGACAATATGAGAAATAGATTTTGTTTCATAATAGGGCTACTGTTCATAAGTTGTTCAGCAACCTTCGCAAAAGGTCTTTCGGTGGATGACCTTCTTTGTGAACACCTCACCAACCCATTGGGTGTTGATGTGTCTCACCCCGTATTATCGTGGACAGTCAAGAGTTCCGACCGTAACGTTGTTCAGACATTCTATCGGATTCTTGTAGCAACAAATCAAGAGACATTGAATCGTAATGAAGGTGATGTATGGGATTCCGGTTTCTGTTCAACCGACAATTCGATAAATATTCCATATGCGGGAAAGGATCTGCAATCGGGCCAATGCTATTACTGGAAGGTGATGGTTAAAGACAACCACGGGAATGTCTCCAATTGGAGCCGTCAGGCTGTCTTCCGAATGGGATTACTTAACGATAGTGATTGGAGCGGTGCACGATGGATTGCCTACGACACGATACCCCTCCGCTATCATGTCGTCCCCGGGTATCAGACAGCTGGGGGCACAATAACACCTCTTGTCCACGAACCCGTCATGCCACAATTCCGAAAGGCATTCACGTTGCAGGGGAAGAAGGTAAAATCTGCCATTGCCTACATCTGCGGTCTCGGACAGTTTAAGATGACAGTGAATGGTGTGCGTGTGGGTGATCATTTTCTCGACCCTGCATGGACGAAATATGACAAGACCTCGCAATACGTTACTTTCGATATTACATCATTATTACAAAAAGGGGAAAATGTTCTTGGGGTCCAGTTGGGGAACGGTTTTCTGCATATTCCACGTGACAGTAGCCGATACATCAAACTCATTACCACTTTCTCTGCACCCAAACTTATCTGTAAGGTACAGGTCACCTATTCCGATGGTTCTCAAGAAGATATCATCTCTGATGACAGTTGAAAGGTAACCGCCAGTCCTGTGACATTTTCAAGCATTTATGGCGGAGAGGACTATGATGCGCGCAAAGAATTGGAAGGATGGGATGCGTCAGGTTATGACGATGCAAATTGGTCAACTCCCATTGTCATCCCTGCGGTTGGACGACTCCAGTCGCAGTTTCAGCATCCTGTGAAGGTAAAACAAGTCAATCGACAGGTTAAATATTGGGAGAGTCGTCCAGGAGTATATATCTACGATTTCGGACAGAACGCTTCAGCAATCGTGTCGCTGCGGGTCAGTGGACCATCGGGCAGTCGTGTAACGATGCGACCCGCAGAATATCTGACAGACGACGGACTCGCCAATCAGAACAATAGTGGCACTCCTTATTACTTTTCTTATACTTTGAAAGGGAGGGGTACGGAATCATGGACACCCGCATTCTCTTATTACGGATTCCGCTATGTACAAGTTGAAGGTGCAGTACCCATGGGTGTAAGCAATCCTAATGGGTTACCTGTCATCAAGGAACTAACTCAGTTGCATGTGTCCAGTGACTCACGAGCTGTAGGCAAGTTTGATTGTTCTAACGACTTGTTCAATCGTATCTATAGACTTATCGACTGGTCTGTAAAGAGCAATCTCACGCATGTCATGACCGACTGTCCTCATCGTGAAAAACTAGGTTGGCTTGAGCAGACTCATCTCATGGGACCTTCGTTAGCTTTCTGTTACGATATTTCTCTTCTTTTCCGTAAGGCGTTGATGGATATGAAAGACTCTCAGACTGATGACGGATTGATTCCTGACACGGCACCCGAATACGCACAGTTCCCACACGACTTCCGCGACTCTCCCGAATGGGGAAGCGCCGGAGTGATATTACCGTGGTTCTTATACGAATGGTATGGTGACAAAATGATCTTGTCTGATAATTATGAGATGATGCGACGATACGTTGATTATCTTACAACACGTGCAAAGCATGGTTTGCTGTTTCACGGTTTGGGTGACTGGTACGACCTTGGTCCCAACCATCCCGGATACAGTCAGTTAACTGAGCGTGGTCTGACACCTACAGCCTTCTACTATCGCGACCTACAGATATTAGCTAAAACAGCAGGTTTGTTGGGTAAGGAACAGGATAGACAGAAATATGAGAAGATGGCATCTGACGTACGTATAGCCTTCAACGCAAGGTTCTTCGACTCTCGCAAGGGTTACTACGACAAAGGAAGTCAGACAGCCAATGCCATACCTATGTGCTTTGGCATTGTGGATGATGAAGACCGTGCCTCCTGCATCAGACAGATAGTGAACGACATCAGAAGTCGCGGCAATAGCATCACCTCAGGAGACATTGGATTCGCCTATCTCTTGAGAATACTTGAGGCTGAAGGATATGCTGATGTTATCTTCGACATGAACAGCCAAAGCGAAAAACCAGGATATGGCTATCAGCTAAAGGAGGGTGCCACCTCACTGACTGAATCTTGGTCAGCTCTGAAGACAGCATCCCATAACCACTGTATGTTGGGACATCTTATGGAGTGGTTCTATGCAGGTATTGGAGGCATCCGTCTTGACGAAGGATCCGTTGCATTCAAAACTTTTGACCTTCGTCCAGACATTGTTGGCGACCTGACTTATGCAAAAGTAGACTTCAAGTCTCCTTTGGGACTGATATCAAGTTATTGGAATATACGAAACGGAAAATTGGAGTACGACGTGGCTGTCCCTGTCGGAGCGATGGCTCATGTGTGGATTCCCTGCGACAATGCCTCATCAATTCTCGAAAGCGGACGCTCGATAGAACAAGTATCGGATATCTCTGTGTCGCATCCCCGTAAAGGATATTCAATACTGACAGTTGGCTCTGGTAACTACCATTTTGTATCACCCTATAACAAATAATAAAATATGTACAAGCGACTATTTCTTTTTTCTGCATTCGTACTCTTTTTCGTAATGGCAAATGCACAATGTGAGAATTACAAAATGAACTGGAAAGCTATTTCCGACAAGACTGACTACAATCGTGAACCAGACTGGCTGAAAGATGCCAAGTTTGGTATCTATCTGCATTGGGGTGTATATTCCGTCCCCGCATACTCCTATGAATGGTATCCCCGTCACATGTTCATGGAAACTCGTAAGGAATATAAGTATCATAAGGAGCATTATGGCGATCCTAAAGATTTTGGTTATGAAAAGCTCGTACCTTTATTCACCGCAGAAAAATTCGATGCTAAGGAATGGGTTGACTTATTCCAAAAAGCAGGTGCGAAGTTTGCCGGACAGGTGGCTGAGCATCACGATGGTATCGCTATGTGGAACAGTCAGATCACCCCGTGGAATGTCAGTTTGATGGGGCCTCATCGGGATATCCTCGGCGAGTATGGTACAGAAGTAAAGAAACATGGCATGAAACTGATGACCACCTTCCATCATGCCCGACTCTTGCAACGATACAAGGACAAGCCACGCCCTGAAAAGCTTGACTTCTGGGATCTCTACGATAGTCATTTCCCATATATCGAGGGTATGCCCACAGCATCAGAAAACCCGATGCTAAAGCTCCTTTACGGCAACGTCACACCCGAGGAATTCTACGATCCCATCTGGTTCGGTGAATTAAAAGAAGTCATTGACAATTACAACCCTGATATCATCTATTTCGACGCATGGCTTGACCGTATTCCCGAGAAATATCTCTATAAGTTCACTGAGTATTATATTAATCAGAGCAAACAGAAGCATCAGGATGTTGCCATCTTCCGTAAAAATGGTGACCTTCCCACGAATGTCAGTATGGAGATTCTTGAGAAATCCAGAAAACAAGAAATAGAAAAATCGCTTTGGGTTACTGAGGAAACAATAAGTACCGACAGCTGGTGCTATACAGAAGACATGGAGCTCCGCAAAAGCAAGGATATCATCAATGTGCTGATTGACGTTGTCAGCAAAAATGGTGTCTTTATACTCAATGTCTCTCCGCGTGCGGATGGAATCATTCCCCAAGAGCAACAGTCCATCCTACTCGGCATTGGCGACTGGCTCAAAGTTAATGGAGAAGCCATCTACGGAACACGTCCTTGGCATACCTTCGGAGAAGGTCCTACAGCACAACCTGCTGGTGATTTCGAGAATCACAAGGAATTTATGAAATTGAAATATTCCGCCGCTGACGTTCGCTACACAAGCAACGGCAATAACATATATGCCATGATACTCGGTGTCCCCGAAGAGGGTACCGTAATGACTTTGAAAGGATTAGCCAAGAATCGCAAGGGAAAGGCATTAGGTATCAAGCACGTCTCCTTACTTGGTTCCAACCAACGGATTACGTGGTCACAAACTGCCGGAGGTTTACAGGTGACCATACCATCGATAAGTGGTGAAAATGCCATTGCCTTCAAGATTGAATATTGATGACAAATAATTTCAGTAGCACTTCTATGAAGTCGGGAACGAAAATACTATTCCATATCGTGATGGTTACCGCAACGATCATTGCAGGTATCGGATGCGTCTCCTGTCGTGCTGACAAAGCCGTACATGAAGAAGGCCCCGGTGTCTGGAAGCTGACCTTCGGCAAAGCAGATCACGTCACGTTACTCAGCGAACTGGATTGTGAGCCACGTTGGCAGTCCATCAAAGGACTCGGCGAGGCTCCACAGCTCCCCTTCGGTCTGGACGAGATTCAGATAGAGGAGGTCGAAGGAAAGACCCATGTACGTTTTCCTTTGGAAGTGGATGAGCAGATCTACGGATTAGGTCTTAATTTCAAATCTGTGAATCGGCGAGGTAGCACCATGCGACTACATGTCGACCATTACGGAGGCAAGGACAACGGACGTACTCATGCTCCAGTTCCTTTCTTTGTATCCAGCCGGGGCTATGGCGTCTTGATTAATTCCGCAAGATATATCGATGTATGGTGCGGAACAGGAGTGCGCCGTGACAGTCCGCATCAACCAGAGATTCGCGACCGCAACACCGATCCTAAATGGACGGCAAGTCCTCTTTCCGATAACATAGAATTCCTCATTCCGGCAAGTGGCGTAGAAATAATTCTTTTCACCGGAAACACGATGCTCGAAGTAGTGCAGCGATACAACCTGTATTGTGGTGGTGGCTGTCTGCCACCAAAGTGGGGACTTGGCTTTTGGCAACGTGTTCCATCGTTATCAACGGATAAGGATATCGAAAACGAAGTCTCGGACTTTGCCACACATGGATTTCCTCTAAGCGTCATCGGTCTGGAGCCCGGATGGATGTCAAGTTCCTATCCATGTTCTTACGAGTGGGACAAAACGCGGTTCCCCAAACCCGCAACGTTCATATCGGATCTCATGAATAAGGGTATTAGGACCAATGTTTGGATCAACCCCTACGTATCTCCCTTATGTGAACTTTCCAACCGACTCGTTCCATACTGCGGAAGTCATACTGTCTGGTGTGGTCTCGTTCCAGACTATTCATTAGAAAAGACACGCAAAACAATTTCCGACTATTTTGCCTCGAATCATCTCGACTGTGGTGTCAGTGGATATAAAATGGACGAGAACGACGGATACGACCAATGGTTATGGCCAGATATCGCAACCTTCCCTTCCGGGCATTCCGCAGAACAGATACGTCAAATCTATGGTTCGTTAATGCAGAAGACTACCACTGATCTTTTCCGTTCCAGAAATCAACGCACCTACGGTCTTGTGAGAGCAGCCAATGCAGGAACCAACAGTATGCCATACGTCATCTACAATGACTACTACAATCACCGTGATTTCATTACGGCATTGATTAACAGTTCATTCATCGGCGTACTTTGGACTCCCGAAGTACGTTCATCTAAGACTGCAGAGGAGTGGTTGCGTAGGATGCAGACTGTTTGTTTCTCTCCATTAGCAATGTTAAACGCATGGTCTGACGGAACGAAGCCATGGACATTCCCCGAGGTAAAAAAAGCTGTTCTGGAGGTTGCTATGCTTCGTATGCAGCTGATGCCGTATCTTTACACCGCATTTGCTGATTATGCAATGAAGGGTATTCCCCCGTTCCGTGCTATGTACCTTGAGCCTGGACTGTTGTCTTCCAACCGTGAACAGAAGGGTACGCTTGACGGAACCGAAAACCCTTATGAGATATCAAAACGCATAGAGATAAAAGATCAGTGGATGGTAGGTCCCTCATTATTAGTCGCTCCTCTATTTGAAGGTCAGTCAGATCGTGAAGTATTACTTCCTGAAGGTCGATGGTACGACTTCTACACTGGAGACTATGTAGGCTCAGGTGAAATAATTAAGACTCATCCGACAGACTACCGTATTCCACTCTATGTGAAAGACGGGGGTATCATACCGATGTTGCCTCCTATAGAAAATTTCGATTATAGTATTGGTTATCCTGTTGAAGTCCGATATTATGGCACATCTTCAGCCGAGTACCAACTATATGATGACGATGGCATGAGTTTCGACTATGAACAGGGAGACTACGTTTGGATTGTTCTTCGTGTAGAAAACAGCCATGGCGTCATTAGAGGGACTGCTGTCTTACCCAAAAACGTGAAGCCTTGGTCATACGATAGTTTCCATTTTAAATTCATGACCCGGCACTGAGATATGGGATTTCAAGTATTCATTTCGACCGAACAGGTTCTGAGGAGCACTCTATTTATGACAATCATTTATAACAATAATAACAAACCAAATTATTCATTAAATCTTAATTCAAGCTTATGAACGAGAAACAAAAAACAAGAAGACGCTTTTTATTTGCGTTGTTTATCTGTTGCGTATTGGGGTTTATTCCCACACATGCGCAACAAATCGTCACGGGCTCTGTCGTGGATCAGAATGGTGATCCCGTTCCAGGAGTAAGTATTGTAAAGGCTGGCACAACTATTGGTGTCATGACTGATTACGAAGGTAACTTTTCCATTCAGGCCAATAATGGAGAGGTTCTTAATGTGACCTCCATTGGATTTGTATCACAGCAAATTAGAGTCAAAGGAAATCGTTTACGTATTGTTATCGCTGAGGATACAGAATTACTGGAGGAAGTTGTGGTCGTTGGATATGGTACCATGAAAAAGAAAGACTTAACAGGTTCTGTTAACTCTATCTCAGGCAAGACCCTTGTGGGCACTGGTCAGACATCCACACTCAGTGCTCTCAGAGGTCAGCAGGCAGGTGTCAGTGTCACTCAGGCCAACGGTAAACTTGGAGCTGGATATAATATCGAGATCCGTGGTATGAATTCCATCAACAAGTCGTCAGCTCCATTATGTGTCGTTGACGGTGTTGTGGGTGGTGACATCAATGCTATCAATCCAGCTGACATAGAGCGAATAGATGTGTTGAAAGACGTTTCGGCAGCTGCCATCTATGGTTCACGGGGTGCCAACGGTGTCATCATCGTGACGACGAAATCAGGTCGTCAAGGTAAGAACAGAATCACCTACGATGGTTCGTATGGCATCACAACGCCTTCCAATCTTCCAGAGATGTTTAATGGTGAGGAATATGTCGCTTATGCTAAAGAAGCTATCAGAGGTGGTTCAAATCATGATCCATTTATCGGAATAGAAAAGGAGAATGCAGATGCCGGGCGTTTCACTGACTGGCTTGACTATACATTGGAGAATGGTTATACCACGTCACACACCATTGGACTTTCAGGTGGTAACGAAAAAGAAACACACCTGTTCTCTGTGGGTTATGTCAAACAGACAGGTAACATTCATGGTGAACAATCAACACGACTTAACTTTAAGATGTCCATTGAAGGTAAGGTAGGCAATTTCACCTTAGGCCTTTCGGCCTACGGTCGTTATCAGGATATTGATAATGGTTCCAAGGAAGCACTCCGCTCAGCCTTCCGTCTTCGTCCTATTGCACAGCCAACAGACGAGAATGGCAACGATCAGTTCTTCGTTCAGACCTACCGTCCAGACCGTTTCATGAATCCACGATTTGATGCAAAGAACGAAAACACGAATATCAGGCACATAAATGCCCAAGCCAACTTCTTTATTGATTACAAGATCATGGAGGGACTGAATATCCGTTCTTCAGTATCTCCTTATGTATGTTTTGATCGCACAGGTTATTACGCTGATACTTTCACTAAAGCCCAGAAGGGTTCAAGTTTGCCAAAGGCCGACCTTACAAACAACAACTACTCATATTCTTGGGATAATACGATCACATACAATCATGTTTTTGAAAAGAAACACAGTGTAAATGTGATGCTCGGCACCAGTACTTACAAGTACTCCGGTGAATCCTCATACATTGCTGTCAAGGATATGCCATACAATTTCAAGTGGGATAACCTCTCCTCAGCAGGTACAGAGACAGCACGCTCGTCTGGCGAAAGTACTGAGAAACTGGTTTCCTTCATGGGACGTCTAAACTATTCCTATGACGACCGTTACCTGATAACATTAACGGGACGTTCCGATGGCTCGTCAAAACTTGCTCCCGGTCATAAATGGGGTTTCTTCCCATCTGCAGCCTTGGCATGGCGTGTATCTAATGAAGGTTTCCTGAAGGACAACGAGACCATCAACGACTTAAAAATCCGACTCAGCTACGGTGTGTCTGGTAATAATGTCGTCGGTGCTTATTCAACGATGCTTGGTGTTACCAATACCTATTACGACTTCGGTGGTGCTGATGCTAAGGGACAGTACCTCAATCGAATTCCTAATTATGACTTAGGTTGGGAGAAGAGTAAGGAATGGAACCTGGGTATCGACTTTGCATTATTCAATAGCCGCATATCCGGTACCATCGACTTGTACAACAAAAAGAATGTTGACCTTATCCTTGGTCAGAGCATACCTCAGACCAATGGCTTTTCAGCAGTTGATGCCGTCAATATAGGATCCACCCGCAACAAAGGTATTGAAGTGGGACTTAATACGATAAACATCAAGACGCGTAACTTCTTATGGAGAACCAATATCACTTTCGCAACCAACAAGAACGAGATCATCGATATCTTTGGCGACAAGCAAGACTATCCCGATCAGGCGCTCTTCATCGGCAAGCCTGTCAAGGTCATCTATGATTATGATTGGAATGGTATCTGGCAAATAGGACAAGAGGCAGAGGCATCGAAATATGGACGTCAGCCAGGAGAGGTTCGTGAGGTGGACCAGAACAATGATGGTCAGATAACACCTGACAAAGACCGCGTCATCCTCGGCAATCCTTTCCCAAAATGGACAGGCAGCATCACCAATACTTTTGTATATAAGGATTTCGATCTTTCAATATTTATCTATACTCGTCAGGGAGAATTCAAATTCTCGAAGTTTCATAATGAGTTGCAAAATGAATATCTTGGTGAGATCAATCAGCTGAAAGTTGATTACTGGACACCAGAGAATCCATCTAACACCTTCTATCGTCCCGGCTTCAACACAGGTAATAAGGGGTTGTTACTCTACAAAGATTTCTCCTTTGTACGTGTCGGCAACATAACTCTGGGTTATACACTTCCGAGCAAGTGGATAAGCAAGGCTAAGCTGAGTGAAGCTCGTATCTACTTCACAGCCATCAATCCTATTATCTTTACGGATTATACTGGTCTGGATCCTGAGTTTGGAGGATATGCCACTAATTCCGGCAACTCTAATGACACAGCTACTTACAATGGCGGTGTCGCCTATTCTACTTATATGTTTGGCATTAACTTAACATTCTAAATTACAAATACTATGTATAAGAATATTATATTTTCCATTTTGTTCGGGAGCGCAATGCTACTTCTCGGCACGAGCTGTGATGATTATTTAGAGGAGGATCCCATTGGAACAGTTACAGCCGAGTCGTATCTTACTACTTCTGCTGGTTTTGAATTTATGGTGAAAGCAGCTTACGAACCTATTCGTTACGTCACCAGGAACAAAGATCCTTTCTATCTGGGAACAGACATGTACACACAGCCCGGTGGCGGTTTGGATACAAAGTATGAGCCAAATCCTGATGAATACAGCAAGCAATATTTACGCGGATTCAATGAATATTACAAGACGGCATGCGATGCCAACAACGGTCCGCTCAACTCACTTTTCATTGACAGTTATATTCTTATTCAACGTTGTAACTCTGTCATCGCCTATGCAGACAAGGCTGACATCACAAGCGCTACAAAAGCACAACGTGTAGGCGAAATGAAGTTCCTTCGCGCATTTGCCTATTATCTCCTTGTTGAGAATTTTAGTGGTGTACCACTGCTTACCGAAATGGTGACCTCTCCACATCTGAGTATTGAGATTACACCCGAGGAGAAGATCTACGACTTCCTTATCAACGATCTTGAAGAATGCTATCAGGGTGTGGCTCCCAAGTCCCAGCAGCACGAATGGGGCCGTGTTACTCGCGGTGCCATCAAGATGTTACTGTCGAAACTCTATCTCACACGTTCCTACAAGAGCTATGCAAAGAGCGATGATGCCAAACGTGCCTACGACCTGGCTGTTGACATCATCAACACTGAGGGTTACAGATTGATTGATTTCGATGATATTTTCAAGGAAGGTAACGAAATCAACGACGAGATTATCTTCTCTGTACAGTATAGCGATAACCTTCAGCTCAACTGGGGTGGTAATACGGACTATTCTACATTCCAGCCGTTCATATATGCACTTCCCGGTATGGGGGCTAAGAATCAGTATCTGGAGCGATACACTGGAAACTATGCTCCTACCCGTGCTGCATATCTTCTGTTTGACCGTTCATGGGACAAGCGTTTCGACATCACCTTCCAACGTGAATATTTCGCCAATGAAAACAAGCCTGCAGAGGCTGGACCCTTTGGAGCAATCGTGAAAGGACAGAAGATGATCGAATGTGTGTTCCCGGGTGAGCCTTATGTAACTCAGGAGGAGAAAGACAAGTTAAACTATTTCGTAGTGAACGTAGACGAATATTACGACCAGCCGCTTGTTGGTGGTATTAAGGACGATAACGGTGATTACCGTGTCAACGGCTATGCCGTGGATGCCACTGGTGCTCGATCCAAAGCCAGATATTATGTGTATCCTGGTATCCGCAAATTCCGCGATTCAAAGGCGCTATACAGCGACGGTGGAGAGAGTGGAACACGTGACCACTTTGAATTCCGTCTTGGAGAGGTGTACCTCTTGGCAGCTGAAGCCTCGCTTAAAGCAGGTATAGGCGAAGGAGCAAAATATCTCCAGACACTTCGCAACCGTGCCGCTTACAACGGGAATGCTCCTGCACTCGACCTGACAATCGATAATATTCTTGATGAGCGCGCTCGTGAGCTTATGGGTGAGGAACGTCGTTTTATTGAACTGCGTCGTACTGGTAAGATTCGTGAGCGTGTCATAACAAAGAAAATGAACGAACGTGCTGCACGTGCCTCAGAACTCTTTGGCGATATGGCATTCCGAGATGAGCTCACTACACGACCATTACCGTTTGGATGGTCTCAGTACATAAAGGATGGCTTTGAGCAGAATCCTGGTTACGATTTCTAAATGATTATCGTGCGTTTTCAATAAGCCATGGGGCTAAGTTACATTCCCGTAATTTAGCTCATGGCTAGAAAGCGAGTTGTCTTAATAATGCTGCATGATATGGCATGATGTCATTAATTAAAATAATGATAGATATTAATTCGATAGGTAAATTATTAAATTGGTTAAAATGTATGTAAGGCATCTGTCCCAGTCATGCAGCAGTTATGTTTGTTAGATAGATAATAAGATGGATGATAATATCAAAACTTATAATAGAAAAAGTGTCAAGATTGGTTTAGTTACTTTGGGGCTTAACACTTATTGGTCACAGTTCACAGGATTGTACGAGAGGCTTCTTGGCTATAAGAATTATATACTGTCTTTATTAAACCCTGACGCCATCATCTTGGACATGGGTATGATTGACAATACAGACAAAGCACTTGAGGCAACCGAGAAATTAAAAGGAGTTGACCTCATGGTGTTTTATGTCTCCACTTATTGTGTATCTTCGACCCTCATTCCTTTCTTGACCGTTATAAAAGTGCCCTACCTTGTTTTAAACCTTCAACCTTCTTCTGTCATCGATTTTGCCAAGGTTAATGCCATGCAGGACAAAGGCAAGGCAACGGGGGAGTGGCTGGCATATTGTCAAGCATGCGCTATTCCCGAAATCACATACGTACTAAAACGTTCGGGATTGCAATACCATATCATAACAGGTCACCTTCAAGATCCCAAAGTTCGTGAACAACTCAGCATCTGGACCTCCGCTGCACAGGTAGCCATAGCATTACGAAACAGCCACATCGGCATTCTCGGGAACTATTACAACGGGATGCTCGACATCTATTCGGATATTCGTGGACTGTCGCTCACCTTCGGCAGTCATTTCGATTTGATTGAGATATGCGAGGTAAAGAAACTACGTAATACCCTCACCAATACGGAGATAGAGAAAGAGTTGACAGAGCTGCGCAGTGTGTTAGACATTTCCCCACAATGCGATACTGATGAGATCAACCGTGTAGTGCGTACCTTAGCTGCAATACGAAAATTGTCAGTCCTTCATTCACTGGGAGGGTTGGCATATTACTATGATGGAGCCGGTGACCATGAATGCTTGGATATCATCACTTCAATGATTGCAGGTAGCACTATTATGACAGGCAGCGGTATCCCCATAGCAGGCGAGTGTGATATCAAGAACGTAATAGCCATGAAGATCATGGCGCTAATGGGTGGCGGCGGATCGTTCTCAGAGTTCTATTGCATTGACTTCGACAATGACGTGGTGCTGCTGGGTCATGACGGACCTGCACATCCGATGGTGTCCAACACAGGTGTGTCACTGGTTCCGTTGCCTGTTTTCCATGGTAAGCCAGGAAAAGGTTTGTCAATACAGATGTCTGTACGGCATGGCGATGTCACCCTCCTTTCCGTTTGTGAGGATGATAAAGGCGTATTTCTCCTTTATGCAGAAGGTGAGTCTGTTGAGGGGGAGACACTCAATATCGGTAACACCAATAGTCGTTATCGTTTCAAATGCGGTGCACGCGATTTTATCAACCTTTGGAGCATGGCAGGCACCTCCCATCACTGCACCATCGGTATTGGTCACAAAGGAGCGACCATTGAGGCATTAGCCTCGCTATTGTCTATTCGTGCAATTAAAATTTAAAATCTTGACATGGAGATAAGGAAACAAACGTCGATGCATGACATCATACGAGAGATACTACTTGTCGCACTTTTCTCACCGTCGACATTTACCACCTCTTTACATGCCCAGCCGTACAAGGGATGGCCATCGCATGATTCTGGGGTGTCATTAGCTGAGGGGTTCCTCAATCCGCCAAAGGGTTATGGCAATGTACCGTTTTACTGGTGGAATGGTGACACACTCAAAATGGATCGACTGCTATCCCAACTGGAATTACTCAGCGACGCATCTGTTGATGGTTTCTCTGTCAGTTATATCCACACCCATCCTGAGGTAGACAAGGAGGTGAACGCACATGGATATGGCAGTTTCGGACGTCCAGACCCAGGCATTCCTGGTATCTTCACTGATGAATGGTGGTCGCTTTGGAACCGTTTCTCCGCACAGTGTGCCGAACGCGGTATCGGACTGGGATTGGACGATTACGTGGTAGGATGGCGTGGCAATGGTTTGTATGTGGACGAAGTTGTTGGGCGCTCTGATTTTCAACACTATCAGGGTCGGCTGGTACAGAATCCTGACGGAAGTATATCTACCGTCGCTTCACCTGAGTTGCATCCCGACTATGGGAAACGACTCGTGGAAGCCTATTTCGGTCGTTTTGAACAACGACTGGACTCGGCAGGTCGTCGAGGCATGAATTATTTCTTTCAGGATGAGTTGCAGTATCCTCTCAACATCCATTCATGGTGCGAAGACATGCCTGAGCAGTTTATGGCACGCAAGGGCTACGATATTGTCCCGCTGTTACCACTATTGTTCAAAACCGATATTGACACCACGACAGCACGTGTACGTCTGGATTATGCCGAGGTGCTTACACAGTTGGCAGAAGAACGCTATTTCCGCCCTATATTCAATTGGCATCAACAGCGTGGACTGATTTACGGATGTGATAACGAAGGACGCGGACTTGAACCACTCGCCTATCTCGATTATTTCCGTGCAATCAGCTGGTTTACAGCACCAGGCAATGATGCACCTGCTCGGGGCAGTAGCTTCCGCCAGACCAAAGTGTCGAGCAGTGTCGCCCACCTCTATCAGCGACCGCGTACATGGCTTGAGGCTTTCCACAGCATGGGATGGAACAGTAACGGAGCATGGCTTACACGCCAATTGGATCATCACCTTATTGCAGGCGGCAATTTACTCTGCTTGCACGGACTTTACTATTCCACACATGGAGGCTGGTGGGAATGGGCGCCACCATGTTTCCACTTCAGAATGCCCTATTGGCCACACATGAAGCATTGGCTACGCTATGCAGAACGTATGTGTTACGTTTTAAGTCAGGGATCACATGTATGTGATATAGCCGTTCTTTATCCTACTGAGGAACTCCAGGCATATCCCGGCACCAGTCCGGAGCCAACATTCCGTGTCACTGATCAACTTAGCGAGAGCGGTATCGATTATGATTATATCGATTACCAGTCACTCCAACATGCTGAAATCGGGGAGCAATGCTTTACCATAGCAGGAGAAAAGTATCAGGCACTGCTTCTGCCACAAGCAAAGATGCTGCACCACAAGACTCAATACAAGATTGAACAGATGCGCGCTGCAGGCATTCCTGTCATTACGGGCACTGATAATATAGTAGCTCAAGTCTCGCAGTCTGTGAACCGCGACTTTCTTTCCTCCTCAGGACGCGGACGTGTACTCCACCGTCGTGTTGGCGACCAAGATCTATATATGATTATGGATGTTGCCGATGGCGATACGTTGCGACTGCATGCTACGGGAAAGGCTGAACAATGGGACGCACATGAAGGAAAGATTTATGACTTACCGATACTAACGCAGGATAACGGGGAAACGACACTTATTTGGGAAGGAACAGAAGGTTCGGCACGATTGTATGTGTTTTCTCCAGGAACACCTACCTTTGCTTCTCCCACAGAAGTAAATACTGGTATATGCCATGAAAACGTTCTGGCAGGAGAATGGGAGACCACTCTCGTACCGACTATGGACAATCGTTGGGGTGACTTCCGCCTGCCTGCCTCTAAGGGTCTGATAGGTGCAGAGATACGCGAGATGAAAGCGATGTTTGTACCCGAAAAGATACGTTCGTCACGATGTCCAGTTATTCCAGATAGCATTGTACCACGCATGATTGGCTATGAGCCATATTTTGAGGAGATATATCAGAAAGACTCTTCCTGTCGTCCGTATTACTATTCATGGCAATATGGTGTGCAGGATGCACCAGGCAGTCAAGGGTATCACGGACTGAAAGGCAAGGTGGATGATCGGTTTATCATTCTTGACCAAGGAGGTGACAGAACATTTGTCACGAAAGTATTTGCTCCCGTCACTGGTATATATCGCTCAGAGATTGAAGGTGTCACGCCAACATCCATACTAGTTGACGGAGAACCATTTAGCGGAGCCCTGTCGAGTGGATGGCATGATATACAAATCACTTATACAGACACTCATGCCGCTGACTATACGCTTGCACAGATGCACAGCTACACCGTGGATCGCAGAGACCGCAGTGCAGTGGTATTCTACAAAAGTGATCTCCCCGTCCCCGTGCCTTATGATCCTTACGGCAACATTGTTGCGATGAAATGGTATGGCACTGATCATTTGCCCTATAATATCTATGGCGGTCAGAAAGGCAGATGGGTGTATGAGATGAAGACGGCTCCTGGATGTACCGCCATGTATTTCAAGGAAAAAGGTAAGTTGGCAAGAGTATGGGTTGACGGAAAGGCATTGAAAAGAAACAACATTATACAGAAGAATGATTCCTGCCTGATTCGCCTTCCTGGAGATGGAAGACATGTACGGACAATTACTATCGAAGCGCTTCCGGAAGTTGGTGTCATGGGTACTGATTTCTTTGACGGTCCGATAAGTCTGACGTGTGGTATCGGTATGATGCCTGTTGGTGACTGGACGACGTTTGGTGCGATGAAATACTATTCAGGTGGCGTGAAATATGCGAAACATGTCAACATCAAGACCTGTCCTTTGAAGGCTGTACTCCATCTGGGCGAGGTGGATGCGTCATGCGAAGTCTATGTCAACAATCAAAAGGTTGGCATCCTTTTCGGTCCACCATACGATATCGATATCACCGATTACATAAAGAATGGGGATAATCATATTGAGATATTGGTTTACAGTTCCCTGTCAAATCATTACCAATCAGTCCCGACACCTTATCGTGGCACTCCTCACGCAGGTCTGTTACAAGAGGTTCGTCTTGAGACAACTGATGAATAAAGTCCTGAACCACAGCCTTCCACATTCCGGAAGGCTTGGTTCTTTCTTCTGAAAGAATCATCACGACAACAACGTCTTTCACAAAATAAAAAACTATTTATTTCGTTTATTTCTTAAAAAATGATATGAAAAATATCGCATCTCTAATCTCTGTCATGCTGTTGCTCAGCTCATATACGTTACCCACTTCGGATGCTGTCGTAACAATCAACATGGCACGACCTGGATTCCAAATAAGTGAGGGATTATATGGCATCTTCATCGAAGACATCAATGAAGCCAGCGACGGAGGACTATACGCTGAAATGATAAAGAACCGTAGTTTTGAAGACGGTATATTGCCTTTGGGATATACGGCAGAGGACAACGTATTGGTTTCCCCACTGACATGTAATCATGTGAATGGACAGATGGTTCAGGTCAAAAACCGATGGGATGCGCAATCCGTTCCCGGGTGGACCATTCTGCCTGAGAATACAAAATATGAAGTGACAGACAAGTCACCTTCTTTTCCTACAGCCCCACATTATCTTCATATCTGCAGCCAGAATGTCACCCATCTTGTCAATAAGGGCTTTGCCGGCATCAGCATCAACGAGGGTGCCCTATATCACCTGCGTGTCATCGCCCGCTCACCAAAAGTCAAGACGATAAAAGCTCAGATTATCTCATCTGCCAATAAAGTGTTGGCGTCCGCAAAGTTTCCAATTAAAAAAACTGACAAGTGGATTGATCAGACAGTCAGTCTAAAAGCCTCTGCCAATGCGGTTGACGCACGGTTGGAGATTACATGCGAGGGAACGACAGACTTTGACTATATCTCACTCACTCCCGACAATACCTATCGCCATCGTCCGAATGGAATGCGACGCGATGTTGCGGAGATGATAGAGACGCTTCATCCAGCCTTTGTCCGTTGGCCCGGCGGATGTGTAGTCGAGGGTATGACGCTCTCTACACGATTCCAATGGAAACAGACATTGGGCGACCCAGCCTCACGTCCAGGTATGTACAACTTATGGGGTTATCACAGCACCTGTGGTATAGGATGGAATGAGATGCTACAGTTTTGTGAGGATCTTGGTGCTGCCTGTATCTACGTCTGCAATGTCGGCATGGCTTGTCAGGCACAGACCTCCGAACTATTGCCGATATCACAGGTGGATTCTTACCTACAGGATTGCCTTGATGCTATCGAGTATGCCATAGGCGACGCACAGACCACACTTTGGGGCAAGCGCCGCGCAGACGATGGTCATCCTGCTCCCTATCCACTGCGCTATATAGAACTCGGCAACGAGAACTGGGGGCCTGCCTACGATGAACGTTTCAATCTCTTCTATGATGCCATCAAGCAGCGCTGGCCTGATTTAACCATTATCTGTAATTATGGTATTGACGGCACGCGAGGTATCCGCAACACGGACATGATTGATCCACATTGGTTCGTCGCTCCAGATTTCTTCTTAAACAATAATGCAATGTTCGACACCATCCCACGTACCTCTCCTAAGATCTACGTGGGTGAATACGCATCCAACAGATCGGTGGGAGCAGGCAACCTCTATGGCGCACTTGGAGAAGCTGCGTTCCTAATGGGTATCGAGCATAATGGTGATCTGGTGAGGATGGCATCGTATGCACCTCTTTTCGAAAGCAGTTGGTATCGGGCATGGCCGACCAATATGATATGGGTCAGTCCTACCACCGTCATGGGGAGAAGCAGTTATTGGGTGCAACGCATGATGGCAGAGAATCGCCCATCTTTCAGTTTGGCATGCTCACGGCGTGCCGATATGCCAGAGAAGACTCCCTATCCGTCAGGACAGATTGGGCTCGGCACATGGAAGTCTAATGTAGAGTTCCGCAACTTATCCATCACGCTTGCAGATGGTAAGGTGGAAAGACCAGCCCTTGCCTCTGGTACTTCCTATGTGGGAACATGGATGGTGAACGACAACGGTGTGCTAACTCAGACCGATGTATTGCCACGCTGCAAGTACATGTTACCAGAGGTTTATGAGGGAACATATACCATCGAGGTTGAGGGACGAAAGACATCGGGTAAGGATGCTTTCCTCATTTTTTTCGGCATGGATGCCAATGCAAAGGAAGGACTTGTCTATAGCATCGGCGGTAAGAACAACAGCAAGGCCTGCGTCGAGGGTATCCATCAAGGTGAGAACACTGGTGAGCAGGGGATGCTTGTAGATTTCCATGCTGAGATGGACCAATGGTATAGGTTACGTGTCGAGGTCTCGCCCGACTCATCCCGTCTGTATGTTGATGGGAAATATCTTCTCACCCACTATCATCAGCACAGTGTCCAGCACGTCTATGCAGCAGGTTACGACAAGGAAAAACATGAGCTAATCCTGAAAGCAGTAAACGTTGCGGACACACCTTATACCGTACATTACATATTAGAGAATGCTGAAACAGAAGGTGAAGGACATGCCATTACTTTGTCATCCGCCAATCTTACCGATGAGAATTCCTTCGATACGCCCGACCTCATCCAGCCAACCGAATCAACATTCCATGTCGATGAGGGCGTAGTTGATTACACGCTTGCGCCACATTCGCTTACCATACTCCGCATAAAGGCTCGTCCTACGCTGACCGCCACCGCATGTGGTGCCATCGGTGATGGGAAGACAATCTGCACACAAGCCATACAGCATGGTATCGACTCACTTGCCGCAATGGGTGGAGGACGTTTGCGACTTACGTCCGGCACCTACCTTACCGGACTCATCAAGATGGAGAGTAACGTGGAACTTTGGTTAGACAAAGATGCCACACTATTGGGGTCAACAGACCCACGAGATTATGAGAAAACGCTCTCGACCAGCAAGAGAGGTGATGAGGATGTTCACTTGGGACTTATCGTTGCTGAGGGAGCACGCAACATCAGTCTGCGAGGACAAGGCACTATTGACGGTCAAGGACTGGCACTCGCTCTCGCCATCGACAGTCTGCATCATATCGGTGAGCGCCCCGATCCCTATTACAACTATCGACGGATGCGCCCCAGTTCACGTCCGAAACTTCTCTTCCTCAATAACTCCGATGGGATTCTGATAGAAGGACTCACGCTGCGCAACAGTGCCGGTTGGGGATTGTCTATCGACAGAAGTAAGAATATTGAGATCAGTCATGTAACTGTCTATAACCGCGCCTATTGGAACAATGACGGAATAGACCTCAACGACTGTACAAATGCTGAGATACACCACTGCGACATTGATGCTGCCGATGACGGTATCTGTCTGAAGAGCGACGATCATGCGCTGGGATGCGAAGACATCTGGATTCATGATAACCGTGTGGCATCAAGTGCCAGCGCCGTAAAAATGGGCACAGCCTCATACGGTGGATTCCGCCGTATTCGAATACAAAACATCTTTGTTTACGACACTTTCCGATCCGCTATCGCCCTTGAGACTGTCGATGGTGGACTGATGGAGGACATTGAGGTGGATGGTATTGAAGCTGTGAATACAGGTAATCCTATCTTTGTATGCTTGGGAGGACGACATCTTCGCCCAATGCCAGACAATACGGCAGCAGGTCATGATAAAGAGAATGTGAATCGTCACAGCGTGGCACGCAACATCACCATCCGAAATGTTAAGGCACAGGTGCCTTTCGGTAGGCCTGACGAGGCATACGACTTACGTGGACCGGAGGTTAACTATTTCCATAACCCATGGCCATCGAGCATTGCCGGACTGCCAGGGCATGATATTGAGAATGTTTCGCTTGAGAATATTGACATCACTTATCCAGGTCGTGCTACCAAAGCAATGGCTTACGTGGGATTGTATCGTGTTAAGGATGTCAACGAGGCAGAAAAAGAATATCCGGAATTTTCCATGTATGGAGAACTCCCCTCCTGGGCATTCTATGTCCGTCATGTCAATGGCATCACAATGAAGAACATCAACGTTCGATTGGCTGATAAAGATTTTCGACCTGCCTTTGTATTCGATGATGTGAAACATCTGAAACTCCATGACATCAACCAGCCAGAAAGTCAGATCTTTAAAATAGATGTCACTGATTAAGGTCATCTGACAATTAGAACAGTTAAGGGGAATAATCATAAGGCTGGAAAACAAAAAAACGTGAAAGATTTGCATTTTTTCTGAGATTATTATACATTTGCAGGGTGATTTCGTTAGAGAACGTATTTTTATTTAATTAATCATTTATAAAACAAAGGTTATGATAAAGGTAAAGAAATCTATGGTTTGCCTGATGGCAAGTGTATTATTATTCAGTTCTTGTATCGGTTCTTTCGGTCTTTTCAACAAGGTTCTCGACTGGAACAAAGAGGCTACCAGCAGTAAGTTTGTCAACGAGGTGCTCTTCATCGTGTTGCACATCATTCCTGTTTATGAGGTTTGTGGTGTCGTAGACGTTCTTGTACTGAACACCGTTGAGTTCTGGACAGGTGACAATCCTATTGCCAGCCATGTAGGCAAGACCCAGAAGGTGATGGGCAGCGATGGTAAGATGTATGCTGTTACCAACCTGAAGGATGGTTATGAGATCAAGAACGAGGCTGGTGAAGTGGTTGACTTCAAGTTCGATAAGTCTGAGAAGGTATGGAGCCTGCAGACACAAGACGGTACAACTGTCAAGCTGTTGAAGGTAAAGGACAACAATACCGCAGAGGTTTATCTCCCCAATGGCAAGAACATGGAGGTAAGCATGGATAACCTCGGACTGTATCAGGTTCGCATGGCTGCCGGCAACGGTATGTACTTCGCAGCACGCTAATCAGCGAATCAGCGATATATCAAGGTGGTAATCGCCTTGTCGTCGAATATCTCCCGGGCAATGTCACGCACTTGTTCGGGAGTTATTCTGTCTATACTGTCAAAGAGTTGTGCGAGATTACGCTCTACGCCATAGTGCAGGAAGCTGCGCCCGAAGTCGATAGCGAAGTTCTCCCGGTTGTCCGAGGCTACGCCCAGTTGTCCTTTTATCTGTTGTTTGGCCGTATAGAGTTGTCGCTCAGACAGGAGTTTGTCGCACATCTTATCCAACTCCTTGCGCACCAAGCGCAGGCAACGCTCCACATCATGACTGTCACAACCGAAGTAGGTTGACCACATTCCCGTATCAGAGTAGTTCACCATCGTACTCTCCACCGTATAAACCAATCCCCGTTTCTCCCGCAAGGCTACATTCAGACGGGCCGTCATTCCCGGACCACCCATGATATTATTCAACAGATAGAGCACGATCCGGCGGTCATCATACATCCGATAGCCTCTGTTTCCTATCATCACATGTGCCTGGTGAGTGCCCCTCTGCATCTCTTCATGACGAGGGACATACTCAGGTAACGCAGCCGTTTCCAGTCTCCTCCCATCGGGCGTATGTGCTCCGTCATCCACCTTACACCTACCCGCCACATCCGTTGTGGCACGCTCCAACAGACTGGCCACTCTCTTACGATCCACATCCCCATAGACAAAGAACACCGCACGTGTAGGGATGTAGTATTTCCGTGTAAACGACAGGGCATCCTCCGTACGGAAAGCTCTTACACGTTCTGCATTTCCCAAGATATTCCGCCCTAACGGATGATGGGCAAAGATCAGATTCTCAAAATCATCGAAGATCAACTCAGAGGGAGAATCCTGATAACTGTCTATCTCATCACAGATCACCTCCACCTCCTTATCAATCTCCGACTGGGGGTAGGTACTATGGAAGACGATATCCGACAGCACATCAACGGCCTTATGGAAGTGCTCTTTCAGTATCGCCGCATAATAGACCGTGTCTTCTTTCGTGGTAAAGGCATTCAGATCGCCACCCACACGCTCCAAACAATTAACCACCTGCAGGGCATGACGACGGTGCGTCCCTTTAAAAGTGACATGCTCACAGAAATGAGCCAATCCCTCTTGTCCCACTTCCTCATCACGTGTTCCGGCAGCTATGACATAGCCGCAATACACCACCGGTGATACCGACTCGAGATGAATCACACGGAGTCCATTGGATAACGTATAGGTATTGTATTTCATCATTTGGGTGCGAAATTACTAATTTTTTATGGGATATTCATCAAAATAACGTAACTTTGCCCTCAGAATAACTAAAAACATTATCGACATGATTAAAATCACAGACAAAATCTATTACGTTGGTGTTAATGACCGTAACAAAAACCTGTTTGAAGGACTATGGCCCCTCCCTAATGGAGTAAGCTACAACTCTTATTTGTTGGTTGACGAGAAGGTATGTCTGATCGACACCGTAGAGGTTGACTTCTTCACACAATACTTAGAGAATATCCATGAGGTGATTGGCGACCGTCCGGTTGACTATCTGGTGATCAACCACATGGAGCCCGACCACAGCGGTTCTATCGCTTTGGTGAAGAAATACTATCCCGAGATTCAGATTATCGGCAACAAGAAGACCTTTGGCATGATGCAAGGTTTCTATGGCGTGCAGGGTAATGAGATAGAGGTAAAGAATGGTGACACCCTTTCTTTAGGTAACATCGAACTGCAGTTTGTGCTCACCCCGATGGTTCACTGGCCTGAGACGATGGTGACTCTCTGTAACAACCCAGCCACAGCAGAAGAAGGAGCTGTATTATTCAGTGGTGATGCCTTCGGTTGTTTCGGTGCGTTGAATGGCGGTGTGATTGATGAGCAGATCAACTGCGACACCTTCTGGTTGGAGATGGTTCGCTACTACTCTAATATCGTTGGAAAATATGGCACACCTGTACAACAGGCACTGAAGAAGTTGGCCGGCGTGAAGTTGGCTTATATCTGCACCACCCACGGACCGGTATGGCATCAGTATATCGAGCGTGTCATCGGTGAGTACGACCGTATGAGCAAGTACGAGACAGAAGAGGGTATCGTGATCTGTTATGGCACGATGTACGGCAATACAGAACGTATGGCAGAGCAGATCGCACGTGC
>OCTW011573759.1_pt1 | contig 26793 bp, 15 predicted proteins | sample 1539671 | NCBI WGS metagenome assembly OCTW01 (sample SAMN02144230, study PRJEB22623) | gut metagenome | biome: sheep rumen | host: Ovis aries | place: New Zealand | reverse complement strand
CGGGCGGGACGGATGGTTTTTCGCATTGACCTTCCACACAGGATTCGTCAGCACCACACTCCTCATCCCCGCAAAGGCACTTGCCTTCCTCGCAGTGTTCCCCTTCCCTGCACATCTTGTCTTTACAGGGATCCTCTTCGGGTGCTGGTGATTTTGTGCATTCATCATTCACACAAGTTTCATCATTATCACATTCCTTATCACCGCAAAGGCACTTGCCTTCTTCGCAGCGCTCCTCCTCTTTGCAAGTCTTGTCTTTACAGGCATCTTCGGGAGATTCAGATGATTTTACACATTTGTCTTCTACGCATGTCTCGTCTGTGCCACACGCTTTATCACCACAAAGGCATTTGCCATCCACACATTTCTCAGCAGCATGACACACAGGATGACATTCGGCAGTCCCTTCTTCATGGGATGAACCAGAGTTATTCTCATCACATCCATAAAGTGCCGCCATGCATAAACTCAAGCCCAACAAAATTTTTTTCTGCATCCTTTCCTCCTTCGGTTAAGGCCAACACAAATATACCGCCTGTGATAGCCCATCACCGGAACTTTGTGAACTCATATAATGATTGGGCAAAACAAACCGGGGTAACTTATCAGCCCCGATACTCTCATCTAAAGGACTGAAGTTGAGTCCCCCCAGGCATCAGGCTGCAGGCAGAAGGCTGCAGTGAGTGCTCTATAGGGAAATTGTGTGATTTTTGAATACAGATTGGGCAATGTGTTTGGCAAACTCCTGCCTCATGCCTCATGCCTCATGCCTTGTAATTGTATTGACTTTGAAAAAAAAGCTCAGCGCCCCGGCTGAATACTTACAAGGATAGTACAACAAATACAATTCTTGCTTGCAAGGGCTCGCAGAGACGGGTTACACTTGCAGATGTTTATTTCACCCATTGAATAGGAGGTAATGATGATCAACGATGACAATAAAAACGACAACAACCAGGAAGTGAAAGAGAACGCCGAAACCACGCAGAAGGAGACAGGTACCGACGTCGAAGGTGAAAAAAAACTGGGCAAAGTCATTCCATTTGAATCGATTCGTGAAACCAATGAAGAAGTGATTCAACATGTCAATTCCGATATTATCAAACCAGCTCAGGCTGCCGCGAATGATGCTGCCGAAAGTCTCAAAGCAGCATTTGAAGATTTTAAAAAGCAATTGGCACCGCTTGGGAATTCACTCAAAGAACTGTCTGCCGCTTTAAAATCCGGTGCACAAGCGGTAGAAAAGAAATCTGAAGCATCCAAATCCGAAGCATCAGCTGCAGATGCCTCAAATTCGGATGAAGCTGCCAAAGCAGTTGAACCCAATGATGAGAGTACAGATGCAGAGAAGAAACCAGATGGTGCAGCCGTTGCTGCAGCCCGAGAAGCGGGTGAACTCGTCACACTTGGAATTGATAAACTCAAATCCCAATTCTCAAATGCCAATTTTGATCTAAAAGGTACGGTCGAACGGGAATTTGCCAACTATGCCGATGCCAACCTCAAAGAAGATGAGTTTACTGTAGATGAAAATGGCCGCCGCGTCGTCAAAGTGGATGGTAAATTTATACAGCAGCATGCCAATGAAGTGATTCCAGCACTCATTCGCGGAACCGTAGGCAATTTCTTTAAGGCAATTTTGGGTGAGAATTTGATTAAAGTCGCAGAAGACAAGGCAAAAGCCGATGCAGCCAAAGCAGACGGTGAAACCGCCGAAGCGAATGAGACAGAAATCAAGGCACAAGGATTAAAAGCAGACGCCGAAGAGGGCAAAGACAATGGAGAACATGAGCCGTCCAAATATCGCGTCGAATTTGATTTTTCGCATGCACTGGGCGATGTCATCCGAAATGCCCAGGTTTCACCGGCACCAGCAACCGATGCAGACAAGCATGATCGGGCTGTCGGTCGTGAAATTCTCATAGAAAGTGCCAAGATCGTCGAAGATTCTCTAAATGGCAAACCGATCGAAAACGTCAAAGAACGCATGGAAGAAGCCAAAGAACGTGTCGACAAACCAGATTCGGAAAAAACACCCGAGGAAATTCAGGCAGTCGATGAAAAGCACAAAAAGATCCTGGAGCTTTCAAAACAATTCGAAAAAAATATGAACCCGGATAAATAATCATTAGCAATGTGCAATGGGGATGCAAAACTAAAGGGAAAGTCTGAAGCTATGGGTGAATGACGTTCATAATTCGGAATTCGGAATGCGGAATGCGGAATTGGGATGCAAAACTCAAGGAAGAGTCTGAAGCTATTGGTGAATGACGTTCATAATTCGGAATGCGGAATGCGGAATTGGGATGCAAAACTCAAGGGCAACTCTGAAGCTAAAAAAACTTCATTCTTTAGGAATAAATTAGAGAGCTCATTAATTGCTAATTGCTAATTGCTAATTGCTAATTGCTAATTGCTAATTGCTAATTGCTAATTGCTAATTGCTAATTGCTAATCGCTAATCGCTAATTGCTAATTGTTTACAGTGAGCATCGTAAGATGCGAACAAATCCGTAAAAAAAACAAAAAAAGCGTCCTCTCGGACGCTTTTTTTATGGTGAAAAGGCTGCTAGCGCGCTGTTTCGACTGCTCGCGTTTCTCGAATGACGCAAACCTTGATGCGTCCCGGATAAGTGAGTTCCTGTTCGATGCGTCGTGCAATATCGCGGCTGATGACGGAAGCTTTTTCGTCGTCGATAATCGTTGGTTCGACGAGGACACGGATCTCACGACCGGCCTGAATGGCATAGCATTTCTCGACCCCTTCGAAGGAAAGGCTGATTTTTTCGATATCTTCGAGACGTTTGATGTAAGTTTCGAGGATTTCTCGTCTTGCACCGGGACGTGCCCCCGAGAGCGCATCGGCAGCCATCGCGAGATGTGCGTAAACGCTTTCGGGTTCGACTTCGGCGTGGTGTGCTGCGACGGCATTGCATACCAGAGGGGATTCGCCATGTTTCTTGAGGAAATCCGCACCGATGGCGGCATGTGAACCTTCGAGTTCGTGATCCATCGCTTTACCGATATCGTGGAGCAAACCGACGCGACGTGCAAGTTTGACATCGAGGCCCAATTCAGCAGCCATAATGCCGCATAGCCATCCTGCCTCAATGCAGTGGCGCCAGATATTCTGGCCATAGCTCGTACGATATTTGAGTCGCCCGACCATCATAATAACTTCGGGATCGACATTCTGTATTCCAAGTTCGAAGAATGCCTGATCGCCAGCTTCGCGTATACGTTCATTGATCTCGAGTTTGACTTTGGCAACCGTCTCTTCGATGCGTCCCGGATGGATGCGGCCGTCTGCAATGAGTCGTTTGAGGGTCTGTGCAGCGACTTCACGACGAATGGGATCAAATGCCGAAATGACGACCGTTTCGGGCGTATCATCGACGATGAGATCGACGCCGGTCGCCGCTTCGATACTACGGATATTGCGTCCTTCGCGTCCAATAATGCGTCCCTTGACTTCATCAGAGGGCAGCGTAATGGTTCGAACGCATCGATCGACGACATAATCGCCTGCAAATCTCTGCATTGCGACGCCCAGAATCATCTTGGCGCGTTTTTCGGCATCGGCAGTCGCATCATCTTCGATTTGTCGAGCGAGTTTGGCAGCTTCAAGTTTGGCCTCATCTGTAATGGATGCAATCAGCATGGTCTTGGCATCTTCGGTGCTCATCCCGCTGACTTCTTCGAGTTTGTGCTGTGCGGCCTCGAGCATCTCTTCGCTTTGTTTGATGCGTTTTTTCGTGGCCTTAACTGCTTTTTTGATATTGGCTTCGACCGTTTTCAGCTCAGTTTCTTTGGCATCGAGTGTTTCGGCACGTTTATCGAGCAGTTCCTCTTTTTTGACGAGGCGCGCCTCGTTCTGAACGATGCCTTCGAGTCTGCGTTTTTCCTCTTTGTCGAGATTTTCCTGTCGTTCGAGGGTTTTTCGTTGAATTTCGATTTCGGCTTCCTTAAGTCTGGCTTCGTAACGTTCTTCTGCAGATGCATTGATCCGTTTGAGCGCTTCCCGTGCCTCTTCCTCGATTTTTGCAGCATCCTGGCGAATGACTTCTGCCTCAGATTTGGCCTGATTCAAAACCTCATCCGCTTCATTTTTAATGAGCAGAGCGGATTCCTTGATTTTAGCAACCTCTTTATCGGCCTCTGTACGAATGCGATCAGCTTCCTGTTTAACACTGCCGAACTGGCGTGTTACTTCAGATTCGTAAGCACTTCGGCCCATTTTTTTGCCGACCATCACACCGCCGACGGCTCCCATTGACAGAGCAGCAACAGCCCAAATAAAAGATGTCATATATAACCTCCAGGAGTTTAAATTTATCAGGATATTCCACGGGTATATGGGCAAACTACGCGCACCATTCCCGAGAAACAGTTGATTACCAATTAAATGAGATGATCGCCCGATTCAAGATTTTTTAAAATGCCGCTGAGGCGCTCAATATGGCGTTCCACCTTGAGATTTTCACGTTGAACCGCCTGTTCAGCACTCAGAGCACGATCAGCAAGCTGTATCGAAGCGAGTGCCATAAGAACAGGAAGCCCTGTCCCGGGTGAATTTCTGCGCAATTCATCGATCAATGAGTTTACTTCGGCAGCAAGTGCAGCCATGTATTCTTCGCTTTGATCTGTTTTAATGAGAATGCGCTGCCCCGCAATCACGAGTGCAACGGAACGAATGGTTCCTCTTGTATTTTGCTCGATGGTTGCAACACCTTTCTGCCCATAATTTGGGGCGGAAGTCTGAAGAATCTCTGCCATATTGATATACCTACCCGGCAAACCGGGAACATCGAAAAAGTTCACACAGGTATCCCATCGCACCTGAGACAACTGTATCACTTTTGTACTTTTTAGGGGGGCGAACGTCAATAAAATTAGCAATGCGGAATGTGCAATGTGCAATTGTATGGCATGCCTTTTGGCGCAGCCTATCGCCTTACGGCGATACGGCTTTGCGTGCGCGTCTATCTGCGATACGCCGCGCATATTTATGGTGCGAGCAGGCACAAAAAAGGCTGCCGTATGGGTGCAACCCATAGGCAGCCTCAGGCCGTGCCGTATGCGCGCAGCGCAAAGGCCGGCGACAAAAAAATCCAATTTCCTATGCGCGTCGTTCGGTCTTGCAGACCTTGGACAGGCCGTAGGCAACGAACATGCTGCACAAAGAGAGCAAAGCACCGAGTTTTGCGGCGTCTTTTGTTTCGCCGTCGGGGAAGGCGACGCCGGCGACGAAGAGTGCGACCGTGAAGCCGATACCGGCAGCGGAACCGAGTACGAGCAAATCCTTATAGGACATACCTTCGGGAAGTCCGAGGACTTTACCGGAGATGCCGCCAAAGGTGAAGATGCCGATCATTTTGCCGATGATCAGAGCGAGTGCGACGCAAGCAGTCGGGAAACCGATCGTGGTGAATGCGACGCCTGCGCTGGCCCAACCGAAGAGGCCGAGGATGATTTCCGTCGGGACATAGAAGAAGGTCTGGAGTTTGTTGAGCGCGTCTTCTTTGCCGCGTTCGTCGTCGGAGTGAACACCTTCGTCTTTTTCAGCGTGCGGCATGCATACGACGATGGGGATGAAGCCGAGGGAGCAGTGAATGCCGGCATAACCGAAGCTGGCCCAGGTCACGAGCATGAGCAGGAAGTAAGGTACCCAGCTGTTCCAGTGAAGTTTTTTGTTGAACAGGAAATAGCCGATGAGCATGGCCACAACGGTGACGCCGAGTCCGTAAACGGTGTTCATGCCGAACCCCGAACCGAAGCAGAGTGCGATGATGACGAGTCCGACGGCATCGTCAGCAATGGCGAGCAAGAGAAGGAATGGGACAGCGGGATGGCGGCCGCCGAAGATGATGCGGGCGATCATGGCGCTGAAAGCGATATCGGTCGCAGTGGGGACAGCCCATCCGTGCATGAGGTCATTGGGGGTGCCGGTGCCCATTTCGTAACCAAACGTATTATGGAAGAGGAAAGCGATGAGCAGATAGATGCCGATGGGACCGAGGACGCCGCCGGCGGTTGCAATGAGCGGTGTTGCGGCCTGTTTGGGGTTATGGAGTGCGCCGCCAGGGAAAGTAGCTTCAAAAACTTCCTTGCCTGCGGCCATAAAGAAGAAAGCCATCAGGAAGTCATTGATAAAGAAGTGAACATCGAAGTGTTTCAGCCCGCTTCCATCGCCGATGTCCGAGCCGAACCATGGATTGTCCATAAATCCGAAATGAGCGTGCAGGATGTGGTGATAAGCTTCCCGAGCAGCTTCACCGCAGTTAGCCCAGATAAGCGCAATGACAGCCCCGATGACGAGCAGCAAAGAGTTATCGAGCAGGAATTTCCAAAGTTTTTTCATATTTCCTCGCTGATAAAAGGTTATAAAAAACGAGCCAAACGAACAATTGAGTAAGGATTTCTATTCCGGTGACATAAAAAAACGGCGCATGGGAGAGCCCCAGACGCCGCTACCAGAATTTTGTATATGACTATGAGCCATATTCCGAAGAAAGAAGCCAGTATTCGGACTCGAACCGAAGACCTGCGCATTACGAATGCGCCGCTCTACCAACTGAGCTATACTGGCAAAGAGCCAACAAAAAACTGCGTATTTCAAGGGAAGCCAGTATTCGGACTCGAACCGAAGACCTGCGCATTACGAATGCGCCGCTCTACCAACTGAGCTATACTGGCCTACACGTCGCCCGATTCCCTCAAATCGGACGGCGGGCTTATAACAATGCGCGCGCTGTGCGTCAAGATTTTTTTAAGGTACCCCCGATGTAAAGGTAACTGTTCAGCCCAGAGCATTTAACGAATAATTATTCATTATTCACTATTCACTGCTTATGTTATCCAATCATGACGATTCTTTAGATTTTACCCTGAATCGGGCCTAACAATGACTCACAGCTCATGATTTCCAGTGAATACGTCATAGTGAATAACGAATAACACACCTTGTCCCCATTCCAGAACTGAACAGTAACATGTAAAGTAGCAGTTCAGCCCCTATGCCATTTGTGACGCTTAGAGGTTGAACCATGACAAGGCAGGAGTCGACAGAAAGTATTCCTTAGTGAAAAGGATAGGATTTCTGAGAACAGACAGGACAATGTGTTTGATAAATGCCTGCCTGATGCCTGATGTCCTGGCATTGCAGAGACTTGGTAAAAAAGTTCAGCCAATGGCTGAATGGTTACGAATCGATTAATAATTGGGTCGGGCGCTGTTGTAGAATCGTGTAAAAAAATGCTATACATTAAAATTGTTTCTTTTCCTCTTTATCTTTACCAAATAAGGAGAAGTCATGCGAAAGAGGTTGTTGTGGTTATTTGGGCTTGGCGTACTTGCCGCAAGCGGTTGTGCTTCCGACGGCGGGAGTAAAGGCGAAGCAGGCGGTGAACCAGCAAAAGAACTGGTAAAATGGGTCACCAGTGATGGCGAAGTCTACTACTGCCAGGAAGGTAAAGTCGGCTGTGAAGGTATTTGTGTCATCCAGGACGAGTTTAACTGTGGATCATGCGGGAATTTATGCGGTCCCGGGAGCACATGTACTGACGAAGGCAAATGTATTTGCGAATACACGCAGACAGAATGTTCCCTGACATGTGTCCCGGATGGCTGTGTGGATGTTCGTACCAACCCCAATCATTGTGGTTCGGGAGATATCAAATGTGACATTGCGAAAGGTGAAGTTTGCAATGATGGGGTATGCTCGACCAACTGCCCGACGGATTTGACGAACTGCAATGGTTCCTGTGTGGACATTGAGAACAACAAGGATTTTTGTGGCAGTTGTGGCACAAAATGTCTGGAACCATCCGAGGATCTGCATGTTTCGAGAAGTTATTGTTCGAACGGTGAATGCCAAATCCAGTGTTCTTCGGGTTATGTGGATGAAGATGAGGATCTTGCGAATGGATGCGAGACGCAGGTCACGTTTACCTGTGGAAACGGCATAGTCGAACTGGGCGAGATGTGTGATGGTCTTCGTCTGAATGATCACACATGTGCATCGATCGTAGGAGAAGGATCGACGGGGGTATTGACCTGCCGACCGGATTGTCTGGGTTTTGACACAAGTATGTGCAGCGCCTCGACAACCTGCGGCAACAGAATTAAGGATGGTGCCGAAGTCTGTGATGGTGGTGATTTAGGTGGTGCAACCTGTGAAAGTGTTGTCGGTTCGGGTTCTACCGGTTATCTCGGCTGCAATTCGAATTGTTCAGATTTCGACACCTCCTTCTGCAGCGCGCCCTCCACATGCAATGGTGCCTCACTGGATGAAGGCGAAGTCTGCGACGGCGCCAATCTCAACGGAGCCACCTGCGAAACCGTCGTTGGCCCAGGCTCGACGGGCATTTTGGCATGTGCCGTGAACTGCTATGATTATGACCGTTCCCACTGCACCGCTGCATCGATTTGCGGCAACGGGCTTTTAGAGGCCGGTGAGGCATGCGATGGCACGAATTTCAATGGCGAAACCTGTGAATCCCTGGTTGGGAAAGGATCCCGCGGCACACTCAAATGCAACAGCTGCGTGATTTCGACAGAAAACTGCAGTGCGGCCTCGACATGCGGCAACAACATCATCGATGGCAATGACAAATGCGATGGCTCTGCCTTAAATGGCAAGACCTGTCACGATGTTGTCGGTGAGGGTTCGGAAGGCACACTCGGCTGCCGTGATAATTGCTCAGATTATGATATATCCGGGTGCACAGCTGCCTCCAAATGTGGCAACGGCATCATAGAAGAAGGCGAAGCCTGTGATACAACACGTTTAAATGACAGAACATGTGCGACAGAAGTAGGCTTTGGATCGACAGGCAAACTGGTTTGCAACAGCACATGTACAGGATTTATCACCTCCGGCTGCAGTGCTTCGACGACGTGCGGCAATGGCAAACTCGAAAGCACTGAACTCTGTGATACGACCAATCTCAAAGGCGCAACCTGTGATTCCGCCGTCGGCAGTGGTTCTGTAGGCACAGTGCTGTGCGGTTCAGACTGTAAATCCCTGAATTTATCGGGTTGTTCTGCAGCTACATCCTGTGGCAATGGCAAACTCGATGACGGTGAAGTCTGCGATGGAACCAACTTTAACAAAGCTACCTGCGAAACCGTCGTAGGTAAAGGTTCTTCGGGCACGCTATCCTGTGGCGATGGCTGCAAACATTTCGATATTTCCAATTGTTCCAAATCGCAGTTCTGTGGCGATGGTGAGATCAATGATAAAGAAGTCTGCGACGGCGAGAATGTCGCAGGCCGCACATGCGCGGATGTGGTAGGTTTTGGTTCTAAGGGGCCGCTCAAATGCGCGGACAACTGCATGAAATTTGACACATCCAAGTGTACCGCAGAAGAAACATGCGGCAACGGCAAACTGGATGCTGGCGAGGTCTGCGATGGCACGCTTCTGAACGGCGCGACATGCTCGGCGCAGGTAGGTTATGGTTCAACCGGAACATTGGTCTGCAACAAAACGTGTACAGGATTTGACTTTGACGCATCCAGCTGTACCGAAGCTAAAACATGCGGCAATGGTGTCCTGGATGAAGGCGAAGTTTGCGATGGCTATCTGCTCAATGGCAAAACATGTGCTCAGCAGGTTGGCTTTGGTTCGACCGGCACACCTGCCTGCAACAGTACTTGCACAGGCTTTACGAATGGCACCTGCACCGCAGCACTCACCTGCGGCAATGGCAAACTCGACAGCGGTGAACAGTGTGATACCAACTTCCTCAATGGCGCCACCTGCGAATCCGTCGTCGGCGTGGGTTCAACCGGCACGTTAAAATGCGATTCCAATTGTCAGTTTAATACGACCAATTGTGAAGCGTCCCGCGGATGCGGCAATGGTACGATCGAAGACAATGAAGAATGCGATGGCAAAGTTTTCCGCAACAACATTACAACCTGTAATGCTTACGCCCCCTCGCTCTACGAATCCGGAACAGTCACCTGCGACAAGAATTGCCGAATCAATGTCAGCGCCTGCAAATCCTGGTGCGGCAACGGTGTCGTGAACACATCCCGAAATGGGGTCTACATTGGCGAGGTCTGCGACGGAGAGAAATTCCCGTCCACATCCAACACCTGTGAAAAAGTTGTGGGCACAGGTTCAACCGGTGAACTGGTATGCGCAGATGACTGCAAAGCGATCAATACCAACATGTGTACAGCCCCAGCCTCATGCGGTGACGGAATTGTCAACCAGAGCAATGAAGATTGCGATGGCAGCAAATATCGCCTTGGATCGGACGACTGCTCCGCCTATGGTGATTTGTATCAGTCCGGAACAAAAGTAAGCTGCTTGAGCAATTGCACGGTCGATACCAGTGCATGCAAAGTCAAGGCCTATTGCGGTGACGGCATTGTCAACAATTCGGAAGAATGCGACCGTGATGCCTTCCTTCTCGGCGAAGATTCCTGTGCTGCATGGGATCCGAACAAGTATTCCTCTGGCAAAGTGAAATGCAACAATACGACCTGTAAAATTGATTTCAGCGCATGCATCGACAAACCGACCGCCAAATGCGGCAATGGCAAGCTCGATGAGGGTGAATGGTGCGATGGCAACCAGTTCGACGATGATATCAAATCATGCTCAGACTGGGATCCCAATTACGGCAGCGGTACCCTCAAATGTACGAGCGATTGCCAGATCGACGATTCAGCCTGCAAGGTGAAAGAATTCTGCGGCGACGGCGTCCTCAACAATGGTGAAGTCTGCGACGGAACCAAGTTCGTGAGCAACAGAACTTCCTGCAAGACCATCTTCCCCGATTTGTATTCGAGTGGATCTGTCACCTGCAAGAACGACTGCACCTACGACACCTCTGCATGCGTAGCCTATTGCGGCAACGGCAGTGTCAATACAACCAAAGGCGAAGCCTGTGATCACAGCGCAACAGGCGATAAATTCCTGCCAGCTTCGAATTCCTGCGCCAAAGTCATGGGCGCTGGTTATACCGGAACGCTGGCTTGTTCAAACGACTGCTCGGCGATTATAACAACGGGATGTAAGCTCTCTGAATATTGCGGCGATGGCATCGTCAATGGTGATGAATCATGTGATGGCACCAAGTTCCTCAATAATCAGTCTTCATGCAGTTATTGGAATTCCACCTATTCTTCCGGGAATATGACTTGCAATTCCGACTGCACCATGAATGAATCAGCCTGTGTTACCCCGGCCCAGCCGGAATGCGGTGATGGCATCATCAATCTGGACGCAGAAGAGTGCGACGGCAAAGCGATTCGTACTGGTCTCTCCTGGAGCTGCACCGACTATGATCCGGCTTACGCCTCCGGCACACTGACCTGTGCAAACAATTGTAAATTCTCGACATCGGCATGCGTACTCAAGCCGACCACCAAATGCGGCAATGGCAAGCTGGATGATGACGAGTGGTGCGATGGCACAGAATTCCTCATCTCCGAATGCGCCGAAGCCAGCACTGCTTATTCGAAAGGCACACTCAAATGCGATGCTGACTGCGACCTGGATTTTAGCGGTTGTACATTAAAGGCCTGCGGCGACGGCGTTCTTTCGGATAATGAAGAATGCGATGGCACAAAATTCCAGCCAGAATGGGATACATGCGCAAAAGCCGATCCGAGATATGGCGGCGGTACCCTTAAATGTGTCAAATGCGAAGTCGATACTTCCAGCTGTACGCTCAAATGCGGCAACAATAAACTTGACGATGATGAATGGTGCGATGACAACAAATTCCAGACAGGTGCCAGCACCTGTAACGATTGGCTGCCCGGTTCGACAGGCACGCTTTCCTGCAATTCCAATTGCGAAGTAGTCACTACCGGCTGTAAAGCCGCCCCAAGTGCCTACTGCGGCGATGGCGTTGCCAACACGGCTGCCGAAGACTGCGACGGCAACGATATCCTGACGACATCCTGCGTCGAATGGAGCCCCTCGACCTATATTTCGGGTACCATCAAATGCACCAATGACTGCAAGATGGACGAATCCGGGTGCGTCAAGCATCCCACCGCCACCTGCGGCAATGGCAAAGTGGAAACTGGCGAGGATTGTGACAAAACCGCATTTGCCGGCAACATCAAGACTTGCGCGGCCTACAGCTCCAGTTATGAATCCGGCAATCTCAAATGTACTTCCAGTTGCAAGATCGACACAAATGAATGCGTCCTCAAGAGTACCAACACCTGCGGCAACGGAAAACTCGATTCCGGTGAACTCTGCGACGGAACGAAGTTCGTCGAGAATAAAGACAGCTGTACACAATGGGGTGACTTCGCATCCGGCGTTGTAACCTGTTCCGCAGACTGCCAGATCGTTACAGCCGCATGCGTCAAAAAAGAGGATGTGGAATGCGGTGATGGTAAAATCAATCGGATTGACGAAGAATGTGATACCAACACATTCCTCAATGGATCGAACAAATGCTCCGATTACAGCTCGACCTTCACATCCGGTACGCTCAAATGCACAGAATGTAAGATCGATACGAGCAGCTGCACCAAACCCAGCACATCCAAATGCGGCAACGGCCAGCTCGATGACGACGAATGGTGCGATGGAACCAAATTCTTCGACGGCATCACCAAATGCTCCGATTACAGCTCTGCCTACAATTCAGGTACGCTCAAATGCAACAGTGCCTGTGAATTCGACATTTCTCAATGCACGCGCGTCAAACAATGCACGGTCGATATGGAAGCTCGCTGTGAAGGTCAATCTCTCCAGCTCTGCGACGGCACACTCGGCGAGTGGATCGAAATACTCAAATGCACGACTGGGTATTACTGTGATTCCGCTGCGGAAAAATGCCAAAAGACCACTGAACCGACAGTCCATCCGGCATGGTGCAACTTCCAGTGGTTAACGAATGACGCCAATCACTTTGGTTATGGCCGTATTCTCCTGCCAGACGGTAAAACCCCCGATGACGTGATTGCCTATATGGCCTGTACCAACGATCTGACCAAGCCCGTTTCCACCTGGACCACAGTGGACGCCTATCACAATGCATCCTGCACAGATTGCTATTCCAACACTGAATTCATGACAGTCGATCCCTATGCCGGCATTGGTGGCACAAACTATTGCACATTCATATTCGATTTCATCGAAGGCAATGGCAATAACAAGTTTGCCTGTCTCCCCATTCAATCCGGTGCAGCCGAACCGATTCATATTGTCGATGGCACAACCAAACTTTTAGCCGATCAGACGCGCCAGTTCACACGAGGTTCCTGCACCGAAAATACATTCCAGTGCGTTGGTTCCTCTCTCCAGATGTGCATCGATGGCACCTGGGGCGAAATGGAAGTCTGTGCAAGCAACAAAGTGTGCGATGCCAACATCGGTGAATGTGTCGCAGCGGGTGCATCTTACGATAATTTCGTAACGATGAATAATTGGTACGCTTCCAATAAGACCAGCTATAGTGAAAATCATTCCGAAACGATGTCTGATGGTTCCAAGATCACTGTAACCGGTGCATTCTACATTGCGGATCACATCATCGATGGTGTCACGGCAGTATTCAATGCCAAGAATACCTATTCGACCTCCGCAGTCATCAGCAACCTGAGCTCCGGTGTTGGTCTCATTTCATTCAAATATCAAAGCTGGGGCGCAAGTGGTGATAACCTGACGCTCAATGTCACAGATGGAACGACGACCAAGACGGTGACCGTTTCAAGCGCCAATCAATATGCCCAAACGGCATCCTTCACACTCAACAATGCGAGTGCGAAGACAATCACCATTTCGCCGGTAAGCAAGAGCTCGGCAGCTCGCGTCCTCATCGACGATATCCGCTGGACGAGCGCACCTTAGCGTAGAAGACGTTCCACGGGACGTCTTCGCTTAGGATTTGTTCTGTGTGGTCCGGCTTTTGGGCACAGCCCAATGCGCCGGACATCAAAGCCGCTATTGGCAAAGCCAATACGCGGCTTTTTTTATCTCGGAATATCCACCTGCTTGCGCTTCTTGTCCGGGAACAATTCTGGATGCAGCGCCATATCACGCTCTGTCGTCGCTTTTTCAATGGCTGTCAGCTTGCCATCGAGCATTTCCCAGGTTTCGATCAAATCATCAAATGAAGTCGGCGGCGCATTGCGGCGATCGATAAAACGCGCATAGTCGATGGTCAAATCGAAAAACCGGCTCTGTATTTCGAGCAGATTTTTCAATTCATCCGACTGAACGCGATTGCTGTGGGCCATATCATTGATACTCTTATCCAATGTGGCCACACTCCTCAAAAAACTTGCATACGTTCCATTCGGTTCTGCATACAATGTCCAGATGCGCTGCCAGGTTTTGAGCTTTTTCCAGCTCAGGTCGGCATTTGAAGTCTCACTGAACCACGCATAAATTTCGGTCAAACGCTGCACCAAACGACTCAGATGCAGCTGACACAGTTTAATCACAATCAGGGAGTGTCCCAGTGTGCGTTCATTGGCTTTGCTCTGTCGCCATGAAACGACCCAGGCACTCGTGCGCGGAGAATGGGCTATTTCTGCCTCAGGAAAACTCCTGCAGGCCCCCTGTTTACAAAGCCGAAGGAGTTCATCGCGAATCGCAAGCATGTGGGATTCCAACTCGGATATGGCCAAAAGGCTGCGTTCAGCCTCATCGATGCGCGATGGCGCATGCAGGGTTTCTACGACAGATGAGATGAAAGAACTCTGCGGCTTTCCTCGCTTTGTCAGAGGCTGTTCCGGTTCTGGTTCGACGCTGACTGCCGTATGGCTTAGCTCCGTTTTGATTTCCTGGTACAAAACATTCCACTTCTCGGCATTTTCTACCGCCGGATGCGAATAATAGTGAATGGGATCTATGAACTCAGGAAGTCCGCTCCAAATCGCATGATTCACATCATCCCATGCTTTCAGTACCAAATCCTCGCTACGGGAAAGCAACGCCTTTTGGGCACTGATTTGCTCCATCAGAGTTTCAAGCTGACTGGCGAGATAATTGTGATTGATGGAAGCATAATCCGGGGAATGAAGGCGTGTCCAAACCTGAACGGCCCCATCCTGAACTTTGGATAAAGCCCACTGCATCGGCAAAATATGGCTGTACAATTCAGAAAGGATGCGCTGACGTTTTAAATTCTGACTCACACAGGGCCAGGCAACAAGCGCATTGGGGGGAGCAAAATCCCGTTCTACAGCCTGGGTATGTACAGCCAGTGAACGATAAGCCGAAATCAACGCTTCAAATTCCGTTTGCCACTCATCCAACGCCGTAATCAAAGAATCCGCAGAATTTGCCAGATATTGCCAACGCTCACTCTGTTGAATTTGCCTATCCCAATTTTGCAACATCGTTTTTGCAGAAATAAACACGACTTCCGCATGGGCTGTTCGCGCCATCCTGGAATGAAAATCCCCCGGATTCCACTCACCTTTGGGAACAGGCTGGCCTGCACGCAAATCATCTATCTGGGAAACCATCGATAAAATGGGATTTAACACAGCTTGCTCGGCATCTTTGATGCGCCCCCCCGAAAACATTGCCAAAAAATGTTTTATCATCGTGGCAATTCCGCGCGCGGACATTTCAAGCCGGCCAAGACGCCATAAAACATTGCGATGAAGCTGTATGGCGAGCCGAAGCTGTGACCGCTGTTTCAGGCTGAAAGCCGAACTCGGGGGCGTACACGCAACCGCAGGACTCATCTGTAAATTGGACAGGACAAGTGCCGATTTGCGCTCTTGTACACTTTGTTCATAGTTACGAAGCGCTTCCTTCCAGAGTTCCCTGTCTTCCCGCACAAGATGCGTCTCAAGCGCATCGGGCATGGCAATCGGATGACGCAAGGCAACACTCACACGGGACCAGTCCTGTTGTGCAGTTTGCCACGCTTCGGGTGTCAAAAATGGCGTAATCTGCTTGTCCTGCCATTGCATCGAAGGAAGCGGGTCAATGGCAACTTCTACCTTTTGAGTACACCCCATACTCAACATGACAGCAAAGAGAAATACAGAGATTCTTTTCATGACAGAAAAAATATCAATGGCACCGCGTATTGAGCGCAAGCCAATAGCGGTGCCCGCAGTGCGTATTGGCAAAGCCAATAGCACGCAGCCCCGCCCCAAAAACGGTCAGACACCCAAAGCTTGCGCAACCAAAAGGGAACAAAAAAAGTAGAATAATTGGAACAACTTTTGCGTTATAAAGTGGTTTAGCATCACTCAGGATGCGACACTTCGTATAACCATTATCATTATAAATAGTTCATTTGACAAAAAAAACACCACTTTGACAGGAGATTCCCATGAAAATCGTAAAATTTGCACTGGCACCAGCTGTACTTCTTGCCACATTCCTTTTTGCAACAAGCGCCTATGCAGATATCGATATCCGTGCAGGAATCGATTTGACCGTTGCAGGAATCTCCGAAGACTCGGCCATGATCGAAAATGGCAGAATTTATCGCCAGCATCTCGAATTTGAAGATCCGATGATTGGCGCGAGTGGAACCCTATCGGTTGGCTATCGCTGGACGGCGTTTGGTCTGTATATCGAGCAGGTCATGGGCGGGCTTTGGTGGACCGGCCCGACGAGCGAAATAGAAGGTTACCAATACGAAGATTCATCCTTTTTGGGAGGCACCTTCCTGACGGCCAAATTCATCGCGCCGCTGGGTGCAACGGAATTTGACCTCGGCATTGGCCTGGGCGCCATGTATTCTGCCGGTCCCAAATGGGGCGACGCAGACTACAATAAAGGCTATACCATTATTATTGATAAAGACATGGACCCCGGCGCCGCATTTGCCGTCCGCTTTGTGATGGGCTTTACCCACTTCTTCGGCGACCTCATCGGAATCGGTCTGCATCTCGACTACAACGTGGCCTTCAATTTCGTCAAACCCAACAAAAATATATGGGGCAACGTGTCAAACTTTGAATCGACTATACACCAGTTCAATCCCGGTCTGCACGTCCAGATCAAAATCTAGCCGATTTTGTGATACCACTCAGCCGCCAGCCTTGTATGTTTTTACAAACGGATTTGTTCGCATCTAACGATGCTCACTTTTTGGTACGAATGATAGCAGGTTTGTAGGAGCTGAGGCTAAGGTCAATACAAATACTGTACAGAGATGGGGGAGAGGCCCCATCGAGAGATAAGTTCGCCGGGATTACGAAAAGTGATGAAAAACAATAAATGATTGTGGATTCCAAAGAGCTCAGCCCAAATATAGGCGCGTAGCGCCATTCCTTAAAATTCCCTCCCTCGCCGATTCGGAGAGGGAGGGATGTCAGGCAAAGCCTGACAGGGTGGGTGAGGTCTGAGTCCGGGGCAGCCCCGGCTGAGTAGTAACGATTTCGTCTTATTGGCGCGCCTATCTGCGATACGGCGCGCTTCGGCGCTATGGCTGTGGGCCATACGCGCCTCAATTTTGTGGCGTGAGAAATTCCCTCAGATCCGCCAACCGTTCGTTGGCATCATGCCTCCCCAGTTCGTACATTTCCAGAATTGTCGCGGCATTGCGTTCAAGGCGCTTGATGTTCACTTTGCGCGACGGCCTGAACACAAAGACTTCCCCCGATTTTTCGAGTTCTTCGACTTGCCTCAGCGTCTCATTGTAACGCTCATGGCGCATCTCCATCGCATGTACAAAATCCGGATAACGCTTGTAGATCATTTTGACCAGCGTCATCTTTTCGGGTTTCTTGATATAGCCCGCCATCTGCGTCAACACAACGACTGTGCGCCGATACCCCTGTTGTCTCAAAAATTCTACGGGAATGCTGTCCATTGCCCCGCCATCGAGCAGCTTGTGCCCCTCAAATTCGACCATTTTTGATATGACAGGCAAAGAGGCAGAGGCGCGCAATGCATCCATTTCCTTGCCCCGCAATGATTTCGACAGATGGTAATAGGGTTTTCCCGTTTCGACATCGCTGCACGTAATATAAAAGGATGTATTTTGAGCAGATGCCTCGTAACTGTCGTAATCGAACGGGGCCAGGCGCGTGGGCAAATCTACGTAACAGAATTTCTCATTAATAAAATTACCCGTCAACAGCCAAGAACGCAGCCCCATAAAATGCGGATCATTGCTATAGGTCAAATAAAACCTTACACCGCGTCCGGGCTGTTTTGCCATATAGGATGTGGCATGGATGGCACCGGCAGACACCCCCGCGATGCCATCGTATTTCAGACCGCGCTCGTACATGACATCGAGCACTCCCGCTGCATAAATGCCGCGAAGGCCGCCACCTTCGACGACAAGGCCAGTCCGATTGCGATCATTTTCCTGATTATCTCGAGTTTCATTCATGCGATTTTCCATATTTTGTGGGGAAATTTCCATCGCCAAATTCATACAGGTCACTCAGATTGTGCTCAATGCCATTCAGTTTAAAGGTTTTGAGCCATTCTTTGAGTCTACCACAAGCCATGCCTCTGTCTGTAGATAAAATAAATCGTGCAATCATGCCCTCATAAACGCCATTGAGCACATCACTCGCTCGATATGCAGATTCTACGCGACATTCACAATGATCGATCACTGGGAATTCCGGCCACTCAAAGCCCTCAAATCCAATCTTTTCGATGGTTCCGGTGTGCCTTGCATAAAGTCGGAATTCAATAGCTTCGCGCCAGGGATGCATTGCCCATTTTAATGGAACTCTGCTGCACGACAAAGTGATTGCCATCTTTACCATGTCGATACCACGCGACATTTCGGTCACACCATGCTCGACCTGCAGCCTCGGGTTCAGTTCCAATAAATGGGCAGATCCATCCGGTTCCACGAGGAACTCGACAGTCCCCCACCCAAGATATTGCATCTCGCCCAGAACGTGCTTAAGATTCTGAGCAATTCGACACAAATGCTCATTATTATCAAGATCTACGGAGATTTCCAGCCATTTTTGGTGGCGCACCTGGGGTGTGCAGTCGCGGACACCGAGAACTTCCACGCCCCCAAGCCCATCCCCAAAACACTGAAATTCTACATGGGATGCACCGGCAATGGCCGGTTCGACAAAATAGCCGCCCAGGCATTGCGTTTTTTTAATTCTTTCGATGGCATTCGTCATATCCGCCACAGAATTGCACTGTTCAATGCGTTTTCCACCGCCCCCAAAGCGATACTTGAGCATTCGTGGAGTAAAAGGCTCATGACCAAGTGCGCCCATCCCCACCCGATCATCGCACAGGACAGCCGCATGGGGACACGTCGAAACCGTTGCCAATACTTTTAAGGTTTGCCACTTGTCCCCAAAACACTGCAATTGCCGGCTTGTCGGCCCGATAAAATGTATCCCCATGAGACGGCAGCGCCGCGCAAAGGCAAAATTTTCCGATAAAAATCCCCACCCCGGCAAAATGGCTTCACATCCGGTTTGCCTGGCAGCCTCCAGGATATCATCCTCATGGGTATAGGCCTCGCGGCTCATCCCCGTAAAGATGAGTTCATCCGCTTCTGTTTGCACAGGATTGAGACAGTCATCCCGGGCTGCAATACAGACGGCCTGAATCCCCATCTCATGGCAGGCCCTGATCAGTCGAAGTGCACAGTCGGCACGATTGGCAATGAGAATTCTGTGATACATTATTTAATTCGGAATTGAATGTGCAAAACTAAAGGGAAAGTCTGAAGCTATGGGTGAATGACGTTCAAATTAGCAATTAGTGAGCAGTGAGCAATTGAGTTTGTTTCCCTAAAAATCTCTCTGAAGCTAAAAAAATCCATCTTTTAGGAATAAAATCGAGGACGCCCCCATTAACTAACTGCTAACAGCTAACTGCTAACTGCTAACTGCTAACTGCTAACTGCTAACTGCTAACTGCTCATTGCGCATTCATTCCGATCCGGGCGCGCCTGCGGCACACCCGGCTATATTCTATGAATGAAACGCCTTCCAGGCGTGTCGATTCTATTGGAGAATTGCCATTCAATTGCTCACTGCTCACTGCTAATTGCTAATTGCTAATTGTATTGAAATCTCGATCTGTGATAATATCGCCATGTTGGCGAATTATCGCATTTATTTGATTTACCACTCACAACCCATCAAAGCAATGCCTCCAGAAACCAAAGCACTGAGCGATTTTCAGAACATCATTTCCTCTGAGATGGATCTCAAAGATGCCATTCGAAGCGGTACGCTCGATGGCTATGCCATCCGGAAAGTTGTCATTCAAAAAACCAGTTTTGATGATCGGCATTTTAACAATGTCCTCGTTCACAGCGTCACAACGCGTGGGCTTTCATTCGAATGTTTTGGTGCCAAAGCAGTTCAATGGACAGCGAGTGATTTGTGTGATTCCAGATTTCATTTCAGTGAAATTGACGAACTCAATATGCAGAACTGCCAGGCTCGCAAAGTTGAATTTGATCAGGCACTCGTACAGAATTCTGCATTTTTCACATCAGAGCTTCAGAACATATCATTCTCAAGCGCCAAAGTGGTGAAATCCCAATTCCAGGATGTGAACATGTATGGCGCAAGTTTCGAGAATGCCTTTGTGGCCCAATGCCAGTTTACGTGTTCAAATAATGGGAATCCAGAGCTTTCGCGTTCAAATTTCCAACGTTCGATGATCATCGACACATGCCTGAAGAATGCGAATCTTTTTGCCTCGAACTTTGCAAATGCCATTCTCATACGCGTCGATCTGCGCGGTTCGAATCTGACGATGGCAGATTTCCGTGGCGCTGTGCTCATCGATTGCCAGCTGCATCCTGACGATCGGGATGGTGCTTTATTTTAATGAACAATGAGCAATGCGCAATTGAATGCAAAACTAAAGGTGGAATCTAAAGCCAAGAGCGAATGATATTCTGAATGAGCAATGAGCAATGTGCAATTGGGACGCAAGTCCTTTAAAACTCTCTAAAGCCAAAAAACTTCATTCTTTAGGAATAAACCAGAGAACTCATTCATTGCTACTTGCTACTTGCTACTTGCCAATAACAAACTCACGCAGGTTATAACAACCCATTCATATAAAGGTGACAAATTCATGGCTTCGACAGCTCAACATCAGGAAATCAAGGCAGCATTAGAGCGTTACAGCAAAGAAGAACTGGTCGATTTGATGGAGCATCTTCTTCGCATTTACGTCCTCAATGAACCCGTCAAACTCGACGCAGCCGTGAGCAAACCCGAATCGCTGAAAGATCTTTCGGGTTATACGTTCCCTCAGCTTTTGACGCAGCTTCAGAACAGTATGGAAATGGAAGAGCTCGGCAAATTCCGCGTTACGCCTTATACGGTGTATGTCAACATCGGCGAAGCGGAGTTTGACCTCAATGGCCCGACGCCGACACTGGCCAAAGCAGCTCCCGCCGAAGAAGAACCAGCCGAAGAAATCAACGAAGAAGACATGAGCCCGGCTGAACGTATGGATGCCCTCGACAGCCGTCCCTGGCGAAGCGCGCCCCGCACGGCCCCAAAAGTTGTTTCCAAAGTCGAAACGCCGACCATGGCCGATCTTTTTGCCAACGACAAACCCGGCGATCGCGGTTTTGCACTATACGAACCTCCCACGCGCTTTGACGATGACGAAGATGATGTGGATGCACCGCCTCCCATTGCCGATGTAGCCCCCGGTGATGATCCCGAAGTCAAAAGCGACAATACGACGACCGATTTCGCCAAAGCAGCCGCTTCACGCGAAGATGCGCAGCAGCCGGCAGCCCCCGCGACGCCGCCACCGCTTGCCGACGGCGACAAACAAATCGATCCCTCCAATCGCTTTTCCATGCTCGATCTCGATTAACAGGAGCCAACCATGCCAGCTTCCGATATCATTCGCGTTCGACGTTTCTTCGAAAGGGGCGTCTACTTCATCGGTCAGGGATCTTACCCCGAAGCATGCACCAATTTCAAAGATGCCCTCCAAATTAACCCAAATTTCTTACCTGCGCGCACCCACATGGCACTCGCACTTGCCCATCAGCATAAATACGTCGATGCCATCAAACTCCTCGAAGAGGGCCGCAAACAAGTCCCTCTCCGCGATGACCAGCTCGTCGAAGTGCTGTCATTGCTCGGCAATATATGCCTCATTCGACAGGATTACCGCGCTGCAGTCTATTACCTCAAAGCAGCCCGAAAAATCGATCCGGTAAACGCCAAACTGAGACTCATGCTCTCCACTTGTTACTGCAAGTCGGGCCAATTTGCCGAAGGCCTCGATCTCCTTCTCGAAAGCGCAAAAGCTCACGGTTAAGCGGGCGCATTTTTATTGCTTTTATGGGCCGTGCTATCACCTGCGGTGATACGCACGGCTTTTTTTCGGGCTATCGGGCTTGCGCCCGATACGCCCTTCATTGTTGTATTTGGCTGCGCACACGCGCGTCGCGACATGTGCCAACCGATGACACAAAAAATAAAACGCCGCGTGTCGTCAGACAGCGGCGTTAGCGAGCGTATTTCGCACAAAGCGAAATAGCGAGCAGCGGCGCCAAGCGCCGCTCATCTTCATTTTAATCATCAACCCTCGGGGGGCACAGGTTCTGCGGGAGCTTCTGGCTTTTTATCCGGCCATGGCAGCTCAACGCTCGCACCATCTTCGGTAAAGGTTCGTTTCTTCCAATTCTTTAATGTGGCAATGACATCATCGACTTTCGATTTGTCAAAAGCAGATGCGGTTGGTGTATCACCTGCGTGCGCCTCGGCTGTTTCATCACCGGCGAGTTGATACCACCAGATATTGGAAGAATTGTCAGCAGTCAGTGCACCAAGATTATGATCCTTGACGGCTTCGTAAGTCGTGCCGTCTGCCGTTGTGCTTTGGTGTACCATGCTCACGACATTATCCATGGTCGACTCGGCATGTTTCACAATGAGATCGTTAGCGAGTGTTTTGACTTTAGGATTGGCATAGACGGCAATGTTGCTCCAGGTGTCCTTGGACGAATCGTTCAACAGATGAGCAGTTTCGGCAGTCATCTCATCCACAGCAAATCCTGTATATTCGACGTCAGAACCAGAGGATTTATAAATGAAGAACACGGTTTTTGCGGCCTTCATGTTCTCACTGTGAAGCTGCGAATCGACGATAGTGCTGTCCGCCAGAGTTGCAGTCATACCGATGATATTGTTGGCAGCTTCGAGCGTCCCCGTCTCGACATTGAGATTGGAGATGACCGATTTGGCAGATACATTATTGTTGGCTGCATAGATATCGTTTGCCTTGATATTGCCGAGTATCACCTTGACATCGTCAATATTGGCCATTTTAGCAACATTGAGGAAAGCAACGAAATTTGCAGTTTCAGAATCGTAAGCTTTGACTTCAAATTGTGATTTTTTCACAGAAACTGCTTTTGTGCCATTGCCAAAACCATTAATCGCATAAAACGTCTTAGCAGATTTTGCCTGACCGATTTCAAGTTGATAGGACGAGATATCCGCCTGTGCAGTATGCATCAAAGAACTCAGCTCACCCGCAGATGCAACGTCATCCAATTTGATGGTGACATCATAGACTTCATTTTGAGCGATAGCAGATGCCGTATGTGCCAAAGCAGAAACGCGTTTATCAGCACCGGTCGATTCGAGTTTTTCGATATGCACGCGCGAAGCATAGATATCGGGTAAATACCCGGAAACACCGATCACATTGTTCGTACCATTGATACTTTTTGCCTCGAGCGTAAGTCCGGACACCTGAGCTTTTGATTTTTCGGAGAGCATGAATCCGCCGGCACAAACAGCAGCACCACAGCTCAATTCATCGAGGGTGACGGATGCGCCATTTACCATGATGGCAGAAGAATCACCGATGAGTGGCGCGAGCTGTGTGACCGAACCGGAATTTTCACTGGCAATGGCTCCGCTAAACTGAATTTTTTCGAAATCGCTGTAGTTTGCGTAAGCCGCCAGGGCACCGAATTTCGTAGCATTGTACCCGGCAACTCCATTGACGGTCGCAAAGGATTCGCCCGAAACAGCTTTTGCCAGTCTCATCTTGCCATTGACAGTAATATTCGAAATTTTGGAGCGCGAAACATATTTCGCAAAAACGGAAGAGACATCGCCCCGAATATTATAATTCAATGTAAGATCTTTTACCGTAGATTCATAGAGGACGTCGAACAGGGTATCATTCAGATCGCAGTTTTCTTTGCCATTCGTAAAGTGAATGACATGTTTATTGCCATCGAACTCCATCTGATAGAGCGAAATGGACTTCCATGTCCCATCACATCCCAGCGTGCTTGAGTGTACCTTGAGATCCGCGGCTTCAGACATATCGATATCGCGCATCAAACGAATGCGCAGCAGAGGTTTTTCCACTTTGACGGGTGCACCAGCAACACAAAGTGCATGTTTTGCATCGGCATCCTGTTCCGCACATCCATAGGCGCATGTATTGCGTTTGACGACGCCACCTACACATTGCAAGATCGCATTTCCATCGCAGCTCTCATGGAAAGTCTCTGCATCACAGCATTCAAATTCAGCAGGTGCTGCAGGTTCTTTGGGTTCGAGACAGGCAATGCATGCCCCCTCGCTGCAGGCACCGGCACAGGCCTGTTCACGCACCATGCCATCTTTACAGGTTAGCAGGACACCGCTGCCACTGCAGATATTTGCGAAGGTATCTGCCGTACAGCAATCGTACAGTTTCGAAGGTGTTTCTGTTTCGGTGCATTTATCTGGCACAGGATCGCCCGGTGTACCGGGCATCGGTTTGCCCTGATTGTAACACTGCCCTGCAACGCATCCGCCGGGACACGTATCGAGCGCAAGGACATTTTTCCCGGAAATGCTGTCTGCTTTGCAAATGACCCCATAGGTCGCTTCAGCACTATCGCCTTCATAGCAAACGAGCTCACTCTCGGCGCAAGGCATGCCGAGGGGATGTTTCGGCATGACGGCCTCAATTTCAGTCCGCAGACGCACGAAATCATTTGCAGTCCAAATTTCAAAAATCTGGCTGTCGCCATCCGTGACATAATTGCAATCAGCACCTTCCATATTCTGGGTAGGATTATAGATACAGCCATCCAACGGATCTTCAATACCATCGCCATCTGTATCGCTGACATCACAACCACTCGCCCCTGGTGCAGTCTTTAATGGATTAGTAGGACAAAGATCTATGCAATCGGGCGTACCATCTCCGTCAGAATCTGTAATGTTCTGGAAGCTGTCTTCCATCCCGCACCCACAAATGCCGGCTTTAACCTTTTGAGCAAAATCCGCACATTCATCGAGGCAATCAGGAATGCCATCACCATCGGTATCATCATCGGGTTTTCCGCAGCCACAGATTCCTGGGTTATCTTTTGCAGGATCTTCGGGACATTTATCCAGGCAATCCACAATTTTATCATCATCTGAATCCGTATCCGCCACACCGCAGCCACAGATACCAGGCAAATCTTTATCGTCATCATCGGGACACATATCAATTTTATCTTCGAGGCAATCGGCGATTCCATTCTGATTTTCATCCGAATCTGGCATACCGCACCCGCAAATTCCCGGGTATTGTTTTTCAGGATCGGATTCACATGTGTCGAAACAATCCAATGCACCATCGCCATCACTATCCTCATCGGCAATGCCACATCCACACACACCCGGTGCGGTTTTTCCCGGATCATTTGGACAGAGATCGATTTCTTCGGCAGAATCTCCGCCCCCGTCACTGCAGCCAAACATGGTGAAAATAACGCCAAGGAGTGCCAATTTTCTAAATTTGTTCATGATTTCCTCATACAAAAAAAAGCACAAAAGGAAACAAACTCCACCGAACAAGGCAGTTTAATGCAACATGCTGGTATAATAAAGAGATGGGACAATTTTTTTGCAACTTTTGGTTACTACTCAGCCGCCTTTCTTTTATTTTAACAAACGGATTTGTTCGCATCTCACGATGCTCACTTTGTCAATGCAGAATTCGGAATTAACGTCGCATTCTTAAGAAATAACCTAAAGAATTAAATAATGTCTGCTTCAGGTAACGGCTTATAGCAATATACGTCTCAATTCCGCATTCCGCATTCCGAATTAGAATTGCGAAGGCCGTTAGGCCTGAGCAAATCCGTTTGTAAAAACAAAACCAGCCCCCGGCTGAACAGTTACCCTGCGTGTTTTCAAAAATCTATGAAACGCTTGCAACATGCTGTCAGTTGCGTTAGATTGCATGTAGGTCTTGTACAGCCAACGCGGCTGTTTTTCGCTCCATTCCTTACACGGAGGGTAAAATGACGAAAGTGGAACTCAAAAATGACCCCAAATCCGACAAGCGGAAACAGAGCGTCTATTTTCCAGTAGATATGCTCGATGAAATTCAGAAAGAAGCTCTGCGTCAGGATCGCACGGTTTCCTGGATCGTCCAGCGCGCATGGAAAATCGCACGCGATGAAATCCTCCTCTATCCGTCGATCAATGATCCTTCCGGAGATGAAGCCCCCTCGATTGCGCCGATTACCGACGATAAAGACTAAGCATTGTCCACCAATGAAGGATAGCCAAACCTTCAAGTGAATTGCTGTATTTATTTACAAACGGATTTGCTCAGGTTTATTTAACAAACGGATTTGCTCAGGCCTAACGGCCTTCGTGTTAAATAAGATGTGAGCAACGTTCGTTGCGAACAAATCCGTTTGTAAAAAAATCAAAAAACAAACAGTGAGCAGCGTTCGTTGCGAACAAATTCGTTTGTAAAAAAGAATTTTCAAACGTGATTTCAGCATGTTCCTGTATGGATGACTATTCACAAGGAACAGATCTTAAAAATTTCTATTCATGATGCCTTTTGATGGAACAAATGCATTGCCGAATCTTTGGAATGCC
>OCTW011508237.1_pt1 | contig 26798 bp, 18 predicted proteins | sample 1539671 | NCBI WGS metagenome assembly OCTW01 (sample SAMN02144230, study PRJEB22623) | gut metagenome | biome: sheep rumen | host: Ovis aries | place: New Zealand | reverse complement strand
TTAGCAGTTAGCAGTTAGCAGTTAGCAGTTAGCAGTTAGCAGTTAGCAGTTAGCAGTTAGCTAATTCGAGGATTCTCGATTTTATTCCTAATGAATGGAGTATTTTTTTGCTTTAGACGTCACCTTTAGTTTTGCATTTCAATTGCACATCGCACATTGCTAATTCAAAACAATTGCACATTGCTCATTGCTCATTGCTCATTCAGAACGTCATCCACCTTTAGCTTTAGACGTCACCTTTAGTTTTGCATACCAATTGCTCACTGCTAATTGCTCACTGCTAATTCAGAACGTCATCCACCTTTAACTTTAGAAACACACATTAGTTTTGCATACCAATTGCTCACTGCTCATTCAGAACGTCATCCACCTTTAGCTTTAGAAACACACATTAGTTTTGCATACCAATTGCACATTGCACATTGCTCATTAAAATGCGGTATTTACGTTATTTACTCCTACTTCTTGTGCTCGCTCTGGGCTGTACTTCAAATGATTCAGCGGACAAGGCTCAATCTTCACAGGAACAGCATCCAATGGGCGTACTGCCTGCTCAGAGTCCAGAACTCATAGCCCAGGAATGGTCTATTTATCGCCAAAACCATCCGGAACTCAGTGAGGAAGAAGCGCGCCATCAATTTGACATTATCCAAACCATGAGTGCGGAGCATTACGATGCATATACCGCCGCATGGGCAGAACGGCGTGCATTGGCCAATGCCTGGCTAAAAGCCGAAATTGAAGACGTCTTTCATCCCGACACAGTCAGTCCGGAAATGATCCAGGCTGCCATTGACGCGTATGCCTTTAAGAGCGGCCATCCAGCATTGGTCACGGCATCCCATATTCTCATCAAACCGGACAAAACCACGACGCCAGAAATGAGAAAAGCAGCACTCGAAGCTGTTCGCACACAATTGCTCAAAGAGGGTGATTTGAGCGATGATGCCCTCAGACGACAAGCTCAGCGCCTCATTCGGGCGGGTTATAGAACCGATATGAACGCCGATTTGACTTTTCCAAGGCGTGCCATGACTTCATTTTTGGGCGAGCAGCTTTCTTACCAAACCGTCGTCGAACCCTTTGCCAAGGCTTCGTTTGAACTCTCCGAAGCCAACCCTCTTAGTCCGGTAACGGAATCAGAATTTGGCTATCACCTCATTCTATTTAAAAGCCGAACGGAAGAGAAAAAAGCTGATATCAAGCGTGATGCAGATTTTATACGTGAAAGTACAGTCCAGCAGGGAAGAAAGTTAGCCTCACGTCAAAAGATTGATGCACTCATGCAATCCAACGACATTCGTGTCGACGAAACACGACTTGCCCAAATGGCGGGTACCAATTCGCAATAATTCCGTTATCCAAGCATTACAAGACAATTCCACATTCATTATTGTTTTTAGTCACCAGGAACAGAGCAGTCCAGTCGGGGATGTCAAATGAATTCAAATCATAAACTTACCTCTCACAATGAGTTAGGCGAGCGCACCAAAGCAGTATCTGCCATGCAAACGTCTTCGCCCAAACTATCCTCACAGAGACTGCCCAAATTGTTTGCTGCAAAACGGAGTGAACAGGAAACTTCCAATTCAGAGAGTACAAAGGCATTCTCAACTATCTATTCTTCCATGAGCAATTCGGATGTTTTTCCACAAAACGAGAAGCAAAAAACAGAAGCATCCCAATCGTCCAATAAAAAGAATATCTCTTTTGGAAAATCATCCGGCACCAATCAGAATTTTGAAAAAACGCGTGCGCTGGATCTCACAAAATTATCCGAACCCTCACTATCACGCCCAAGTTCACCTGAATTTCCTGCTCAAGACTCTACTTATCCGGCATCACAGAGAGTTCCACACGTTCCGACATTGGATACCGACAAAACAGCAGCCATCCAGGTTCCGGAGAATTTAAAGCAGCCAATTACCCCCTTATCCGCACCGAACAATGCCGGAAACCTCAATACTTCCGACAATACCGTATCCAATGATGCCATTATTACACTATCCAATCACGATGTTGACGATATCGAGAAAATGATCAATGAAGATCTGGACATCGATATTTCAAAGACCACAGCCATCCCGGTCCCTCCTCAGGAAACCTCAGAGGAAGAGATAGGAACTACAGTTTCATTTAGTCCGATAGAAGACAATTTCGCAGAACTCCCAACAGATGCCCCAACACGCTCAGATGAGGCGCTGAATTTCGAAGAACTACATTTTATAGAGAAAGAAGAAAACCGTTGGGGGGATGCCAAACAATACCAACTGCCATCGATTGGCGATAATATAGACAACTATACTATTATTGAGGAATTGGGGCGCGGTAGTTTTGGCGCCGTATATAAGGCAAAGAATATCACGCTTGGCCGTGAAGAAGCACTCAAACTCATCCTGCCATCTGCGAAGACAGAATTTGAAGATATCGAAAAAAGATTCGAGCGTGAAATCAATATTGTCTCGCGTCTCGAGCACCCCAATATCGTCCGATTATACAATAGTGGCAAACTTCCCCAGGGGATTTTATGGATGACCATGGAACTCGTGCAGGGAGAGCGCGTCGACCAAAGAATCAAAAACAAAGGTCCTTTTAAATATGCAGATGCACGCAATTTCATGCTTCAACTCCTGAGCGGTCTGCGAGAGGCACATAAACGTCAGATAGTTCACCGTGATCTGAAGCCTGCCAATATCATGCTTCAGCAAAAAGAGGGTTATCCGGACCACGTCGTCATTCTCGATTTTGGCCTTTCGAAAGGACTTAGTCCTGCCGACAACAACAACCTTCAAAATCTGACACAAATGAGTTCCAAAAAGGTGTTCGGAACACCACAATACATGGCTCCCGAACAACTTCGTATGAAGTCTATTGGTCCATGGACAGATGTCTATGCCGCAGGTCTCATCTTTTATGAGCTCATCGTCGGCAAACGAGCCTTCGATGGTAAAACACTCTTCGAAGTTGTCCACAAACAATACTACGAAGATATCTCACTTCCACAATACCTACACAACACGGCAATTGAAGCCGTCATACAAAAGGCATGTGCCAAAAGTCCTGAGCAGCGCTACAAGAATGCCTCAGAATTTTATGATGCTGTTAATCACTTAGGAGATATCTACAGTCCTTCACCAGATAGCAGCAATACTACCAAAGATTCAGACGACACGAATGTCCCAAACCCACGCGGCCCACAAAAGAATCTCGAAACGGTCGTATATGCGAGTTCACCGGCCATGGGGCTATTTAAGAATAATGCAGCCCATCCCAATTCATTACCGCAGCCCAATCTGTCTGAATCTGTAGCTCAAGCCCCCGAGAAAAGAAAATTTTGGAAAAATTTCGTCATCATCCTGCTTGTTATCATCATCATTATATTGGCGACACTGGTCATAATGCTCTTTTTGGATGCAGAGCCGTTCCATAGTTTATTACAACTAAGTCGAGGATAAGCATGCCGCATACGCCATCGGAAGATCCGTTGACCACAGTAGATCTCAATGAGCCTATCATTCCCAAAGCTAAACGACCTCAACCAGAAAAGCGTGGATTGCAGGGAGCTACCATTGTGCTCGATCCAAACGATGAAAATTTGCCGCAGCCATCACGAGCACCATCCGCCCAGGAAGCCCATAGACTGACACCAGCGGATAAGGAAATAAGATCCGAAGAGAATGCTCCACGTCTGAGCAAAGAAGAGCTCAGAGCATCGCTCATATTTGAACGGACAGAAAACCGTTGGACAGAGGCCAAGAAATACGACCTCCCCCATATTGGCGATACGATTGGCAATTATAAGATCCTGAGTGAATTAGGCAGGGGCGGGTTTGGCGCAGTCTACCGAGCAAAAAATCTCACACTTGGGCGCGAAGAAGCGCTCAAACTCATTTTGCCTTCGGCCAAAACAGAATGCTCCGACATTGAAAAGCGGTTTGAGCGCGAAATCAACATAGTCTCTCGCCTGGAACATCCCAATATCGTTACATTATACAGCAGTGGCATGCTCAATCATGGCATACTGTGGATGACCACCGAACTCATTCAGGGCGATCGCCTCGATAGCAGGCTCCAAAGGGAAGGCGCCCAGTCTTTCGAAAAAGCCAATCAAATCATGATTCAGCTAATGCGTGGTCTCATGGAAGCCCACCAAAGGCACATCGTCCACCGGGATTTAAAGCCGGCCAATATCATGCTTCAAAATAAAGCCGGTTATAAAGATCAGGTAATCATACTGGATTTTGGATTGTCCAAAGCCATCGGCCCAGAGGATAACAACGCACTTCAGAATCTGACTAATTACAATTCTAAACGGGTCTATGGCACGCCACAGTACATGGCCCCTGAACAGCTCAAGATGGCTGAGATCGGTCCCTGGACTGACGTATATGCCGCAGGGCTGATCTATTTTGAATTGCTCACCGGCGAAAGTGCCGTCCAGGGAACGACCCTGTTCGACGTCGCATACAAACAGCATTATATACCGGTCGAATTTCCAGTTACTTTTACGAATGCCGCGGCAAAACAAATCATACAAAAAGCCTGCCAAAAGCAACCCTCCCAACGTTATCAAAGCGCCTCAGAGTTTTATGAAGCACTCGAAGAGATATGCGATGACACTGCATCCGAGAGCGGTTTAAAGAAAAGCTTTTATACCAGCAAAACCCTGATACTGGATAAATCACAAACGAATCTTTATCCCCCAAAAGAAGCCAGTGCCCCATCTGCCATAAGTTCCGAAACGCCTCAATCGGAACAAACCAAAGATGATGACATTTATACTTGCGAAACCGAAATGCTCGATAAATCCGAAACGGATGTATCGCGTCCCCCCACCTCTTGCAAAGGCTCGAATACCGAAAAGATATCAGTTTCGTCCAATCCCTTTATATTAGATGATCATACCATTCGCCTGTTTACTGATCAAATTAACAAACAATTAAATTTATCGCCCCATAAACAAGGAATATCCGCCCTACAGATCATACAACTGATCCTGACAATCATTAGTATTCTTCTCCTCGGGTTTATTTTGGTTAAGGATAATCTGATCCATTGACCTAACGACTTCACATCCCATTTTTCCCAAAACACCATAAACGCCCTTATATCATGATGTCATGGACTGCAATGGGGAGGATAAATGGGAGGAGGTCTGAGGGATGCCAGCCGGAAGAGTGCATTTTTCGTCACAGGAAAGCAGGAGCAATCACATTTCGGCCTCTAACAGTACACGCGCATGCTGTTTTTTCCATTCATGGGCAATCATACACGCAGCACAAATGGCCGACAGGACATCCGATAGCGGCATTGACAGCCACACGCCATGAATTCCCCACACTCTCGGCAATAATAAAATAAGGGGAATTAATATAATCAACTGGCGCGTCAACGAAAGAAGCAATGATTTCATCGGCTGGTTCATACTCGAGAGGAAATTGGAACCAATGACCTGAATCGAGATGATCCAAAAAGCCATCATGAGAATTCTAAATCCAGTGATGGTTATGTTGGTGAGTTCAATATCGATCGGCGTTTCGGGAGCGACAAACATGCGAGTAAGCAAAGCAGGAAAAAGCTCACAAACCAGCGTTCCCGCAATGGTGACAGCAAAAGCACATTTGAGTGTCAGTTTGAAAGCCTGCCACATTCGATCATATTGTTTAGCGCCAAAATTATAAGCGACGATGGGCTGCATTCCCTGCGAGAACCCAAGGACAATCATAAAAAACATTGATCCAATGCGATTGACAATCGTATAGGCACCGACGTGCAAATCACCGCCATAATTGAGCAATGCATTGTTAATGAGAATAACCACGAAACATGCTGCGGCGTTTGTACAAAAATTAGGAGAACCGATAAAAAATGAACGTTTAATAATTTCCAAATCGGGTTTGAATTTATCTTTTTCGATATAAACGACTTTATCCCCTTTTAAAAAGAGATAAAATTGAATGACACAACATGTAATTTGTGCAATGACCGTCGCCCAAGCAGCCCCGCGCACGCCCATATCACAAACAAAGATGAGGAGCGGTGCCAATGCCAGATTGATTACAACCGAGAGGAATGTGAGATTCATTGCGGTTGTCGGATACCCGCTGACGCGCAATACACTATTCAGACCAAGATACATGTGCGCAAAGACATTCCCGGCCAGAATGATTTCCATGTATTCATGGGCAGGCTGCAAAGTATTCTCACTGGCTCCCAATAACACCAGGATAGGATCAAGATATACAAGCCCCACAACAGTAAACAGGACGCCAAGTACCAAATTGAGAATAATCAGATTGCACAGAACCTGACGTGCTCTTTCGTATTTCTTTTCTCCGAGATAAATCGAGCAAACTACACTGGCACCAACCCCCACGAGTGCACCAAACGCCGCAGCCATATTCATAAACGGCATGGTAATCCCCACACCGGCAATGACAAATGCTCCCAAACTGGCGATAAAAATACCGGCAATCACATTGTACAGAGAACTGGCCACCATGGCGGCAATGGCCGGCAGTGCAAATTTAAAAAGCAATTTGCTTATTTTTTCTTTACCCAAAATCAGGGCATCTTCTTCGTGTTGAGGCATTCCTGGCACCATTTGGTGTGCGCAACATCGCGCAACTACACTGTACCACCCGCAACCACACCATTCAAGAGCGAAATTCATAGCTTATTGTTGTGAACCATGTTAATGTGACTTTAAGATGTAGTCTGTACTTGTCCTTATACTAAAAGGTTATACTTAATTGAAAGTGTTCGTGCAAAAATGAAAAGTCTTTCCTCTACCATCCAAACACATACGCCATCTGATGCGTCCTCAAAAGATCGCATGACACCTCGTTCCCTGCGCGACAAATATACGTTTATTCGAGAAATCGGCCATGGCACGCAGGGGCGCATATATCTTGCAGAACGCAATGAAGATGGCGTTAAAGTGGCGATCAAGCAGCTCAATATCGAATCGGTCAAGACCTGGAAAGCCTACGATTTGTTCAAGCGCGAAGCGAGTGTGCTGCAATCATTGGATATACCCGGCGTGGCGAAGTTTTACGAAGCCATCGAACGTCTCGACGATGATCCGCCATGTTCGTACATCGTGCAGGAATACATCCAGGGACAATCGCTTGCCGACATGATCAAAGCGGGGCATCGATTTTCACTCAATCGGGTTTACGATATTATTTTACAGCTTTTAACGATATTGGACCAACTTCAGAAACATAACCCTCCCATCGTTCATCGCGATATCAAGCCATCGAATATCTTATTAAAGCCCTTGGTTGGAGATGATTTCGAAGTCTATTTGATCGACTTTGGGGCGGTTGCCAACCCGCAGATTCAGAGTGGTGGATCGACAGTTGCCGGTACTTTTGGTTACATGGCTCCCGAGCAAATGATGGGCAAACCCGAACCGGCAAGTGATATCTATTCGCTCGGTGCAGTGGCGGTGCATTTGATATCCGGCAAGTCGCCGGCTGACATGCCGGTAAAGGATTTCCATCTGATTTTTGAGCCGGATTTGCAGAACATGCCACCGACTCTGGTTGCAGCACTACGCCGCATGCTCACCCCGAATGTGGCGGATCGTTTATGTGATATTGATGTATTATCGAAATTGTTTAAGGCATTTTCTGAAAGTATCTATAGCAGCCAAACTCATATAAATGCAGAATCTCTATCGAATGAGGAATTTGAAAAACGCCTTAAACAAGTTGAATTCTACGGTCAGGATGGCAATATCGAACTTTGGCAAAGATTACCGGATAAGACACCGAGGGATGTGCCTTTATATATACAAAACATACAATATAGGGAAGATGACGAACAATACGATTTTGAACATTATTCTTTATACGTAAAAAAAGATAAAGATTGTTGGGAAATCATTAAAGATACTTTAACAATAAAAAAAGGTGATACTTTATCATTATTCGTATGCTGTATTACCATTTTTTTGAGTTGTTGTTCTGTATTCATGGTTCTAGTTTTACTATGGTTATTATTGTTTATTATTTGTTTTTCTTTGAGTTATATTACAAATCTCGACCCAGACATGCTATTATCCATTGTTAACAATTACCAAAGTTTCGTATTTCCAAGCAATATAACACAAGCAATTCCAGTTCATCTCATAATTCAATTGTCATTCTGGGGGGTGTTCATATTCATTGCATACTTAAAGCATATCTTTAATCAGAAACCTAAATTCTCCAAATTGAAAAAAGATATTAACTTCCCTATCAAAACAATGGGCATTAAACAAAACAGGGTTCTACAAATTGACAAACTCAATGATGCTCTCACCCTACCCCATTTGCTGCTATCCCTGGGACGTAAAACCATTGCCACAGTTGTTCAAATCCAATATATTCCAACTCTTAAACAAAATGTCGAAATGATAGAGTCGAAACATTTCAAAACTACCAAGCGAGCAGCTCATTATTCATGTCACGGCAAACCTAATTTTATCATTAGTTATAAATTCAATCCTCCCGATGATGCACGAGAAGAAGACATACTCCACACAATTATTACGCACACGAATGTCTTTAGCCATTTAAAGATCGGCGATCCACTTCCTATCTTGTATTGTATAGTGCGGAACGACCGGAATCGCGAAGAATTTGTCACAAGTTTGCCATTTCCCTATCCATTACAGGATCCGATTCAAATAACGGATCTGATTTGTGCCGACAGTGTCGCCGTTCGTCTTTTCAAAAGTGCCCAAATTAGCTCTCACATCCAAACGCAATTGTGTGAAAAGCATCAGAATGGAGAAGAAGTTATGGATCTTACGTCTTGTTCTGAACTGGATTATTTATTTAAAGAATTTCTGTAATAACAAGATGAAATCGGCGTATTTGCGATTTTTCGCAAATAGCCGATTTGCGGAGGCGTATCGGCGGAGCCGATAGCCGGAGCCGCAAGCCGTATGTGCACGAAGTGCACATAGGCGCGCTCCATAAGATTTATCCGCACATGCCGCAGTTGCCGCAAAAGAGACCGCGGCACATCTCACCGAACTGACGAGCGAGGTCTTTTCCGTTGAGTGTGGCGGCCAGGCCGCCGTGTGCGGTTTCGCGGTAATTGCTGGGCATGTGTTCGCCGACTTCTTTGACGGCGAGTACGACCTGATCGGGTGGGATTTGCGAACGAATGCCGGCGAGTGCCATGTCAGCGGCGGTGATGGCGAAGTTCGAGAACATGGCGTTGCGCTTGATGCAGGGGACTTCGACGAGGCCTGCGACGGGATCGCAGACGAGGCCCATGCAGTTTTTGAGTGTCAGGATGGCGCCGTGGACGACTTCTTCGGGGGAGCCATCGTGGAGCTGTACGACAGCGGCGGCCGCCATGGCTGCGCCGATGCCGATTTCGGCCTGGCAACCGAGGGTTGCGCCAGCGGTTGGGATGTCATCGTAAAAGATCATGCCGATGAAAGCAGCGACGAGCAAAGCATTGACGACTTTTGGCTCAAGTTCGGCTGGCGTGAGGCCGAGATTGATGTGAACATCGTACCAGGCGAGTAAAACGCCAGGAATAATGCCGCAGGCACCGGCGGTCGGGCAGGCGACGATGCGGCCCATTTGTGCGTTGGTTTCGGCCGATGCCATGGCATAAACCGAAGCGAGCGTGTGGAATGAGACGTAATTGACGCGCTTGATGTATTCGAGAAGTTTGGTCGAATCGCCGCCCGAGAGTCCCATCGTGCTTCGCTGTTGATTTTTGAGTCCCTCGTGAACCGATTCTTTCATGATTTCCCAGAGATCGGTCATGTTTTTGACGATGGATTTTTCGTCGGTGCCCTGGAGTTTGGATTCCATTTCGAGGGCGATGGTCAGGAGGGATTTTTTGGTATCTTTGGCGTATTCGAGTGCTTCGTCGAATGTGTTAAAAACGAGCGTAAATTCATCGAGCGGCGGCCGCTGCGGGTAAATGCGTGCGATTTTGCCGCATGCCGTCTTAAGGTGCTGGCTGGACAAACTGAGTTTTGTAGCGAGCGGCGGCGCGGGAATCCAGAGATCGCGCTTGCCCGAAATGCTGGGCTGCAAGCGTGTATTATTAATGAAGCGCACCTCGACGATGCCGCCACCCGTCGAAAACCCGGCGACGATAAAGAGACCATTGTCTGTATGGGCGCGGACTTCGGCGATGTTGATGCAATCGCCCTGCTGTCGGATATATTTGCGATCTTCTTCGGGCGTTGCAGCCAGGAAGCCAGCAAAAGGAATCTGTTCACTCTTTTTGCGCCAGGTAATGCCCGATTTTTGAAGCACTTCGAGTGCACCTTCGGATTTGAGTTTTGGCGAATCGGGAGCGAGTCCTTTAAGTCCGGCACCCAGAGCAATGTGCGTTCCGTGGCCGGGGCCTGTGTCTCGGAAAGAACCAAAGAGTTTGATGTCGAACTGCTCGATTTTCGAGAAGTGACCAGCATCTTCGAGTGCCAGAAAGATATTTCGGGAGAGCTGACCAATGCGGCATGCGCCTGCAGTATGGGAGCTGCTCGGACCGATCATGGCCGGACCGATGATATCGAAGAGCGAATGGACTTTGAGGAGGGCAACCAGATAGCGGAAAGCATCATCCTTTATGGATTGAATGATTTCTTCCTCGAGGGACTCGCGCACTTCGATTTCGAGGTTGTGTCGTTCCTTGATTTTTCGGGAGCCAGTCCATCCATTGTAAGTCGACCATAAATCGAGGGATGCAGGAATGATCTGGTGTCTCTGCAGGATTTCACAAATCTTGCGCAGGACGGTCGTCTGCGGAGAATTGAGGACCTCGATGCGAAAGAGGGTCGAATTCTCCATAACGACGGTATCGAAAGAAATACTTGAGGATTGCTTGCGATTGTTGAGTGTCGTGCGTTTAAGGGTGCCGCTCCATGTGGGGGGATCGAGCGGATATCCCTTCTTTTGTGTCTGATCGTTGTGATAGGCGATTGCAATCGCGAAATTGCCATCATCGTGAACAAAGACGCGCTGTAATGGCGAAAACTCGTGTTTTGCGAGCGCCCTGAGCGTCGTGGCGAGTGAATTGAGGCTTATTTTGCCGATCCAGGATTCACATTCGTGATGGTGGAACGTAAAGGCCTCATCGTCCTGGAGGGCGGTATAATCCGCTTGATTCCTGAGGATTTTCCAATGCGTGGCAATGACATCCTGCGGAACTTCGCGCACGTAATTCCATGGCATTTTATGAAGGAAATCGGCGAGCATGATGCGCTCGTGATCTTCCTTGACCAAGGGTTGAAGATTTTGAAATACGCGGCGTCTATCGGCATTGAGGCGATACGCTTCGACGGATTCTCTGAGTGACATGATGTTCCTTTTTGTGGGAGAATCTCTTTCTTTTGTACCAAAAGAAAAAAAGTTCCACCACACCCCCTTCAGAAAAAAAAGCGTTATTTTGAGCTTGGAGCTTAGAGCGTGGAGCGTGATAGGTTATTCGTTATTCACTATGACTTTTTCACTGGGAAATTAGCAGTTAGCAGTTAGCAGTTATGATGACATACTCAAAGTAATGCCTAAAGAATATCGGTACATGAGTTTTAGAGGTAGTGAATAGTGAGTAGTGAATAGTGAATAGAGAACTACACACCCGGGGCAACTACCTAGCACACAAAAAGCCTACATTCAACTACACGGATGCAATTAATAATGGATAATTGATAATTGACAATGATTGGGAATTCCCGAGGGGAAATCTAAAGGAATTTGAGAAGTAATGCATAATTCATAATTCATAATGCAGAATGGCTACCAAATTCCCAAGGAGAACTCTAAAGAATCAAGAGAATGCATCCATTCAGCATTATGCATTCAGCATTATGCATTCAGCATTCAGCATTATCAATCAATCATAGAAGCGTCTGCGAGGCAGTATGGAATATCGAGTTCGAGTCCGTATTTTTGGCGCTGTTTTTTCTGCAATCGCAATAAAATCCCCATAAAGTCTGCATAATCTTGTGGGAGGATATTTTGGCATCCCAGCGAGGAAGCATGTTCAAAAGCGCACGAATGAATGTTTATTTTGATGCGCTGAGCGTCGACATAATTGGGTGCGCGCGAGGCAATTGCAAACACAGAATGTTTGAGATCTTCGGAAGAAATATCCAGACTCTGTCCGTGACTTCGAATCACTTCAATTTGCGAAGCACTTTCAAGCGCAAGGTACTGGACCGAATCCTCGGTTTGATCATAAATCCATTCGGCAGGCCATGCCTGAGTTTTAACCATTTCGAGCACAGCCTCGATATGCTCTTTTTCCCGGGTGCGATGTTTGCCAATGCGGTAAAGGTACGTGCCATGGGCGAGGTGTGCCGTTCCATGGGGCCAGATGTTATTGGGGTTGACGCATCCCATAAAGAGTCGTGCGCACGCGCAGTCATTTTCCCGCCAATAAATGGCGATCAATGCATCATTATAATTGTCTTTATCTGCGCTAAAATGCGAACGGTTTCCATAGGGTTCAGAAGCAAACTCTCTGGCACTGGCCGTTTGACACCATCCTCGCTGATGCTGCTCCACACCACGTAAAGCCAGAATGACCGGGGCATAATCGATATCAGGAACGTATGCATCCTGTGAGACGAGCATATTTTCAATTTGATATGCAATATTCTGATCGGTTTGATCGGAATGGATCAGGCATCTGGGTGTAAGATGCATACCAACGAGTTCCACGTCCAAAAGTGGATAATAATCAGCGAGTTTGAGCCGTGTAGGCGCATCAATAAAGCCGGTAGGCTTAAGTGCAAAGGCAGCTTGAAATTCTTTGATTTTTGTGGGCCAAAACAGATAATTTAAGGGCGGAATACCGAGGCATTTTTCAAGTTTTCTGCACCAATCCCAACGAAGTCCGGCATTTAACATTTATTTTCCTTTATTTTTTCCGGAACACAGCCCCCGCGTCCAAGGACAAAATCCCTTGGTCCCCTGATCCATATAAATTGTTACCGCACTCAATGGTTACGAACAAGTGCGAAATGATCATCCCCTACAAAGAATTATTGAACCACGAAATCAACCTCAATAACATATAAAGCCAGGGCCACTCCCTGATTTCTCCGTTCTCTTCACCCTCATGAGTCAGCTATGATCTACTACCGCAGTTCCCAATCCGTCATCCTCGAGACTTCAGCCAATGGTGTACAAATCGTCAAACATCAGGGGAATCCAGCAAACCTATCCCCTGTAAAAGTGCATGTTATTGATTTTTTATGCCGTTTTCCAGATTCATCGTTCGATGAGATTCAAACCGGCGTGGTCATGATGACAGGCCAACCAGTGCGATCCCTGCAGACAGAGCTGGATGAGCTTGAGCATCAGGGTATGATCGAAAAAGAAGCGACTGCACCCCGCATCAACATGGCCTATCCGATCGACCATACCTGCGAGATGTGCGGTTGTTCGTGTCTTGCACAGCTCGTAGGTCCACTGACGGACGAGGAGCATCAAAATATCCTGAATGCCCATGCTTCATTGGGCGAGCAGGGTGAAGTTCCCAAAGATGTCAACCCGATTATGAAGGGATTAAAACCCGATGGAACCTGCCTTCATTTTTTGAATTTCCCGGGGAAACGTTGTTTCTTTTTGGGAGATGACAATCTTTGTAAAATTCACGGCAAACTTGGAGCCATGCAAAAACCGGCTGCATGTCGTCGTTTTCCAGTCATTGCCATACAGACCGAATCAGAGATTCGCATTGGAATTAAGCCTTATTGTTATGCCAATATGCGCGTCTGTCATTTAGATCCTGCCACCCCAGAAGATTTAAAACGCGTCCGTACGGACGAATCGACCGCAGAATGGGTGAAAGATCTTTTGGAGAATGCATCATTCCGGCCGGTTATCCGCATCCCGGATGAAGACGAAGCTCTGCAGGCTCGCATACAAGAGAGTCAGATTTTATCGTGGCTTCAAAGTGACATGCCGTATGCTGCATTATTAGCTTCTCTGGTTCATGGCGGCCTGCCCTCCAAACTCACGCGTCTGCCTAAACCCTTTGTTCAGGATGTACAACATGCCTTTAAAGCGCTGTCCATTCCGCTCTTGAACGAATCAGAGAAATTGGGATCAACCTCTCATGCACAGCATTGCCGTGATTTATGTCACCTTCTCGAAAAGCCGATCACAATCCTCGAAGGTCTGGACGTCGACTCCAAGTTTGGCAAATTCCTGAGATTTTCTTTGTTTGAAGCAGTCTTTTTGAGAGAGACATCGCGTTTTCCCGCCGTTTCACTTGGTACATTTGCGCTTGCTCTCGGTGGGTTGGCAGCCGTTCAAGACCCGGAGCATGCCTCGAATCACCTCACAGCCTGGATGCGTCTTTTTGCTCAGACTCAGGCATTTGCCATGCTCTTTCCAACGCCCCAGTCCATGGCTGCGCTTATGAGGAATTTGTAGAATAATCTTGACAAGGTAAATCATTAGTGCTATGAGCCCGCGTCCGTTGAGTGGGCATCGCAGTTTGATGCCATATCGGTACATCTATCTACTGGATTTTCCTGGAGGAGAAAAAAGTGGCTCATCATAAATCAGCCCTGAAACGCATTCGTCAGACCCAGGTTCGCACAGAGCGCAACCGTGCTGGTCGTTCCAAAGTAAAACACACAATCCGCGCATTCCGCGAAGCCGTTGCCAAGAAGGATGAAGGACTCGAAGCATCCCTCAATGCAACCATTGCAATGCTCAGCAAAGCTGCAAGCAAAGGCATTATTCCTGCAAAGCGCGCCAGCAGAAAAATCAGCCGTTTGACCCGTCTTTTGAATGCCTCCCAGGCATAATGAGACTTTAAGGTCTTCGTTGATTCTTTCACAGAAATATGAGACAACATTCAATTGAGGATGTTGTCTTTTTTTGTATTTGGAGGCGCAAAATGATGAAAAAAATCTTCGCCCTGATTTTATTTGCTATAATGTTTCCTGCACTGGCATGGGCAGGTTCTTATGATGGCAGTGTATATGTCAGTAATCTGGGTTACACGGTCAAACCTCCATCGATATGGGACGGGCAGATTGCCACCTGGGACAGAGTGGATGCGTCCAATGCCGTAGCGATGAAAAATCACATCCCCAAAAACATCGCCATCGAAGGCATTGATCGATTTGATGTTGTCTTCTTTCCTCGTTTTACCAAAGTTGACACATCACTTAAAGCAGACAGAGAACGTGTTGAATCAAACAAGAGGGAAACAAATCCGGAAGATGTGGTGCCCCCTTATGAAGATAAGAGCAAAGTTCCCGATTTTTATCCTTCCGTGTCCATACTTGTACTGAACCTGAGAATTTCGGATCAATCACCTGAAATGGTCGAAGCCTACAAGCAAAGCCTTTTGCAAAATGTACCGGATGTTGTAGGTTTTGCACAGGATTTAAAGATTGTCGAAGCGACCAAGGATATTTTCGGCAGTGAGAATGGTTTCTTTTACAAAATCCATTTCAGAGTAGATTCCCACGAAGTCGAGATGGAACAAATTGTTCTCTCCCGTCGCAGCAGTACCTACATTATTTCCTGCACCAAAGACCAGAATGACAACCATTTGCCCGTAAACTGGTGCAGGAATGTCGCCAATTCGATGAGATTCTAAAAGCGATACATTTTCCTATTCAGAGCACAAGCGGCATCCGCCATTTGTGCTCTCTCTATGGCGTGCAGTCTGGGTATGTCCGAGGGCACGAAATGGTACAACGCTTTTTGATCAATCTTCGGACACGCGCTCGCCCGTAAAGGGATCAAAAACTAAATTTTCATTCATGCTTGTGATGACACAATAAGCTAAAAACAGCGCCGTTATCAGTGCAAGCCCGCCAAAAATTGCAAAGCCAATATGCCGTAATCGACGCGCAAGTGCTGCGATACGCATCTCGTCTTCGTGATTTTGATCATTTGTGCTCGCCTGACTTTCATCCTTGCTCATTGATTACCTCCCTCTTTGCATCAATGCCGAGTCCATTTACCTCAATTTTATCGATTCAGCAAGTACAGGGAAATGTACAGTTATAAACAATTTGTCGAAAAAATCAGGCAAAACCAGAAGCAATACTTTTTAACAGGTATGGAGCATGAAGTCTGGTATCGGCGTTTTTTTTATGCGCTGACTTCATTTATCTCTGTCTTCTATGGAGAAATTCAGAATTTACGCCTGTTTACCCGTGTTGCCAGTACCACCTATACGACAATGCTCGCCCTGATTCCGTTCATGGTCGTCGGCGGCAGCCTGATTATTACATTTAACAAAGAAGCTAACGTTACAGAAATCATCGCGCGCATCAACCAGTTTGTTGCGCCTGTGGCTGGCGATGTCATTGCCAATTTCCTTTCGCAGAGTTTTGAACGCACCCTCGACCTCGGCCTCGGCCCCATCGGCGTCATTGCGCTCGTCGTAACCAGCGTCATGCTGTTTGTGCATATCGAAGACTGCATCAATGATATCTGGCATGTCGCCAAACCACGCGCATTTTACCTCAGAATCCTGCTTTTTTATGCCGTAGTCACACTTGGGCCGCTGCTCGTCTCCTTTTCGATGTTTCAGGCAACAGAACTTCTCCCGAACATGATTAAGGATGATTCAACATGGCAGCTGTTTCAGGATACCACCATCATCTTCCTAGCCTCGTTTATTCTATTTAAATTTCTTCCCAATACACGGGTACGCATCAAATATGCATTTATCCCAGCCGTGATAGCGGCACTCTGTCTTCAGATTGCCAAATGGGGAATCGGCATTTACATGTCGATTGCGTTCAAATCGAGTTACAGCATTTTGTATGGTGCACTCGGTATCATCCCCATGACGCTGTTATGGTTATATTTTATCTGGAGCATCATTTATTTCGGCGTCGAAGCCAGCTACTGCCTGCAGAACATGCGCAGCCTAAGCCTGCGCTGGTGCTACGACAGCAATCCAAACGGTGCAGAATGGGTGTTTATCGGTTCATACGCAGCGCTCGAAGTCTTGTCCGCACTCGTTCGCAATCTCTGCGCCGGCAAAGAACCACCGACAGCCGATTCACTCGCTGTAGAATGCGTTTATCCCACACAGGCTATACAGGCCATTCTGGCACGACTCGAGCAAATCAATGTCGTCAAACGCATCGAAAATGACTTCGCCAGTACGTACATCCTGGCCAAACCACTCGACGCCATCGCCATTAAAGATGTCATGAAACTCTTTGATGAGTCGACGCCGCGCGTCCAAAAACATCCCAAACTGCAGTCGCTCGTCGAACAGCTCATCGCCGCCCAGGAACAAATTTGGTCCGACAGCAACGCCAATATCCTTCGCGAGGATGGCGTCTCACTAAAGGATGTCTCGAGCGTTCCCACAATAGACAATTTGCACATTGACGAAAAATAGGCGATGTGACGCCGTCCTATGTGCCATACGGACGGCATTTCGGGCTTATGTCGGCTGACGGCCGACATACAGCCCTTTGTTTGGGCTATCCTGACGGATACGCCCAAACCATCAGATTCTGCCTTTTGGACGTTCATGCTGTCCCTTGGTGAGACAGTCCAATGAAGCATTCTGCAAAATATTCAATCCCGCCGGGTCGATCATATTGTAACGCAAATCAATCGTCCTCAGATTGGGCAGATTTCTGGCTGCTGCAAGCACTTTTGCCGCGCCATTATTCAAGATACCATCATGTAAATCGAGTGCCTGAAGTGCAGCAAAATTATCGCTCGAAATAATGGCAAACAGTCCCTCATTGCCAATCGATGTGCCCACCAATCCCAAACGCATCATGTGGTTCGAAAGCGGATCATCCGCCAGAGACTCACAAAATTCGGCAGTAATACCGGTGCGATCCAACGAAGTAAGTGAAAAAGATTCGAGTGCATGAAAAGCATTGCGAGCCAGCGTGGCAATCTGGTTGTCAATTCTGGGCATGCGAAGCGTCATATTGACGACATTGCTTAGCTGGCTGCGACAATTCACACAAAAATCCTGAAGATGTCTCGTCTTGGGCATTTTCAGAAAATTAAAATTCAATGCACGAATCATAGACATCGAGACATCTTTAAACTGAGCCAATGCCTCATCCACGCTGTCTTCAAATTTAATGCTTAAAAATCTGAGCCGGCGCAGCTGAACTGAATTGAGAGCAGGCGCAATATGTGCGAGATTGCTGGAATTTACGATCCAGGCCAATTCACGTGGACGTCCCAGCTTAAACACAGGAAGCCATTGCGAATCGAGCAAATGAAAAGCCGGCCCCAGAATCTGATCTAAGTGATTTTTCTGAAGCTTTGCATGCAGCCTTTTGATATCAAAATAAGGAGACTGAAACGACTGATCCGCGTGTTCTTCCTTTTCATAGCTTGCAATTGCCCGCTCTGCCATAGCAAAACTGCCGGCATAGTTAGCATCCTTGTAAAACAGCAATGCCAGATCATGCAGCACGCCAAAATTCTCAGGATCACTGTTGAGCAATTGAATCAGTTCGTCTTGTGTCGCCATTGAATAACATCCTACCGTAGAAAACGGAATATTACGCGGGGGGTGTTATAGCAGTAAAAAAAAAAGGCACGAAATTTCGTGCCTTTTTTATCGGGACGAGAGGATTTGAACCTCCGGCCTTCTGCTCCCGAAGCAGACGCGCTACCAGGCTGCGCTACGCCCCGTTTCAGCATCCACGCTGAACGAGCGGCCTTTTACGCGTCTTTCAACCGGATGTCAATGAATTTTTTGGAAGTAAATGCATACTAAGTTAATAATCAACCGGGGCGCTGAGCTTTTTTCCAAAGTCAATACAATAACAAGACAAGAGGCAAGAGGCGGGAGTTTGCCAAACACATTGCCCAATCTGTATTCAGAAATCACACAATTTCCCTATAGAGCACTTACTGTTGCCTGATGCATGGGTTGAGTCAGCTTCGGTTCTTTACATAAATCATAGGGGCTGAATCGATACCATGCAAATGCCAAAAAAAGCTTTGTTTAACCACCGTGGATATGCATTTGACTCAAAGAAAATCGTTCGAGCTTTTCATGATGCATTCATCATTATGCACGATGCATGAACGAAAGTTTGAGCTTTCGAAAAAAAAAGCATAGGGGCTGAATCGTTACCATCCAAATGCAAAAAAAATCCCCACCGAAGTGGGGAGCTATTCGAATGAAGGATTACTTCAATTTTTTGTATAAATCTTCAAGTTCTTCCGGAAATAGCGTTTCGACATCGTCAGTTAGTTCCCGTTTTTAGCCTTATCATCCTCTTTCATTTCATCCTTTGCATCATCCGCTTTCGTTTCATCCTTTGCATCATCCGCTTTCGTTTCATCCTTTGATATTTTTTCTTCAGAATTTTCGTCTGTTATTGGGGTTTCATCAGTCTTTGGAGTTTCATCTTTTTTCTTAGGCTGTACCTTTGCATTCCAAATTCGGATGGATAGGATGAGACCGATGATAATGGCGGGCAACAGCAGTTTTGGCCAAATGGACCAGTTGTCGGGATTGGCGATGAACTCGGGCGCATCACCGCGCGATTTGCTAGGCAGGTACATACCGAGCAGATAAGCGGATGTGGCTGAACCGAGATATGCAAAACCGTCGATAATGCCGGTAGCAATGCCTGCGTTTTTGCTGCCGCCGAAATCCATAGAAGCCGTACCCGAAAGCATGCCGTGAACGCCGATAACACAGAGCACCATACAAGCGAACGTGACGCCGAACAGCGGGTTGCCGAGCACGAAGAAGAGAACGATGCAGAATACGAGCAGACCACTGTAGAGAATTGCGGCTACGGGACCACGGCGCGATTTAAAGACATAGTCCGAAATGATGCCAGCAAACATACCCGCGAGGATACCCGCGCAGCAACTTACCATGCCCCAGTTTTCGAAAAAAAAGTTGCCATGATGAATGGGAATGTTTTTGCCAGCCGACTGCCCCCATTGCATGATGCCGTCACGGATATAGCCCGAGCAGAACTCAATGCATGCAATCGTAATAATAATGGGGTTGGTGATAATTTTCTTAAAGACCTGAATGACAGAAAGCTGTGGTCCTGTATCTCCGCTTGTGGCATCTCCTGTGTTAAGTTCAGGAAATCCGGCTTTTGCAGGCGAATCGCGAATGACGAAGATCGTAACGAGGAACATCACGAACAGAATTGCAGACGGAATAAAGAACGCAAAAGAGGAATGCAGGTTTGCGACGATCATACCGTTCCAGTCGTAGGCAAAATAGAGACCGAGCGATATGAGTGCGCCGAAGATGCCGCCGATGAGGCCACGTTCACGCACATGGAACCAAGCCGAGTTGACCTTGACGATAGAAATCGCGCCAAAACTCTGGAAGTACATGTTAAGGGCAAAAAGCGGGATGAACGCAGTGATGAGCGAGAGCGATCCGCCGGTTGCATCCATAATAGCTTGGTAGTTAAAGAGGTAGAGCGCCATGAGAAGATTGGCGATAGAAGCGCCGATAGCACCGATCATCAGAGTTTTACGACCACCGAATTTATCGCACAACGGTGCATTGAGCACGACACTGCATCCATAAACAATGGATCCGATGGAATAGATTTTACCGTACAGATCGTTGGTAAGGAGGCCACACGTGATGCCGTGCAGTGCCACGTCGCAGCTGTCACTATCGAGTACCGTTCGAACAACAGCGAGGTTGTAACGTCCGAAGTACAAAAAAGCGTAAGTAAGACCAAGGAATATCCAATTTAATCTGCGTCTGGCCTCAAACTCTTTTGTATGTTGAATTTCCACTTTTGGCAGTCGCCATATCACGATGCCGATGACGATGATGATGCCGATAATTGGCAGCAGTTTTTCAACTACGGTTGGCATAAACCCATAACTCCTCTCAATTGAACACCCAATCATTGACTTAAAAAACGCAAATTCCCCCTCTTGCAGCGCACAATTGTACGTTGCCGTGAGCCGTGTTGCGCGCCCAAGTCAAAAAAGTAAACGAAAAAAATCAGATTTGATCCAGCGTGTCCTATTCTGGTGATTTGAGTTCTCGCAAAATCACCGACACAAGCAATCTGAAGCCGGCGTACTGAATAACATCATACATGAAACCAGTCAGTACCACCGTCAACCGGGAATTTCTCAACAGGATACCCCCGGGTATACGCAGCCCCATCCTTAGAGCTGCCAAGATACGTGTCTCGCCAGGAGAATAAACAAAAGAAAGGCGCCAGTCGATCCGAAGGATCGAGCTGCGCCCATCAGTCCATATTATTTGGATGCGTTCTCATGAAGTGCCTGCGCTTCTTCGGCATCATAATAAAGAATGCGCTGACAATTCTGGCAGCATTCGAGTGAATTCTGCCGCTGGAGAACGATAAATGCCTGAGGCTGAAGCCTCATGTGGCAACCGGTGCATGTACCACCCGAGGCAGAAACGACCGCGACGCCGGAGCGTTTACTGCGAATAAAACGATAGCGGGCAAGAACCTGAGGCTGAATACCTTTGGCAACTTCATTGGCTTTTGCCTGAAGTTCTGCGACTCTGCCTTCAATCGATGCCGCAGCTTCATCTACTTCTTTGCGATTTGTTTCGATTTCGGCCTGTAAATTGTCGTAATCAGCTTTATGTTTGGCATTTTGTTCTTCTGCGTTTGCCAACGCCGTGCGGAGATGCTCTATTTCTCCTTCGACCTGAACGATGACTTTTTTAAAATTCTCGGCTTCCCGTTCAAGAGCGGCATAGTCGCGGGAATTTGTCACAGCATTCAGTTTGGTGTGGGCATGTTCCTGACCTTTTTTAGCCTCTTCGAGTTCGTCTTTCTTATTTTCAAGAAGTTTCCGAGTTTCTTCGAGACTCTCGGTCTGACGCGTCAGCGTCTGTTCCAGATCCAAAAGCATGTCGGTATCCGCTTCGACTTTTTCACGTCTTTTTTCGACATCGAGGCGGAGCGCTTCCTGGGCAAGATCGAGTTTTTGGAGCTCGATCAACATTTCAAGCTGTTTTTTCAATCCAACTTCTCCGAGCACAAACAAAAACGGCCCGCTGCGTAGTTTGCAGCGAGCCATTTAGATAGAAATAAATTTTTTAGAGATGGAACAGGTTATCACGCCAACCAATTGTGTGATATCTTGTCGCATCCAAAACCCCTCAAAGCAATGGGCCCACAGGGACTTGAACCCCGAACCCGCTGATTATGAGTCAGCTGCTCTAACCGATTGAGCTATAGGCCCCGAACCACATGAGGCTGCCACCAGCCCCGTGATCCTCCGTATAACTTCATTGTTGGATTCTGTAAAGTACTTTTGCTCATTTTTGTTTTGTGGTAAACGCATCCCCGTCTGTTCCCCCCGTGGGGACACAGTCTTTTAATATGACGCTGTTTTTGGCCAAATCAAAAGAAGAATCATGCGACTGGAAATTGAAAAAACTATCGACATGCTGCGCCCCATGCTTCAGGCGGACGGCGGCGATGTCACTTTTGTCGATTATTTTAACCGCATCGTCTATGTCAAACTCACGGGCGCATGCGAAGGCTGTCCACATGCAAATATTACCATTAAAAATGGCATTGAGGCGAAACTCATCGAGCAGTTTCCGGAAGAAGTACGGGAAGTGCGGGACATGACTTTCGAAGATCTCGACCTGTAAACAAAGGGTCGCACCTACGCTCGTTTTTTTTCTTATTGGCGCGGCTATTATCATACGCCGCGCGGCTCGCCTAGGGGCGGCCACACTGGGCCGCCCCTACAGCTCGCCATACTTTTCTTCCCTGGGACATGCTCGCCATGGGGCGACCACACGGAGGCACACTTACGCCCGCCATGTTTTATCCCTCTTTTAAAGACTAACTCAAAAAAAGACTAACTCAAATGAAAGATCAGGCTCTCCATATTACCAATGCGATTCTCTTTGACGAAGACATGGCGCTTAAAGGTGACCGTGAAGTTCGCGAAGTTCGGGTCGAAGACAACGTCATTACTGTTACCATTGCTGTCGAAAAGGCCAACGATGTCAAAACGCGCTATGCCATGGAAGACGCCATCCGGGATGCCATTCAGGCACAGATTCCCGGCGTGCAGGCACGCATTATCTCATTGGCCATTGATGGCGAAGACGAGCCACAGGCGGCATGTGCACACAGTCACGGCAGTGCATCGGAGTTGCCGCCTAAAAAGCCGATTCCCGGCGTCAAACGTGTCTGGCTCGTGTGCTCAGCAAAAGGCGGCGTCGGCAAGAGCACTGTGGCGCTCAATACAGCACTCGCCCTTAAAGCCCAGGGGCATACGGTCGGCCTGCTCGATCTCGACCTCTATGGCCCAAGTATCCCGGCACTCGTCGGAAGCGACCTGCCTCCCATTGTCGTCGGCAACCTCATTGTGCCGCCCGAAATTCACGGCCTCAATGTTCTCAGCATTGGTTTTATGATTGAAAAAGATCAGCCGCTGATGTGGCGTGGGCCGATGGTTGCAGGTGTCATCAATCAGCTGCTGTGGGAAGTCGACTGGTCTGGAAACGACGATCTCGTCATCGACATGCCGCCCGGAACTGGTGATACCTATCTTTCCATTCTGCAATCCATCCAGGTCGATGCGGCCATCATCGTGACCACGCCCTCACAACTCGCTTTGGCAGATGTCCGGCGCGGTGTTGCCGTTTTTGAGCCTTATGGCGTCAAGATCGCAGGCGTAGTTGAAAATATGGCCACATACGATTGGGAAGGTCGCGAATCCATTCTCCGCCTCCTGGATGACATCAAGGTGCTTGACGAAAAATCGCAGAAATCCATCGCCAGAATCAAAAAGATCCTGGATACGACGCGTACCATTCACATTTTTGGCACACATACCCAGGCATTGTGCGACGAAATCAAACTCCCGCTGATAGCCTCCATTCCTCTGGACATCGCGCTCCAGAATGACAATGACTCGGGGACGCCCTATATGCTCAATCCCAAAAAGAAGAATATTCAGGCATCTTTCGAAACCATTGCCAAATTCCTCTGTGACCTGGAGAATCCGTAATTTGTCATCCATTACATTTTTTTCTTGATTGCGCATTCAAAAACTCCCATATAGTGAGTATCGCTATCGGTATATATGGTGAGGTAACCTATGAGTGTCGGCGAAAACATAAAAAAAATTCGAGAAAGCAAATCCATCAGTCTTGAACGTTTTGCCGAGTTAACCGGCATTTCGCTCAGCAGTTGTCAAGGAATTGAATCTGGCCAGAGAGCCTTGAATTCTGCGGAAGTTCAGTCCATCTGCCGGGTACTTGACATCAGCTTTGAGGCGCTCGTCACAGTTCCAGCCTCCGAAACGCTCACTGAGGAGGAATCCATGGTCATGCCTGTCGATGAATTGAAGAATCTGCTCGGCAAAATGAAAGAATAACCAAGGCCGCCTGAAGCCTATTTTCAGCAATTTCCCAAATCTGTCTGTCCACACACATTCCGGTGCAGTTCACGGTTATAAAGCCGGCCTTCCCACCGCCAATGGTCAGGCAGATTTTTTTTGACTTCAAGCCGCATTTCGGGATGTGAATCTTTTTTGCCATACACCTGTGGCAAATTTGGAAAACAATTCACGAGCCTGCATCTCATGCGAATAGGGATGACGCCCATTGGGACACATGATTTCTACTCTCGTTAAAACAGCCTGTTTTGGGGATGGAGTTCTGAATGACATCATTGCCAACAACAGGCAAAAAAACATGGCATACAATTTGCATTGTGAATATTTTCAGTTTTTGTGTTTCACTTTCCCTCTTTGATAGGAGACATGACGATGAAAAAAATGTTTTTAATTTCCCTGGCCGCTCTTGCATGCCTTTCGACAGCCTGCTCGGACGACGACGACAAAAGATGTACTGCTGGTTTTTCCGAATGTGACAAAGACATTCTGTTGACATGTTCTGCAGACAATCGCATTCAGAAAACACAATGCCCGACGACATGTTCGGTCATCAATGGCGTTGCAGCCTGCGACAAAACCGATGTGGGCCCCGGTCCCGTTGAGGGATGTGGTGATGTCGATGAGGTTGGCAAATGCGTGGGCAACACGGTCTATTTCTGTGAGGCCAATCAGCTCAAGTCCCAGGATTGCGGCGATAAAGTATGCGGTCTGAATTCCAAAAACCTCTACGATTGTGTCGACAAACAAGTAGGTCCCGGCCCCGGTCCTGGCCCCCAGGATGGTTGTGGCGATGTCGATGAAAAAGGCAAGTGCGACGGCAACAAGGCCCTCGTGTGCAAAAACGGGAAACTCGAAACGCTCGAATGCAAGGACGGCAAAACCTGCGGAACCCGCAATGACGGCCAGGTGGATTGCTTGGCAGCAGCAGAAAATCCCTGTGGCGAGATTAACGCACACGGCGTATGCGAAAACAACGTCATCACCTATTGTGGCGAAGGCCCCGAACTGAAAACTATCGAATGCACCGATAATGAGCTCTGCGATCTTGACACCCATCAGGATTATGTATGCGTCAAAAAGGTCGTCATAGAAAGCGACAAATGCGGTGATATCGACACGGTTGGCAAATGCGATGGCCAAAAGGTCTTGTATTGCGCAGATGACAACAAACTCGTGTCCATGACCTGCAATGACGATGAAGAGTGCGCACTGCATGACGGCGTGTACAACTGTGTTCCCAAGGGCACTCAGCCTCAAGATCCGAAGGGATGCGGCGATATCGATGCCATCGGCAAATGCGATGGGAATGTCCTCTCTTATTGCGGTGAAGGCGATATCGTCGTCACAGAAACATGCGGCAAAGAAGAGAAATGCGGCAAAGATCCAGACGGCAAAAACAATTGCATTTCCAAGGACTTCAAAGATTGCGGCGATGTCGATGGCGTTGGCAAATGCGATGGAAATACCCTCTCTTACTGCGATGCGAAGAAAGGCCTCGTCACGGAAGCATGTGGCAAAAATCAGAAATGCGATAAAGATACAGACGGCAATTACAATTGCATGGACGATGACCCCACACCGAAGGAATGTGGCGATGTCAATGCTTATGGCAAATGCGACAAGGGAAATGTCATCTATTGTGATGAAAATAACCTGCTCGCGACCATTAAATGCACAAGCAATGAAACATGTGACAAGGATGAAGACGGATTTTACTGGTGCTTCAAGAATGTCACCGAAGAAGCCTCAAACTGCACTTCACTTGAGGATACATACAAGGGTGCATGCGATGGTCAAAAAGTATTGCTCTGTTCCGAAGATGAAAAGCTCGTGTCCTACATGTGCAATGACGATGAAAAATGCATCTATGTTCCTACCGACGGCTATTATGATTGCGTAGAGAACATCCTGTGTGGTGATATCAAGGCCGTCGGCAAATGCGACGGCAACGTTCTTTCCTATTGCACCGAAGAAAAAGTTCTGTTTTCGTATGATTGCGGCGAAGGCTATACCTGTGGCATGAATACCGAAGAAAACTTTTACGACTGCTTAAAGAACGCTGATCCGGATGCATGCGGCGATGTCGACAAGAAAGGCTCTTGCAAAGATGGAAAAGCCATCTACTGCGGCGATGATGACAAACTCCACACAGACACATGCACCGATGCTCAGGAATGCAAGGCCGATGATGCCGGCAACTTCCGCTGCGTCAACAAAGCACCCGTCGATCCGTGCGAAGGCATCGATGCCAAAGGCAAATGCGATGGCAACAAAGCCACCTACTGCGAGGCAAACGTACTCAAGACAGACACATGCACCGATGCTCAGGAATGCAAAGCCGATGATGCTGGCAACTTCCGCTGCGTCAACAAAGCACCCGTCGATCCGTGCGAAGGCATCGATGCCAAAGGCAAATGCGATGGCAACAAGGCAATTTACTGC
>OCTW011555352.1_pt1 | contig 26807 bp, 18 predicted proteins | sample 1539671 | NCBI WGS metagenome assembly OCTW01 (sample SAMN02144230, study PRJEB22623) | gut metagenome | biome: sheep rumen | host: Ovis aries | place: New Zealand | reverse complement strand
GAAGGTTGTCTCCCGACAACCCAATCTTTTCATTTAACCTTAAATCTAATACCATGAAAAACACGATGCAAAAGTACTGCTTTTTGACGAATTGACCAAATATTATTAGAAAAAAGTGTTAAAAATCTAAAATTTGCAATATTTAGTTGACAAAATGGCAGTATTAGTCGCATAAAGAGAACAAATCTTCACGTGGGTTAACCAACATCACCGGCACCAGCGCGTGCTGAATAGCTTTTCTCTCGGGCGGTCCGAACAAGATATCATCCAGACCATAGTCTCTGCTGGCAGTCAGGATCAGTAAGTCATGCTGAAAATCCCTTTGTCTTTCCCCTGCTTCTTGTGTGAGCGTGAAGGAGTCCTTGCGCGCCATAACGATCTCGTAAGTTACGGGCGGCTGGTCTTTCTTTTTCAGGCGTTCGTTGGCTTTCTCTATATAAGTGACGATGCGGTTGACGTTCTGTCTCGCATGCGATCCGTAGTCGTTCGCCTGGAGCAAGATTATGTGTGCCCCGGTTTTACGCGCTATATAAGTGGATATCTCCGCTTTATAAGTTTCCTCCTCCAGCATAGAAACCGGCACAAGTAGGCGTCGCAAGGGTTTAATGGTCATTGTTGAGGTGATGAAGACATAAGGTCTTCTCTCCTCCCGGCAGTCATTGAGAAGAAGCTGAATATCGCGCGTCTTATTGGCGCATTTGACCACCCTGATATCTTCGTTATTATCCCAAATCATATCATGTACCATTGGGTCATTTACTATCTTGTCATTTGTCCCAATGGATAGTATCCATTGTATGGCGGTATTGGTGTGCCGCAGCGGCGTGGCCGGAATAGGAGGAAGAGAAGATATGTGTATTGTTCAACTCGGGGCTGGCGCACATGAAGAGATAGTCCGTCTTGGGAGCATTGAGCACCATGTCGATAGTAGCCGGCGCCGGGCATCGGATAGGTCCCGGCGGCAGACCGGGATTGATATAGGTGTTATAAGGCGAATCCACGGTAAGATGGCGATAAAGGATCCGTTTGAGTTTGAAATCCCCTACCGCATACTTGATCGTAGGGCACGCCTGCAGCAGCATTCCTTTATGGACGCGGTTGAGATACAAGCTGGCAATTATCGGCATCTCATTCTTATTATGGCTCTCCCCCTCCACAATCGAGGCAACGATAGCAATCTCGACCGGAGTCAATCCGATAGAATCAGCTTTAGCTCTCCGCGTCTCATTCCAAAAGATGTCATATTCCTTTTGCATGCGGTTGAAAAGTTGCTCGGGGGTAATATTCCAATACACCTCGTATGTGTTAGGAATAAAAAGACATCGGCTGGTCTCTTTGTTCAGCCCATATTGGCTCAAGAAAGCGTCATCCTCCAGATATTGAAGCAGCGTGAGACTGTCCATCATCAGATGTCGTGTCACTTTGCCGGCCAGATCCTCCCTCGTGCGTACGAAGTTATTCCATGTAATACGCACCGGTGTCTGATAGCCGTATTTGAGCCGCTCAATGAGTTCACGGTCGCCTATCTGTGCAGGGAAAATATAGTGTCCCGGTTCGGGATGATTAAAGACGAGAAAACGCATATGCAAGTTCAGATCGGTCTCGGAACTGATCTCGTAGTCGGCGCTCAGAAGTTTCAGCACCGAGTCGGTAGTAGCCCCCGGGTAGATATCATAACTGTGCGGCTCTCCATCCAGTGCATGGAAGTTGCATATATGCCAGCGATAGTATTGCTCTGCGACAAAAGCGCAAGCCAGCAAGGCAAAAATACCGATGACAATCAGGATTGTACGAAGTATATAACGTTTCTTTAGCATCTTATTTTCCTCCTACTAACCGTTTGATTTCCGATAGTTTATTAAGCGCCTCCAACGGCGTCAGATTATTGATATCCAGGCTTTTAACCTCGTCGCGAATCTGTTCCAGAACGGGGTCGTCGAGTTGGAAGAACGAGAGTTGCATTCCTTCCCGGCTTTCTCCTATATGCTCTATCGGTTTGGCAATCTCTCCGTTTTTAGCGGCATTCTCGAGGTCTTTCAATATCTGTGTAGCCCGTTCTACGATAGAAGCCGGCATACCAGCCAGTTTGGCAACATGAATACCGAAACTATGTTCCGACCCGCCTCGTACCAGTTTGCGCAGGAAGATGACTTTGCCGTTCACTTCGCGCACGGAGACATTATAGTTGCGAATCCGGTCGAATGTCTTCTCCATTTCGTTCAGCTCATGATAGTGGGTGGCAAAGAGCGTTTTGGCATGGCCTTTATTCTCGTGGATATATTCCACAATAGCCCATGCAATACTTATGCCATCATAGGTACTGGTGCCTCGTCCGAGTTCATCGAAAAGGACCAGACTCCGTTCGGAGAGGTTATTCAGAATTGATGCCGCTTCATTCATCTCGACCATAAAAGTGGATTCCCCGAGGGAGATATTATCGCTTGCTCCGACTCGTGTGAAGATCTTGTCCACGACGCCGATAGAAGCGCTCTCCGCCGGAACGAAAGATCCCATCTGGGCGAGTAGCACGATCAATGCAGTCTGGCGCAACAGAGCTGATTTACCGGCCATATTCGGACCGGTGATAATAATGATCTGCTGTCCGTTATTATCAAGCAGCACATCATTGGCGATATACTGTTCTCCGGGAGGCAGTTGCTGCTCAATAACGGGGTGTCTTCCTTGCCGGATATCAATAACAAGACTGTCATTCACATCCGGACACACATAGCGATATTCCGCTGCAGCCGTAGCGAAAGAAAGCAGGCAATCGAGTTGCGCCAGCACATTGGCATCCAGTTGCATTTGCGGCACCCATTCGCATAGGGCCAGCATCAATTCTTGATACAGCCGGTTCTCGATGACCTGAATCTTTTCCTCTGCCGTGGTGATCTTCTCTTCATAGGTCTTCAACTCGTCCGTGATATACCGTTCGGCGTTGACAAGAGTCTGTTTTCGAATCCACTCCGGTGGCACTTGGTCCTTATAGGTATTGCGAACCTCCAGATAATACCCGAATACATTGTTATAACCGATTTTCAGGCTTTGTATGCCCGTCCGTTCGATCTCGCGTTGCTGTATCTGTAGCAGATAGTCCTTACCATCCGACTGGATAGCGCGCAGTTCGTCCAGTTCCGTATCCACGCCCCGCGCGATAATATTCGGCCGTCCTTGCGCCAAGGGTGGATCAGGCACTATCTCGCGCTCAATCCTCATCCTCATCTCGGCACAAGGGTCCAGTTGCTCTCCCATGAGAGACATATACGCGTTCTCTTTTGCTCCTTCGCATATGTCTTTAACCGGTTTTACAGCTCTCAAAGCCCGGCCTAACTGTACCATTTCGCGCGGTCCGATACGTCCTGTGGATATCTTACTGACGATACGTTCCAGATCTCCCACCTGTCCCAGTACTTCACGCATCGTTTCGCGTGCTTCGGGGTTCTTAAACAGGTATTCCACAACGCTCTGTCTGTTGCGGATAGGACGGATATCTTTCAGCGGGAATGCCATCCACCGATGCAGCATTCGTCCGCCCATCGGTGTTATTGTACGGTCAATAATATCAAAGAGTGTGCGGCTCTCTTCGGTCTGACCTCCCAACAGTTCCAGATTGCGAATCGTGAAACGGTCCAGCCAGACGTATTTGTCCTCCTCGATACGACTCAAATGCTGTATATGGCCCGTTTGCAGATGCTGTGTCATGTCCAGATACATCAGAATGCCCCCAGCCGCAGTCACGCCCGCGGTCATCTTTTCCAGTCCGAATCCTTTGAGGGAAGATACTCCCCATAATTTCTGCAAACGCTCTTTAGCGGTGCTCTCCACCAGCATCCAGTCTTCCAACTCGAAAGTAAAGAACTTAGAACCGAAAAGATTTTCCATTTCGGCTTTGCGTCCGCGCAGGTGCAGCACTTCCTTGGGCGCAAAATTAACGAGTAACTTGTCGATATAGTCGCTGTCTCCTTGTCCGGCAAGGAACTCGCCGGTAGAGATATCCAGAAAAGCGACACCGATCACGTGCTTCTCAAAATGGATACATGCCACCCAGTTGTTCTCCTTCTGCGTAAGGGTAGTGTCCGAATAACTCACTCCGGGGGTAACCAACTCCGTCACACCCCGTTTGACCAGTTTCTTCGCCAGTTTTGGATCCTCCAGTTGGTCGCAGATCGCAACACGCAAACCGGCACGGACCAGTTTGGGCAAATAGGTATCCAAGGCATGGAAAGGAAATCCAGCCATTTCCAAGGTTTGCGCAGCCGTACTGCCGCCATTGGAGCGATGGGTGAGGGTAATGTTCAGAATCTTAGCAGCTTTTACCGCGTCTTCCGCATATGTCTCATAGAAGTCGCCGCAACGAAACAACAGCATCGCATCCGGGTATTGTGTCTTGATATCCCGGAACTGCTTCATCATAGGGGTTAACTCATTTGCCATTTTGTCATTTACCATTTTTATTTATCGCAAATCTACTGTTATTTTCAAATTATATCTTCTTCCGGTGAGGTAGTTGGGGCTGGCCCACTGGTTGTTATAAGCATCGGCTACCCAGAAATAAGAGTTGACGTTTTTCCACCCAACAAGGTTGAATACCTCGAACTGAATCGCCCATTGTTTGACATGTTTGGCGGATGGCGCGCGCATGAACTTGGCCGTTTTCTCGTTGAAGACATAGGTAGCGCCGATATCTATACGTTTGTAGGTGGGCATACGTCCCCAGACCTGATTGTTACGCGGGGCATAGTAAGGCTGGCCTTCCGAGAACTGCATCTTCAGATGGAATTTCAGCTGTGGTAACTGCGGGATATAATCTTGGAAAAGCATCGAGAAATTATACCTCTGTTCCGTAGGACTGGGAATCCACTCCGGACTTCCTAATAGGCGTTGCCGTGCAACCATCGTACTGAAAGAGATCCAACTGTCCGCTCCGGGCACCAGTTCGCCATACAGTTTCAAATCCAGCCCGCCGGCATAGCCTTGGGAGTCATTACGGCCGGAGTAGCGCACGCGTATATTATCGACCGTATAACTTTCCATCCTGTCAATATATTTATAGTAGCCCTCCGCCGTCAGTTTGAACGGTCTTCCCCATGCGCGGAAATAATAGTCTCCGCCCAACACAACATGCACCGACCGTTGGGCTTTCAGATCCCGGTTCAACTGAATACGTGTCACTCCGAGCGCATCTGTCAGTGTATCTCTCAACTCCTTGTAGAAAGGAGCCTGATAATACAGACCTGTAGCCAACCGGAAGCAGAAATCCCTTTTCCAGCCGGGAATCCATTCAACAGAGGCACGCGGGGAAGGCAGTACTTCGTTATTCCAACTCCACCATTGAAGTCGTCCTCCTACGGTCAGAATCCATTGTCCGGAAACGGTGTTCCATTTATGCTCGTTCTGTATGTACCCCTGTACGCGTGCGGAAGTCATACCCGCATCGCCGCGCAGCGTGTAATAGAGGTCCATGCTGCGGCCATTATCCGGCATAGAATAACCTGCTGAATCACGCCACTCCCATTCGCTGATATGGTCTCGTATCAACTCTGCCTGACCGCTAACACCCCAGCGCAAGGTGTTATTTCCGCTCACCCATTTCCCTTTATGAGACAGGGTTATCACACCGGCCTCCAGGCTGTTCCGGGCATGTTGGTGGAAAATACCTGTGCCCAGTACGTCTGTCTGACCCGTCGAGGGGTCGATTTGTTCGGAAGAAACAGCTCCTGCCGAGTTGCCACCCATCGGGGCATTGGATAGTACATATTCGCCGGTGATGTCAAAATTCTCCCTTTCGTTGGTATAGAAGCCGCTGGCGTCAAAGCCTATTTCTACGTTCTTGCCTACATGACCTCTTGCGCTTACAGCGGCGAAGGCGGTCAGAAATTTGTCTTTCTCTTGACCTTCATAATAGATATTCAAGTTCTTGGCATTTTGTCCGCCGAATGATTCACTCAGCGAATCCGGTTGAAAACGGTAGTCATTCTGGCTCACGTTGCCCAGGAAGGACATATCCCAGCGACGTCCTACTTTCCATGTTATGTATGTCTGGTAGTCAATATATGTAGGCTGGTAATTGCCGGAAGTGGCAAGTCCGCCCAGCATATATTTGCTTGTTTTATACCGCAGACCGTGCATCTGGCTGTATGTGCTGTCACCGTGTCCGACGTACACCTGCGCGCCCAAAAGACTTGCGCTCAGGCTGGCTTCGAAGGCCCGGGGACTTTTATACGTGATATCCAGTACAGACGACATTTTGTCTCCGTACTGGGCGCCGTAACCGCCTGCGGAGAAACCTACGTTTTCTACCATTTCAGGATTGACGAAACTCAAACCTTCCTGCTGACCGCTGCGAATAAGAAGCGGACGATGTACTTCTATGCCATTGACATACACGGAGTTCTCATCAAAAGAACCGCCGCGGACGTTGTATTGGCTGCTCAGTTCGTTTGTCTGGCTCACACCGGAAAAAGTGATCAACAGGCTTTCTATGGATCCTCCCGTGGCATCCGGCATCACTCTGGTAGTACCGGCGTCGATATGACCCATTGTTCCTTGGGTCCGTTTCAGACCTCGTACCTCAATCTCGGTAAGCAGCTGTTCGTCTGTCAGCAGTTGTACATTGATATTCAGCACGTCTTTTAGATCAATCACACGCTGTTGAACCGATGTATATCCAACCATGGAAAAACTCAGCACAACTGTATCTGCCTCGTCCAAAATCAACTCATAAAAGCCGTTCTTGTTAGTAGATGTACCCAATGGTTTCTCGGAGTTCAGCACAACGACGTTTGCCAATTCGATACCCACATTATCTTGATCCACGACATACCCGTACACGCGAGCGCTGCGCGCGTACGAAAAAACGCAGCACGCGCAGGCAAGCACAAAATGTACTATTTTTAAGATTTTGGGCATTGTTTTCGTTTCAGCCACTTTTAGCGGTTACTTACGACTCGATTAGCACTCATTCAGCACTCGTTTAGCACGCCAAAAAATGTACTGTTTTTAAGATTTTACCGTTTCGTTCAATTCTTCAATATAAGCGGTCAACTCTTCGCCGCCCAATTGGGTTTCTGCGGAAGTAACGAACACGGGCGGCAGTTCCTCCCATTCTTCTAACAGCCGTTTCTTATATGCTTCGACATTCTCTGCCAGACGCACGCGGCCTAACTTGTCTCCTTTGGTAAAGACGATTGCAAAAGGTACGCCGTTCTCGCCTAACCAGTTGATAAACTCCAGATCTATCTTCTGCGGCTCGTGACGGCAATCAATCAGCACGAAAAGACATACTAATTCTTCCCGCAACAGGCAGTACCGCTCTATCATCTTCTTCAGCGCTTCGCGCTGCTTCTGTCCCGCTTGTGCATACCCGTATCCAGGCAAATCCACAAGGTGCCATAATTGCGACATCTCTTTCTCCCCTCCTTTTAGGGAGGGGGCGGGGGTAGGCTTGCTTTCCACTAAAAAATGGTTGATCAGCAGCGTCTTTCCGGGTTTCTGACTCGTCTTGGCCAACTTGGGATTATGGCAGAGCATATTAATCAGACTCGATTTGCCTACGTTGCTCCGCCCGATAAACGCATACTCCGGCAGACGACTCTGCGGACAATCCTTTACATCTGGAGAGGAGATAATATATTTGGCAGAACTAATCATATCATGAGGCTCTTTTCTTTGCCCAATAGCAGAAGCCGATGAGGCAGCCGAGCGTTACCAAGCCGGCGATGAGATAACCTATCCATCGGTATTCCGGTGCTATATTCAGTCCCTCCGGCGCAATGAGAATATAACTGCTGCACACCATTGTCATAAATAACGCCGGTATCAGCGCAATCAGATACCCGTAACGGTAATTTTTAATGTTTAATTTTTCATTTTTAATTCGGCTTTTCTTATAGAGCCAGACAGTACCGGCCCAGAGTGTGAAAACAGCCAAAGTCTGGTTGGTCCATGCGAAATACCGCCAAACGACATTGAAATCCACAAACACCATTCCGAACACACATAGGAAGAGCGGGATAGCTATTATCAGTCGCTTCGGAATAGGCCGTTGGTCCCATTTCAAGAAGTCCGCTACTATCAGTCGTGCGCTACGCAAAGCGGTGTCTCCGCTTGTAATTGGAGCCGCAATAACACCTATGATGGCTAATATACCTCCTACGGTTCCTAACCAGCTGCGGCTCACTTTGTCTATAACAAGTGCTGCGATATTCTCACCCGGATGCTGTGCCGCAAAGGCTTGCAGACCGTCAATGCCATATAGGCCTTTTTCCGGATCAGCAAAGAATGTCCCGGCTGCGGCTGCCCAGATAAGCGCTAAGATACCTTCGGCAACCATCGCTCCGTAGAAAATCCACCGGCCTTGGCGTTCGTTGGTACAGCAGCGCGCCATGATAGGGCTTTGTGTGCCGTGGAAACCGGAAATGGCACCGCACGCAATGCTCACAAACATCATTGGGAAGAGAGGCAGACCGTTTGTTTGTCTATTTTGCAAACCGTCAAATACTTCCGGCATTTCTGCGCCGTGCCATCCAAGCATGACTACCATAATACCGATCCCCATAAACAACAGGATTCCGCCAAAAATAGGGTAGAATCGTCCGATGAGTTTGTCCACAGGAAGTACGGTTGCTAAGGCATAATAACCAAAGATAATTAATACCCATATTATAGGTATCATTCGTCCGCTGAACTGCATCGTTCCTAATCCGGCGAGACCTTGTAGCAACGTAGCTGGTCCGCTCAAGAACGTAGTGGTCAGCAAAATCAACAGCACCAGACTTAAAACACGCATAAAGAGTTTGACGCCTCCTCCTAACTCGTCTCCTATAATGTCCGGCAACGAAGCACCGCCTTTGCGGATAGACAGCATTCCGCTTAAATAATCATGTATGCCTCCGGCGAAAATAGTACCGAAAACGATCCATAGGAATGCCGCCGGGCCATAGAAAATACCCATAATCGCGCCGAAGATAGGACCGAGGCCGGCGATGTTAAGAAACTGAACCAGAAAAATACGCCATGGCGCCATCGGCACGAAATCCACACCATCCGTTTTGGTCAAAGCCGGAGTTTGGCGTTCCGGCTCAATGCCGAAAATCTTCTCTACCAATACGCCGTAGGTGAAAAATCCTACAACCAGTAATATCAAAGCAATAATAAATGTAACCATACGTAGCCTAATTTACAATTAGGCTGCAAAATTACAATTTTTTTTTGACATACACAAGTAAAAAAGAAAATTTATATCCGTGGCGCACAAAAAAAGAGACCTCATTGGTCTCTTCTTTGTGGGCGTTTACGGATTCGAACCGCAGACCCTCTGCTTGTAAGGCAGATGCTCTAAACCAGCTGAGCTAAACGCCCTTGCTTTTCAAAAGCGGGTGCAAAGGTACTGCTTTTTTTTGATATGACCAAATTTTTTTGCAAAAAAATGCACTTTACCCCTCATTTTTTTTGAAAAAGACGGTAATTGTACCATTTTCTCTCCTCAAAACGGTAAAAGATAGCATAACAGACCGCCGTTATTAGTGAGCCAACAAGGATACCGGCAAACACATCTCCGGCGAAATGCTGACTCAGATAAATCCGGCTATAACCGCCTAACATAGCTAATACAAAGAGCAGAATCTGGATGTATGATGCCATTTTGGGCCATCTATGTGACGCAACGATACTTACTACCAATGCCAATGCAAAGAAACTCGTGGTATGTCCCGAAGGGAAGGAATACCAATAATTCATTTTTACGCCCTCTACAAGCGGTAATTGTACATCCGGCATGTTGGTAGCAAACCATGTAACGGGGCGCGGAGCATTGAAGATATGTTTTAGCAACTGAGTGGTAAGAGAGGAGAGAAGCATTGCCGCAGAAGCAAAAACACCGTTCCCAATCCGGCTAAAGATCAAAAGTCCTATGCATACAGCATACGGAAACCACTCTGCTATTCGCGTGTAGTACCTATAAAATATATCGCGCGCGTGCGTGTGGTGGTCGCATAGTAGCAGATGCAATTCGCCTTGCGGGATATAAAGAAGGGCTAAGCCCAATGCTATAAGAAGCATCAGGCTTAGCGATATAAAGACGGTGTTTTGTTTGAATAATGTTTTCACAGGGAGGTGTTATTTCACTTTCTGTCCATAGATATCGTAAATATCTTCTCCTCTTTGGATAACAAAACGACGGTTAACGATCTTCTTGTGTGCTTGTGCCGGTTCTTCCGGTTCCGGATTATAGTCCTGAATATCAGTCAGAGTCTGAGGACAGGAAGGCAAGACTAAGCCATCTTTATCCGTCAGCAGCACATAAACCACATCGCCTTCATTGAATGTATTTCCCTGTCCCAGATAATAAATCGATGAGTTTGCATCCAGAACCGGTTCGTCATTGACAACCCATTGGTAGGCTGTGAATTCATATCCTGTATTTTGATAAACCGCAAGTACGTTGTTAAACTTGAACTTGAAGATATCGCTTGGATATTTCACCGTAAAGTCAACAGGTACGGTAATGACAGAGTCGCAATCATGATCCTCAATATAGAGTGTTCCTTTGTATATGCCGGCTTTCTCGATAGACGAGGTAGGCAGAATGAAAGTACCGTTATTTGCGTTATCATCAAATGTGACATCCGCTTTGTCTATCAATCCCGGAACGGAGAACGTAGCATTGCTGATATGTCCTTTCGCCTTTGTGTATGGGATTTCCAGATTCTCACCCGGGCAAATGAACTGCGCAGCGGGATTATTAGGTACATCGATCTTCAAGCACGTGATCACTGTCAGGTTGCAAGTAAAATGCTGCGGGCATTTATGCGGTTTCTCAACCGTCCAAGTGACAACCGCGTCGGATTCATACCAACGCCCGTCTATTTCTGCTCCGTCGCGTACAATTGAATCAAAGATCCGCTCTGTTTCCAGACCATATTTGACAAAGCTGAACAACTTATCCTCATAGCACGGAGCATCCGGATTGATGATAGTCGTTTCTCCATATGTTACGAGGCTGTCCAAATGTTGCTGTCCTTTCTCAGCCACAATCTGCGCTTGCTGCTGGATAGTCAAGCAGCTATCTCTCGGTGCCACCGGAATCGTATCTGCCCGCACCACGCGGAAAGAGAACTGAACACGTCCGAGCCATACATTGTCCTCCTCCGTACAAACCTGATGGCCGTACAGCTCCGCTGTGACGTCATACCAGCCCGGCGTGGTGTATTTATGCTTTGTTTGCGGCGTGCCGTAATACTCGGTGGTGCCGTCTCCGAAAGTCCAGTCCACACGGCTGATCTCGTCCGTTCCTACATTTGCGTCAAACTCCAGCGAATCGCCGAAACAGAACTTGCTCTCGCTGCGGTATCCGTTCGTGAAGGTCTCGCCTTCCACGTTCACGCCTTGCTCAACAGCAGCCGATCCGGCAGAATAAGCATAGGACTCGTTTTTACCGTTTCCATATACTGTGGCAATGAAACCTTTTGAGTTTTCGAGTCTAAAAACACTGAATTGTTTAGTTGTTTTATCGCCGATTTTAGCACGAGCATATGAGTAAGTCGGATTGCCTGGAACAGGTATCCACGTCAAGAGATTCGTTTTGTCGAGTTGCGTAGCACCATAAAGAGCAGTGAGTTTTGTATTCTGACACGTGGCCGACTCTGTTACTATATTCAAGAAGTGATTTTCCGTCATATCTGTGTAACATGTACCAAAGGTAATCTGACCGATTTTTTGTTGTATAGGTGATACCCAAACAGATGAAGGATCTCCGAGAGGTTTTCCATCCTCTTCCACTTCATCATCCGCATCATTTCTACCTTTATATCCATTTCCGGTGTCGTAACTATATACTGCACAAGGGCAACTAGTCTCAATGAACAGAGCATCTCCTGTTACTGTTTTTTGTGCAGGAACAGGTGAATCACCTGGTTTATTTGCCTGGGGGTTACCAGCATTTTGTAATGCGAGATAATATGTTTCCCCTTCATTAATAAAAATGCCTGGATTTTGAGAGTAGCCATCTAACTTAATTTCCGTTCCATTTTGTGAAGCCGTGATACCAATTATATTACCGTTCTTTCCTAAAGAGCGTGTGACAATAAACTGTGTGCCCCAATACTCTACAGGCATAGGTTGCTCAAACAGGGCGTCGCGTGCAGATATTCCATTTGGCAAACGAGTTAGCGGAGATCCCGTGTATATAGCTATTTTCCTACCATTTTTAGCTACAATATGTGTACCCGCTAACTGTTGTTCTTTTTGACTTATAAGATAATAGGTTTGACCTTTATTCAAATCTATAGTGTAAGTCGTTCCGTCCGAATGGTTGTCATATGTACTTCCTTTTGGAGTGATATCTACTTTTGTTCCATCTTCGGTTCCCAAGATAGTAGTGACAGTAACCATATTTCCTTCATTGGTTGACCAACTGTCGCCATTGTGAGCTTCGGGTATATAATCTTGCACATAATATTCAGATCCGAGTGCAGACAAAGGAAGAATATTGCTGGCATCCATAGCATTGTCTCCACCTAAAATAACATATACCGATATCATCTCTGTAGCGGTAATATGGAGGCCATACATATTTTTCTGCCCTGCTAAATTACATACCGTAGCTGGTTCTTTGGTGTCGATAGGATACCATTTGCTGGCATCCATATCTACATAAACAAGACCTTGATTAGGATTCCTCTGTTCTGCTTTGGAGTTATGCCCGAACTCATTCCACGAACCGGCAGCGACCTGCTGGGTGATGTTGATGGCATTGCCCACACCGCCTTGGATATTGACCGTGCAGGCCTTCTCCGCCGAGATGGCGATATACGGCTCAATTCCTTGATTCTTTGCCGGTGAGCATACAATGGATGAACTCACCCAGAACTCTTTACCCTGCGTGGAGGCTTGGCTCCATGCAGGAAGGGTAATGCACGCGAAGATTGCTACGAGCAATAGTGACTTTAGTCGTTTTTTCATATATGTAGTGTTTATATCCTCTCGAAATCCTCTCGAGATCCTCCCTGTCTGGTAGTCTCTCGTTAGTGTCTCGCTAGTCTGATTTGGCTATGTGTTATAGTATCTCGATCTCCACACGACGGTTGTTCTGACGACCTTCATCCGTGTCGTTGGTGTCGATCGGTTGTGTCTCACCGCGACCTTCAGCCTGTAGTCTCTCAGGAGCGATACCGCGCTCGATGAGATCCTGCATAACGGCGTTAGCACGTCCGTCAGACAACTTCTGGTTAGCAGCATCTTTACCTACGTTATCGGTATGACCGATAATCTTAATACGTACCTGCGGGTTACGCGCGAGATACATATAAAGGTCATTCAATGCCTGCTCCGAACGAGAAAGGATACGTGTCTTGTTGGTAGCGAAATAGAGGTTCTTGACGATGAATACCTCGCCTTTCTTGATCGGCGTCAACTGGATATTGAGCGAGTCGCCGATGTTAGCAATAGCCATATCCAGGGTATCGTAACCCATTTGTGCTATATGGAGGCTGTATTTCGGCCCCTCTTCCAGCATCTGTCGCGTTGTACCGCTTGCAGAATCGGTAGCGAGACTATAAGCCGGTTCTTCTACGCCGCTCTTGCGGATCTGTACCGTAGCAGGCACAGGCATACCTGTTTCTTTGTTAGTAACGCGTACCCGCAGAACCGGGCATGGTCTCAAAGCGATAGTGACATATTCAGTGCTACCCACTTTCTCAATTTCAAATACTTGCGTAGCATCGTAATAACCGTTTGCTTTCGCAGTAGCGGTGAACGAACCCACAGCGTGTTTCTGGCGGAAGCCCTTAGCGCTAATCTGTTTCTCACGCATAGCGATCTTTCCGCTCTCGGTGCCTCGTGTTTCCACAAATGCTTTGTCGATCGGCTCGTTTGTAACAGCGTTCACTACGCTATAGATAGCATATGATGGGGGCGGCGGAACAGGGCGTGCTTTCTTGCCCGGTACTTCAAATTGGATGGTGAATTTGGCCCCCACGAAAAGGTTGTTCAATTTGGTATCGCCATTCCACGCCAGCAGCGTGTTAGTTTTCTGTACTGCAACCTGATCCGCTGCAAACTCAACAGGATTGGCAGCAGGGGTGTTGTTTGTATTGAGCACACCGTATTCAGCGAAAAGTCCAACGCGGTAATGGATATGTTCGCGGCCGAAGGGCAGTCGCTGTCCGGGTTTTACTTTCGCTTTTTTCTTATCCGGCTGAGCTTGTAACCATTCATCCAAGTCAATACCGATCTCCGCTGCGACACTGAGATCCGGTTGCTTGAATTGGATAGGCTGGTTGGTCTGACCGTTCAGTTCATGGATACCCATTCCGTACGGCTCCAGCAGGGAAGGATCATTAACGACGATGTCATACAGACCTTTCTGGCTATATCCCATCGGTAAACCGTAATGAACCTTGGCACCTACCAGGAAATAGAACCGGTTGAACTGCGCACCGAACATCACAGGAATACCGAACTCCAGCATGTTACGCATCTCGCGCACGTTATCAAACCAATAGGAATAAGTTGTTCCCGGATAGGTCAAGTCGTTTCGTATAGCCTGGAATCCGTAAGCCGAAGTAGAATTGAGGAAACGGAAGTCCAAACCGGTCTCAAACAGGAAATGACCATACTCAAGATTATAAGTAATATCCAATCCTACACCGGGACCGCCTTTGAGTTGCTGCAGAGCATTGCTCTGGTTCAGCGTTCCGGCTCCCATATACGTGCCGTTGAGTTTATCCATCATAGCGGCATACCCGAGGCGCAGACCCAGATTGAAATAGGAAACAGCTTCAGTCTTGGGATTCGCCAGGTTCTCCTGATACTTCTCGTAATCACGAATGGCTTTTTCTTCTTTTGCTTTAGCTTCCGCTTCTTTCTTAGCCCTTGCTTCTTCGCGTTCCGCTGCTACTTTAGCGCGTTCCGCAGCTTCTTTCTCGCGTTGTGCCTGTACTTTCGCATTGGCTTTCGCCTGCTGCTCTTTTTTCTCCTCGTTAGCTTTAGCGGCAGCAGCTTTACGCTTTTCCGCCTCGCGTTTCTTAGCTTCCGCGGCTTTTTGTTTCTCACGCTGAGCCTTGATTTTCTCTTGCTCTTTCTTGCGTTTTTCTGCCGCTTTCTTTTTCTGCGCAGCCGCTTTGGCTTTGTCGGTCTGAGTAGCAGGAACCGGTTCCGGCATTGCATATGCTGCAACAGGAGCCGTTGTCAAACTAAGAATAACACTTGCAATCAGTATATTTCGAAACATGTTTGTCATATCTGTGTTCTCCTATCCGTTAGATTTATTGAATGATAAATTTGAAACTGCGGCTACCTTTTCCGGTTTGTACATAAAGCAGGTAGAGGCCGCTCTCAGCCGGTACATCAATGGTACATCCTCCGTCCGGTACATCGAATCTCATATTCTGATATACATGTCCGCTGGCATCAATCCATTGAGCGTAGCATTCGATATCCTTTTCGCCTTTCCAGTCAGCATTGACAAACACTTTGCCTCCGCTCTGTATTGCATAATTGGCGGTAATAGTCAGTCCAGTAGAGTCGGGACCGAAATTATGCTTGTCCGTATTGTCGCTGAATGCTTTTGCGCAGGCACAAGTCTTCACTTCGTCCTCTTTGCCTTTGTTGATCGTGAAGCAAACATAATATGTGTCTGTTGTATTACCTCCGTAAGGCAGATCGTAGAAGTTGAGGTTGGATGAGATTTGTCCCTCAATCGCCGTACTATCCGAAGTGCGATACCATTGGAAGTCGCTCAGTTCCTTGCCGTCAAACGGAGCGGTTAGTAAGCCCAGAACGTTGTTATATCGCTGCGAGATAACGTCCTTATCGAAGTTGATCATGAAGTTCATCGTTGTATCAGCACCTCCGCAATCGGATTCGATTACGAGGTGGATACCATATCTGGTATCCGGTTTTGCCGTAGCAGGAATAGTTATTCCAAAATAGTCGTCATTAACGACCAGTTCTGAATTTTTAAAACCATCCAGTCTGGCAACATCGTCAAACTCAATCGTTACATTATCACCATGGAGATTAACTTTACCTTCATTGCTATAATAAACTTTACCTACATAGGCTTTTCCGTCTTCCGGGCAGGGGATCTCGATATTATCAATCGAGAACTGGTACCGGCCTATAGTCACTTTGATAGGAATACTATCCACAGCGTTCTGACCTACACACACATTGCTGCTCTCGCGATAAATGAGCACGTATGCGTTGTAAACGCCCGATTCCTTGTAATAGTGCGGCACTGAATCTTTATTGGTCTTATCGTTTGTTCCATCGCCGAAGAACCACTCGATCTTATTGTATTCGTAGTCGGGGTGGCATGCGAATTTGATTGTGTCCTCACCGCAAAGGGTATTCTCTGTATCCGGCGAGAAAATCTGACCGTTGATCGTAATGTATTGTGTCAGCGGTTTGGTCGCTCCACCGGCAGAATATCCGTACGATTCGTTGCTCGTGAATCCGTATACGTGTGCTATGAAGTTACTGCCATCGCTCTTCAGCGTATGAGATGCGGCTGCGTTGCCTAACGAGATCTGAGCGTATTTGTAGGTGCTCGATCCACTTACGTTCTTAAAACTGGATGCAATACTGCTTCCGTCCAGCGTCATCTTGTCCGGTTGATCAGTCACTACGTTCACGTAGTGTGCAGTCGTTCCGTTCTTACTGGAATAGGTGGCAAACGTCACTTGGTCGATCTGTTGCTCAATCGGGTTCACCCAAAGCATAGCAGGGTCTCCGTCCGATACATTGTCGGCTTTTTTCGATGCCATGAACAGGTGTACAGCGCATGGACAACTCGTCGTTACTACGCAACTGCCGTCCTGTGCATAGGTTCCTTGGTCGCCGATGATGAACTCCCAGTATTGTTTGCGCTCGTTGGTGAAATTGAAGGTATGTACCAGATTACCGTTGATACGAACCTCGGTGCCGTCGTTCAGCGCCAGTACGCGGATATAATCTTTATGTCGTCCGGCAGAAGCGGTCAAAACGAATGTGTTGCCCCAGTACTGGGTAGGCATTGCCTGCGAGAAAATATGGTCGCGCTCTTTTGTCTGATAAGGAATATTGGTATGGGGGCATCCCTGGAAAACAGCTATTTTCTTGCCATTGCGAGCTTTGACATATGTTCCGGAAAGGTCGCCCGCGTCTTTATCTTTCTTGCCGGTCCAAACGTAATAAACCTGACCTTTCATCAATACCGGCGAATGGAGTGTGTCGCCTGCTTTCCATGCAGCCAAAGCCAGTTGTTCCGGATCCATTCCTACGCCGCCCGAAAAATCATAAGCACTCTTGGCTGTGTTAATAGCCTCTGTCGGCTCTGTAGGGATATAATCCACGATGGTGTTATCTTCTGCGGCAATAATTGCGAAATGGCTACCTTGCGTAGAACTGACGCCTCCGTGATCAGAAGGAGTATAGGTCTGTATAACATATTCGTCCAGCAGTGAAGCAGTCGGGAGCACGTTCGTAGCATCGAATGTTGCTTTCTTGTAGTTGGTTGCGAAAAGGGATATGTTTGCCGTAGATGTGACGTGCAATGCACAAGTGTCCACTTTCTCCGAGTTGACAGCGTAACATACCTTGCCAGTGGTCGCCATCGTGGAACGAGCATTGCTCACCAATACATTGCCCGAATACAATTCTACCAATTGCATCTCCCCTGCGGTAACGTTTACTTTTTCCGAGTAACCGGAATAAGGGTTGACGATCGTCACTTCGCAGTTCTCACGGGAAGAAATAGACAGCGACAAAGTCAAATCATTGTTCGGATCCTGGTCCGCTTGCATGAATGTTACCCAGAAGTCCTTGCCTTCGGTCGATTGTCCGTCCTGTACGGTACTCTGCGCTTTCGCACCGATGAATGGCACGACCAGCAGGTAGCAGAGTAGGGATTTAAATAGTTGTTTTCTCATATTGATTTGTTGTGTTAAATGTGTTCAATTAAAAACGCTGCAAAGTTACACAAAATATCTTACGCGCGCGTGCACATTTCCGCGAAAAATGTAGAAAAATTGACACACTTATCGTATTGGTTGTCCTAAAATGGTATAAATCGACGAATTCCGTATAATAACAACTCGTCCTTCCCGCAGTATCTTGTATGCAGAGCTCTCCGAGCCGGTTGTAACGAAAGAGGAAGGAGTGTTCCCGTACGGGTCTCCATAGCTCTGTACCAACGTGCTGAAGTCAACGGCAATACCTTGTTTGTCACCCCATATGAATTCCGCCAAATCCGGGTAGTCAATAAACGGGTTGCGGTTTCCTTGAATCTTGTTCACTTCGACAGCTCTCGCTTTTTCCTTGTCGCTTACCGGGTCCATCCGATGCCATGCTAACAGCACATCGCGTAACCAAGGCTTAAACTCCTGCCAACTGTCGTTCGTCATCGCCATCCCCGGTTCGCCATTCTCGACCCATTTGAGCGAATCTCCATAACAGGTGGCTATATAGAAATACGCCCGTGCAAAGTCTCCTTTATATTCGTCTGCCGGGCAGAATACTTTTTGCAGGCCGTACGCCTCTCCGCTTCCTGTGGCAAAAGAGCCGTTCCAAAACGTGGTGTCGCTTGGGATTCCCGGTGCATGGTTGGATTTGCTACGGTTGGCAGAGTAGTCTCCCGGTACCAAATGGAATAAATCGCAATATGCGGGATTGACATCTCCTCCCCACCAGCTTTTGGGCAGCATGTGCTCGATATCAAACTCCGCTACGCTGGCAGTAGGAGTATTCGGATTAAAATAGCGAATGTTGTCGGAGTACATATCCAGCACTTGGTTGGTGTTGGTGTCCCGGTCGGTATAATAGAATCCGTCCCATGTCTTACGGCTTCCGCTGCCGTATTTGTAACGGATGCCGCAATTAATGATTTCGCCTAATCTGGATTTCAGCACGGAATCCTGTGTGCCTTGCGCCGGAGCGTAGTAGTCGCCGGGCATAGGACCTATTGCCATGCACGAAGAGTCAACATGAAAAGTAGGAGGCGTGTATTTGTAGCCGGAGATTTTCAGCGGAATGGTATGGGTTATTTCAACACCGTCCGGTCCTTTTCCCTGAATAGACAACACATCGTCTGCTGTGCCGGTGTAACTCAAGTTATAGGCAATATCCACCTCTCCTCCTTCAGCCGGCAACGTGTCCCGTCCAAGCGAAAAGACAGCGGCTTTCTGTAATGACAGATGAACGGGTCCCGTGACATGCTTCGTTTTGACATTTATTTGCGCCACATCCTCTGCAGGAATACTATCTTCTACCGGTGCGCTCCCGAAATCGACGGTATAAGGATGTTCGAAAGCTGCGGTATTAGGCAACGGGTCAGGTGCTTCGAACTCTATTCGCTGCACATACCACCGGTTGCTTGCTGCTGCTTTGGCGGCAATACTGATTTCGCTGATAGCGGCATTGATATTCAATACATACGGCCAAATCTCCGTTCTATGCCCTGCGGCCCAAATGATATCTTGTCCGCAAACGGTAATTCCTTTTGTGGCGGCAGTGTCGTTTTTATTGCTATACGCAGCTGCATAAACGGTCATCCGGCTCACTTGATAGGCGGTGTTCAGAGCTATGGTCAATTCACCCTTTGCGCTTCCGGTGCCTCCTTTAACTCCTTTGCCATTTCCTGCATTGTAGATGTTGGACGCAGTAACGCCGGTAGCGCAATTATCTGTTGCTTCGCTCACTATTTTAGCCAGATCGGTTATCTTACTGCTGGAGTCACCGGCTGAGTTGCCGCTCTTGAACACAATCGTATATGTCTCCGCCGAGAGGCAGAGAGAAAAGATTGATGTGAGAAAAAGTAGGATTTGTTTTCGCATGGCAAAAGGGTTAAATCTTAATAATCGTACATTTTTTAGGCCATTAAAGGGCTTATTTTGTGTCGGTTTTGTCTCGCTTTCGTCTCGTAAGTGAGTCGTATGTCGCTCGTAGCAGGCAAAATCTTAAAAATAGTACATTATTTCTCCTTTGGAACGAACGCCAAAAGTATATTCAGCATCACGTACCATAATATACATCCCGTACCGCTGAAAAGCGCAAACTCAATATGTTTGGCGAGTATCGCTTTCGTTACGCAATAACCGATGATGATGACACAACCTATCAGAAAACTGATAATCACAGTCTTGTCTTTTTTGAATCCCTTAAAGCTGAAGAACGGTATCTCCGCGTTCAGCAGGTAGCAGCTGACGATAGAAAGGCCCAACAGACACCATCCTATCCAGTCGTAGGCAATCATAGCATACGGCATACTGCATAAGCCTCCCCAGAAGATGGCATTGGCAGGAGTAGCCAGACCGATAAACGAATCATGCTGCCGTGCATCGACATTGAATTTTGCCAGACGCAAAGCGGAGAAAGCAGCCATCAGCAGAGCTATCAGTGCCCACCATCCTAAAACAGGTTTCAGCCAGCAGAAAAGCATCATCGCCGGAGCCAGGCCGAATGTGATATCATCCGCCAACGAGTCCAACTGTATGCCAATGGGGCTTGGAGCCTTGAGCAAACGCGCGCTCAGCCCGTCGAAGAAATCAAAGAATGCTCCCGCTAAGATGAAGACGAAAGCCCATATGAATGCACCTTGAGTGGCTAAAAACACTGCAATACTGCCGCACAGGAGGTTGCAACTTGTGATGGCATCAGGGATAATACGTTTGTAATTCATATGATTGTCGTTTTTGTGAGTACTTTATTCTTCTAATTTTTTATATACATAGTACGTGATAACAAATGTAGTAATACTACACGCATTGGCAATCCAGAAGAAAGCGGAATAACCTACAGCCATCTCCAAACTGCCGGCTATAAAACCTGGGATCATCATGCTCAGCGCCATAAAGGCCGTGCAAATAGCATAATGAGATGTTTTGTATTCGCCTTCCGAGAAATGCATCATGTACATCATGTACGCCGTGAAACCGAAACCGTATCCGAAGTTCTCGAAGCTGACCGCACTGCCGATAATCCATAGTGACTCCGGTTGCGCCATACTGAGATAACAGTAAACGAAACTGGGCAGTGTCAATGCTGAAGCCATCAGCCACAGGGAGCGTTTCAACCCGTGACGGGATATGTATATTCCACCGAGAATACCTCCCAATAACAGGAACGCCACACCGATAGTACCATATAACAAACCTACCGTATCCGTACTCAGTTCCAGTCCTCCACCGAGAATCTGGCCGTTTCTAAGCATCGTTGCACGGCTGTCAACTAAGAAAGGCTGGCATAATTTCACCAAAAAACCTTCGCTCAGACGATAGAGCAGCATAAATGCGATTGCCAGACCCACTCCCGGTTTCGTAAAGAAAGTGACGAAAGACTCTTTCAGTTCCCGCATCGCTTCGCCGGCGTTTTTAAGCGAACGCTGGTCGTCCGCCTGCGCTTTGGGAAGGAAGAATATATGGTATATCGTTACACAAAACAGGATGAAACTGGTAGCGCCCAAGGTCAACTGCCAGGACAAAGGAATATCGCTTGTCCGGCTCTCGATATATCCCGCTATATACACCAGTACTCCTTGTGAAAAGACAGAGGCAATGCGGTAAAAAGTGGACCGGATTCCAATGAATGCTGCTTGGCTTCTGCTGTCATGGGCCAACATATAATATCCATCTGCAGCTATATCATGGGTTGCCGAAGCGAAAGCCGCGATGATAAAGAATATCAGTGTCCATCTGAAAAGCCCCACTGATGTCTCTTTCGCCGCGATAGTTTCAGCCGCAGGATGGGGGAGCGTAACAGTCAGTAGGATACATAGCACGGTCATTAGTGCTTGCATCGTGATAATCCACCATCTTTTGGTGCGGATGATATCTACAAAAGGAGCCCATAATCCCTTGAGAAACCAAGGGAAATAGAGCAGCGTTGTAAAGAACGCCAACTGGTCATTGGGGACGCCCATTTTAGCAAACAGCATCACAGAGATGCTGTTTACTAAGAAATACGGGATACCTTCTGTGAAGTACAAAGTAGGTACCCACACCCAAGGCGATATGTTCTTCTCCTTATTAATAATACGCGCGCGTGATTATTGGAAGTTAGCACGGTTGTCCGTTATTTTCGCCTGATCTTCTACCAGTTGCATAGCCTGATAGGGGAGATAAGCGAAGCGGCTTGCCAACTGTGCTTTCTCTGTTTCAACAACAAAATCTTCTGTCAGATTGTTGGCAGCGCCTGTTTTAACGACGAAGACACCCATATTACCCTGAATAGGCTCACTCAGAGTGTTCTCGCCCTGTGCCACAGTCTTACCGATAACAGCAGGCTCCATTCCTGCATTTCCGAAACGGCTGTCGCCAAGTGCTACGCGGTCGATATGCTGAATGCTCTGTCCCATCTTCTCGGCAGCGGCTTCCAGACTCTCTGCGCCCTTCAGCTCCTTCTTGATATAAGCTGCCTTGGCGTTATTCATTGCTTCGTAAGTCAATTCGGCACGAACGGCATCCAACGGGCGATAGTCACCGTCGTTAACCTCTGTCAGAGCTGCTACTACGAACTGCTGACCGCACTCGAAGACGTCGCTCACAGCACCTTCTTTGGCTTCAAAAGCCCAACGAACGATAGGACGGCTGGATTTCAACTGGCCTACTTTGTCCGTGTTCTCCGTCAGGTTGTATTGCGGTACTACGGTCATACCTGCCTCTTGAGCAGCTTTTTCCAAAGCTTCAGCGTTGTTATTGTCAACGATAAACTGCTTTGCGTTGTTGTAGATGATCGAATAAGTCTTGCTGGACGGGGTTACCTCACGTGCCAGGATAGCCAGTTTTACTTTCGGGGTCGGTTTGCCGATCTCCATAATCTCGAAGGTCTGTTCTCCCATTCCCTGAGCTACGGTAAAACGATCACCACGTTTGCCGCTCAATGCCGGTTCTGCAATATTCTTCGGCAGGTCAGTTGCTTTGAACCAACCTAACTCTTGATCTTCCTGACCTTCAACAATCGCCTTCAGCTCAACGGAATCAGGCATTGAATAGCCGGCCTTCATGATGCGGGCCATAGCATACGTGTTGTTCTCGAAAAGAATCTCGGTGCAGTCGCCTGCCTTCGCGCCGCTACGGAATGCAAACTCTTTGAATTGCGCAGGAACGTTCTCTGCCGAGTAGTCACGTCCGTCATACATGATGTCCGAATTGGTGTTTACTACCAGACTCACGTCTTCTGCTGTTTTGAATTCTTCCTGCAAGCCGGTCATCAAATCCTTGGCTGCCTTGAAATCATCCTCGCTGGGTACGATGTCAAATGCTACATATTTGATAGCGCGGTTAGGAGTTTGTTTGTATTGTGATTTGTGCTGCTTGTACAGTTTCTTGATATCGCTGTCGCTTACCTTAACCAGGCTGTCAGCCACGCTATAATACGGTTGCATCACAAAGTCCGCACTCACGCCGTTCTGACGGCTGTTGAACGCATACTCGGCATCCAGCGAGTTTGCCTTGAGCAGGTGTTGGAGCAGGGTGGTGTATTTCTCCTGCATATAGCTGATACGTACAGCTTTTTCCCAATACAACCAATAGGTCTTGGCTTGTTTCAGGTTTGCGTTCTCTTCGTCGGCATCCTCATTGTTGATGGCCTGCAGCAGATTTACCACCGCCTGGCGGTTGAACTGACCGTTTTCGTCCATGAATGCGCGGCGACCGCGGATAATCTGGTGGGGATTCTCACCAACGCAAAGTTCGCTCAATTCATCTGTAGTGATGTCCAAGCCGATCTCCTTCGCTTGTGCGCGGAGCGTATAGTCCATCACGAACATGTTCCATACCTGGTTGCGAATCTGAGCGTACATGTCTTCGTCGAAATCGGTACGGCCGCTCTCGATTTTGTACACCTCGGTTAATTGCTCTCTGGCTGCCTCATACTCCGTGTAGTGGATCTTTTGACCTTCTACTTCGCCTACGTTCTCGCGGCTGCGGTTGAAGAAACTACTACCGGAGTTCAAAAAGTCTCCGAGGATAAATGCCAGCATGGCGAGACCGACAATAGCGATCAACAATGCGCCATGATTTCTAATTTTTTGTAAACTTGCCATTTTTGTATATTTAATTTAAATTTTTCTTTCTCATTTAGAAGTTCGGATTGGTGCTTTCCTCCATGTATGCGCGGAAAGGCTCGCAGGTTCCGTTATAGTTTTGTATTTTACCATTAATCAATACGGTATCACCTACTGCCACTTGGTTGATGTTTGTGAACTTTCCGCTGGCGGTTTTGCAATACGTCTGGTAGCATGTCGCATAACTCAAACCATCCGAGATGTTGAAGGTCATGTTGCCGTAGGTGCCCAGATCGGTTGTCTCCACGCTGGTAACGACGCCACGAACGCGGTAACTCTCTGTCGAAGTGGCTTTTTTCTCCAGCGTCAAGGCTATCTTCTCTGCTTCGGTTACGCTGATTTCACCCTCTTTAGGAGCGGGACAACCCGGGAACGGTCCGAATACCTCGTTGAAATGCGCATTGGATGAACTATAGACGAAACAAGCACCGCTGCTTTCATATGTGCCGCTGTAATTCATCGGATAGCAACTGATCACCACGAAATCACCAATCTGGATGCAATCCAAATCCGGCAATTTTGCACCGAATTTGCCTAAAATGCGGTATGCGTAGAATTGCTTGGTCCCCTTGCCGTCCTGACGGGCGCTCAACCATATATAATCATTTCCGTATTTCGGGAAGTCGTTGGCGAAATTATCGCCGCGGCCCTTTGTATCAAAACTGGTGACCCAGCCTTTGATAAAATATTTGTCTTTTGATGTCTCTCCGGCTGCCAGTTTCTGGGCTATCTTAACCGCTTCGTTGACATTAATCGTACCCTCCGGAATCTCTACGCCGGAAGGGTCTGCCGTCGGCTCGGGGTCTGCAATCGTCGGGAGTGTATCGTTTTTTGTCTTTTCGTTATCACCCGGAGATGCAATATACGGATTCTCCTTGCAACCGAATAAAACCATTCCTAATACGGCGGTCAGTGCTACTAAACTCTTTACTTTCATATTGTATTATTTTAAGATTTTACGCTTTTACTCAAAAATAACGTGCAAAGGTACGAAAAAATATTCACGCGCGCAAATAAAATGCGGAAAAAAATGAAAAAAAACGCATATTTCTTGCGTATATCAAAATTTTGTAGTAATTTTGTCCGCTTTTTCGATGGTGGGGCAAAATGTGCACGCACGATGGAGCATAATAATAACCATTAATAGTTAAACATATAGCAACTATTCCTCAACGGCCACGCGGTGGCCGAGTTATTAAAGAAGACCCGCACCGGATTAATGATAAAATCCGCGGGGTCGCGCAAGTTCGCCTCATTGGCGACAATGTAGAGCAGGGTATCTACACGTATCAGCAGGCAATGAGAATTGCAGATGAGCAAAATCTTGACCTCGTCGAGATCGCGCCTACCGCAAACCCGCCCGTTTGCCGTGTGATTGATTATCAGAAATTCCTCTATGCGCAGAAGAAAAAGCAGAAAGAGGCAAAGGCCAACCAGAAAAAACAAGAGGTGAAGGAGATCCGGTTCGGACCGCAGACGGACGACCATGATTATAACTTCAAACTCAAGCATGCGATTGAGTTCCTCAAAGAAGGCAACAAAGTGAAAGCGTATGTCTTCTTCCGTGGACGATCTATCGTATTCAAGGAGCAGGGTGAATTGTTATTGGCTCGCTTTGCGAATGACTTGGCTGAGTACGGAAAACCAGACAATGTGCCTAGTCTCGAAGGCAAGAGAATGATTCTCTTCATCAGCCCCAAGAGCCAGAAGTAAATAGAAATTAAAATAAAAACCGCCCGAAGGCTTACCTTTAATTGGCGCCGTGTGCGCCCTGCTGCCTGTCGGACGTATTATTAACAATTAAATATTTATTACAAAATGCCAAAGGTAAAAACGAACTCCGGTGCTAAAAAGCGTTTCACGCTTACCGGAACCGGTAAAATCAAGCGTAAGCACGCTTACAAAAGTCACATTCTGACGAAGAAGACTAAAAAGCAAAAACGCAACTTGACTCATGTTGCTATCGTTGATCATTCGAACACACGCTCCATCCGTGAGATGTTGTTGCTTCGTTAAGTACTAACCATTAAAGTGAAAGGACAGAGAAAATGCCAAGATCAGTAAATCACGTTGCTTCGCGCAATCGTCGCAAGAAGATCATGTCGCTCACCCGTGGTAACTTTGGTGGTCGTGCTAATGTATGGACCGTAGCAAAGAACACATGGGAGAAAGGTTTGCAGTATGCTTACCGCGATCGTAAGAACAAAAAACGTACCTTCCGCGCTCTCTGGATCCAGCGTATCAACGCTGCTGCTCGTCTGGAGGGATTGAGCTACAGCCAGTTGATGGGCTGCCTCAAGAAAGCAGGTATCGTCATCAACCGCAAAGCGCTCGCTGACCTCGCTATGAATCAACCCGCTGCTTTCAAAGCAGTTGTTGACCAGGCGAAGAAGAAAGCCGAGAAAGCAGCTAAGTAAGGGAGAAAGAAAACTGGTAATCTACTAAACTTGTAGTCTAGTAAACTAATAAACTAGCAAACCGTAGACTATAAGACTAGTTGACTTGAACCCTGGTTCTTACAAACAAAAAGGCTCGCAGTTATGCGAGCTCTTTTTTTTGTGTATAGGCGCTTATAATTGGCTTTTGTGTACGCTTATAATTGTCTCTATTGTTTTGGTGCTGATAATTGCCTTACTCAATGCACTGTGCGCTAGACCATACCTAGACAATATAAAATGCCATAGGCGGGGGTATTACTCAGATTTCTCCGAGTTCTCGGAGAATCTTTTCTTGTAGTTCCTGGCTGGCAGGGACTAAGGGGAGGCGC
>OCTW011580164.1_pt1 | contig 26810 bp, 23 predicted proteins | sample 1539671 | NCBI WGS metagenome assembly OCTW01 (sample SAMN02144230, study PRJEB22623) | gut metagenome | biome: sheep rumen | host: Ovis aries | place: New Zealand | reverse complement strand
TTTCTAACGCATTCCAATTTGAATTCCTTTGTAAACCTCATAGAAAAGAGACCCTCCAGTTGGAAGTCCAACTTTTGGGTCTCATCTCAATCGCCCTTTTTCTTTCCCTTTTTTTGATAGGGTGATGTGAGACTATTTCAGATAGTATCTCGTTGATTTTCCGCTTCCTTCTTTGATAAGAAGGCCGTCTTCCACCAATTGATTCAGCAATCTCAATAAACGATCTTTCGAAAGTCCCAAGAGGCTTTCAAGTTCACATCGGGTATATTTGATGCTTGGACTTAGAAGATGCAGATACTCGTTATTTTTGCTGCTGATTGGCTTTTGGGCGATATCGGTCGAGGGCAGGATGACGCTCACGCCGAAATCATCCGCGTCGATGATGGGCTTATCGGTGAATTCAAGATATGCGTTATTGGTTCGCTTGATGCCTGTGGCGAATGCCTCGATGATCCCGATTTTGTTGAAGACGCTCGCGACGATGGGGTTTCTGCAAATCGAAAAAGCCCCAACGAGGAATTTCTCTTTGTCCATCCCATACATCAAACCGCCAGGAGAAGAGATCTCAATGCGGTCCTCAAACATGGAAACCTTGGTATTGATCTTGACGTCATAGGTCCTATGCACGATCGCGTTGGCGATCATTTCTCTGAACGCGACCCGCGGTATTCTTTCTATGGCGACTCGTTTTGCCCCGACGATTTGCTCATAGGTATAGACTCTATCGAAAATCTCGATCGCTTTATCGAATTGCTCAATCAAAGAGATGCCACTTAATGTATGCCTTTCTTTGATGATGTCGATGGAACTGCCGAAGACTGCGATATCCAAACCGGGGAAATCGTTCTTATCGGAGATCAATAGGGCTGCATTGTTGAATGCATCGTTTTTGAGCAGGTTCAGGCTTTTCAAGACATCGTCATCGAATGTCTCTATTTTCAATTCGGAGATCAGCTTTCCCTTTAATGCCTGAAACGATAGATCCTTGTTGGCGATGGGGATTTCGTCGAAAGTCATGTTGGATCCTTGCAGATAAAGGCGCTTCAGCTCAATCGGATCGACTTCTATTGTCGCGGTGTCGTCTCTTTTGTATGCCTTTCCTTTATATAGATAAGGCGTTGAGAATCCCTTTTTGACGAATAGGGATATGGTCCTATCGGGGTTCTGAACGATGGAAAAAGATGGTCTGACGTTAAATGAATCGTTGATCTGATTCTCGATATCCAAAGCGAAAGCGTTCATGTCCTCGATGGGCTTGATGTTTCCTTCGTCATCAACGCCGAATCGAATCTCGCCGTCGTTGTAATTCGCGAAAGCGGACACCGTCTTCAAGTATTTCGGCGTTCTATCTTCTTTCAGCTCAAGATATCTGTTTTCCAATTTCATGTTTTTTCCTCGGCTAAACAATAGCATTTTGCGACGTATTTGCAACGCAAAAATTTTCGTTGCACATGTTTTTGCAACGAAAGCGCAACGCAAATCTTTTCGTTGCAGATTCGTTTGCGACGATAATGCATCGATTTCATCGAACTATTTTGAAAGTTTTTGAATGGAGGCAACAAAAAAAGCCGTCGCGAGGACGACTTTTGAGCTGAGCGTTGCCTTATTAGAAGAAGACTTCATTTTCCGCGCGATCTTTGATCTCTTTGCTGGCGATGAATGGAATACGGGTGGTGTATCCAGCCTGGGCAGCGGCGATCTTGTTGGTTGGCCACTGGAAGATTTCGGTGTTCCAACGCTGAACGGTGTCATTGTACATCTCGCGGGCAGCGGTGATTTCCTGCTGGAGGTAGGCGTTTTGCTGCATGGCCTGAGCGATGTCGTTGTGGGCCTTTAGATCTGGGTAAGCTTCGAAGGCAACGCGGATATTGCGCTCGGCGATATCGAGTTTGCCTTGGAGTTCGTTACGTTGTTCATCGGACATGGACGCGCCGGAACGCATCGCGGCGATTTGGGCGAAGGTTTCCTTGTCGAGAGAGATGGAACGATCAAGCAATTTGGCGGTGTTTTGGAGGATGACGACTCTCTGGGTGAGGTAGTTGTCGATGGTGGAAGCGTCATGCTGGATCTTTTGCTGGAGCTGACGAAGGTAGTTCTTCGCTTTGACTTTCATGACGGAGAAGATGATTCCGCCGATGACGAGACCAAAGAACCAGATACCGATGTTGAAGACCTTATCGGCTCTTTCCATCTTGACTGGGATTTGCTTGTCGATGACGTGGACGTCTCTTCCTTGTTCGTTAACCTTAGTTTCATCTAATTCATCTAATTCGTTTGCCATTTTATTATCTCCTTGGTGTTGGCTGAAATAATTGTAGACACTGGGAATTGAATTGGAAATACCTTTCTTCAAACCAAGTTTGAAACGATGAGAAAAGGAACGCTTTTTGCGTGGAATCTAATCGATTCTGAAATGAGAAAAAGGTTATCGCTTAACCCGAAGTCGAACGATAACCCTTACTTGTTTTTCATGAATCTTGCGCCTTTTTCTAAGGCATCGGTCTCCCATTTGGGGGTGATGCCGGCGTCATAATCGGAAAGCAGCTTTTTATCTTGCTTGGAAAGCTCCAATTTCTCGAATAAATCAGGGCGATGGGAGCGTGTTAATAATAAGGATTCACGGCGTCTCCATTTCTTGACGGCCTCGTGGTTGCCGCAGTAAAGGATGGCCGGGACTTTAGCGCCATCAAAATCATAAGGCTCAGTGTATTGAGGGTATTCCAAGGTATTATCGTTGAAGGATTCGTCTTCTAAGGACTCGCTGGAGATGGCGCCGTCAAGGAGACGGATGATTGCATCAGAGATGGCCATGGAAGGCAATTCCCCGCCGGTGAGGATAAAATCGCCGATGGAAAGATATTCATCAATATAAGGATCGATGCGTTCATCAACGCCTTCATAATGGCCGCAGACGAAGATCAGGTGGTCTTCTTTGGATAATTCCTTGGCCTTTGCCTGCTTGAAGGTCTCTCCGCGAGGAGACATCAAGATGGTTTTGGAAGTCTCTTTCTTGCAACTTTTGATGGCATCGACGATAGGCTGCGCCTTTTGGACTAGACCGGCGCCGCCTCCGATGGGCGGGGTGTCGGTGCGTCCGTATTTGTCTTTGGTGAAATCGCGGATATTGATGACTTCAAAATCCACGACGCCTTTTCCAATCGCGCGTTTGATGATGGATGAGGATGCGAATCCTTCAAACATCTCAGGGAATAAAGTTAAGACGGTGATCTTCATGGAAGCATGCCTTCGACGACGTGGATGACGATGCGTTTGTTGGCGGCATCGACTTCTGGGACGAATTGATCTAGGAATGGAACATAGAAGTTCTTCTTGTTCTCCATTTGGATTTTCAGGTTCTTGGTAGGGGCGTAATCGGTCACTTCAAGAAGGGTGCCGAGTTTCCTTCCTTGTTCATCGAAAACCTCGCTGCCGAGAAGCTCTGAAAAACGGTAAGCGCCGTCAGGAAGCGGGGCGTCTTCTTTATCGAGACAAAGCTCATATCCAGCGAACGTTTCAACCTCTTCAATGGTTTTGAATTCCTTGAACTTGATGACCCATTTGCTGCCATGGTTCTTCAGCGAGGAAAGGGTAACGGTTTGCTCTTCTCCATGAGGCGCGACCAAATGGTATGCCCTTCCTTTTTTGAAACGTAATTCGGGGAAATCAGTATGCAGGTAGAGAAGAACCTCTCCCTGAAGGCCAAAGGGCTTTCCTAAGATTGCAATCGTGATGTAATTCATAAGCTTATTATAGTAGGAAGTTTGTTATTAGACGAAGAAAAAAGCCCGGCATGGAGCGGGGCTTTGAGTCACTTATTCAGCGGCTTCTTCTTTGGTTCCTTCAGAGAAAGATTCAAAGCGGATGTGGATGTGTTGATTGGAATCGTCAGCGCGGGTTGCGATGGACATGACTTCGCGGATCGCATTGGCGACCGCGCCCCGTTTGCCAATCAAACGAGCAGTATCTTCATCTTCTGCAACAATGACGATCGTGACATCGCGTTTGGTCGATCCAGGGAGTTCGCGGATCATGATGGATCCTGGATTCTCAACGAGTGGATCGATTACCGGATGAAGGATCGCCGCGTAATCGCGTTCCATGATTACTTAGCCTTCTTTTTGCTTTCAGCGAATTTGGCCATGATGCCTTTCTTGGCGAGCATGGAGCGGACGGAATCGGTTGGGATAGCGCCTTGGTTGAGCCATTTCATAGCAAGGGTTTCGTCGAGTTTAACACCCTTGTCTTCGCCCTGGGCTGGATCATAGGTACCGATTTGCTCGATGATGCGGCCATCACGGGCAAAATGGGAATCAGCAGCGACGATACGATAGAATGGGTCTTTATGACGTCCGATGCGAGTCAAGCGAATTTTAACAGACATTGTTTTATCTCCTTTTAGTTTTAACAACGTGCATACAATACGCGTGTAGGAAATGTCTGTCAAGTAAAAATACTTAACATTAATAAAGAAATAGAGCGGCATGATATAGAGCAGAAGCAAAGATTTAATGCGAAAATAGGAAAATGAATATTAAAATGGTAAAAATTGAATAAAAGTATGGTGGATAAAAACATCGATAAATACGAAATATTAAAAAATAACAATGTAAGGAAACCTAAAACAATAATAAATTATGAAAAATCAAATCTAAATATAAAAAGTAAAAAGAAAATACAAAATATTTTGAAGAATATAATCAGTGATAATGTATAACAAATTTAGCGCATTAAAACTGAATTAGAAAAAGTAAAATAAATATATTAAAAGAAAAAATACTGATTTTCCGTATTTCCATAACCCATTTTATCAACCTTGCAAATTAATAGAAACCAAACACTCTTTTACTTCTGGTTTTTACCTAGTTTTGATTTCTTTAACAAAATGGACGAAAATGGCAAAATATTATCAATTTTGAAACTTTTTATTTCATTTTGCCGAATTTGGCTTTTTTTATCGTTTTTGATTGTTTTGAAGCTTTTATGTTGATGGGCTGGTATAGTGCTGGTCTATGTCGCTCCAAGCCGCTATAAAAGATTTTTCTTGTCTATCGCGCGCATAAAGAGAATAATATTGCCTGCGTGTCTAAGGCACGCTACGCAGGCTCCGCTTTCCTAGTCACGGGTTATGAACCTGAAGAGAAACCACAGTAAGCTAAAGGAGGAATCATCATGAACAACAATCTTGTCAATGAAATCACCGCCCGTCAGCTTCGCCACGATATTCCTGAATTCTCCTCCGGCGACACCATCAAAGTGTATGTCCGTATCATCGAGAACAAGAAGGAACGCAACCAGGTCTTCGAAGGTGTTGTTATGCAACGCCGTGGTGGAGGCGTCTCTGCCACCTTTACGGTTCGTAAGATCTCCTCTGGTATTGGTGTCGAGCGCACCTTTCCAGTCAACAGCCCATCGATCGCCAAGATTGAGGTTGTGAGACATGGTAAAGTTCGCCGCAACAAAATCAGCTATATGCGTAAGCTATCTGGTAAAGCTGCACGTATCAAATCTGCTGACTAATTACCGATTAGCAAATTATCAATCAGTGACACGAAGGGCCTTAATGGCCCTTTCTTTGTTGTTGGGGGATGGGCAAGAGGATTATAATTGCCTCAATGAGCGAAGAGATTATTGAAACGAAATCCGGACTCGCTGGCCAACCTAAGCCTATGAAGAAAAAGGTGAAGTGGTGGCAGATCGTCATCGACGTCGTTTTAATTTCCGCTTTTATCGTTGTTTCTTGCATTGCTATTGACGTTATTTACCTTTCGACCGCTTTTAGCGAGTCGTTTTTCGTAAACGGAATGTCCATGTATCCGACATTGAATTCTACGGCGTTGCGAAAGACCGATAGTGGATACCGGGCACTTACTTGGGCTGATAGTTCGAATATTGCCGGTGACATCGTCGATTATGGATACGCAAAAACAGGCGACAAAGACAATTGGCGTGCATCCTTAAAGCGTTATGACATCGTTATTGCTTATTATAAGGATGACTTTGTTGACCCATATGCTGAAAAGCCGGTTCTGAAGGACAATGTATCTCCAAAGATCAAACGTTTAATTGGTCTTCCGGGCGAAACGGTTGATTTCAGCGTCGTAACTGTTAATGATGAGACCGGCAACACGGCGTGGGGTAAAACTCTTATTAATGGCGAGCCGCTTAAACCACTTTACGGACCTTCCGATTTCCCAGCGGTCAATGGAAGAAGTTATGACAAAGTCACCTCTCCGACATATGGGCATGTCGTGCTAGGCCAAAATGAATATTATGTCATCGGTGATAACCGTGGTGGTTATCATAGCGATGACTCCCGTCAAAGAGGACCGCTTCGTGGCGAGTGGATTTATGGCAAAGCATGCCTCATCGTTTCGAAGAGAAATCTCGAGAAAAACGGGACAACTTTCAACGCGAAATTTAACCTTTGGCAGATCCGTATGCCATGGAATTATCAGGGTTTAGAATAGGTTTTTGAGATTTTTATGGCACAGCAAAGCATCCATTATTTCCCAGGACATATGCAGAAAGCTCTGCGCATGATGGAAGGTTACATCAAGACCGTCGACCTTGTTGTCGAGATTTTAGATGCGCGCGCACCGGCTAGTTCCCGCAACCCTTTGCTTAAGAAATTGATGGGTCAAAAGCCAGCTCTTCTTTTGCTGTCTAAGGCTGACTACGCTGATCCGTCGATTACTGCAAACTGGATTTCCTCCTATAAAAAAGAAGGTCTTGTTGCGATCGGCGGTAACCTCAAAAAAGACCGATTTGTTTCGATATTAGCCAACGCAAGTGCCGATTTGGTCGCAAAAAAGCGCGAAAAAGAGAAACGATTTGGCATGAAGCCTCAACCAATCAAAGTCATGATTATCGGTATCCCAAACGTTGGGAAATCTACGTTGATCAATAACATCGGCGGTAAGAAAGCGGCCGCGGTAGGAAATAAAGCCGGGGTCACACGAGCCGAGCAATGGATTAAGCTGAATCAAGATTTCTTGCTTCTAGATACTCCTGGAATCCTTCCGATGAATTACCCAACCCAAGAGCAAGCTGTTCGTCTTGCCTTGATCGGATCGATGAGAGAAGATGTTTTACCGACTTATGAATTAGGCTGCTATTTGCTAGATTATTTACGCTTAAATTATTCAAAATCTCTGCAAAACCGTTATGAAATTGCAGATTTGAACCCTTTAACAAACGATGATGTTTTGGTCGCGATTGCTCAAAGAAGAATGCTTTTTGAACAAGGCAAGCCTTCTATGGAACGCGCTGCTTATCTTCTGATTAAGGAATTCAAAGATGGTCTTGTTGGACGTATCTCTTTGGAGGAACCCAATGCTTGACCTAGAACGTTCTTATTATTCCGATATCGTTACCGCGATCGTTGGGGTTGACGAAGCGGGCAGGGGTCCTTTGGCGGGGCCGGTCTGCGCCGCCGCCTGTGTCTTCCCTCCTGATTTTGTTTCCGATGAAATCAATGACTCCAAACAATTAACGGCCAAAAAGCGCGATGCTCTTTTTGAGTTGGTAAAGCAAAACGCTCTTGGCTACGGCATCGCTTTTGCCTGGCCAGATGAAATCGATCATCTCAATATCTACATGGCCACCCAAAAAGCCATGAAAGAAGCGATCGCACAAATCAAAGTGCCGTATCAGTTGATTCTAACGGATGCGATGCCGCTTAAAAACCTTGGTGTGGATGTCATTCCAATCATCAAAGGGGATGCAAAAGCGCTTAATATTGCTGGAGCCTCCATTTTGGCCAAAGTGACCCGTGACCGATACATGGATGAGCTAGAGAAACAATACCCTCAATTCAAGTTCTCCCTCCACAAAGGCTATGGAACGAAACTTCATATGGAAGAGCTGAAGAAGTACGGTCCTATCGAAGGCGTGCACCGCAAATCCTTTGCCCCGGTTAAAGCGTTCTATGTCGAGCAATTGAAACTATTCTAAAAAATTTTTTACTACAAAGTAGTAACGAAACGAGTTTTCGCAAACTTTTCGATTTTTTGGGGATAAATATATGGGAGGACCCCGTTAATGAATGTTTGTGGACGCGATATTTTGATTTACATGGCTTTGAAATACGGAGGACAGCGCAACGCCGTGATGAAGGCGCTTCGCGATAGAGAAGAGTGCAAAACTGAGGAAGTGGTGGCAAGCCTGAGCAGACTCCGATGCAAAGTCACGACCATTTTCGATGCCGATTTCCCTTCTTGCATGAAAACTTCTTTATGCCCGCCGATGGTTTTGTTTTATCAAGGCGACTTGAATTTAATACGCGATATTAACCAAAACATCGCGATTGTCGGTAGCCGAGAATGCAATCAATATGTGCTCAAATATACCCGTGAAATTTCAAATAACCTTGCAGAAAGAGGATATTCTATTGTATCAGGACTGGCAAAAGGAGTGGACACGGCCGCTTTGGAAGCGGCTTTGCCTTATGGCAAGGCAGTCGCGATTCTGGGCAACGGATTTAACCATTGTTATCCCTCGGAAAACGAGAAACTCCAAAAGCATATTGCTAAAAACGGTCTATTGATTTCGGAGTACCCACCCTCCATACCCCCTGTGGCCCAACATTTCCCGGTCAGGAATCGCTTGATCGCCGCGGCTGGCAATATTACCCTAGTCACATCCGCCAAAGCTCATAGCGGCACTTTAATCACGGCGGGGTTTGCACTGGAATGCGGGCGTGGAGTTGGTTGCTTGCCAGAGCGCGTTGGAGAAGAAAGCGTCTGCAATGAGATGATCAAAGAAGGAGCGGGCTTGGTGGAGTCGGCCGATGACGTCATCGATTTGATCAACCCGCACCTGGCTGCCGAGATAGACCAAAATTTTTTGAAGCAGCATTATAAATAATTACCTTATTTATATAGGATTAAAGAGCCGATTCAGGCTTTGACATATGAAAAAATCGTCTTTATGATAGCACCCGCTTATGAAACTTGTTATTGTCGAATCCCCTAAAAAATGTGAGACCATCTCCCGCTACCTCGGCGGAGACTTCAAGGTTATGGCCTCGGAAGGTCATATCCGCGATCTTTCGACGCGTGGAAAAGGCGGTCTTGGGATCGATGTCGAAAACGGATTCAAGCCGACCTGGGAAATCTCCAAGAGCAGATACAACATTGTCCGCAAACTCAAAGAGGCGGCCAAAGGCGCAGAAGAAGTTTATCTTGCAACTGACCCTGATCGCGAAGGAGAAGCCATTTCCTACCATTTGGCCTCGGTTTTAGGTCTAGATATCGCTACCACCAAACGTCTTCGTTTCCACGAAATCACCAAACCCGCCATTATGGAGGCGATTTCCGCCCCATCGACGGTTGATATGAACTTGGTCGAAGCCCAAGAGGCAAGACGCATGGAAGACCGCATCATCGGCTTCAAGATTTCTGGTCTTATGAAATCCAAGATTGGTGAGCGTTCCGCTGGTCGTGTCCAATCCGCGACCCTTGCGATGATCGTGGAACGTCAGGAAGAAATCGATGCCTTCGTTCCGCAGGAATACTGGGTCATTGAGATCCAAGTCAAACTTGGCAAGAAGGTTTTCAAGGCCACGTTGTCCAAAGTGGATGGCGAAACATTCAAGTGCTCTTCTGAAGAAGAGGCGCAGAAAATTCTGGCGAGAATTCCTGAGGAATTGAATATCTCCTCCATCGTCAAGAAAGAAGTCCTTTCTTATCCAAAGCCAGTCTTTAAAACCTCCACGCTTCAACAGGAAGCCTACCAAAAATACCATTTCTCCAACACCAAAACGCAGGCTGTTGCCCAAAAACTCTATGAAGGTTTGACGGTTAACGGCGAACATGTTGGTTTGATCACCTACATGAGAACCGACTCCACCCGCATCAGCCCCGACTTCTTTGCTCGTCACGCCAAACCATATATCCTCGAAGTGTATGGCCCAGATTATGTTGGCTCTGTCCAACCGATGAAAGCGCCGAAAAAGAGCGAGAATGTTCAAGACGCGCACGAAGGTATCCGTCCAACCGGAACCCATCGCACCCCTGAAATCGTTGCTCAATATGTTTCACCTGATGAAGCCAAGCTTTATCGCTTGATCTATTGCCGTGCGATGGCGTCTATGATGACCCCGAAGAAATCCGAACGCACTTCCATCGTCCTCGAAGGAAATGGCTTGGAGTTCAATTTGTCTGGTTCCCGCACCATCTTCCCTGGTTATCAGGCGATTTATGGGGAATATGATGAAGATGACACCCTTCTTCTTCCTGAACTTGAAGAAGGAACGATGCAGTCTATCGTCTCCATCGACCCACAGCAGAAATTCACCAAACCAGAGCCTCCATATAACGAAGCTTCCATTGTCAAAGCGATGGAAGAAAAAGGCATTGGACGTCCATCTACCTACGCTTCAACCATTGATACCTTGATCAAACGTCATTATGTGACGTCTTCTAAAGGCGTTTTAGGTCCAAGCGAGTCTGGCGTGAAAGCAGTGGAATGGCTCCGTCAGTATTTCCCAGATGTTGTTTCTAGCGACTACACCGCGAACATGGAACAAAAGCTTGACCGTGTTGAGCAGGGCGAACTGTCCTGCAACGATGCCTTAAATGATTTCTATGTTCCATTCATCAATGGCTTTGTCCACGCGAGGGATTTGATTGAGAAAGCCCCGGACGAACAAACCGGCGAGCTTTGCCCAGAATGTGGCCGCCCATTGGTGTTCAAAAAGAACAAAAAAGGCCAGACATTCGTTGGCTGCTCTGGCTTCCCAACCTGCCATTACATCCAAAAAGAACCGGTTGAATACACCGGTGAGAACTGCCCGCTTTGCGGAAAGCCACTGATCTACAAGAAAAACCGTAAAGGTGAGCGCTTCATCGGATGTTCTGACTATCCAAACTGCAGGTACACCGCGAACGAAAACGGCAAACCGGTGGTCAAAAAAGAGAAAACCACCTATCAAGAATCCGATTACCTTAGACCTTGCCCGGATTGCAAAACCGGACATCTTGTCATCAAACAAGGCAAGAGAGTGAAGTTCATTGGCTGCACCAATTTCCCACGTTGCCGCCATGTGGAATGGATCGAGAAAAAAGAAAAAAATGGCGACAAATAAACCAACGATACATGTTGTAGGAGCAGGCCTTGCGGGAAGCGAGGCTTGTTTCTATTTGCTGAAGCGAGGCTTCCCTGTCGTCTTGCATGAACGTCGCCCTGCGATTAGTGATGGTGCGCATGAAAGTGACCTCTTCGGCGAACTCGTTTGCTCGAATTCTTTGAAGTCCAAACGCATCGACAATGCCTGCGGATTATTGAAGCAAGAGATGAAGGCTTTGGGCTCCATCATGATGGAAGCGGCGGAATCTACGGAGGTTCCTTCTGGTAACGCGTTAAGCGTCGACCGAGACCTTTTTGCAAAGAAAATCACTGCAAAACTCCGCTCTTTTCCAAATTTGACTGTTGTTAATGAAGAAATTGATGCTCCAAAAGAGGGCATTTATATCCTTGCTACTGGCCCTCTCACGAATGGAAAATTGATGGATTATCTTACCGAGAAAGTCGGCAAGAAAAGCTTTTCCTTTTTTGACGCTAGTGCACCAATCGTTAAGAAAGACAGCATTGATTTCACCAAGGCTTATTACAAGAGCCGTTATGACCAAGATGACGGGGCATACATCAATTGCCCTTTCGACAAAGAGCAGTATTTCGCTTTTGTGACAGAACTCGTCAACGCGAAGAAAGCGTTGCTCCACGAGTTCGATACCAAATACTTTGAAGGCTGTCTTCCGGTGGAAGTCATTGCAAGCAGGGGAGTGGAGACGCTTCGACATGGACCATTAAAGCCGTTTGGCTTACAAAGAGTTGGCTATCCAAAGGCCTATGCGGTTTTGCAGCTCCGTCAAGATAATGCGCTTGGCGATTACTATAACCTCGTTGGCTTCCAAACCAATCTCACCTATCCTGAACAGCAACGTGTTTTCCGCATGATTCCGGGTTTAGAGAACGCAGAATTCCTTCGTTATGGCTTGATGCATCGCAATTCTTACTTGGATGCCCCAAGTGCATTAAATCCTGATCTTTCTTTGAAAAATGAACCAAATGTCTATATTGCTGGTCAACTTTCTGGCGTAGAAGGGTATGTCGAATCGGCCGCGATGGGAATCGTCGCCGCGATTGAAGCAGAACGCAAAGCGCTTGGAAAGGCGCGCGTTGACGTGCCTTCTTCTACCATGCTTGGTTCACTTCTAGGCTATCTAAAGAACGCCAGCAGCGGCAATTTCTCTCCGATGAACGCAAACTGGGCGATCTTCCCTGGCGCGAACAAACACAATCACGAAGAATGTACTTCTATTGCCATGAACGAGATTTTGCGGTACAAAGAAGCCATCGATGAATAAACCCGAATCTCATTTCCTTTCTTTCCTGAAGTCCCAAAGGGGATTATCAGAAAACACCGTCATCGCTTATCGAAGAGATATCGATGCTTTTCAAACGTTCATCGACAGCAAAGGAAAAACACTTGCTGACGTGGATATTCCATTGATTCGTAAATACCTGACTTACGAGTTATACGAACGGAAAACCAGCAAGCGCACCATGGCGAGAAGGCTCGTCTCGCTGCGGGCTTTCTATACGTTTTTATGCGACCAATATAACGAAGAATTCCTGCAAAACCCCTTTCTTTTCATCACAAGCCCCAAACAAGACATCACGTTTCCGACCGCTCTTTTCCAGAATGAAATCAATAAACTTCTAGAAGAAAACGCCAAACGGACCGATGGCTTGATGCCCCGCGATCAAGCGATTTTGGAATTGCTTTATGCTTCTGGAATGCGGGCTAGTGAGTTGGTCGCCTTAAGGAATTCCAACATCGATTACCGTAACAGAACAATACGCATCAACGATGGCAAAGGCGGGAAGGACCGCGAGGTCGTTTTCAACAAATCGGCCGAAGAGGCGATGGAGCGTTATTACCGTGGGCTTCGAGAGGAACTTTTGAAACAAGTCGATGTCTTCCCAAAACCGGTCGCATTCTTTTTGAACGCAAGAGGCAACCCTTTGACGGTGCGTGGATTAGAATACATTTTGACCTCCATCGACCGAAAACTCGGTTTGAATCTCGGGCTTCATCCTCATGAACTTCGTCATACTTTCGCGACTTCTTTGCTGGAAGCCGGCACCGATTTGAGAACCATCCAAGAACTGATGGGCCACGAATCCATCAATACCACTCAGGTTTACACCCACGTGAGCCAAAAGCATATGCAGGATCAATACGCTGCATTTTTCCCAAAACGGAAGAAATCTTAAGATTTCACTTGCGTATACATACGTATAAGGCGTATATTACCCCTCGGCCGCGCTTTTCTAGCGGTCAATACGCACCTCGCGGATTCAGCGCCGTGTTCCTTCCGGGTCGAAGCAGACTTAAAAAGCGAGAAGGTGGTCAGCTGTTCGAAACGAGGGAGGCATAAACGAATGGAGGTCACAAGAATGAGTGACGAAATCAAACAAGAAAGTGTCGTCGAAGAAACCGTCGACGAAGCTGTCCCAGCGGCAGCAGATGTGACCATGGCAGAAGTTCTCCATGATCCAAACGCCCCCATCATCACGATGAAGAAGTGCCTTGAGGCAGGCGTCCACTTCGGTCATCAGACCCGTCGTTGGAACCCAAAGATGGGCAAATTCATCTATGGTGCCCGCAATGGCATCTACATCATCGACCTTGGCAAAACCGTCGAACGCACCATCGCTTCCTACAATGCCCTTAAGGCAATCGTCGAAGCTGGCGGCAAAGTTCTCTTCGTCGGTACCAAAGCCCAGGCTCAGCAAATCGTCATCGATGAAGCTGTCCGTTCCGGTTCCTTCTATATCACCAACCGCTGGTTAGGTGGAACCCTCACCAACTTCCGCACCATCCAAGGCCGTATCCGCCGTCTCCGCGATCTTGATCTCGCACAGGCTGATGGCTCCTGGGATCGCCTTCCAAAGAAGGAAGTTGCCCTTCTCCGCAAGGAATACAACAAACTCGACAAAAACCTTGGTGGCATCAAAGAAATGCGTCGTCTTCCAAACGCGATTGTCCTCGCTGACCCAACCCTTGAGAAGAACGCTGTCCTTGAAGCCCACAAGCTCAACATCCCTGTCTTCGCTCTTGTTGACACCAACGATGATCCAGATCTCGTCGACTTCCCAATCCCAACCAACAACGATGCGACTTCCGCGATCAAGTTGATCGTCGGCGTCCTCGCTGATGCAGTTGTCGAAGCCCGCAACGGTGTCACCGAAATCGCCTACACCAAAGACGAAGGTGAAGAAGCGACCATGGCCGATGCCATCCGCGTCGCTGACATCGCCGCTGAGCAGCATCGTGCCGCTATCCGCGCCGCCAGAAAAGCCCGTGAAGAGCGTTTCGCCAAGATGCAAGCTGAGCGTCAGGCTCGCTATGCCGCCCGCAAGGCCGCACAAAAGCCAGCCGAAGAGAAGCCGGCCGATGAAAAGCCAGCTGAAGAGAAACCGGCTGAAGAAAAACCAGCCGAGGAGGCAAAATAATGGCTGTTACCATCCAACAAATCAAAAACCTTCAAAACCGCACTGGTGCGGGTATCATGGACTGCAAAAAGGCCTTGATCGAAGCCGACGGTGACGAAGAAAAAGCAATTGATATCCTTCGTGAGAAGGGTATCGCCAAAGCCGCTTCCAAAGCCGGCCGTACCGCTGCTGAAGGTCTTTGCAACGTCAAAGTCTGCGAGAAGTGCGGAAAAGCCCTTATCGTTGAAATCAACTGCGAAACCGACTTCGTTTCTGGTTCTCCGAAGTTCCGCGAATTCGTCGATGCAGTCTCTGCTCGTATCCTCGAGAAGTGCCCAGCCACCCTTGAAGAAGCCAAGGAAATCACCCAAGACCTCTTCACCGATGCGGTTGTCGCAATGCGTGAAAACTTCGTCCTCCGCCGCTTTGAGATTCTCCAAGCTGGTGAAGGTGAAGCGTTTGGCTCCTATATGCATATGGGCGGCAAAATCTCCGCTCTCGTCCTTCTCTCCAAGGATCTCGGCGACGTCAACCGTGGCATTGCCATGACCGTTGCTTCCGCTGACCCATACTACCTCACCATCGAGGATGTCCCAGCCGAAGCTCGTGAGCGTGAACTCGCCTTGGCCCAAAAGGAAGTTGCCGAGGATCCAAAGCTCGCTGCCAAACCAGACCAGGTCAAAGCCATGATCGCCGAGCGCAAAGTCGCCTCCCGTCTTGGTGAGAACTGCCTTGATCAAAAGCCATATGCTCTTGATCCAGAAGGCAAGCTCCTTGTCTCGCAGCTTTGCAAAGACAAAGGCCTCAAGATTATCAAATTCGTCCGCTACATGGTTGGCGATGGCGTTGAGAAAACTGAAGCTGAATAATTCTCTTATTTATCAAAATATGGCACCCGTGTATTGATTTTGGGTGCCTTTTCTTTATTTTTGCACACACGTCTAAGCTCTTTTTGAGATTGTTTTCCAAATGAAAAGTTATGATTTTCTATTAGGAAACCATTTGCTCGATATTTCATTCTCAGGTCTTCCTGCCTATAATGTATCTACTATGAAACCCATCTATAAACGAATCGTCATCAAATTCTCGGGCGAAGCGCTTGCTGACCATGAGGATTCGATGATTTTAGACTCCAAGAAACTTGCTGGAGTCGCGAAAGTCGTCAAAAGTGTCGTCGATCTCGGCGTGGAAGTCGCCGTTGTCGTTGGCGCAGGCAATATCTGGCGCGGCCGCTTAGCTGAGAAGATCGGCATTGAGCAAGCTACCGCGGACTACATGGGAATGCTTGGCACCATCATCAATGCGATGGCCATCCAAAGCGTCCTTGAAAACAACGGAATCGCTTCCCGCGTCATGAGTTCCATCAACGTCAACCAGGTCTGCGAACCTTACCTCCGCAGAAAAGCCTTACATCATCTTGATAAAGGTATCGTCACCATCTTCGCTGGTGGCACCGGAAACCCATACTTCACCACCGATACAACCGCGACCTTGCGCGCCTTAGAAGTAGGGGCAGAAGCCATCTTAATGGCGAAGAACGGGGTCGATGGCGTGTTCGATGATGACCCACGCAAGAACCCAAACGCGAAGCTTATCTCTCGTCTTAGCTTCCGCGAATTGATCGCCAAAAAGCTTCAGGTCATGGATTTGACCGCCGCTGCAATGCTAGAAGGGAAAGACGTTGTCATCCGCGTCTTCAATATGGATGACCCCGATAATGTTACCAAGGTGCTATCGGGAGAAGAAATCGGCACCGTCATCGAAAACGATTAATCGAAAAGGAGATATTTATGGATGCTTATGTCTTAGAGTGCAAAGAAAGATTTGCGAAAACCATCGATTCATTGAAAGGCAACTTTGGCAAACTTCGTTCCGGAAGAGCCAATCCTGCGATCTTCAATGGGATCAAATGCGACTATTATGGCGAGAAAATGGACATCACTTCCCTTTGCTCCATTTCTGTTCCAGAACCACGTCAGCTTCTTGTTAAGCCATACAGCAGAGAAGATATCAAGACCGTGGCCGCGGCGATCAACGCTGCAAACCTCGGCCTCAATCCAAACGTTGAAGCCGACGCCATCCGCATCATTATTCCTCCAATGACCGAGGAAACCCGTAAAGAAATCGCCAAGAAAGCCAAAGCCCTTGCTGAGGAAGCCAAAATTGCTATCCGCAACGTGAGACGCGACACCTTATCCTTGCTCAAGGAAGACGATTCCATGAGCGATGACTACAAAGATCGCGTCGAGGACGACATCCAAAAGGAAGTCGAAGCCGCGACCAAGCAAATCGAAGAGCTCTTGGCTGAGAAAACCAAAGAAGTCATGTCCATCTAACGAAAGTCGCCCTTCGGGCGATTTTCTTTTGAAAATCGTTTTATCCCCTACGCATATGTGCGAGTTACGCTATAATACGCTTATGCGTAAAAAAGAATCATTCACCCTTCACAAACCACTTACCCACGTCGCTTTCATTATGGATGGCAACGGCAGATGGGCCAATGCCCGTGGATTACCGCGTCATTTAGGCCATAAGGAAGCCTGCAAAAGACTTCGCGAAGTCGTCGATACTTGCAGGGAATTCGACATCAAAGTCCTTTCCTTCTATGCCTTTTCCACCGAAAACTGGAATAGGCCACAAGATGAAATCGATCATTTGATGGATTATCTAGAAGATTTCTTCCATTCCGAGATGGACTACTTGATGTCTATCGGGACTCACGTCATCATCTCCGGTGATTATTCTAAACTTCGCCCATCTACCAAACAGGTTTGCGATGAAGTCATCGCCGATACCGCGAAAAACGATACCTTCGTTTTGAACATCTGCCTCAATTATGGTGGCAGAGACGATATTGTCCGCGCCGCGAAAGCGATGGCGGAAGAATATAAGGAAGGCAAAATTGGATTGGATGATTTTACGGAAGCAAATTTCTCCAAGCATTTATATACGATGGGATTGCCTGATATCGATTTGATGATCAGGACGTCCGGCGAACAACGCCTTTCCAATTATCTGCTCTATCAAAACGCATATGCTGAATTCGTTTTCACTCCTGTGAAATGGCCTGATTTCCGTAGGAAACAAGTCATCGATTGCCTGAAGGAATACGATGGACGTAACAGAAGATATGGAGGCCTCAAAAATGAGTAAGCACCACATTGAAGTCAATCATCTTGATGAAAAGAAAAAGAAATCTCTAGGCAATCGATTAATCGTTGCTGGCATTTTAGCGTTAGTGGGTATCCCTGCTATCGTCTTGGGCGGCTGGTTTTATTTTGGCTTCATCACAATCATGTTGATTGGGGCGGTCTATGAAATTGTTCATACCTCCAGGAAAAAATACCCGTGGTATGTATGGGTTTTCACGTATTTGATCGCGCTTGCGTTTGGCTATTGGGTTTTCATAAAAGACAATTTATCTAGTTACTATGTTGCTCGAGACGCTGGAACATTAGACACTTGGCATATCTCTTTAGAGCTCCATTTTGACTCCCTTTATCTTTCGGTTTTCGCGATTGCGATTGCTATCGGCGGCTACTTCCTCTTCTCCATCTTCAATGAGAACTTCACCAGTAGCGACGTCGGTTACTTCGTTACCATGACTTTGCTTGTTGGACTTGGCTTCCAAGCGTTGCTATTCGTTCGTTATTACCCATTTGCTTATGGTTCAAGCAATACGCCAGGCATCATCTATTCTCGTCCTTGGGATGCAAGCGTCGATAAGAGCACTCCAGTATTCCAATACTGGCATAGCGCGATCTTGATTCTCTTTGTCTTCTTGACCACGATGCTCAATGACGTTTGGGCATATTTCGTGGGTATGCTTTTTGGCAAACACCACATGAATCCGCGTATTTCTCCGAATAAAACCTGGGAAGGTTTCTTTGGTGGCTGGATCTTAGGCGGCATTAGCGGCTTTGCCTTTGCAATGATCGTGGACGCCTGTGGCTTCCCCATTCTTCCTACCTTTAAGATTTTTGGTCCGAACACCCAGTGGTGGTGGCCGTTCATCATGTCGATGGCCATTCCACTTATTGGTGATGTTGGTGACCTTAGCTTCTCCTTCGTGAAACGCAGCTTCGGTATCAAGGACTTCTCTAAGTTTTTGGGTGCCCACGGCGGCATCTTAGACCGCGCTGACTCCTTGATCTTTGCCTGCGTCTTCTCTTCTATCTTCGCGGTCTGCGTAACGGTTGGCTGGAATTTCTTCTTATGAGGACTGTCTTACTTCTAGGTGCATCAGGATCCATCGGAACTCAAACGCTCGATTTATTGAAAAAGCATCGAGATCTTTTCCGTTTAAACGGGTTCTGCGTGGGTTTTCGTGATTTTGTTATCCCTGACATCATCGCTAGTTTCCCGGAAGTAAAAGCAATTTATCTCCGCGATAATAAGAAAAAAGCGGATTACCAATCTCGTTTTCCTGGCATTTCTTTCTTCAGTGAAGAAGACGGTTGGGAAGGCTTGTTCCGTATTTCCGATGCTGAAATGGTAGTGAATGCCCTGGTTGGCTTTTCTGGAATGGTTCCTTCCATTTTGACGTTAAGACAAAACCGAATCCTTTGCTTGGCCAATAAAGAGTCGCTTGTTGTTGGTGGCGCGTTCATCCAAAAAGAGTTGGAACAAGGACACGGCAAACTTTATCCAATTGATTCAGAACATGTCGCCATCGCGAAACTATTCTCTCGCGTTCCTCCCGATGAAATCGATACTTTGTATATCACTGCAAGTGGAGGAAGTTTCCGCGATAAGCAAAGAAAAGATCTTGAGCACGTTACCAAAGAGGATGCCTTAGCCCATCCTACATGGTCCATGGGGGCGAAGATCACAATCGATTCCGCGACCATGATGAACAAGGGCTTTGAAGTCATCGAGGCTAGATGGCTTTATGACTTTCCGTTAGAAAAAACCAAAATCATGATGCATAAGCAATCTCATGTTCATTCGTTGGTGTTAAAGAAAGACGGCACTTATGTGGCCGATGTTTCTGCCCCCGATATGCACGGGCCGATTGAATATGCCTTGATGGAAACCAAGGTGGATTTCCAGCTGAAAAGCGGAAAAACCTTGCAAGACCTTGGTCCATTTGATTTTGCCGAGTTCGATCCGATGCGTTATCCATCTGTCGGCATCGCGCTTGATGCCTATCAACGTGGCGGAAATAGCCCGGCGGTATTAAACGCCGCGAACGAAGAAGCGGTTTACGCTTTCTTAGATGGTCTGATTCCATTTTTATCGATTGAAGAAGTGGTTACTGTCGCTCTTGACTACATCCCGTTCGTCGAACCGAAAACGGTTGAAGATCTTGTCCAAACGGATGCGGAAACCAGAGCCTTTGTTCGTAGACTTTGCAGGAGGGAATGCTGATGCAGTGGTACGACGTCCTCAAATATATCGTGATTATCGTCGTTATGCTCGGCGTCCTCATTTCGCTTCATGAATTGGGACACTTGATCACCGCTAAGATTTTCCACGTCTATTGCTTTGATTATTCGATTGGCTTTGGCCCAGCGATCATTCATACGAAAAAGAAAAATGCCGAAACCTATTTCTCGCTTCGTGTGATTCCGCTTGGCGGTTTCGTTACGATGTATGGCGAGCCAGGTGCCGTTCCTGAAGGAATGGAAGAACCTCCAATTGAACGTTCGTTGAATTCCATTCATAAAGGCAAAAAGGCAGTCATCCTTTCGGCCGGTATTATTACCAACTTCATTTTGGGATTCATTCTCATTGGTATCTCTTCCTTTGCGTTCCCTCAGTACTACTACGCTTATGGTGGTTATCAAAGCGAAACGGTGAGCATCAACTATGTTCATCCAGAATACTCCGACCAGGCGCTGGAGTACTTAAGCGCACACATGCCAGCAGACGCCCAAGCCAAAGAATACATCGTTCCGTTGGTCATGTATGGCGCGAACATTCCTATCCTCGATAGTGAGGTCTACCTTTATTCCTCTGATGGGGTCACAAAGCTAGAAGAGGAACCCCGTGTAGCGGTTTATTATCCTTCTTCCCTGATTGAAGCCCGTCCTTCTAGTGACTTCATCCGTCTTTATCCGGTGCTAAAAAACGCGGATGGAACGATTGTTGAAACGACCGCCGCGCATAAAGAATTGGGCATCAAGTATTACCCGAACACGGAACAAAGCGCGGGATATCTAAACTATGCAAGTGACACCTTCCAAGGCGCTAAGTTCACGATTCACCCTCATTTCATCCGTGTGAAAGAGAACATGAAGACTTCTCAACTTGTTGAGGCTTATAAAAACGAAAGCCTTGTTCCAACCAACGAACTGACGTACGCCATCGAGAACAAGACATGCAAAGATGTCGGCATGAAGATGCCCGTCATCAAAAGTTGGAATGGCTGGGATCGTGGCTGGCAAGATTGGGGCAAGAAAACGTTAAATGCCTATACCGCGATCGGACAAGGCTTAGCTTCGTTATTCACGCCGGGAGGAATCAAAAACCTTTCTGGTATTGTCGGCATGACCGCCGCACTTCCCACGGTAGAAGCAACGGGTGGCTGGTCAAACATCTTCTTTTTCGCTGGTCTATTGTCCATTAACCTCGGCGTGTTCAACCTTCTCCCGTTCCCAGGGTTAGACGGTTGGCAATTGCTTACGACCGCAGTAGAAGGAATCAGTAGAAAGAAGATTCCCGCAAGGGTGCAGGGCATCGTTTCTTTGATCGGCATGGCACTTTTATTCGCCCTTGCCGCCTTCATTCTGGTCAAAGATATTATCGGGTTATTCTAAGGAGGATGAGACATGCAAAAGAAAATGCAATCTTTTTTGAAATCTCTTGGCATCTCTGATGTCGAGCGTTTTGACATGGACTTCATCCTCGTCGCCCGTAATCCTTATCAAAGCGAGAAGATCGATATGGCGGTGGAGAAGGAAGAGCCATGGGAATATGAACTTCTCAGCGAGTTTATCGAAGCTTCCGCGACCATTCGTTACCCTTATTCCATTCGATTCTCCTACGGAAGAGAAGTTACCCCAGATGATGTCGGCCATCTTTTGATGGACTGGCATCTCGCTCTTTACCATGACATCCCTGATTTTGTGACCGATTGCCCTAGAAGCGGCGTGATCAGTTTGACTTTTGAATCAGAAGAAGAGAAAGAGAAATCTGCCCGCAAGGTCAATGACCTCAAAGAGCTTTTCGCCTTTATCAATTATCCTTATTCCATTTTGACCAAGGTCTCGCCTAGAAAGAGCGACCCAACTCCAGTGGAAGTTGAAATCAAAGCTGAAGAAACCGAGATGGTTGAAGTCTCGCTTCCTGGAGAAGACGAAAACAAGGTTGAAATGGTGGAGGTTTCGGTTGAAGAAAAACCGGAAAAACCTGCAGAACCTGCCTTAAATGAGACTGCAGTGGAAGAAACTGTCGAGATGGAAGCCACTAAAGAAGCCTCAGAAGACATAGAAATCGAACTCTATGAGCCAGAGTCTTCTTCCGCTGAGGAAGAGGCAAAGATTGAAGCGCAGCCTGAACCGGTTCAAGAATCCGCTCCGACGGAAGAGAGCACTCAAGTCGAAATCGAAGAAGGTGTTCCGCAGGACATCGACTTATCTAGTGGCGAATGGCAAGCAGTGGATAATGTAGACGCCGAAGCCGAAGAAGCTTCTAGCGAGCAAGATGAACTCGAAGAAGCTTTAACCGGCGAACAGCTGATTGAACGTGACCGCAAGGCATCTATTGAAGCATCCGAAGACGAACTCATCCGTGAGAAATTAGATAACCGCCGCCGAATGGAAGAAGAACGCAACGCCCAAAGAGTATGGAAAGTCGGCGACTACAAGCCTTGCAATTCCATCCATGAAATCTTCCAAATGCCACTTGGCAACGTTGACTTCTCGGGTGTAATTTTCGAAGGCGAGGCCAGATTATCTAGAAAGGGCAATCTTTTCGGTACCTATGGAATGGGCGATGCGAATGACGCGATTTCCATCCGTGTCATCGGAGGAAAACGTATCTCCGAAGAACGCATCCGTCAAATGAAACCAGGTGAATGGTTCCGTATCCGCGGGGCAATTGATGTCGATAAATTCTCCAAGCAACGCATCGTTATGGCACATTTCGTTGACCCATTAAGCCCTCCCGAACCTCGTCATGACCCTGAACCAGTGAAGCGCGTTGAATTGCATTTGCATTCCAACATGTCGACTCTTGACGGTGTCGCAGAAATCAAATCCTATGTCCAACTTGCCTCTGAGATGGGGATGGACGCTTTAGCGTTGACTGACCACGGCGTCATCCAAGCCTTCCCAGCTGCCCAAAACGCGGTGAAGGATTTAAAGAAAAAGGGCAAGCAATTTAAGATGATCTATGGGGCTGAACTTTATATGTTCGACCTCAAGCCAGAATACATCAAAAACCCGACAGACATTCCTCTTCGTGGTGCTCGATACTGCGTCTTCGATACTGAAACCACGGGCTTGTCCGCGAAATATGATCGCATCGTCGAATTCGGCGGCGTCATCATCGAAGGCGGCAACGTGGTAAAACGTTGGGACACCCTGATCAATCCTGAGATGGATCTTAGCCACGCCCACGAAGCGCTTGCCATCAACCATATCGACGAAGAAGAATTGCTCCGCGCTCCAAAAATGAGCGAGGTTTTGCCGAAGATTTTAGACTTTTTGAAAGACTCTATCTTGGTCGCGCATAACGCGACATTCGATATCGGCTTCTTGAATGCGACCTTCGCGCGTTATGGATTGCCGCCAATCTCAAATCCGATTATCGACACCATGCCGCTCTCCCATTATTTCTTCCCATTCGCTGGAAGGCATAATGAAGGTGCTTTGCTAAAGAACTTAGGGCTGCAAATTTATAACGAGAAGGACGCTCACCGCGCTGACTACGACGCGAACGCTTTAAGCGAGGGCTGGCAAGTCATGCTCGTCCAACTTGAGATGCAAAAGCCAGGCATCACCCATGCTGACCTTGCTAATCTCACCATCGAACGTGGTGATCCAAGCTGGATTAAGAATCCTGATGACCCAGAAGATCCTGGCCGCATCCGCTTCCAAGAACAGGAAGAGAAGTTCAATGCTTTCTGCCGTCATATCCATGACTATCACTGCGTTGTCTTGTGCAAGAACCAGAAGGGCTTAAGTGCCTTATATCGCATTGTTTCGGAAGGTCATACCACTTATTTAGGACGTGCTTCTTTACCTAAGACTCCACGCACTCTCATCGAAGAATTACGTGAGGATTTGGTGGTTGGCTCCGCTTGCTTCAACAGCGAGGTCTTTGAAATTGCAATGACCCGTGACCGCGATGACCTTGTGAAAACGATTTCCTTCTACGACTATATCGAGATTCAACCGCTTGAAAACTATTCTTATTTGTTGAACATGGGACGTGTTCAAAGCAGGGAACAATTGATTGAGATCCTCCACGATATCATCGAGGCGGCCCATATCGCTGGTAAGCCTGTCGTGGCCACTGGAGACGTTCATTATCTCAACCCCGAAGATAAAATCCTCCGCGATGTTTATATCTATGCGAAGACCATCGGCGGCGGTTCTCACGCGATGAACCCGCCAGCTAGAGAACGCAAACCTATCTTCGAAAATCCGGATCAACATTTCAGATCCACGCGGGAAATGCTGGATTCTTTTGAAAAATGGATGAGCAAGGAAGAGGCTTACGAATATGTCGTAACCAATTCTAGATTGATCTCTGACATGATCTCAGACGAGGTGGAACCGGTTCATGATCACCTCTTCAAACCAGATGCGAACTTGCCTCACGCGGATAAGACGCTTCATGACCTTTGCTATAAGAATTTCGAAGAACGATATACCTATCTTGGTGAAGACCAAGACCCAGAAGTTTTAGAAGCAATCGCTAAGACGAAAAAACGTCTCGACCGAGAGCTTGAAGGTATTATCGGTCACGGCTATGCGGTTACCTATATCATCGCCGCTAGACTCATCAAGATGGCCAATGACGAACCCGAGCACTATATTGTCGGTTCTCGTGGTTCGGTTGGCAGTTCTTTCGCCGCGACCATGGCGGACATCACCGAAGTCAATCCTCTTCCTGCCCATTATCATTGCCCACATTGTCATTACCTCCATTATGAGGATTCAGTGAAATATAAATCTGGTTTTGACCTTCCGAATAAGGTCTGCCCGAAATGCGGAACGATGATGTCAGGGAATGGACAGAACATTCCGTTTGAAACCTTCTTAGGTTTCTCGGCCGAAAAGGTTCCTGATATCGACCTTAACTTCGAGGATGAATCTCAGAAGAAAGCCCATAATTACACGAAGATTCTGTTAGGTGAAAACAACGTCTACCGCGCTGGCACGATTGAAACCGTTGCCGAAAAGACTGCTTATGGTCTTGTTCGTGGTTATTTCGAACGAATCGGAACAAACCCCGATACGTTAAATCCGACTTATATCGCTTATCTAGCCAGTAGATGCCAAGGCGTCAAACGTACGACGGGTCAGCATCCAGGCGGCATTGTCGTTATTCCAGCCGACCATAATCTTTATGACTTCACCGCGATTCAGCATCCAGCCGATGACCTCAAGTCCGAATGGCTTACCACCCATTATGACTTCCATGCGATTCATGATGAGGTGTTGAAGCTTGATATTTTAGGCCACGTCGATCCGATGGCGATGCGTTATTACCGCGATCTTACCGGTGTGCGTATCGAAGATATTCCGATGAATGACCCGCAGGTACTTAAACTCTTTACGTCTTGCGAGCCTTTGAAACTTCAGCGGAACTACCTCAATTCCGTCACTGGCGCGGCTGCGTTGCCAGAATTTGGCACCAACCAAGGTTTATCGATGTTAGAAGAAACCAAACCGACGACCTTCAATGATCTTTTGATTCTTTCTGGTTTGGCCCACGGTACCAATGTCTGGGCGAGCAACGCAGAAGACTTGGTCGTCAAAGAGGGCAAGACCTTGAATGAGGTTATCGGATGCCGTGATGATATCATGACCTATTTGATCTCCATGGGCTTAACGCCTTCTGATTCCTTCAAGATCATGGAACAGGTTCGTAAAGGCAAGAAGGTTAATGAGAGCCAGCAAGCTGACATGAGAGCTCATGGTGTCCCAGAATACTACATCAATTCCTGCAATAAGATTGCTTACTTATTCCCACGTGGCCACGCGACTGCTTATGTCATGATGGCGGTGCGTGTCGCTTATTTCAAACTGTATTACCCACTTCATTTCTACGCCGTCTTCTTCTCCATCCGTTCGGATGATTATGACATCAAGTCGATGATTGAAGGAGAGGAGGCCGTCATTGGGCGTATCGAAGGCTTGAAAGCGAGAATGGGCGACCGTCAGAACCCGCTTTCTAATAAGGAAGAGAACATCTACAAGACCTTGTTGATTGCCTTGGAGATGCTAGAACGCGGATACCACTTCGCCAATATCGATCTCTATCGCTCGGATTGGCATATGTTCGTCGTCGATGAGAAGAACAAAGCATTGATTCCGCCGTTTTCGGTTATCGATGGACTTGGCGATAGCGCAGCGAAAAGCGTCTGCGAAGCTCGCTTGATGCGCGACCGTTTTGGCAACATCGTTTGTGACGAAAACGGCAATCCAAGAATCAAAGAATTCATCTCGAAACGTGACCTCCTCAACCGCACGAAACTCAACGGTACGAACGTCGACAAATTAGACGCTCTCGGGGTTTTAGAGGGAATGTCTGAAGAAAACCAGTTGACCTTGTTTTAACGAAGCAAGCAGGAGTATAATGCTTCTCGCTCTGCGAGGAGCAATCGGGTCGTAGCGCAGTTTGGTAGCGCGTCTCGTTCGGGACGAGAAGGTCGCGGGTTCGAATCCCGCCGATCCGACCACTAGACATCCAGGTACCGGTTTTGCCGGTACTTTTCTTTATCTGTTAGACAGCGGCGGACCCTTCTGTCGTCGGCCAAACTTGTTTATCCGGTTTTGCACAAAAAGACTTATCCAACATAGATGAGGCCTCCGTGAGAGATCTTTTTTTGTGTTATAGGACAAAATGGCCTATTAATATATATTTCATAGGACAAAATGGCCATATATTATTTACAATATAGGACAATTATGACACTATACTTTTGGGCAAAGAATATGACATTAAAAGAATTAAGAAATGAATACAACTTATCACAGTTAGAAGCAGCCAAAATTTTGGGCATACCTGAAAGAACATATCGTAGATATGAAAATGATGATAATTATGGAAGTTTAATAAAACGTAAAATGTTTATTAATATGTTAAATGAACACTGCGAAATAACTGAAGAGAAGGGTTTGCTTAGTGTT
>OCTW011615715.1_pt1 | contig 26820 bp, 22 predicted proteins | sample 1539671 | NCBI WGS metagenome assembly OCTW01 (sample SAMN02144230, study PRJEB22623) | gut metagenome | biome: sheep rumen | host: Ovis aries | place: New Zealand | reverse complement strand
CGAGTTCAAGGCCGACAGCCAGTTCGTTGCCACCCTCGAAACCCAGTATCACCGTGACGAGCGCATCATCCGCTTCCTCACTGTCGCTCTTGACAAAGACGCAGTGGCTTACGCAGAGAAGCGCCGCGCCAACAAGAGCGCCAAGCCCGCCGCTGAGGCCGAGGCCGCTCCCGAAGCTGAATAATTTAGGAGGAACAAGTTATGGCAAACGAAAATAAAGAAATCCGCTATCTGAACCCCCCGACCGTCGAGGTTCGCAAGAAGAAGTACTGCCGTTTCAAGAAAGCCGGCATCAAGTACGTCGATTACAAAGATCCTGAGTTCCTGAAGAAGTTCCTGAACGAGCAGGGTAAAATCCTCCCTCGCCGCATCACCGGTACTTCCCTCAAGTTCCAGCGCAAAGTCGCCAAGGCCATCAAGCGCGCCCGCTCCATCGCCTTGCTCCCGTATGTCACTGACCTCCTTAAATAATCTGCCTTATGGAAATTTTACTCAAGAAAGATGTAGCCAACCTGGGCTACGCCGGTGAGATTGTCAAAGTAAAGGCCGGTTATGCCATGAACTATCTGGTGCCCCAGGGCTTTGCCACCGTGGCCACCGAGTCCGTGAAGAAGCAGCACGCAGAGACCCTGCGCCAGCGCGCCCACAAAGAGGCCAAGCTCGTCGCCGACGCCGAGGCCCTGGCCGCTACCCTGAGCGCACAGACCGTGGAAGTGAAGGTGAAAGTGTCCGAGAGCGGCAAGCTCTATGGCAGCGTCACCACCCTGGACCTCGAGCAGGCTCTCGCCGCCAAGGGTCTGAACATTGACAAGAAGGACATCAACATCCTCGCCGGTGAGGTGAAGGAAGTTGGTGAGTATGAGGCCGCCGTCAAGGTTTACAAGGCCATCAAAGCCACCTTCAAGTTCAACGTGGTTGCTGAATAAGCAATTCCAAGCACTTAAAAAAGAGACCGGTTGTAAAAAGCCGGTCTCTTTTTTTGTTACTGCCCGTTGGCGATTTCCTGGAGAATGGTGCCTATCTGGTACAGGCCCCTGGGTACGTGGAAACAGCCTTTCCATTTGCCGCCCTTCAGCGGTAGGAGCACCTCTCCGCGGCGGTTCAGGTAGCCGAACCATTCGGGGTATTCGGGGTCTTTGAAGTGGCTCCAGAGATACTCGTCCAGTTTCAGGAACCACTCGAGGGCCTTTTCGTTTCCGGTGAGCCGGTAGCCTTTGATCATGGCGATGGCGCTTTCGATGTGCACCCACCAGAGTTTCTGGTCCCACTCCAGTTCCTGGGTGGGATATCCCTTGCGGTCCATGAAATAGAAGATTCCGCCGTATTCCCTGTCCCAGCCGTAGTCGATGACCCGGAGGGCGATGTCCATGCTCTTTTGGATGATGTCCGGCCGGTTCAGGCGCAGGCCCAGGTTCATCATGAACCAGAGGGACTCCAGGTCGTGGCCGGGGTTCACTTTCCGGCCTTCGAAACAATCGATGAGGCTGCCGTCCGGGGACAGGTTTTCCACCATGACGCCCAGGTCCGGCTGGTAGAAGACGTCGAACACTTCATGGAGGGCTTCCTCGATGGTCTTGTCCAGGAGGGATTTGTCCTCGATGATGGGTTCAATTTCCAGGGCCATGTTGCAGATAATCATGGGCAGGGCGAAATCCTTCATGGGGCGGGTGCCGGGAACTCCTTTGCTCCAAATGCCCTTGGGGTTGGAGCGGCGTTCCAGGATGCGGCGGAAGGTTTTGCGGGCGATGTCGGCATAATGGGCACTGCCGGTGGCCACGGCCATCTGGGCAAAGGCCATGCAGGCGAAGGTGTTGGAGAAGATGTTGTACGGCTGCACGAGGGGCTTTCCTTCCCGCGTGAGGGAGAAATAGAAGTCGTAGTTGCCGTCATGGCCGAACTTTTCCAGGAAGCGGGCGCCCTGTTCTGCGCAGGCGAGCCACTCCGGATTCTTCTCCACCTTGTTGTACAGCATGGCGAACATCCAGACTTCCCGGCCCTGGAGCCAGACGAATTTGTCCGTGTCAAAGACGGAACCGTCCCGGTTCAGGCAGGTGAAATACCCGCCGTACTGCAGGTCCTGTGACTTCCGGAGCCAGAAGGGAAGGACATTCCGGTATAATTCGTTGCGGTATTTTTCCGCAAGCGAGGCAAAATCTGTCATCTGTTATTCGGATTTAGGGTCTTCTTTGGCGGCGCCCGGTTTTTCGGGCTCGTCGCCGTGGGAGTCTTTGTACTTGAACCGGCGGATCTTCTGGGTGGCGGTTTTCTCGAAGGGCTCCTTCATGGCATCCACTTCGCCGATCTTGGAGTTCTTTCCGACCGTCTTGTTCACCCAGTCCAGAACGGCTTTCTTGCGGGCTTCCAGCTCTTCAAAGAATTTGTCTTCGTATGCCTGGTCCCAGTTCAGGGCATTGTCCTGGAATTTCACGAGGGCCACCAGCTTGCCGTCACGTTCCATGACCAGCGACTCTTCCACTCCTTCGATGTTGTTGATCACCTGCTCGATCTCCTCGGGGTAGATGTTCTCGCCGGAAGGGCCCAGGATGGTATTGTTCAGGCGGCCTTTGATGTAGTAGTGGCCGTCGGCATCCATTGTGGCGACGTCGTTGGTATGGAACCAGCCTTCGTTGTCCAGAACCTGGAGGGTGCGTTCAGGGTCTTTGTAGTAACCCAGCATGACGTTGTCGCCGCGGACGACGATCTCGCCTTCTCCGTTTTCCGGATTCACATTGTCCAGGCGGATTTCCACTTTGTAGGAAGCGACGCCGATAGAGCCTATCCGCTTGGGCTTTTTCACCATGACGTTGCACACCAGCGGGGAGGTCTCCGTGAGGCCGTATCCCACGGCGTAAGGGAAGTGGCATTCCTTGAGGAACTGCTCGATGGCGGGGTCCAGCTTGGCGCCGCCCACGCCGAAGAAGGTGAGCTTGCCGCCGAAGGTGGAGATGATGCGCCTGCCGATGAACCAGTGCAGCACGCGGGGGATGTGCTTGTCGGCCCAGGAGAGGACGCGGCTTTTCTGGATGGTGGGCCAGACGCTGTTCTTGACCACTTTTTCGATGATCAGGGGCACCGAGCAGATGATCGTGGGCCTGACCTTCTTCATGGCCGGAATCAGGATGGCCGGGGCGGCGGGTTTCTGGAGCGTGTAGCAGGTGGCGCCGACGTAGAACGAGTAGAGCGTGGAGACGTTCATCTCGTAGACATGGGCGGCCGGGAGGATGCTGAGGAAGCGGTCTTTCTTGAAGGCGGGTTCCGCCTTGAAGGAAGCGGCCAGGTTGGCGCAGATGTTCCGGTGGCTGAGCATGACGCCCTTGGCCTTTCCGGTGGTTCCCGAAGTGTAGATGATGGCGGCGAGGTCGTCGGGCTGGGGGTCCTTGACCCAGCCGTTGCACTTGAAGTCCTCCTTGTCGGCTTTCAGGAACTCGAAGGTTTCGATGTCAATCAGGAGCGTGAGCTTCTTGCGGCACTCCTCACTCAGTTTTCCCATCATGCGCTGGGAAATGAACAGCACTTTGGACTCCGAGTGGGTGAGGATGTTGGTGACCTCGTTTTCAGAGACGTCGGCCAGCATGGGGACGACGATGCGGCCGTAGGCGGTGGCGGCGAAGAAGGCGACCACCCAGTTGGGCATGTTCTGCGACAGGATGGCCACGCGGTCTCCGTGCTTGATGCCGAAGCGGGACAGACGCTGGGAAAGGCGCTCTACTTTGGTGCGGAACTCGGCATATGTGTATTTCTGGCCGCCGTCTACGTATTGGTAGGCGACGCGTTTTGCATAATTGGTGGTGGCGTAGTCAAAAACCTTGTGGAGGGTGGTGCAGGTCTCCTCGCGGCGACGGTATTTGCGCCATGCCTTGTAGGGACTTTTGATTTTTTTTGCCATGTCGGTTTATGTTTACGGTACGATAAATTGGTCTTTGTGGTATCCGCCGATGTCCATGGGCCGATAGTGGTCGTAGATGCGCTGCATGTCGGCCTTGGGGTCTTCGGTGAGTTCAAAGGGCTCTCCCACGCTGATGCGCTTGTGGGCCCAGTCGTAATAGCCGAGGTAGACGGTGGCGCCGGTTTCACGGGCAATCAGGTGATAGCCGCTCTTCCAGTGCTTCGTGGCTTTCCGGGTGGCTTCCGGCGCGATGGCCAGGTGGAATTCCTCCACGTCTTCCATGGAGTGGATGAGGCTGCGGACCATGGTTGCGGCCGACGTGCGCTCTACCGGAACGGCGCCGCATGCCCTCAGGATGGGGCCGACGGGCCAGAAGAAGAACTCCTGCTTGACCATGATGTGGGCCACCTTTCCGAACTGGGTGTAGAAGAGGTAGCAGACAAGGAAGTCCCACACCGTGGTGTGAGGAACACCGAGTACAATGGCCTTGGGCTCCTTCATGGGGCCTCCCACGGTGGTCCAGCCCATCTTTTTCAGCAGCCAGCCGCAGAAACGGGCCCAGCGGGGGCCGACAGTAGTCTTGATCCTTTTCATTTTTGCCATAGTCGTTTAGATATTGACGTCTTCCAGTTCTTTCTCGCTGCGGAGGTTGTCCATGATGAAGTGCTGACGCTCATAGGTGTTGATGCCCATGTAGAACTCCATGATGGTGGTGATGGACTCTTCGTCGGAGAGCTTGACGGCGTCCAGGCGCATGTTCTCGCCGATGAAGTCCACGAATTCGTTGGAGGAGATTTCGCCCAGGCCTTTGAACCGGGTGATTTCCACGCCGGTCTTCAGTTCCTTGACGGCTTTGTCACGCTCCTCGATGCTGTAGCAGTAGCGGCGGTCTTTCTTGTTGTGGACGCGGAAAAGGGGCGTCTGGAGGATGTAGACGTGGCCGCGGCGGATGAGCTCCGGGTAGTATTTCATGAGGAAGGTCAGGACCAGCATGCGGATGTGCATGCCGTCGTCATCGGCATCGGTGGCGACGATGATGTTGTTGTAGCGGAGGTTGTCCAGGTCTTCCTCTACGCCGAGGGCGGCGATCAGGAGGTTCAGCTCCTCATTTTCGGCCACTTTCTTGCGGCTTTCCTTGAAGCAGTTGATGGGTTTTCCGCGGAGGGAGAAGACGGCCTGGTTGTTGGCGTTGCGCACCTTGGTGATGGTACCGGAGGCGGAGTCTCCCTCGGTGATGAAGATGGAGGTCTTCTCGCGTTCGTCCTCGTGGCCTTTGGGGAACTTGGCGTCGGAGAAGTGGTAGCGGCAGTCGCGGAGCTTGCGGTTGTAGACGGCGGTTTTCTTGGCCCGTTCGCGGGACTTTTTCTGGACGCCGGCAATTTCTTCGCGTTCGGCCTGGGAGGCTTTGATCTTGTCCTCGATGACGGGAACGATCTCCATGTGCATGTGGAGGTAGTCGTTCAAGTTCTTGGTGACGAAGTCGTTCACGAAGGTGCGGATCGTGGGACCGCGGTCTACCGAGGTGCTGCCGTCGGCCCCTTTGACCTGCTTTTCCCACATGTAGGTGGAGCCGAGCTTGGTCTTGGTCTGGCCTTCGAAGATGGGCTCCTGGATCTGGATGGAGATGGCGCCCACAATGCCCTGGCGGATATCCTCGGGCTTGTAGTCTTTTTTGTAGAAGTCTTTGAAGGTCTTGGCGATGGCTTCGCGGTAGGCGGCCAAATGGGTGCCGCCGTCGCGTGTGTTCTGGCCGTTGACGAAGGTGGCGATGTTTTCGCCGTAGCTGTTGCCGTGGGTGAGGACGATCTCGATGTCTTCGCCTTCCAGGTGGATGAGGGGATAAAGGGGCGTCTCGCTCAGATTCTCGGTCACGAGGTCCAGGAGGCCGTTCTCACTCTTGTAGGGAACGCCGTTCAGGTTCAGGGTAAGGCCCTTTTTGAGGTAGGAGTAGTTCTTGACCATGCTCTCCACGAATTCCATGTGGAAGGAATAGTCGTTGAACATCTCTTCGTCCGGCGTGAAGCGGATGAGGGTGCCGCTCTTTTCGGCCGAGGGCTCGATGGCGCTCTCCAGGAGGTTGCCCCGGGAGAAATGCGCCCAGGAGCACTGGCCCTCGCGGTAGGAGGCGACGTAGAAGTCTACGGACATGGCGTTGACGGCCTTGGTGCCCACACCGTTCATACCCACGCTCTTCTTGAAGTTGGTGTCGTCGAATTTGCCGCCGGTGTTCAGCTTCGAGGTGGCGTCCACGACTTTCCCGAGCGGAATGCCGCGGCCGAAGTCCCGGACGGTGACGGTGCGGTCCTCGATGGTGATGTCGATCCGCTTGCCGTATCCCATGGAGAATTCGTCGATGGAGTTGTCGATGATCTCCTTCAGGAGGACGTAGATGCCGTCGCCCTGACGGTCTCCGTTTCCGAGCCGGCCGATGTACATGCCGGCGCGGCGGCGGATGTGCTCGTTCCATTCCAGGGTCTGGATGGAATCGTCGTTATAGCTATGGTTGATTGTTTCTGCCATTTATCGCCTTCTTGTCTATTTTACAAAGTTAATAAAAATACCTGGAATAACAATTTTTGCGCATTCCTCGAGTTTTGCTAACTTTGTGCCGTCATTTGATGTGAACAAAATGATTCAGAATATGAAAAAACTGTTTTACACTGCTCTGGCCGTCCTTTGTCTCGTCGCCTGCGGAAAACCCTCCACCGAAGCGGACAAACCCTCCTTCACCTGGGAGAACAATGCCTCCTTCTCCATTACGGAAATCTCCACGTCCATGAAAGACGTCATCACCGTGTCCGTCCCCTCCGGCGTGTCCTCTTTCACCATTAAGCTCACCTCTCTTCCCGTGGAGCTGATCGGCGTTGCCAACGAACTGATCGGCATCGCCGGGAACAAGGCTTCCAGCCAGCAGGCCGGCGTGATTGACCTGGTGTCGGACGACAAGGCCGCCAAAACCCTCTCCGACAGCCGCATCGTCGTCCCCGCCGGCGCGTCCCTGAAAGGCGCCAAGTCCTGCACGGTGAATGTGGCCCGGCTGCTGATGGAACTCGTGGAAAGCTCCATCAGCATCCTTCCCAACCGCTCCCGCATTGCCCTGGAAATGAGCGTGACGGATGCCGCCGGGAATACCCTTTCCAAGACGGCCCAGTTCAACTGGACGTCAGCTCCGAAGATTACCTCCACGGTCGCGAACGGCGGTACGTTCGTCATCAAGGACGGCGAAGTAGGTGACTTCACCGTAGACATCGACTGCCAGGGCAAGATTGCGGAACTCACCATCGCCTTCGGCGGCGACGCCGCCACGGTGGACCCGAAGATCCTGGACTTCGTCAAGGCCCGCACCACCTCGAAGACCAATGCCCTGCTGGACCTTATCAATGACAGCAAAGTGGCGTCCGGCTGCAAGCTGCCCGCCAGCGCGGAGCTGAAGGACAAGACATCGGCCAGCCTCAATCTGAAGGAAATGCTGCTGCAGGCAAGCTACACCATCACCCCCGGCAAGAAAACCACGATGGAAGTGGGTGTGGTGGACGCGCTCGGAAAGAGCGCCCGGTTCAGCGTGACGCTTAGTTCAGAGCAGTAAGGTTACCGAAGCTCCGTCGCCACAAACAGGTTCACAAGGGGCCTGAGCGGGGAGTTGGTGGTAAGACTTACCATAATCACATTTTCCCCTTTGGGGAGAAGGGAAGTGTCCAGCGAAAAGCGGACACTTTCTTTTTGTCCGGACGGGACGCCGGGAAGCGCAGTCACCGTCAGGGCGGGGGACTCGGGATCGGCCTTGAAGAACTGAAGGGCGGATCCTCCGCGGTTGGCGCAGGGGAAAACGGCTTCCACCACACTGCCTTTTTCGATGATGCCCAGGTTGGCGGTGCTGGTCTCGAATACGGGGAGGGCAGCCTCACGGCGTTCCGCATCCGACCAGGCGGCAAAGTTCTCCTGCGTCCAGGCGGTGATTTCGAGGGGTTTGTCGGCCTTCTTGCCGTTCAGTACGGGCGTGGCGGTGTAGACGTTCCTTCCGTAGACGCCTTTCTGTGCGGTGACGGTATAGGAGAGGGTGGCGGTGCTGCCGGCCGGGATGGGGTTTGGGGTCACGGAGAGGGAGAGGGGGGCGGAGACATCGGCAAAAGAGATGCTGAGCGGAGTTTTCCCGAGGTTGGCCACCAGGGCGGTCTCGCTGGCCGACAGACCCTGTTTCAGGGTTCCGGTCTTGTAGGAGCGGGTCTTCAGACCAAAAGCCCCGAGCTTCTGGGCTCCGTAGAGCTCGCTCAGGGACTTTTTCTTTTCATGGACGACGCCGCGAAGCCGCAGGACCACCGGCCGCTTGACGCCGGACACATATACCGTAAGGGTTTTGTCGAACGCCGTTGGGCCGTCCTCATTCTTGTAGGTGGCCGATATGGTGGCTTTCCCGCCCGCCGGAACGGGCTCCCGGGTCCATTTGACGTCGGTGCATCCGCAGGAGGACACGACCTCGAAGATGGCGATGGGCTCCTTTCCGACATTGGTGAGGGTGAAAGTGCAGGAGAGGGGACCGTCGGCGGTGGAAACGTCTCCAAAGTCGTGGACGGTCTTGTCCCAGGTGAGAACCGCAACGGCCTCCTCCGCGGGATCGGCTGCATCGAGCGATGCGGCCAGTTCCGTCACAGGTGCAACAAAAGGGGCCGATGCCGACCCGTCCTGCGCGGCTGGCGCGCTATTTGCATTCCGGCTGCCGCAGGTAGCTACCAGAAAGGCGGCCGCCAAAGGGAAAAACAACACTTTCATATGCACAAAGTTAGTCACAGTTCTTTTCAAAATCAAATTTAATGCCTATCTTCGCGGACAGAATACAATAACAACAACAATAAAAGCGAATAAACTATGCCTAGATTAATCAATCCCGACATCTGTGTCTCCTGCGGCTCCTGCGCCGACGTGTGCCCTGTGGGTGCCATCACCGAAGGAGAAGCCTCCTACGTCATCAACGCCGACGAATGCATCGACTGCGGCGCCTGCGAAGGCACCTGCCCTAACGGAGCCATCTCCGAGGCCTAATTCAAGGTTACAAAGAATTAAAAGAGACCGGCCACCACTGGCCGGTCTCTTTTTTGTCTGCCCTGTCAGCGGATTTGTTTCCCGAAGGGGAAAATGGAGCCGATAGCCATCTTGAAGTGCTGCAGCCCCCAGGGAATGCCCACGATGGTGACGCACAGCAGAAGGCCGAAGGTGAGGTGCGTCAGGGCAATCTCCCACCATCCCAGCAGGATCCAGACAAGGTTCATCACAATCGAGATGCATCCCGGTTCCTTGGGACCGTCCACCAGTTCATGGCCGAAAGGCCACAGTGCATACGTCCCCAGTTTGAACAGCTGCACCCCGAACGGGATACCGATGACGGTAATGCACATGAGCAGCCCCACAAGATAATAGATTATGGCAATCAGCAAGCCACCCAGCACAAGCCAGAGGATATTTCCCAGAAATTTCATGATTATTTGAGTTTAATTACTTCTTTTTTGCCTTTTCTTTGATGATTGAATGTAAAGATACTATTTTTTTCTAAATACCCTCTTTGCATCGTAGTCGCCCCGGCAATCTTTTTTTTGAGCTTGGGCAGTGGTTTGGCACAAGCGGGTTGTAGTTTTGCAGCAACAAAAACGTTTATGCCATGTTTGAGATTTTGTTTTCTGTCGGCCTGTATGCAGGTGCTGTCGTTCTTCTTATCAAAGGGGTTATCATGTTCTGCGAATGTTGCCCGGAATGATTGATTAAAAAATACCGCCCCGGGAGAGGAGCGGTATTTTTATGGGCGGCAGGGGCGCTTATTCGGCCTCGGCGGTATTGGCGGGTTTCATCACCAGTTCTACGAAGTTGTTCTGGGAGAGGATCTCGTTCAGGGTGTTCTGGATGAGTTCCTTGCTCAGGGCGTTGACTGCGGCCTCGCGGAGGGCATCGCCGTCCTGGCCGTAGGTGACGTAGTTCTCCAGGCGGTTGAGCCAGTAGTTGTTCTTCTGGCGGTTCTCGGGGATGTTCTTCTGGAGGTTCAGCTTGGCCATGTTCACTTCTTCGTCGGTGGGACCGTTCTTGGCGAGATCCTGGATGCCGTCTTTGGCCAGCTGGCGCAGCTTGTCGCAGACGGAGGGACGGCAGTCGAAGTAGACCTGGATGAGTCCCTGCTGGGTGGGACGGCGGCTCAGGCTGCACATGGTGCTGGCGCCGTAGGTGCCGCCTTCCTCTTCGCGGAGGCTTTCCACATAACGCATGTCAAGGATGTAGGAGATGGCGTCCAGGGCGGCGTCTTTCTCGTAGGAGTAGTCCACGTCGGCGCTGTAGACCTGGAGGACGGTGCTCTTCGGGGTCTGCATGTCGACCTCAAAGACATTCTCTACCTGTCCTTTGACGATGTGCTCGTTCGGGTCTACCCAGTTGAGGGCTTTCTTGCCCTTGGGCAGGGAGCCGATGTACTTTTCAACAAGCGGCTTGACAGTTTCCACGTTCACGTCACCGACCAGGAAGAAGGTGGCGCCGGCAGCGTCGGCAAAGAGTTTCTTCCAGTTCTTGGCGACGGTCTCCAGGTTGGCGCGCTTGAGCGTTTCCTCGGAGAGGGCCTGACGGCGGGCGTTGTTGCCGTAGAGGGTCTTGTACAGTTCCTGCTGCAGCTTGTAGTTGGGCTGGTTCTGCAGGTTCGGGAGGATGGATTCAATCTGGTCGATGCCGTTCTGCCATTCTTCGGGGTCGAAGCGGGGGTCGGTGAAATACAGGTACACCAGCTGCAGGGCGGTCTCCAGGTCTTTCACGGTGCTGCGGCCGTTGATGCCGTTTTCCACCGTGGAGAAGTAAGGAGTCACGCTCAGGTTCTTGCCGGTGAGCATCTTGGAGACGGTGGTGCCGGAGAACTGGGAGACACCGCTGTTGTTCTGGAACAGGCCGAACACATTGCTCTCGAAGGAGGCGATGTCGTCCGTGGAGATGAGGGAGGTACCGCCGTCCTTGACGAGGTTGAAGAGGATCTGGTCCTTGTTCAGGTCGGTGGGATAGACGATTACCTTGACGCCGTTCTTCAGCGTCCATTCGGTGGCACCGTACAGGGTGTTGCCGGTCTTGGAGATCTTGCTGCCTTTGAGCTTGGCGGGATCCAGGAAGGATTCGGGGATGTCCTCGCCTTCGGGGGCGGAGATTTCGGAGGCGTTCACCTCATTGATCACCTGGAGCAGCTGCTCGGCGGTGGGGGTGGCGATGCCTTCCTTTTCAGGACCGTCGTACAGCACGACGAGGTTCTGCATGCCGGGGATGATGCCGGCGGCCGCCTGGCTGATGGCTGCGCTCGTGAGCTGGCCGAAGAGGGCCTCGACGATTTCCTTTTCATCGGCCGGTTCCAGAATGGGCTCCTTGTCGAAGAAGTGGCTCAGGATGGGACGGACGAATTCCGGGTTCTGGCGGGTCTCGGCGCGGTTGGCGCGGCTTTCCATCATGGAGAGATAGTCGGCTTTGGCGCGGCCGAATTCGGCCTCGGTGATGCCGTAGCGCTGCAGGCGGACAAGTTCCGTGTAGAAGTCGCGGAAGCCGCCGAGGATATTGTCTTCCTTCAGGGTCACATTGCCCATCACGGCGTCGATGTCTTCATAGATGAGGCTTGATACGCCGAAGCTGCCGCTCAGGTAAGCCGATCCGGGTTTGGAGGTGATGTCGTTGAAGCGCTCGCGCATGACCATGCCGATGATGTTCTTCACCAGGTCATTGGCCTGGCCGACGATGGTGCCGTTTGCAATTTCAGGCATGGCGGCGCTGTGCCAGATCACTTCCACGGAAGGATTGGTGGTCTCCGGGTCCGTGATGATGCCGACGCGGGGTTCCGCATGGTCCGCAATCTGCTGGATGGGCTTTGCGAGCGGATTCTCCTTGGCGGGGATGGCGCCGAACAGATCCTTGATCTGGGCCTCGGTGCGGTCGACATCCACATCGCCGACCACGACGACGGCCTGGTTGCCGGGGTGATACCAGGTGTGGTAGAAATCATTCAGGCTCTCGTATTTGAAAGTCTCCAGGTGCTCCTGAAGGCCGATGAGCGTGCACTGTGCGAGATTGCTCTCCGGGCCGAAGTAGAAGGGGAGCGCGCGCTCCATCGAACGCCAGGAGGCATTGCGGCGCTGACGGCGCTCTTCGATGATGACACCGCGTTCGGCGTCGATCTCCTTGGGCTCGTTCAGCACGTAGTGGGAGTAGTCCCGGAGAATCATCAGGCAGCTGTCTACCACGCTTTCGCGCTCTACGGGAATGTTGTTGAGCATGTACTGGGTCTCCTCGAATCCGGTGGAAGCATTGATATTCCGGCCGAATTCAGCGCCGATGGAACGGAGGTAATTGAGGATGCCCTTTCCGGGGAAATTCTGGGTTCCGTTGAAGCACATGTGCTCCAGGAAGTGGGCCAGGCCGTCCTGTTCAGGCTGAATCTCCTGAATGGCGCCGACATTGGTGGCCAGATAGAATTCCGCACGGCCCTTGGGCAGTTCATTGTGGCGGATGTAATAGGTGAGACCGTTGTCCAGGGTGCCGGTGCGGACCTGGTCGGAGCTGGGAATCTGCGGCATCTGGGAAAGCATGGCTTCCAACTGCTCGCGGGAAGGTTGCTGCTGTGCCAGCGCGACGACAGCCGTCAGCGCAAGGGCACTCAGAGTAAGAAAGATTCTCTTCATATTGATAATTATAAAGGTTAATCTATTTGCAAAACTAATACTTCTTTTTGGGAAATGCAAGAAACTGTAACAAAAAATTTATTGTATTTCGATAATTATACCTTGAATTATAATAATTGTTGCTTTTTCCCTTAATTTCGACCATCTTTGTATGCAAAAATGAGGCTATACCATGTTGTCAGACCCGCGAATTGAATCCTTTCTCACCGTCGTCCGGAAAGGCAGTTTTACGGCGGCCGCCAGGGAGCTGGGGCTCACCCAGCCGGCCGTGAGCCATCAGATTTCCCGGCTGGAAGAGCAGCTGGGTTTTTCCCTTTTCGAGCGGACCCCGGTACTGAAACTCACCAAGACAGGGGAACTGTTCCTGGCCTACGCCCGCCGGATCCAGGATGCCTACGACCTCGCGAACGACGCCTTCACCTCCGTGTTCAGTAAATAAAAAAAACGGTCAGGAAGCAACTCCTGACCGTTTTTCTTTGGTTCCCGGACGGATTATTTACCGGCCAGGCGCTTGTAGGTGTTCAGACGCACCTTGGCGAATTCCTCGGTCTTGGAGAGGAGCTCGTCGGCGCTTTCGGGGAACATCTTGTACAGGGATGCGAAACGCACCTCGCCCTTCAGGAAGTCCTGGAACTTGGTCCAGTCGGGTTCCTTGCTGTCCAGGGTGAACGGATTCTTGTCCGTGCCCTCGAGAGCCGGGTTGTAGCGGTACAGGTGCCAGTATCCGCATTCGACAGCCAGCTTCTCTTCCTTCTGGCTCAGGCCCATGCCGGCCTTCAGGCCATGGTTGATACAAGGGCTGTAGGCGATGATCAGGGACGGGCCGTCGTAAGCCTCGGCTTCCTTGATGGCGTTGAAGAACTGCACCGGGGAGGCGCCCATAGCCACCTGGGCCACATAGACGTAGCCGTAGCTGATGGCCATCATGCCCAGATCCTTTTTGCGGATCTTCTTGCCGGAGGCGGCGAACTTGGCGATGGCGCCCACGGGAGTGGCCTTGGAGCTCTGGCCGCCGGTGTTGGAATACACCTCGGTGTCCAGAACCAGGACATTCACGTTCTCACCGCTGGCCAGCACGTGGTCCAGACCGCCGAAGCCGATGTCGTAGGAGGCACCGTCGCCGCCGAAGATCCACTGGCTGCGGGCCGGGATGAAGTGCTGGTATTCAACCAGTTTCTTGCAGGCTTCGCAGTCGCAGTCCTTGGCCAGCGGGACAATCTTGTCGGCCACTTCGCGGGTGACGGCGGCATCCTTGGGAGCTTCCAGCCACTTGGCGGCGAGGGCTTTGATGTCCTGGCTGCAGCATTCACATTCGAGGGCTTTCTTCATGGCGCCGGCCACGGTTTCACGGGTGCGGTCGGAACCGAGTTTCATGCCCAGACCGAATTCGCAGAAGTCCTCGAACAGGGAGTTGGCCCATGCGGGACCGTGACCTGCGGCATTGGTGCAGTACGGGCTGGCCGGGAAGGAAGCGCCGTAGATGGAGGAGCAGCCGGTGGCGTTCGCGATCATCATGTGGTCGCCGAACAGCTGGGTGATGGTCTTGATATTCGGGGTTTCACCGCAGCCTGCGCAGGCGCCGGAGAACTCGAACAGAGGCTGTGCGAACTGGCTGTTCTTCATGTTGGCCTTCTTGTCTACATACTCCTTGTAGCCGACATACTTGTTCAGGTAGTCGAAGGCTGCCTGGTCTTCCTTGTCGTTGATGTACGGAACCATCTTGAGAGCCTTTTCGGGTTTGGACAGGCACACATCCACGCAGTTGCCGCAACCGGTGCAGTCGTCCACGGAGATGGCGATGGTGTACTTGTAGTCCTTGAGGTTGGCCTTGCCCTGGGCGAGTTTCACGCCGGCGGGAACCTTGGCGGCCTCTTCTTCGGTCAGCAGGAACGGGCGGATGGCGGCGTGCGGGCATACGAAGGCGCAGGTGTTGCACTGGATACACTTTTCAGCGTCCCAGGTGGGAACGTTCACGGCGACGCCGCGCTTCTCGTAGGCGGCGGTGCCGGCCGGCATGGTACCGTCGGCATAAGGCATGAAGGCGCTCACGGGCAGGGTGTCGCCGGCCTGGGCGTTCACGATGTCGGCGATATCCTTGACGAAGGCGGGAGCCAGACGGTCCTTGTTCGGATTCTCGAACTTGGCGGTGAGGTTGGCCCATTCGGCGGGGACGTGGAGTTCGGTGTATTCACCGCCGCGGTCGACGGCTGCGTAGTTCATGTTCACCACATTCTCACCCTTCTTGCCGTAGGACTTCACGATGGCGTCCTTCATGTACTTGACGGCATCCTCGTAGGGGATGATGCCGGTGATCTTGAAGAAGGCGCTCTGCAGGATGGTGTTGGTGCGGTTGCCCAGGCCGATCTCGGCGGCAATCTTGGTGGCGTTGATGATATACACCTTGATGTGCTTGCGGCCGATGATGGCTTTCACGTTGTCGGGGATGTTCTGGATGGTCTCCTGCTCATCCCAGAGGCTGTTCAGGAGGAGGGTGCCGCCTTCCTTGATGCCCTTCAGGACATCGTATTTCTTCAGGTAGGAAGGAACGTGGCAGGCGACGAAGTCGGGCGTGTTCACCAGATACGGGGCCTTGATGGGCTGCTGGCCGAAGCGCAGGTGCGAGCAGGTGTAACCGCCGGATTTCTTGGAGTCGTAGTCGAAGTAGGCCTGGCTGTAGAGGTCGGTGTGGGAGCCGATGATCTTGATGGTGTTCTTGTTGGCACCGACGGTACCGTCAGAACCCAGACCGTAGAATTTGCACTCGGTGGTACCGGGCTTCACGATGGAGACTTCGCTCTTGATGGGCAGGCTCTTGAAGGTGACATCGTCCACGATGCCGATGGTGAAGTCGGCCTTGGGCTCCTTCATGTCCAGGTTGTCGTACACGGCGACGATCTGGGCGGGCGTAGTGTCCTTGGAGGACAGACCGTAGCGGCCGCCGATGATCAGGACATTGTCCTTGCCCTGGAAGAGGGCCTTCACGTCCGTGTAGAGCGGTTCACCCACGGCGCCGGGCTCCTTGGTGCGGTCCAGGACGGCGATGCGGCGGACGCTCTTCGGGAGCACGCTGAAGAAGTATTTCTCGCTGAAGGGACGGTACAGGTGGACGGTGATGAGACCGTACTTGCGGCCGCGGCTGGCGAGGTAGTCGATGGTTTCCTTGATGGTCTCGGTGACGGAACCCATGGCGACGATGATGTTCTCGGCGGTGGGGTCTCCGTAGTACTCGAAGGGACGGTAGCTGCGGCCGGTGAGTTCGGAGATTTCACCCATGTAGCGGGCTACGATGTCGGGGACGGCTTCGTAAGCCTGGTTGCGGGTCTCGACGGCCTGGAAGTACACGTCACCGTTCTGGGCGGTACCGCGGGTGACGGGGGCGTCCGGGTTCAGGGCACGCTCACGGAAGCGGGCGAGCGCCTTTTCGGAGACCATGCTGCGGAGGGCGTCCTCGTCCAGGGCTTCAATCTTCTGGATTTCGTGCGAGGTGCGGAAACCGTCGAAGAAGTGCAGGAACGGGATGCTGCTCTTGATGGTGGAAAGGTGGGCGACGGCGGCCAGGTCCTGGGCTTCCTGGACGGATCCGGAAGCGAGCATGGCAAAGCCGGTCTGGCGGCAGGCCATCACGTCCTGGTGGTCTCCGAAGATGGAGAGGGCGTGGCTGGCAAGGGCGCGGGCGCTCACGTGGAACACGGTGGGCAGCATTTCACCGGCGATCTTGTACATGTTGGGGATCATCAGCAGAAGTCCCTGGGACGCGGTGAAAGTGGAAGTCAAGGCACCAGCCTGGAGGGAACCGTGCACGGCACCGGCGGCGCCGGCCTCGCTCTGCATCTCGGTCACTTTTACGGTCTCGCCCCAGAGGTTCTTTTTCCCGTGGGCGGCCCACTCGTCGATGTTTTCGGCCATAGTGGAGGACGGCGTGATCGGATAGATGGCGGCGTGCTCGCAGAACAGGTATGCGATGTTCGAGGCGGCATAGTTACCATCACAGGTGATGAATTTTTTTTCTTTTGCCATAGTGAGTTAGTGGTTTATGTAATCTGTTATTGATTATTCAGAAGGGATGCGTCGCCAATCTGCACGCCAGCCTCCGGACCTGCGATGCGGTTCACGAGGCCTTGCAGGACGCTGCCGGGGCCCAGTTCCACAAAACGGGTGGCTCCGTCTTGGAGCATGCGCTGGACGCTGGCGGTCCAGCGGACGGGGGAGGTGAGCTGCTTCAGGAGATTGTCCTTGATGCGGACGGGATCCGTTTCCGGAAGGGCGGTGACGTTCTGGTAGATGGGGCACAGGGGCGCCTTGACGGGCGTAGCGGCGATGGCTTCGCCGAGCGCCTGGCGGGCAGGCTCCATGAGCGGCGAATGGAATGCCCCGCTGACGGGGAGGCGCAGGGCCCGCTTGGCTCCGGCTTCCTTGAGCGCGGCGCAGGCCTCATCCACGGCTTTTTCCTCTCCGGAGATAACCACCTGGCCGGGCGCGTTGTAATTGGCGGGAAGGACGCCGGGGATGCCGGCGCAGACCTCTTCGATGGTGCTGTCGGGCAGCTTGATGATGGCGGCCATGGCGCCAGGCTGCATTTCGCAGCATTTCTGCATCTGGGCGGCGCGGAGGGCCACCAGGCGGAGGCCGTCTTCAAAGCTGAGGGCGCCGGAGGCGACCAGGGCGGAGAACTCGCCCAGGGAGTGGCCGGCGACCATGTCCGGCTTTTGGCTGAGGCTCAGGGCCAGGACGACACTGTGCAGGAAGATGGCGGGCTGGGTAACACGGGTTTCCTTCAGATCCGCATCCGAGCCTTCGAACATGATGTCCGTAAGGCGGAAACCGAGGATTTGGTTTGCCTTTTCCATCAGGTCCTGATGGGCGTCGTACAAGTCTTTTCCCATTCCCGGGAATTGGGCCCCCTGACCGGGGAAGATGTATGCAGTTTTCATGTATCGTACAAATATAAGGAATATTTCCCGAATTTCCTTATGGAAAACCCGGTGAAATGAAAAAAGACCTTTTCAGGAAGGATCTGTTCAGATTTTGAACAGCATGCCGCCGATGTTGTCCTGCTCCGCACCGGTCACGGACTTGAGGCAGGAGGGCTCATCGGCCATGTACAGGGCGCCCAGGAAAGCGAAGATGAGGGCTTCCTTGAACTCCACGATGGCCGGTTCGGGAATGACGATGCGGCAGCCCGACAGCGTTTTCATCCGCCCGACCAGGTACTTGTTGTACGCCCCGCCGCCCGTCACGAGGATTGTCCGTCCGGGTACGGTGACCCGCCGGAGCTGTTCCGCGCAGTGCTCGCAGTAAGTGGCCAGCTTGTCCGGAAGGGAAAGGGCCGACGCATCCAGCAGCGGGAAGATGTTGCGCTCCACCCACTCGCGCCCCAGGGATTTCGGCGCTTTCCGGGCATAGTAATCCAAGCTGTTGAGCTGCTTTAGAAGAACTTGGCTAACTGTCCCGCTTTCAGCGATTTTTCCGTCCTCGTCCATCTCTTTTCCAATCGACCGGCACAGGCGGTTCAGCACATAGTTTACAGGCGAGATGTCAAAGGCGGTCCTCCGCTCTCCGTCCCGGTACGAAATGTTGGAAAACCCGCCGATATTCAGGCAATAGTCGTACTCCCCGAAAAGGAGGTTGTCGCCGATGGGAACCAGCGGCGCCCCCTGTCCGCCCAGCATGATGTCCAGGCGCCGGAAATCCGACACCGTCGGGATGTGGGTGACGGCCGCGATGGCCGCCCCGTCCCCGATCTGGAACATGATTTTTTTCTCCGGTTCGTGGAAGACGGTGCTGCCGTGGGAGGCCACGATGTCGGCCTTGATGCCGAATTCCCGGATGAACTCGTTGACCCGCTGGCCCAGGTACCGGCCATATTCGCTGTGGAAAGCCACGAACTCCCGTGCGCTCATGGTCTGCACTTCCTGTCCCAGCTTTTTCTTCAGCGCGGCGGGGTAGGGATAGCCTTTGGCACAGTCGATGGTGTAGGTCCAGGCTCCGCCGTCCTTGCGGAACGTGGCGCAGCAGATGTCCAGTCCATCCACCGATGTCCCCGACATGAGGCCGATTGACGTAATCGCTTTCATCTTCCAAGTTTTTGCGAATTTACGAAATCTTTTCAAAAAATGTTGTATCTTTGCAATCCTTAACACAGCGCCCCTGTAGTTTAAAGGATAGAATAACGGATTCCGGTTCCGTTGGTCCCGGTTCGATTCCGAGCGGGGGTACTAGGAAAGACTGACGCATGCGCGCCAGTCTTTCCTGTTTTATTCATTGAGGGTCTTCCTTCCTCCCATTCATTCTGGCTCGGGCTTGGTCAAATTTCGTAAACACCTAACTATCAACACATTACGAAAACACTTTAAGCCCGAGGTCACTTTTAAAACGCACCTCGGGCTTGAGACATATTACTAACAAATTGACGCTCAAAGACTTACAGATTGTGCCAAAGCCTGGCCCAAAAAATGTAGAGAATGCATATCTTTGTATGTATGAAGCGTCTTATCCTCAATTATTGGTGGGCCCTTCCCATATTGTTGTTCCTCTGCCTGTTGTGGTTGGGGTTCTTGTTTACCCACGAACCGACTGTATTGGAGAGCATTGTCGGCTTTTTGTTGCTTTTGGTACTGATTTGTCTTATCGCGTCTTGGGTCGTCTTGCTCGTGAACAAGAAATGGTGGAAATGCTTGTTGTCATTTGCTCTTACCGTTGGCATCATCTGCCTGCTTTGGTTCCCGCTTGTCATAGCTGCCATGACCGGCCCCGATGGATTTGGGAAAAAGCATCCCATTCCTGATGGGCTTGAATATTACCTTCCTATTGAGCGTCCAGAGAGTGATTACCTTAGGAATACATTTTCGTCTGTGGAGATGGATTCTTTGGACGTATCTTCTTTCCTTCGGATATGGGGCGATAAGGGAGTGTACTATTATGACTTCTCCTACGGCACACTCCCAGCTGGTGATGTCTTCCTTCGTTGTTATGAAGTGACCGAGAACTGTACACTATCGGAAGAAAGACTGCCGGATGAAACCACCGTCCACATCGATGCAAAACCTTCCTTCTCCAAGCTGGTCGAGAAAAAAAGGTTTGTCATTTCCGAAGGCGACTGGGGAGACTATTATGCCGCACGTATCGAGGTCTGGCACCGGGACGCCAAGACCGGGGATGAAAGGAAAGTGATGGAAAAGGTTTATCGGGTTGAGGGTTATATGAGATAGGAATTCGGAAGCACATCCCTCAACGCCCAAATCCTTTCCAGGTCTTTCAGGAATTGGTTCGATATTACTCCGGTTGCGTTTATTCTTCGATGTGAATGCTGACGGAGCGGAGCTGCTGCCAGCCGGCGGCGTCGGTGACGCGGATCATGAAGTGGTATTCGCCCGGGTCGATGTCTGCGGGGATGGGGATTTTGAGGTCGGCCTCGTAGACGGTCTTGCCGGCGGGAATCGCATAGGATTTGTTGAACACCCAGGGATTGACGGGTTCCGCATCTTCGTGTTCCTCGCCTTCATGCTCGGGGCAGTCTTCGGCCTCGGTGCTGTGGGTGTGGTGGTCGTGGTTGGTGTGGATTTCCAGGTTGAACGAGCCCAGTTCCGTGTCGTCCGTAAAGGCATAGGCGAAGGGGAGCACACCGCCGCAGTGGAATTCCTGGCAGTTCTGCGGAGACGCATAGTCGCTGACGGGGAGGATCTCGGGCGGGGTCATGTCTTTTTTGCCGTTCTCACAGCCGGCAAGGATCAAAGTGGAAAGGGTTATAAGGAGGATCAATAATTGTTTCATAATCAGGTAATTGTTTAAAATACGAGTCCCAACATGAGCGAGGCGTTGATGCCGGGCTCCGGGATACCGATGAGCCGATAGTAGCTGGTATGGTCGTAATACCGCCTGTTCAGGAGGTTTTCCACCTGCAGGCCGGTCTTCAGCCGGGTTTTTCCGAGCGGGAAGGATTTTCCTGCGGACAGATTGAGGGTATACCATCCGTCGGTCGGTTTCTCAGGAGGGACAATCTCCAGCTGGGCCCCGCAGATGCGGACGTCCAGTTTCACGAAACCGTCTTCGCCGAAGGCGTACTTTGCGCTCACGTCGGCCTTCCACGGGGGGCAGAAGGGGAGTGTGTAGCCTTTCTTGGCACCGCTCATCTGACGGGCATAGAGGTATTCTCCCTTGGCTTCCAGTTCCCAGTGCGGGGTGAGCGTCCAGATGGCCTGCGCCTCGAAACCCGCGCGGAGCACCTGCGCCTGCGTGTAGGTGTACATCTGGAGTCCTTCGTAATAGAGGGAGCCGGGATTCAGGTAGATATAATTGGGGAACCAGTTGAAGTAGGGGTCCAGTCTGAGGTTCAGGCGGCTGCCCATCCAGTTGATGCCCAGATCCACCTGGTAGGACTGCTCGGGTTCCAGGTCGGCCGATCCCTTCTCGTACCGGAAGATATGGTAGTTCACCCCGTCGGCCCCCAGTTCCTTGGGAATGGGGACGCGGAAACTCTTGCCGACGTTGGCCTTGAGCACCCATCGGCCCGGACTCCATGCGCCGCCGACACTCCAGGTGAAGCTGTTGAAATGCCGCCGGATGTCGCCGGAGCGCTGTTTGTACACGGGCGTGCAGCTTTCGTCGGGGGTGGTGAACCAGTCCCGGTAGCCGTGGATGCCGGTGGATACGTGGTCGTAGCGGATGCCGGCGTTCACGTTCAGGCTTTCGGAGAACCGGTGCCGGTCAATGGCGAACACACCGCCCGAGAGGGTCTCGAAGTCCGGGATGATGAAGCCCCAGCCGCCGCGCCGGTTGTGCTGGAACTCGGCGTCGGCCCCGGCCTGAAACTGGTTTTGGGCGGAAAAGTCCAATTTTCCCCCCAGTTTTCCGGTCAGGGTGTGCTTGCGGAAGACGCGTTCCAGGTCGTCGGATGGGGTGGGCATGTAACCGTGCGAGACGGGTTCGGAGCGTTCCTGGCGGTGGTTCCACTGCCAGGCCAGGTCGCCGTCCAGGGAGAAGCCGTTCCCGTGATAGTGGGAGTGGCTGTGGACGGAGAGGTGGTTCACACTCTGCCAGGGGAGGTCGATATCCCGGCGGGAGGCGTCGTAGTCAATCTCAGACAGGCGTACTTCCAGACCATGTGCATTGGCGAAAAAACCGCTCTTGGACCAAGTGTCCGACACTTTCAGGTCCGTTCTGAAATGCCTTCCCACATAACCCAGGGTGACGGCGGCGTCGGCCTCCCGGCCTGCGGTGTTGCGGAGCGTGCCGTCCTTCAGGGGAATCCGGTACGAGTAGTACTCGATCCCGTCGGCCGGGACGCGGTAGTCGGCGTAGTCGGAGCCGGTCAGGTGGAGCCGCCAGTAGAAATGCTCCCTGCGCCCCTGCAGCCGGGCCGATACTCCCGCCGACAGGTTGTTGGTCCGTCCGAACAGGTTCACCCGGCCTTCGAAAGGCTTGACGGGCAGGTAATTGGTATAGATCCCCAGCACGCCGCCGATGGCGTCGGAGCCGTACATCAGGGCGCCGGGCCCTTTGACGACCTCGATGCGGTCTACGGCGAACTGGTCGATCTCCAGGCCGTGGTCGTCGCCCCACTGCTGGCCTTCGTGCTTGATGCCGTCGACCGTAACGGCGATGCGGTTGAAGCCCAGGCCCCGGATGGCGGGCTTGGACTGCCCGGAGCCGATGGCGCGTGCCTGCACGCCGGGAATGGCGCTCAGACTCTGCATCAGGGTTGCGGAGAAATGGTTTTCGATATAATTCCGGCCTACCTCTATGCTTCCCAGGCTAAGGTGCATCAGCTCCTGACGCTGCGACTCGCCGTAGACGGTGGCCGGACCCAGGACCTGAACGGTATCCTTAACCTGCAGCATGAAAGCGGCTGCCAGGATACTTGCAATCATATTTGTGCGTTAAAACTGTTCTGTAATCGGGAATCAGGCGATACACAGGACAGGAGGCGCGCGGGTATGACTGTTTTTCAGATGAACCGACAGGTGCGGATGGCTGGAAAAAAGATAGCAGGCCTTCCGTACGGCCATGACCGCTACAGCGCCGGCACTGACGGCGGCGATGAAGGGAAGGCTCAGGAACTGACAGAGGACGCATTCGGAAAAACCGCCGTGGCCGACGTTCAGATGGTCCTGGTGGGGCAGGTGATGGACACACTGGACACATTCCTGGGTAAGGGAAATCTGATGCGGGTGGCGGTGAAGGAAAGACGCGAGCATGGCCGGCAGAAATACGGCCAGCAGCAAAAGGGAACAGATGCGTCTTCTTTTTTCCATAAAACTCTACAAAGATACTATTTTTCCGCAAAAATGCTTAAATTCGCATAAAAATGGATTCTTTCTGACCATGCGAAAATTTAGCTTTCTGATTTTGCTGGCGGCCCTCGGTCTGGGCGGCTGCCGGCAGCCCGAAATCCTGCCGGAACTCCCGGTGATGTCGTTCAATGTCCGTTACGGTACCGCCGAAGACGGCGACCACGTCTGGGCCAACCGCCGAGACGCCGCCTGCGCCCTCATCCTGAAGGAGCGCCCGGCCGTTATCGGCATCCAGGAGGCGCTGGATTTCCAGCTTGACTACCTCCAGGAAAACTGCCCCGGCTACCGCTATGTGGGTGTCGGCCGCGAGGATGGCGTCCATGAAGGCGAGCACATGGCCGTGCTCTATGACTCCGACCGCATTGACCTTCAGGAGTGGGGTACCTACTGGCTGTCGGAAACGCCCTTCCAGCCTTCTTATGGCTGGGATGCCGCCTGCCGCCGCACCGCCACCTGGACCCTGCTGAAAGACAGGCAGTCGGGCCGGTCCTTCTATTTCGTGAACACGCACCTGGACCATGTGGGTACGGAAGCCCGCCGCAAGGGCCTTCTGCTGCTGGTGGAGAAAATCGGCCAGATGAACCCGCAGGGCTATCCCATGATTCTCACCGGCGACATGAATGTCTATCCGGACGACCCCTGTCTCACCGAGCTCCGCACCCTCATGCAGGATGCCCGTCAGACGGCTCCCGAAACCGATAACGACGTTACCTGGCACGACTACGGCCGTGTTTCCGGCCGTCCGCCCATCGACTATGTCTTCTACAGCGGGTTTGCCGGCTGCACCAAGTTCCAGGCCCTTCGCGGACCCTATGAAGGGGCCGAATATGTCTCCGACCACTATCCCGTCACTGCCTCGCTCACTTACGGTCCCGCCCCTGCTCCCGTGAAGAAGGAGAAAGTGGCCCGGGCGCCCAAATACGTCGTGGACGTGGAAGCCCACCGCGGCGGTATGGGGCTGTATCCGGAAGAGACCCTCGCCGCCATGCTCAATGCCGTCGACCTGGGCGTGAACACCCTGGAGATGGACTTGTGCATCACCGCGGACAAGAAGGTCATCCTTTCCCACGACAAGGAGTTCCATCCCCGTTATGCCTCCCATCCGGACGGGACGCCCGTCGTGGAAGGGGAGCCCGCCACCTGGCTGTACCAGCTGCCTTACTCGGAGATTCAGAAATGGGACGTCGGCGTCAGGTACAACCCCGCCTGGCCGGAGAAGCACTGCGTTCCCGCATGCAAGCCCGTCGCCCGCGAGGTGATCGAGGCCGTGGAGGCCTACACCAAGTCCATCGGCCACTATCCCATGCACTACGACATTGAAATCAAGTCCGATCCTACCTCCGCCGATGGCGTAGAAGGGGAGAACTGGCCTGATTATAAGGAGTTTACGGACCGCTGCGTCGCCATGCTGGATTCCCTGAACCTGGGCGACCGCCTCATGATCCAGTGCTTCGACGAACGCACGCTCAACTACATCAACGAGAAGTATCCCGGCCATACCCTCGCTTACCTGACCGAGGGTTATCAGAAGGACTTTGACGCGTTCATGGCCGAGCTGGACTTCACGCCCCAGTGGCTCAGCGCCCCGCACGAGAACATCACGCCCGAACTGGTGGAGAAAGCCCACGCCGCCGGCCTGAAGGTGAATACCTGGACCGTTGACGACCCGGCCGAAATGCGCCGCGTCATCGATGCGGGCGTAGACGCCGTCATCTCCAACTATCCGGACCGCCTCCTTTCCGTCGTCAAAGAATACTGACAGAACCGATGAAACGCTTCCTGTTATCCCTTGCCATCGTCGCCGGCGTGTCGGCGCAGGCTCAGCCGGACACCCTGCGGGTCCTCTCCGTGGCCAACAGCTTCGGGGTGGACGCCGTCGAACAGAATCTTCATGAGATCGCCCTTGCGGACGGTCACGTCCTGGTTATCGGCAACCTGTACATCGGCGGCTGCTCCCTGGAACGCCATTACGGCAACGCCGTCAGCGGAGAGCCTGCCTACTCGTACCGGAAAATATCGGCCGACGGAAGCTTCACCACCCGCGAAGAGACCAGCCTGCCCTGGGCCTTCGCAGACGAGGCGTGGGATGTCGTGGTGTTCCAGCAGGTGAGCCAGTACTCCGGGAAGCCCGACACCTACGAGCCCTATCTGGGTTTTCTGCTGGATTATGCCCGGGAACGCTGTCCCAAGGGGGTGCGGCTGTACCTGCACCAGACCTGGGCCTATGCGAAGGACTCCACCCATCCCAATTTCCCGGACTACGGCTGCGACCAGATGCGCATGTACCGGGAACTCTGCCAGGCTTATTCGGCCATGGCCCGCAAATACGGCTTAGGCGTAATTCCTTCCGGTACGGCTATCCAGAATGCCCGGAAGACCTACCTCGGCGACACGCTCACCCGGGACGGCTTCCATCTCTCCTACGGCCTGGGCCGATACCTTGCCGCCGCCACCTATTACGCCGCCCTGTATGGCACGAAGGTCAGCGGAAACGGCTGGATGCCGCCCCAGCTGGATCCCCGGGAAGTGGAGACGGCCCGGCGCTGCGCAGATGCGGCTGTGAGAAAGCCCTTTGCCACCTCTTGTATGTGCAGGGATTACCGGCGATAGAACCGTCCCCGGACTGATAAGCTGTAACAAATTCATGCAGAATATGAAAAAACCTTTTTGCTGTTTCGGCGGAAAGTTGTAAATTTGTGGAGAAAACCGCGTGATACTAACTTTTTATCTATAACTAAACCTTAATTCTATGTTTTTCCAAGTCTATGGGGCTAACGCCCTTTCTCAGTGGGGAATGCTCATCGTGGTCCTTCTGGGCCTGATCCTCCTCAATGAGTTCGCCCGCCGTACCAAACTCGGCGGCATCATTACTTTCCTGGCCGTTCCGCTGGCCCTGACGGTGTATTTCCTCGCCATCTGGATCGGCGTCCGCAACGGCAGCCAGTGGGCCCTTGAAAACCAGACCCACGTTTACATGCAGGGCTGGTTCCACTATGCCAAGCTGTATGCCGCTACCGCCGGGTGTATCGGCTTCATGATGATCAAGTACAAATGGGGCATCGGTGCCAAGCACTGGTTCAAGCCCTTCCCGTTCATCATCGTGGGTATCAACATCCTCATCGCCTGCGTCTCCGACTTCGAATCCGCCGTCATGGGCTGGAACAAGTGGTGGCTCACCTCTGAAGGTGTATGGCAGTACGGCGGCTGGCACAATGTGATGAACGGCGTCGCCGGTCTCATCAACATCATGTGTATGACCGCCTGGTGGAATGTCTATCCTTCCAAGGACAAGAAAGACATGATCTGGGCCGACATGACCTGGGTCTACATCGTCATCTACGACATCTGGAACTTCGCATATACGTACAACTGCCTCCCGACGCACAGCTGGTACTGCGGTATCGCCCTTCTGCTCGCTCCCACCGTGGCTGCCCTCCTTTGGAACCGCGGCGGCTGGATCCAGAACCGCGCCAACACCCTGGCTATCTGGTGCATGTTCGCCCAGGTATTCCCGCTGTTCCAGGAAACCTTCAAGAATGGTCAGCAGTGGTTCAGCTGGGCCACCCTGCCCGTCCTTTACCCCGAAGGTGTGGACACCATCTCCAAGCTCTATGAAGTAGCCGGCGGAGAAGCTGCAACTGTCGGTACCACCGTGGATCCTTCCCTCGTGGCTGCCAATCCCAGCATGATGATCTTCATCAGCGCCCTGGCCCTGGTGACCAACCTCATCGCCATCTGCTACATCGTGTACGTATCCAAGAAACGTCACATCAATCCTTACAAGGAAGACGTCTTCGTGGACCAGAAGTACTACAAGGACGCCATGGCCCGCGCCGACCTGTCCTAACTCTTCTGCCTGCACAAAAAGAGGGCGGCCCTTTTTGATGTGACCCCCAAAAGTTGGACGGTTTAACATTATTTAGGAAGCCTTCGATTGGAATAGAGCTCGGTATTGCACCGGGCTCTTTCC
>OCTW011596856.1_pt1 | contig 26836 bp, 23 predicted proteins | sample 1539671 | NCBI WGS metagenome assembly OCTW01 (sample SAMN02144230, study PRJEB22623) | gut metagenome | biome: sheep rumen | host: Ovis aries | place: New Zealand | reverse complement strand
TTCATATATAATTATATCCTAAATGGAACATCCATTCAACAATTACTCAACAAGTATATCTATTGCCTCGTGGCAACATTCAATGTCTATATCTTTGTGTTTGCCACCGTATTCCCCATCGAGCGTCCATGGCAATTCTTCATCACAATATAATTTAAAGCTACTGCTTTGGAAATTATATACCTGCTCCGAAGTCTTCTTTAATCCTGTAAGATAAGCCAGTGCATCGTTAAGCTCTAGCATGTTCTTTGGGCTTTTCACAAAACAGCCTTCAAAAAGTCCGTCACTAAGCCCCACTTCCCCTTTGATAATTCCTGTAAATCCACCGACTGACAAGGAATTAGTTATCATTCCATATATAAAGTCATCTTCAATTACAGTATCTCCACATTCAATTCTTATATGATAACTTGGAACATTATTAACTTGTTTAATTCCTTCTAGAAGATATGCTGCATGACCTAAAGCATTTTTCAGCTTTTGACTAGTAGAATAGCTTGTCTCTGTAAATATGCCAAATGCTGCAACGTATATAAAATAATCGTCTCCGAATTTTCCTACATCGCAAGGGAACAGTTCGCCTCTTGCAGCAATTGAAGCCGACCTTTCCATTTCCTTATCTATTCCAAGTGAATTACCAAAATCATTAGTAGAGCCGGCAGGAATATATCCAACTGGAATTCTAGCTTTTGATTTCATAATACCTGTTACAACTTCATCTAGTGTTCCATCACCGCCTGAACATACTATTCTGTCAAATTCATTTACAGAATTCATGACTTTCAAAATAGCATCGCCCTGTGATTGAGTTGTATAAACAGTCACATCATATTTTTCTTTGACAAAAATATCAATAATATCTACTAGGGAATTCTTGATTTGACCTTTACCAGAATGTCTGTTAAAGATAAAAAGAAGTCTTTCCATTACTTTTCTCCCAATTAAATATTATTCTGGAAAAACACTTCGAGACCATTACAAGCCTCTTCTTCATCTGGGCCTTCTGCAACTATCTGAACAACTTGTCCTTCTGACAATACCAGACTCATCATACCCATAATTGATTTAGCATTTACTTTCTTAGAATCAACTTCAATATAAATTCTGCTTTCATATTGATTAGCTAATTGCACAAGATGTGCAATAGGTGTTGCTCCAAATTCCTCCGACATCCTTACAGCAACTTCCTTCTTCATTAACTATTCCTCCTGGTTTCTAAGTTTATCAGCTATATCGCTGATTCTACGTAATCGATGGTTAACTCCGCTCTTACCAATAGGCGTAGAAAGATATTCACCCAATTCTTTAAGGGGAGCGTCTGGATGCTCTAGTCGAACAGTAGCCATTTCCCCAAGAACCTCTGGCAGATTAGATAAACCTATTCTTTTCTCTATATATTGTATGTCTTCTATCTGTTTAACAGATGCATTAATCATCTTAGATATATTAGCAGTCTCACAATTTACTTTTCTATTAACAGAATTTCGCATTTCTTTTACAATTCTGACGTTCTCCAAATCCATAAGGGATTTATGAGCCCCCATGACGTTTAGAACATCAACTATATGCGAACCTTCCTTTAAGTATACCACAAAATGATTTTTTCGGCGTACAATCTTCGCCCCAACTTGAAAGAATTCCAAAACCTCTTTTAATTCATCCGCTTGTCTTTCAGTTCTTGAAACAATCTCAAAATGATAAGACTTATTCGGATCACTAATGGTTCCAGACGACAAAAAGGCACCTCTTATAAAAGCCTTCTTACAGCATGGCTGTTGAAAAACCATTTTATTAACGTAGTCTAATTGAGAATCTTCTATTGATTCTTTATAAGTAAACTTGCATGCCTTAAGTATCTCTTCCACATTTTCTTTCAAAATGCCATCACTCTCATTAAATAAGTTAGTCTTTTTAATAAGAAAAAACAGTTTCTTTTGCAATCTTTCATTATGTTGCTCAAGACATATCGTACTATTATTATCCTCTACATCAATCCTGCATCCAAAACTGATTATTGCAGACAGTTCTGCAATCTGACAATGTCTCGCCTTACTTATGCTACCATATAATTCGCTCTTTACGTCACTAGAAAATGACATATCTATTTACCTCTTGCCCTATCCTTTTCCATATCACGATGTTCCACTCTGATTCCAACATCTGTACAATCCAGAAGTGCATTATAAAGCTCATTTGCAAGTGTAATAGAACGATGTTTGCCACCTGTACATCCAATACATATGACAAGTTGATTCTTACCTTCTTTTATATAATTAGGAATAAGAAACCTGACCATATCTTCGAGTTTTTTAACAAATTCTTTTGCTTCATTTGAATTCATCACATAATCTCGTACCGGCTTATCATTACCTGTTAAGGGTTGCAATTCCGGTATATAAAATGGATTTGGCAAAAATCTAACATCAAATACCAGATCAGCATCTATAGGTATACCGTATTTGAATCCAAAAGACATCACGGTGACATATAGGTTCTTATATTCTCCACCATCAAGAAATATCTTAGTTAACTCTTCTTTCAAATCTCTTACAAGAAGGTGTGTAGTATCTATTATGTAATCTGCCCTCTCAAGAAGAAAACTTGTAGCCTCTCGTTCTTCATATATTCCCGCTTGTATATTCATAGGTCCCGTTAGAGGGTGAGTTCTTCTAGTCTCTTTATAGCGCTTCATCAAAGTAGCATCATCGGCATCTAAATAGAGAATATCTATCTCACTTTTGTAGTCATCAAGAATCTTTGCTACTTCATTTATACCTTTACCTGCCCTTGCATCAATTCCTACAACAAGATTCCTATCACTATATTCTTCAAATGCAAGCGCAACAAAACTCCTAAGCAGTGGAATGGGAAGATTATCTACACAATCATATCCAATATCTTCTAGTATTTTGAAAGCAGAATTCTTTCCTGCTCCCGACATTCCAGTAAGAAGAAGTAATCTCATTCAAACTCTCCTATAAATCTAACTTCAGGTTCTAATCGGACATTTGAATCTTCATAAACCTTTTTTGATACATCTTCCATAAGAACTCTAACATCATTTGCAGATGCATTCTCATAATTAATCACAAATCCGCAATGCTTTTCTGACACCATTGCACCACCGACTTTATAACCTCGTAAGTTAGAATCTTCGATTAACTTGCCGGCGAAATATCCTTTAGGTCGCTTAAATGTTGATCCGGCACTAGGATAATTAAGTGGTTGCTTTTCGATTCTTCTAGAATTAAAATCCTGCATAAGGGATTTAATATTGTCATAATCCCCCACCGTCAATCTAAACTCTGCGCTAAGTACAATGCCACCTTCGTCCATTATCCTGCTATGTCTATATGACAAATCCAAATCCTGACAAGAATAACATTTAACTACTCCCTCAGGAGTAAGTACATCTGCAGACACAAGAATATCTTTTATCTCTCCACCATAGGCTCCAGCATTCATAAGTACCGCCCCACCTACTGAACCAGGTATCCCTGCTGCAAATTCCATTCCAGAAAGCTTCTCATTCAATGCAAAATTAGCTGCTCTCGAAAGCAATGCACCTGCTTCTGCTTTTATAACATCTGATACAACTGTAATATTAGACATTCGTTTACCAATAGAAATTGTAACGCCTCTAATACCTTTATCACCGACTAATACATTACTCCCATTCCCAAGTACTGTATAGGGAACATTTTCACTACAGCACAGCTTAATAACATCTACTATCTCGTCTCTAGAAATCTCCACGAACACATCAGCATTTCCGCCTATACGAAATGTAGTATGTCTGCTCATAGGTTCATCGAGTAACACATTATCTTTATCTACAATTGTTAATAATCTATCAATAAACTCTTGTTTCATACGTCTTTTTCCACTTACATTAACTATATAGCATTTGACAAATAATATATATATTTATAATCAATAAAAAAGAAAGATAATATAGGATTTTTTGCGCAAATTGCACATCTTTCCACTATTACGCATTCATTGCAAATGCTACATACGCCTTATAAGCTTCATATAAATCAACTTTGCTGATTACTTCATATGGAGCATGCATACTAAGAACTGCAACTCCTCCATCAATTACGTTCATATTATAATTACCAAATATATAGGCAATTGTTCCACCGCCGCCCTGGTCAACTTTGCCAAGTTCACATATCTGATAATAGATATCATTATCTTCAAATATGCCTCGAATCTTTCCCACGTATTCTGCACTAGCGTCATTAGATCCTGATTTTCCTCTGGCACCTGTATATTTATTCACTGCAAATCCTCTACCAAGATATGCACTGTTCTTCTTTTCAAAAGCACTACTGTATATACTGTCAAATGCTCCGCTTACATCTGATGAAATTGCAAAGGAATTAGAAAGTGTTCTTCTTAGCAAAAGGTCAGAATAATCTGTATATAAGTTGATTAATTCGGCAACAGTATTTTCAAAAAATCTGGAACTCATCCCAGTAGCACCAACACTTCCTATCTCTTCCTTGTCAACCAAAAGCCCACAAACTGTTCTCTTAGGATTCTTAGCTCTACAAACAGCTTCAAAGGTTGGATAAGAGCATACTCTATCATCATGTCCATATCCAAGAATCATACTTCTATCTATGCCCATGTCTCTGGCTTTTCCTGCTGGCACAACCTCTACCTCGCAGGACATAAAATCTTCTTCTCTAAAATTATATTTCTTATTGCCATTTTCTTTATCGAGATTTTCAAAATATGTTGTAATAATATTAAGAACATTCTTTTTGACAAGCTCCTTCTTGTCAGCGTCCTTCTTAATCTCATTACCAAAAGGCATAGAGCCTACAAGAACATTTAAGTCCTCTCCCTCTACGACTTTCTTTGCTTCTTTGGACATCTGATCTGCAGACAAATGAATAAGCAAATCGGTAATGCAAAATACAGGATCATCCTCCCTTTCACCGATTGAAAAATCTACTGTAGTTCCATCAGTTTTAGCAATAGTTCCATGAAGAGCCAGTGGAATTGTAACCCATTGATACTTCTTAATACCGCCATAATAGTGAGTATCAAGAAGAGCCATGTCAGAGTCTTCATACAAAGGGTTTTGTTTGAGGTCAAGTCTTGGGGAATCAATATGAGCACCTAAGATATTCATTCCCTTACTCAAATCCTCTTTTCCTATTACGAAAAGCGCTATTTCCTTACCCATATTAGTAGCATAGATTCTATCACCGGTTTTTAATTTCTTATTCTTCTTAATCGCTTCCTCTATACTTATAAAACCTCTGTCTTTGGCTTTCTTTTCAAAATAACTTGTACATTCTCTCTCTGTCTTGCAATTGGATAGGAATTTCTTATATCCATTTGCAAAGTCCATCACTTTACTAACTTCATTATTCTTCTGATATTTCTTCCATGCATTTTCTCTTTCCATTTTTCTATTCTCCTTGATGATTTTTAATATTTTCCTGCACTCTTCTGTATAATTCTTCTGCCGCATTATAACCCATTTTCTTCTGTCTATGGTTAACCGCTGCAGTCTCACATATAACAGCAAGATTACGACCTGGTCTGATTGGAAGGGAGTGACACACTACAGGAACATCTAATATATCCATATATTCGTCCTGAAGTCCAAGTCTATCGTACTCAGCGCCCTTCTTCCAGTCTTCTAATTTGATTACAAGATCAATTCTTTGCAATTCTTTAACGCATTCAACTCCATATAAACTCTTAACATCAATGATACCAATTCCTCTAAGTTCTATAAGATATTTTGTTGTTGCCGGCGCGCATCCAAGAAGAGTATTCTGGTTTGTTCTTTTTATCTCAACTGTATCATCAGCTACCAGACGATGTCCTCTTCTTATAAGTTCAAGCGCAGCTTCCGACTTACCAATTCCGCTTTCTCCAGTTATAAGAAGCCCTTCACCATATACATCTACAAGGACTCCGTGAAGTCCAGTTGACGGCGCAAGTTCCAGGCTTAGTGTATTAATAAGCTCTGCCATAAACTCCGAAGTATTTCTATCCGTTCCAAGAACAGGCACTCCATTCTTATTAGCTGTCTCTAAGAAATATGGCTCCGGTTCGAAATTTCTACAAAAAATAACTGCTGGTATTGGATAGGAAAGCAACTTATCATACTGCTCATTTCTAGTCTTCATATCTATCTGTTCTAGATATGAATGTTCAACCATTCCAATAAGCTGAATCCTATTAGCCTCGAAATGTTCATAGAAACCATTAAGCTGAAGTGCAGGTCTATTAACATCCGGTATATAGACAGTCTTAGTGTTCAAATCTATAGACTCAGTATAATTTCTAAGTTCTAACTTACTTGTTATCGTTGCCAGATTTGCCCCAATATTCATACTTCTACCTCCAATCATCTATCCATTACAATATAACAATTTTACCACAACTTATTTATGAAAGAAATCATATACACTCTTTGCACTTTTTTTATCTAATCCTTCAACCTCTTCTAACTCTTCTATCTTAGCCTCCCTGATACTTTCCAAATCTTTGAAATGTTTCATTATTGCCTTTCTTCTCTTAGGACCGATTCCTTCTATATCATCTAGAATGGAATGAACCATACCTTTACTACGAAGGCTCTTGTGATATGAGATGGCGAATCTATGAGCTTCGTCTTGAAGTCTTGTAATTAGTTTAAATCCTTCAGAAGACGTATCTATATTTATTTCTCTTCCATTGTATATTAGTCCCCTTGTGTTATGATGATCGTCTTTCACCATTCCACAAACAGGTATATCAAGTCCAAGTTCGCCAAGAACTTCTAGTGCAATATTAACCTGCCCAAGTCCTCCGTCCATCATAAGAAGATCGGGAAGCTTACCAAATCCACTTACTACATTCCCTTCCTGTTTTTCAATACCAGCCCTTTCAAAGCGTCTTGTAAGAACTTCTTTCATAGAGCCATAATCATTAGGCCCTTCAATAGTCTTAATTCTGAATTTACGATAGTCATTCTTTTTTGGCTTGCCACCTTCAAATACAACCATTGAACCAACAGAATCATACCCACTTATATTAGATATATCATACGCCTCCATTCTGTCTATCTTGCCAATTCCAAGCAAGTCACTAATCTCACGTAGGGCGCCAATAGTCCTTCCCATTTCACGCTTCATTCTCTCCCTGTTATTCTCAAGAGTCATTTTGGCATTTTCTCTTGCCATATCAAGCAAATGCTTCTTCTTGCCAATCTTAGGAGTAAGAATTTGTATTTTTCTATTATGAGAGCCTGGTTTAAGTTCGTTGATATCATCATCAAAGACATTATTATGATTTATTTCATTTACGTACTCCTCAAGGAGTATTAAGTTGTCAAGCTCTTCATCAACATATATTTCCTTTGGAATAAACAATGCTCCATCATAGAATTGTTTTATAAATGTTGATATAAGGCTTTCTTCCAAATCAACATTTTCCAGATTAAAATAAAAATGGTCTCTTCCAAGAAGCTTACCTCCTCTAATAAAGAGAATATATATAACAGCCTCATTATCCTCTACATACATTGAGATAACATCCACATCTTCATTGTCCGAACTTGTTATCTTCTGCCTCTCAATACAATTACTGATTGATTCCATGAGGTCACGATATTCAGCAGCTTTTTCAAAATCAAGTTCTTCTGATGCTTTGTTCATCTTCGAGGTCAACATATCCATTGTCTTCTTATGATTTCCCTTAAGAAACTCAATCGCCTTATTAACATTTTCCATATATTCGTCATAATAATCATCACAGGTACATACACCCAGACACTGATTAATATGATAATCAAGGCATGGCCTTGACACATTAAGATTATTACAAGTTCTAATCTTATATACTTTACGAAGAAATGTTATTGTATCCTTAACAGAATAAGCTGATGTAAAAGGTCCAAAATACTTGGATTTATCATTCTTGAGTTCTCTAGTCATAAGAATTCTGGGATATTTCTCATTAAGTGTAACCTTAATAAATGGATAGGTCTTATCATCCCTAAGAAGCGTATTGTACTTAGGTCTGTGTTCTTTGATTAAGTTACACTCAAGTACAAGAGCTTCTAACTCTGAATCAGTAACAATATAATCAAAACGAGCTATATTCTCTACTAACTTATCTTTCCTGACACCCTCGTTATGACTTTTTCTAAAATACTGTCTTACTCTGTTTCGAAGAGAAATTGCTTTTCCAACATATATAATTGTATCTTTTTCATCCTGCATAAGATAAACTCCCGGTTTGTCCGGGAGCTTACTCAAATCATCACTAAAATCTCTATTCATCTTCATCATCTACAAAGAATTCGTCTTCTTCAAAAATCTCTTCATTGTCTTCTACGTCTTCAATTCCTTTAAGCTTATGGAATCTCTTCATAAATTCTTTACCGGTAATAGTCTCATTCTCATAGAGATATTCCGATATATTATCAAGAATCTCTTTATTATCCTCAAGGGTCTTTAGAGCATCTTTATATAGTCCATTAATCAATCTATTAACTTCATCATCAATCTCAGATGCTGTTTTGTCACCACAATTTAATGACGCTCTTCCTTCAAGATATTGGCTTTCTACTGTAGCAAGGCCCATCATACCGAATGTCTCTGACATTCCAAATCTCATAACCATATTACGCGCTATTGATGTAGCCTGCTCAATATCATTTGCAGCACCACTTGTTACGGTATTGAAAATCAGCTCTTCTGCAGCTCTGCCACCCATAAATGTCTTAATCTTAGCAATAAGCTCATCCTTAGTCTGTAAGAATTTCTCTTCTTCAGGCGTCTGAAGAGTATAGCCAAGTGCCCCCATTGTACGTGGCACAATAGTAATCTTCTGGACAGGTTCAGAATCCTTCTGTAAGGCAGATATCAAAGCATGTCCTACTTCATGATAAGAGACTATCTTTCTCTCCTTATCACTCATTACCCTGTCTTTCTTCTCTTTACCGCCAACTGCAACAAGCTCAAATGCTTCAAATAAATCCTGTTGATTTACGCTATTTCTATTATTCTTAACAGCAATAATCGCAGCCTCATTAATAATATTAGCAAGGTCAGAGCCCACAAGACCTGCTGAAGCAAGTGCTATGGCATCAAGATCTACCGTCTCATCAAGATTAACGTCGTGTGAGTGAACCTTAAGTGTCTCTAGCCTTCCTTTTAAGTCTGGTCTATCAACAATAATTCTTCTATCGAAACGACCTGGTCTTAGAAGGGCTTTATCTAGAACTTCCGGTCTATTAGTTGCTGCCAATATAAGAAGACCTTTCGATGAATCAAATCCATCCATTTCAGCCAGAAGCTGGTTTAATGTCTGTTCACGCTCATCATTACCACCGCCATATCTACTATCGCGGCTCTTACCTATAGCATCAATCTCATCAATAAATATTATACATGGTGCTGACTTATTTGCTTCTTTGAACAAATCCCTTACACGCGATGCTCCAACACCAACGAACATTTCCACGAAATCAGAACCGGCAAGTGAGAAAAATGGCACACCAGCTTCACCGGCTACAGCCTTAGCAAGTAATGTCTTACCAGTACCAGGTGGTCCTACAAGGAGTGCACCCTTAGGCAGCTTAGCTCCGATATCTGTATACTTCTTAGGATTGTGCAGAAAGTCGACAACTTCCTCAAGGGACTCCTTTGCCTCATCCTGTCCAGCCACGTCTTTGAAAGTCACACCTGTACTCTTCTCAACATATACCTTGGCATTGCTCTTTCCAACTCCAAATGCTCCTGAGCCTCCCATCTTCTTCATGGCGAAACTCATAAGCACCCATATCAAGACAATTGGAATAATCCAGCTTAATATATTAAGAATTATACTGGCTGTAGAGCTTTGAGCTTTTCCTTTAATATCTACTCCATGAGCCTTAAGATCTGCTACCAACTGATCGTCTTTGACATATACTGTATAGTATTTTACATCCAGTTTCTTTCCTGTCTTCTCTTTATAGTAGTCCTGAGTTTTCTTCATATCATCAGAACCTTCAAAAGTCGCGTCATCTTTTAATGTAATATTAATCTTATCATCCTCAAATTCCGCTTCCTTAACCTGATCTGACTCAACCAGATTCACAAATTGAGTATATGAGATTTCTTCTTTAGAAGAAGAACCGGTTCTTGTATAAATAAGGCTTGTGACAAAAAGCGCAATTAAAGCAAATACTATAAATGCATATATTGGAGTTCTGTTATTATTCTTGTTGTTGTTATTATTTCCAGGTCCATTATTATTATTGTTGTTCTCGTTCATTGTCTACCTTCCTCTTATGTTCTGTCCATTTCTCCATAATCATATCATAACTATGGTCAATTTTCAGACATAACTTGTCATAATTCTTTCTAAGTTCTATTCTATCTCTAATCACATTTTTTCTTCCTGTAACACTATCGTTAAATCTTCCAGATAAATATATTAATCTTTCATTTATTTCTTCAAGACAATACTCGTCATCTAATCCTTCTGGTCCGTTAAGAAAATCATTCGCTGCTTCTATTATAGCAAATGCCGCTTCAATATTACCTTTTTTTCGCTGAGTCTTCACTTCTTTCTCAACAAACAATCTATATTCCGTTTTATCTAATTCAAATTCACTATCTACAATAGCAATATAATAATCTCTATATTTATAATAATAATCCCATATAATTCGCCTTGATTCTTTATTGCATAATCTTCCAAAAAAACCATTCAAATTAGTTACTTTTAGATTATCATTATGGAGATAACAGTATAACTCTACATTAGTTCTCAAATCTTGATTAAAAGCCTTAAAGCATTTAAGTGGCAGACATAGAACTCCAAACTTAAAGAAATCAATCTCTTCACACGTACTTGATGTTATGAAATCCGAAGGCTCTCTCAAATCAAAATTATTATATCTGACATCTGGCTTATTATCCTTAATAATGTACCCGGAAGAATCCAGTAAATAATTATCCTTTATTAAATCTCCCTGAATTATCATGTCAGACCTTACATCATCGAGAAGAGAGATAAATGAAACCAATCTATCAAGTATTATTTCATCAACAAGCACTGTAGAATCAACTATAATCCCATGTGTATATTCTTCACCAGCCTCACTATTAATATAGGAAATTGCAGCGTTATAGCTATCTCCTGGATTCTTGGAAGTTGGAATTTGAATCATTCTACTACATACATGTGAATTATCTATGAAAACATCACTAGATAATTCTCCTGTCATATCACATACAACAATGTGCTCTCCATCATATAAAGGATTGTTTATAATGGCATTTATATTACTTCTTGTAGTATTGGCATCTCTATTATAACTGACTATATAACATATTCTGCATTTAGATGCGCCTTCAGGCGTATCTGAAGTGTACTCTCCGCCCAACAGCTCGCAGTCTGTCATAGCTTCTATTATGGGATATATAACACCAGAGAGATTCTTCTCTTTTAAATTTATGGTATATTCTTTGTACTCATCATATTCTATACACTTAATATCTGTATCAATCTTTCTTTTTCCAGAAAACCTATTATTGCCATCCCTTTCATATACTCCCGTGGAGTTATATACTTGAATATTTACCTTTTCTGAAGTTCTTATAACAATTTGAACATTTTTTGCCTTTGTATAGCTATACCACTTCTCTATAGGAAAGGCATTAATATAAGTTTCAAAAGATATAATATCCCCTTTATTAAGGCTTATTGGGAATGTAATATTAGCATTACATTCATCAATTGCATCCTTCCATCGTTTTAACTCATCAAGTTCCTTAATATAGAGAGATTTTAAGTTATTACTTGGTGCTAAAAGTTTCTGTATTATCATTAACTTACTTTCCCATTATTTCTAATACGACTATTTTCTACCCTTATTCAAATTCACAATCCACTGCCGATAAATATTGTCTAATTAAATTGACATTTATATTAGATATTTCCGCATCATGATTAATACGATCATCAAATGGAACTTTGTTAGAAAGCGAGTTTAATTCGTTCAATTCGTATTGAGATGGTTTAATAGTGCTTGACATTTTCCTAATAAAATAGGTTCTTTCTTTTGTTGCTTCTGCTTTTCCACCTTTATATACAAAGTCCGTTGGACTGCTATACGGGCGAACATCTCCACCTGGTGCCCATACCACAATCAATTCTTTCCCTTGGTAATGAACTGATGAAACAACAGGCAAATAATGTGGAATAATAGAATTACATTTGTTTAACAAATCTTTCATAATATCATCTACTGCTGTTATGGGAATTCCCTTAACAGGAAGAACAGGTCGACCATTATCCTCTCCAACTCCTATGACGATATATCCACCGCCCCAATTGTCAATATCATTTGCAAATGCACATATAGTTCTTATTGATTCTTCCGGCTTCCATGTTGATTTAAATTCAATTCTCGCCCACTCTACTGCATTTCCGTCCAGCAGGGTTTTTATACTAGTTGGTATACCCATATTATTCTTTACTTCCTTTTTCAATCATGTCTTCTTTGCATAATTCATTTAAGCTTTCTATATCATCTTCCATCAAGCCATTCATTGATTTATACAATACCAAATCTTCTTTTAGTCTTTTCACATAATAAAACTTATTATTACATATATCGCTAATACTAGTTTCCACAATGATTGCCGATAGATATACAACAAATGCACATATTATAACAATTCCAAGAAGAGTACTATTTTCTTCATAGCCTGTTTCTCCCAGCAATTCCTTAATGACAAGTAAAAATATAGGAAACATAACACCCGATACAAAAGGGACAAAGTATTGTTTAGAATTCTTTTTTTCATTAAGATTTTCATTACAGCATTCTATTAGCCATGTACAAATATCTTTTTCTAATATTTTGTTTTCTTTTAGGAAACATTTAATAGATTCATATCGTTCAAAAATCCCTTCTCTAAGCAAAACCACCTTTGTTTCTTCCTCCAATCTATTCGAAAAAACAATAAGCCCTACAGCCGACGAAACAATCAAAAGCAAGCCTATAACGGCTAGCCAGATACCTATTACAAATTGTGATATGAACGTAGCGATAACACCAACTACCATCATTATGATTATAAAGACAATTTTTCTAGGAACTTTCTTCTTTACATACTTTTTATACATCACCAATACTTTTTCAAACACTCTACTTTTTCTCCCATCTAAACATTTTCCTTACTGTTAATAATCTTCACTAATTCCTGATTGCTATTCAAGTATGCTCTTACATCCGTCCTATCGAATCCATACTTAGCGAACTTTTCATAATATTCGTCTAAATATTCCTCTTTGGGTTCATATTGAACCAAACGATACTCATCACCATCATAGTCATTCCCCCTTGACACTTGCATCATCACTAACTTATCATAATCATACCTTTTCATAGCACATATTCTATGTTTTCCTTCCTTTACTTCATACATTCCATTTTCAACATCAATATGAATGCTATCACTCTCGTCGTAAATATATCCCCTTTTCAGGATACTAAGGTAATTATCATAGCATCTTTTGCCTTTCTCAACAGTTTCAATGCCCTTTTTGCACATATTATCAAAAAACTCTATTCCTTTTGATTGACTTACAATTTCATCGTCTGAAATAATTTTGTAGTGTGAAGTGGTCAACTCACTATAATAACTAATTATAGGACAACCACCACATTTCCCTCCACCAAGATTACTCGGCCACTCTATATCTTTAGGCAAAAGATATTCACGTTTTTTATCCATCTCCAAATTATCATGCGCACCACTTGTGCATTCTTTACATATGTAGAATTCATCTTTACAATTATTGTTGATAATTTGTATATAACTATCATTTCTCCCAATAGCCCTTTTTACAAAAGGCACTATCCCTCTATTTTGTTTCTTCTCCATGAATATTGCTGGAAAAACTTCTTTTCTTTCGTCAGTTAGGCTATCACAAAAAACATAGCCTTTATATCCTATATGTTGAAAAACAATTACACTCTTTCTAAACGCCTCCACAGGTATTTTCATAGTGTCAATGGTTTTATTTTTCATATTATTTCTTGCTGTCATCTTCTTCCTTATTCTTTCTCTTCTCTTTCCAGCCATTATAAATCTTCATAGTCACGCCCCACAATTCTTTAAATTCCATAGTTCTAAAAAACAATAATAATAGAATACCATTATATAATACAGTAACTATTATACTCTTTAGTATTACTTCAAGGAATCCTCCCATATCAACAAAGGAACATACCCAGTATGAAAGTCCGCCCACAGCAAACATTATTGCCGTATACTTAAAGAACAAACCGAAGTAGTGAGATACCTTCCTCTCAAAGCCATGCTTATACACGACTAGCGGCTCTATCCAAAAGCAGGTTGACATAACACTTACAAATGTACCGATAAACACACCTGCGATTCCGATATAATTTGCCAGAACAATAGATACTACCAGGTTAATAATCACTTCAAAAATAGGCTTATATCTGTCATACCAATAAAGTCCCATTGCATCTCTGAATATTAGGACAACCTTACGCATTCCGCTTATGTAGAAGTTAAGGACGAACAGGATCACTATCCCAAGAGTAAACACATACTCTTCTCCTGCCCAGGCTTCCATGAAAGGATTGAATACAACCATCATGCCCACACATACGTAACTGTATATCCAGAAGCACAAAAACTCCAACACCTTAAATACACGAAATACGCTCTCTTTATCTTCTGACGCATTAAGATTACCGATACTTGCCGTTGTGGAACCAAGAACACCCATAAGCGCCGTGTTAATACTTGCGGATATCATTAGGTAGTTAGAATAGATACCAACACTTACGATTCCGACGAAGCTTGACATAACAAGACTATCCGTATTATTAAGTACCACATCCCCCAGCTTATGTATTGACATGGCTCCCATATTCTTGAAAATGGACTTTATCTGTTTCTTCTCGGGAAGGGACTTTCTGTCTTTTTTAAGATAGGGATACATCTTATCCGCTTTATGGGCGACGAAAATATTCGTAAGTATACTACATGCAATCTGAATAACAAGATAGATTATAAATTCCTTGAACACAAGAAGTACTATAATCTGCAATACGAATTGTATTGTAGTGAATACTGTATTATATATAGTCCCCACGTAACTCTTCTGGTGACCGTCAATAATTGCCCTCTTGTATCCCCACAGATACGAGCAGACCGTATTAAGCAGATAAAGCAGGTATATTGTAGTAAGTCCGTCAATATCGGGCTTATCCTTAATCAGTACATCAAGAAAAGGTACAAGCACAAGACCCAGCACCGTAACAACTCCCGCAACAATAGCGTAAAGAATCCGATAGAGGTTCATAAGCTTACGAATCTCATCTTCATTCTCTTCCGCAATGGGCTTATACATATAGAAGATCATCGCTGTGCCGATTCCGAGTTCTGCCAGAGAAAGAACCGACAAGATATTACCGAACAATCCGTTAATGCCCAGGTATTCAGCGGAGAGCACATGGATAAAGATTGTACGCGTAACAAAAGACAGTATTAAATTGATAATATAACTGCCGGTATTGGCCATGAAATTAAAGAAAGAATTCTTTGTTCTCATACACTATTCCTTCTGCTTTTAAATCTCCTTGAATTATAACACAATAATAGGGGCAAAAACTATCAATATATTGCCCGCAATATGTTATAATGATATCAAATGTAACTATTAAAACAAATATCCGGAAACAATCGAAAAGGAGTCGCAAGTTATGAACAAAAAAGACACCCCTTTATTCAGTATAATAATGCCTGTATATAATACTCCCGATAACCTCTTGGAACCAAGTGTTAAAAGCGTTATTAATCAGACATATAAAAACTTTGAATTAATAATAATTGACGACGGTTCAGAATCAGCCTATGCAAAAAAATGCGATGAATTGGCTGAAGAAGATGACAGAATCACTTTATTCCATACATCTAACAGAGGTGTCAGCTACGCAAGAAACACAGGACTTCTCTCTTTAAAAGGCGACTATCTTCTTTTTATCGATTCAGATGATGAATTAGTCCCCACGACACTTGAGACATTGTGTAAATATATAACAGCTTACACATTCGATTTCTTAGTATACGGATGGATTGACTATGTAAAAGAAGGATGCTACGATCATCACCCGAGCGAAAAACCCGACTATCTTGATGTAAGCGTTTATCAAGAGGGTATCGCAGAAGATAATTTCATATACGGAGGCGGATATCCATGGAATAAGCTATGGAATGTTGACTCACTAAAAAGAGCTCATAACGGCTCTCTCCCGCTATTCGACACGACAATTGACCGATATGAGGATAAGCTTTGGGCTCTTTACGCTTCAACCGGCTTAAAATCCATACTACTTATTCCGGATTTATTTTACAAGTATAATTACAACGAATCCTCTATGTCACAAAAGCAATCTGAAATTGACATAAGAACCAACAAAGCATACGTTGCGTACGGAAGAATTCTTGACTATCTTGAGCATGTTAATTATGATGCTTATGTTAAGGCTTATCATTTTTGCTATGAATTTACGCAGAGAGACTTAGCCGACCTCCTAAAAAATCCAAAGAAAAACCGTATCCAGATAAAAAAATCGAAGCGTGCACTTCACAAATTATGTAAGCGCATTCCGCCTCGACAATTTTATGTACCTATAACCTCAAAAGACTTCATAACATGGGCGTTCTATCATTTTCTACCTTAATGACATATTACTATCAATATGCATCTACAGAGAATGGCATCATTTCAATTCCAAATACTTCTCCCAGAACTCTAATGATGTATATTCTCTCTTTCTGTCAGCCCACTCTCTTGTTACTTTATTATGCCTAACCGAAATCATTCTAATCACCCTAATATACTTAAGTAGAATCCTTAAAGCCTCTTTATAGCTTTTTGAAGTAATATAACCTTTTTTACTGCTTTCATCGTATTGAAACATACTTCTTGCCCTAAAAGGCAACCCATCATTCTCGATATCACATACTTTAATGTAATTACAGGATGGAAGCAACCAACATAAAGCTGATAATGCGAACGATACTGCCGTCGTTTCTTCTTTCCTGCTCTTTTTTACTCTTTGCAACTGAATGTCCTCATATCCTATATATTCATAATTATAGATTTCTATTTTCTTGTGATTTTGTATTGGGTCGTTCCGCATAAAGTTCTCCGGTCCCTTATAATAATCTTCAAGTCCCGCCATCATACCATCGACAACATTATATCGATATCTTAACAAACATCCTATTGTGCAATATGTAATGTGTTTTTTTACTTCCATTGCAGTTGGCGGATTCTTCTTATCAGACATACATATTAATTCATTTCTTATATCATAATAACGTACTGCAGGAGACGGAATATACGCTTTATTGGGATGCCATATACACAACCCGTTAAGAAGAATTATTCCCTTCGGATTACGCATTCCGTATTCAATATCATCGTAATGAATAAATACAGGAAGTGGCAAATTATCTTTTCTTATATGGCTGATAGGTATGCAGCAATATGGCCACGCATTATAATTCAATGGGTTCTCTACCTCGTTTGCCGACACAGCATTAGCATTTCTCAAATCCCAATCTTGATTGTACTTTTGGAGAACAAGTCCCCTACACGTGGCTCCCGCTTCATATTGCAAATACTTTCTATCCACATCAAAGAATTCTCCACCTATCATTGATTCGACATACTGGGCTCTTATGAACTTAAGGAACAAATAGTTCCTCTCCAAGACTTCAACATCAAGCAAAATGTCATCATCCATTAGTATAACGTGTGATATTGTGTCAGACTTCCCATATAATGCAGCTTCAATCATTGCGCGCGTAAATCCGCCTGCACCACCCACGTTTTTATTCGCAAACAGATTAACCCTATCGTTATCAAACATTGTTTCATCAAGCGTCTGTCCATTATCTGATATAAACACATCAATTCTATTATGAATTAAAGAACTATCGTTATTAATAATATTGTCTATGATACTTTTAATATTCCTTTTAACATACTCCTCCCTATTATATGTGCATATACACAGGGCAAAACTAACATTATTAATGCTTTGGGTCTCGGTAGTATATTCTCCTCCTTTTAAGGTAACTTCTTCAAGTGCTTCTATCTTGAGATAGATTATTCCATCATAATCAATGTGAAGGAACTTTATGCTTACTCCATCTTCAACATCCTTCACATCAATTTCTATCTCTCTTCTTATGGGCTTCCTATGATAATATCTGTCTTTCGTATTATCCATAGGCATAGGCTCATGATAGGTGTTGCCTATAACGTTGAATGCCCTAACCTTCACTCTGCCGCTCAATTGCAAATGTAAAGACAAATCCTCTATACATGTATACTTTCTCCACTTCCCAATTGAAAAAGCGTTAAAATATGATTGAAAAGAAACAACATCTCCTTCAGGAATAACAAACCCGTCAGAAGAGTATCTTTTCGAATACATACCATTTCTTTCACTGAGCTTTTCTGCTTCAGTTAGGACACATCTGCTTTTTGTTATTCTTACAGGCAGTTCTTTTTTTATCATTCTGCTGTGAAAGTACATTTCCCATTCATTACACACATCTTCTTTAGGAAAAAGTAGTTTTTGTATTATCATATAAATCTACCCTTAAACTTTCTCTATTAACATCAAACAATATCATCTTTTTCATCAATATTAAAATTATCAAAATATATTTTTTTATTTTTCTTCATCTCTGATAGCTTTTGACACATAAATTCACATGAAAAATCATAAACCGGCTTATTTGTCCCCACTTCTGCGTTAATCTCGAATTTCAATGATAGATTATAGTAATTAATCAATGTTCTATCTTCGGACAAATCAGCCGCAAATAAGAAGGCATACTCACACCCCACTATTCTTTGGACTTCGAAAAACTTTGGAACAATTATTTCCCAAAAAACCACCTCTCCCAAGGGATGCCTTAGCCCAAAATCATTCCACACATTCTTGGCATTATCATTTGTGCAAAAATGTACTAATTCTATTCCTGGATATGTTTTGTTCACTCTGGAAATTTTCTCATTAATCTCAGCCTCTTTTTCCTGGCTAAGATTTGTTAGAACATTTTGCTTTATTACCGTCTCTCTCAGAATTATATTAATTGCTTTTTGCATTGATATTCCTTTTTCTTCACTTAAATATTTTATCTTCGCCAAAGCATTATTCTTTGCTTTCTCATCTCCCTCGGCATTCATCAATGCTTGAATGATCAACAAATCTTCTTCATAACCTTCTTCAACCTCATGTTCATCAAATAATGGATCAAAAAGAACTCCACATTTTAAAGAGAAAAACATCAAAACATTATTATCTTGAGTTCTAACTATATAAAAAGCAGTAGTGCCCTCTTTATCTTCCTTCAGACCATACTGCTTTAAATAGTCTACTATCAACGAACCTTTTTTGTTTTCAAAATCACATATTAACATCTCGCTTTCAGGATTGTCTTTAAGCCGTTCGCATATTAAACTGTCAAGGATACGCTCCTGCTCTTCTTGAATTCTCATATCAATCCCCCTCGTATATCAAGCCTAGTTTGACAAGTCCATTTCTTCTATTTTTTACCCTCTGCGCATCCTTTCTAATGTCCTCATCGCTCATTGGACAATCACTGTTCGTTGTATCCGGTATTCCTTTACGAGAATTCTGCCAAGAAAATTCACCGTGTGTTAATCTGCTTAAGCTCCACGAATCCTTATCTGCATACTCCTCAAATACTCTATCGACAATACCTATTATTCTCTCTATAACATCTTCATCAACATGAGTTAAAAAGGAACTCTCTTTATAAGCCCTTCTAATCTCTTTCAAAACAGGACCATATTTCCATCCATAAAAAACCCCTTCAAACAATGGCTCATCTCTTTGAATATATGATTCTCTTTGAGCAAAGTAAAGCATCTTGTGGAGCTTCATTTCATCAATTCTTTTCCCATTTGTTTCTTGATAACGATTATAAACATATGATGCAACATCCATTAGCTTCTCCATATTTTTCCTCCTTTCTTACAATCCTATCCTTATGATAATTATATCATAATTTCATAAAATAAATAGCACCATATTTATCCCTATTATAATAATTTTTCCACAACAACATCTCATTGCCTCTATATTTCCAAGTACTTCTCCCAAAACTCCAAGCTTGTATATACCTTCTTAAGCCTTTTATAATCTGCCGCCATTGAATCATGTAATGTCAAAATCTTCCACCCATCTACAAGACTCCGTTTCAGATTCTTGAATAAAACGTTGTAGTCTCTCTCCATCCAGAATCCCTTTTCTCTATTCTCGTCATAGAAATAGAGCCTTCTCGTAAAGAAAGGAACTCCCGAATCTCTGATTCCTATGTATCGCGGTCTTTTGGATGACGGTAAAAACCAACAAAGAGCCCCCCACATCATACAATGAGGCGGCCTTCCCTTATGACTAATATTTTCCACTTTAGACAAATCTATCCCCACCGGATTCTCATAATTATCGTTATGCTCCGCCATCCTCTTATGATTATCTATAGGCTCAAGCTGCATAAAATACTCCGGTCCTTTGAAATAATCCTCCAGTCCTATGAAAAAGCACTCTGCAGAATTATATCTATACCTAAGAGTCTCTGTCCAAATTGTATCCATGAACTTAATAAACACACTCATTGCCGTAGCCGGATCGTCTGTATTCGCTTGAGCAATCAGCGAATTACGAAAATCATAATAGTTCATGCTTACCGCCTGCTTGTTCATTCCATATGGATGCCATACACATAGTCCGTTCATCAGAATAATTCCGAAATGCGAATTCCTCACACCGTATTCAATATCATCATAATGGATAAACTGCGGAAGCGGAAGCCCCAATTCTCTGATATTATCCGTAGGTATACAACAATACCACCAACCCGTATAATTAATATCATTCTCCGCTTCGTTGGCTGCTATTGCATCCTTACGTCTGAGATCCCAACCATGATTATAAGAATAAATATCAATTCCGCTAAAAGTCGCGCCGGCTTCAAACTGCTTATATCGTCTCTTTAGCTCGAGCATGGCTCCACCGACTACCGCTCTTTTATATCCCTTCTTCACCATCTGAATCAGCCGATATGTACGTTCAAAAACAAATGTATCAAGCTCAATATCATCGTCCATAAGAATAATATGGGTATAATCTTCTCCACTTCTGTAAACCGACTCTATCATTGTACGAGTAAATCCACCTGCACCGCCAGCATTCTTATTCTCAAATATATGGATTCGTTCGTTATTATACCTATCCGAGCCCAATGTATGACCATTGTCGGATATATAAACAGACACATTGTGATAAAGAGGAGACTTCTTATTTTCCATAAGATTATCAATAATCATATTCATATTTCTGTCAATTTCTTTTTCTCTCTTAAATGTACATATACACAGAGCAATCTTAATTTCGTTAAGCTTCTCTTCATCGACATCTGTATAATAGTATCCACCGCGAATCACAACATCTGACTCGGCTTTTAACTTTACGTATAGGATTCCATCCTCAGGCAGATTAGGAAACTCTATATTATAGCCTTTCTTTTCTTTTGAATATTTACAATCTATTACAGAACGATTAGCGCTAATAATGTCATATGCCTCCTGCAAACTGTTTAATTCAACAGGTCCAGGCAGCCCTTTTCCAACACTATTATAGGCTTTAATCTTGACATTTCCATCAATACTAAGGAACAGATGTAAGTTATCAAGCTTAGTGTATTTTTTCCATTTACCGATTGAAAAAGCATTAAAATAGCTTTCTAAAGAAATAACATCACCTTTCTGTATATGTATTTCATTTGAATCAGGTGCTATCTCTTCCCTTGTGCGAAAAAACATTGCCTTATCTGTAGAACTTGTTTTACTTGGAAATAAAATTTTCTGTAACTCCATAATCATTATCCTTTCTGTAATCTTTTTCTTTTTTTGTTTAATAGAACTCTACCATTGATTTTACTGTCAAATACAAATCGGGATTAGATTCGCGCAAAGCATAATGTCTTCCATCTATAAATATCGACCAGATATTCAATATAATAGTAAACAACACCCCCATTAGAAGAATGTTTTTCCGCAATCTTACAATGTTGTTGTTGTTACACTTAATACTATCTATTGAAAAAATCATAATCACTGTCGAAATTGCAAACAGCCAACAAAAATCAGATTGATATCTACCAACAAGTCCAGCAACCTGCATATCAAGCAGCATAATTATTATTCCTAAAGCCAAAGCAATCAACGCAAACAAAAGCACTTTGTGTTTATGCATTTCCCAACGTATTCTGTATATAATTACATTAATAACAAATAAACAATTAAAAAAAATTGCCCCACCAAAAACAACTTCGTAGTTAGTAGCACCTAGATAATCGTTATTTGTTGAACCAAGTTCAATAAACGGAAAACTTCCGGAAACTCTAAGTGGCATAAAAAGATATGTAAATATTCCTAGCGGAATTCGTGACAATACCACTCCCCTATGATTCATATCATTTGAAGTAAGATTGTACGTTGCCCCAAAGTCAAAAGGTGAACCAAATCTAGCATAGTTATAATACATTACTCCAACACCAACAGCAAAAAATGGTATTATTATTAGTACAGTGTTAACTACCCCTTTTTTCGAAAAAAACAGTCTTTTCTTAATTGTTTCATCCCAAAAAATTGCGCACGCAAATAATGCTGTAATTACAAATTGTGGCCTACATCCCAATGTTAATGCAATACAAAATGAGCCTAACAATATTAACATTTTATTAGGTGTATCGTTCCTAGTGGATTTTATCCACAAGGTTATACCCAGCAACGAAAAAAATACTGCACTAATTATTGGTACTGAATACACGTCTCCTAAATATACCAAATAAATCCAAGAAGTTGCAAATGTCATAAACAATACTGCTAACGTATATACAGCAACATTTACATTTCTAAAGTATTTATAACATAATTCATATATAAACGCATAAATGACAAATATTGTTAATATTGTCATCATTATCACATATTTAAACGACAGTATATTATGCCCAGTAATAATCAAATAAGGTACAAAGAAAATCAAAGCTGGAACTATTCCAAAATAAGAGTAATACTTACCATTATAATACGCATAATCATAATCAATTTTATCCTTCATTAAGACATCTCTATATACCGCATCATATGGATTATCCAGAGACAACAATTCCTCTGGTGGTTCTCTATCTAAATATAGCTGTCCCTTAACAATTGCGTCCGCCAACTCATTATATTGATTATGCGCAGGCCAATCTTCAATATGCTCCTCAGAAAACTTGTCGTCTGGATTAATAACAACACCCACAAAACAACAAACAATTATACTAAATAAAAACGTCAATAATATACATGCCATAGGTAAAATATTGTTTTTACTCTTTTGATTTCCTCCATCTGACTCAAACTTAAACATTTTATATGTATAAAGCTTTCCTGATGGACGCAAAGCATAAACAAAAATACACAAAAACAATATAATGAAGAACCTTACAAAGCTAAAGAAAAATGGGACATTCGGATTCAAACTAATATCATTAATCGTAAATGTATTAATATCTGCATTTTCATTTGCTTTAATATAGAATTCTACAAACTTACTATCACCACTTAGATGAATCATCTTATAAGTCGATTCACTTACTCTGGGCGAAATGGTAATTGTACCCGCATTTAAACCCAAACTATTACCATCATCATCTGCAATTATCTGACATGTGGGACATACATATACATCTTCAAATTTGGTATATTCTTCATCAAATAATATATTAAAACTAATACTATTTATGTGTCTATTAACATTAACAAAGGATATATATGACTGATTAGGGTCAACTATCGTATACTTATCAGTATTACTATCATATATTATTCCCGGTCCCAATTCTATATCAGCGTTATTGTATCTTATTGTATCATTAGAAACAGTTAACCAAAACTTGACATTAAATACAAATAATTCAAGGATTAATACAGCAAAAATAATGATTAGTAAATTCTTTGCAGTTCGTTTCATTACAAATCCTCCTTTAATCACGATGCTTTCTAATGCATCGCTTAAATTTACTAATTATTTTAACATATCCCATCTCGAAGCCCCTCGAAAGAACAGGGGACGACTCAACAAATTGATAAGAGAATGCTCTGTATCCTGTCATAATGTTCTTAATATCTGACTTAAAAAGCGTATTAATAGAACACCTTACAATTGAGTTACTGAAGTTGGGAAATAGTCTCTTATTCTCCTCAAAATACACGCTTGATGATCTATCTCCAAATACCTATATCAACATTTCTCTTTAACACGACGTCTGCCATCTTTCTTACGAGGATTCTTCTTTTTTCGAAACTCTCTTGGGCGTTTTTTTAATATCATCATTACATTTATTCTTTATAATTATAACTTTTCCATTTTTATTCCCTTTTTTAGACATTCCTCAGCATATTTACATATATCACCATTTATATTTTTAATAATTATTACGTTTCCCATGCTTTTAATCTCCTTTAATACGATGACTCTTTGATTTGCGCTATCAACCATTTTAACGGGCGTATCTTACTCTTGGTCTAAATGTTATTCCGCTAATTAAGCCTCGAAACATTACATTAAGCCTTGCCTTCTTGTTGTCCTCTGAAAACAGCACAACTCTTGCAGCATTAAGAATAAAACCTGCAAAGTAAATACATATTTCCTTAGCTCCCAATTCTCTGGCTGTAGCAAAATCATTTCTATATGCATAGAAATATCTATCAATTCTTCCTATTTTATCTTTCGTGATATTAGAACCTTCATTATTATTCATCTTATGTATAACTTTACTGTCCACTACATTGTAGCAATTGAATCTAGCAGACATACGAAGTGTATATTCTTTATCATCTCCCCAAATAAAGTACTCCTTAAGGGGGAGTCCCACTTCTTTAATGGCATCAGCTTTAAATAACAGGGATACAAATGTAGCTGCCTTAACAGGACAGATTCCTCTATCCGCATAAGCCTTCTCGATATCTGTAAGATTAGACTTATATGTCTGAATATTCATCTTACAGTCACTTCCATCTATCCATTTAACAGAAGAAGACAAAAAACCAAAATTGTCATGAACACTTTCTGTCACATTCATAAGTTGTTCTAAGGAATTCTCCTTAACAATGGTATCATCATCCATAATCCAGATATATTCATAGCCTTGTCTTACGGCATATTTCATTCCAGCGCTAAATCCACCGGCGCCACCTATATTCTTCTTAAGGCGTTTGTAGAACACATTACCACCTATAAGGTCAGCAATATACTTTCTTGTTCCATCTGTACTATTATTATCAATCACTATAATATCAACACTACGAGATGATGCTTGAAGCGCTTTTATGCACTCTCTTAGGAGCTCTTTTCTGTTGTATGTAACTACTATTGCTGCAACGTTGTTCATAATTCTCTCCTATGCTAAGTTGACAAGGGGACGGTTCTTTTGTCAACTTTTTTGTCAACAATAATCTATGGTAAATAGTCAGGATTCTTGCCAAGCCTTCCGGTTATACAATCCATCATAACACGCCTTAACATCTTAAGATTATATGATGCCTGTATACGTTTATCGGGATTAAGATACATAAGAAGACTCCCTGCATAAAACACGCTGTATTCTCCAAGTATCATAATACAAGTTAAAGGTCCAAGGTGTCTCTTAGCACAATCATAACGATTGCGATATCCGTAATAATGTTTCCATGTAATCCGGCTTAAGATATTGCCGGTTATATAATTAAGCACCGTCTTGTGATTAAGCTTAGCTTTAGGAACAAGAGCAATTCCACCGTCAATTCTTAGACAGAATTCACTATCATCGTACCATAAAAAATATTCTTTAATAGGAAGGCCAATTCTTTTAAGTTCACTCCCTCTGATTACCAGGCCACAGAAGGTCGCAAAATCAATGCGTCGCGGCCTATCATACATTTCCCTCGGAATCATCTTCTCCCAAAAGATTAATCTAGAGCCCAGCCTTCTTCTGTGATATGGATCAATCTCGCCTTCTGTGTAGACGGCACCTGCGAAAGCTTCATACTCTGGATTATTATCTGCAAAGTCAATAATCTTCTTTATGTAATTTTTTTCAATCATTGCGTCATCATCAATAATCAGAACATAATCGAAATTCTTAGCAGATGCTATTTGAAGCGCCTTATGAAAACCACCGGCACCGCCCAAGTTGGTTTTCTCGTGATTAACAATCACCCTTTTATCCCTCAAGGAATCTAGATACTCCTTCGTACCATCATTACTGTTATTATTGACAACAATAACGTTTGTTACAGGATATGACTGACTAAGCACTCGCTTAATACATTCTTTTAGAAGCTCTATTCTATTGTAGGTAACAATCACAACTCCTACCGTCATTATCTGTCTCCAATATATATGAATTAAGACTGTCCGTAGGCAATTTATATGCAATACATTCTCGTATGAGATTAAACCAAGCAATAGTATATGTTAGAGATTGGCTACATGAGGGAAATTCTCACCAAGGATGGTGAGAATAGGTGCGAACTGGCTGAGCCAGATTGAGCACCGGTTTCCGTCCTAATTTTGCTTTGGTCTAATGCCAATCACTTACATATACTTTGCGAAGGTTTACGAATACGAGAATGTATTGCATATAATGGCTTACGGACAGCCCTTCATTACATTTTATCTATTGCTATACATATC
>OCTW011610622.1_pt1 | contig 26855 bp, 25 predicted proteins | sample 1539671 | NCBI WGS metagenome assembly OCTW01 (sample SAMN02144230, study PRJEB22623) | gut metagenome | biome: sheep rumen | host: Ovis aries | place: New Zealand | reverse complement strand
TCCGCCCCTCAGAAAACTTCTGAAACCGTTCGGCGAGCAAGCTCTCCGTCCGGATTTCATCAGTTTTCTGGGGGTGCTGAATAATTACAAAATATGAAGCTCTTCAGACCGGTCTCGGAGATTTCTCCCGTGTTGACGGAACCGGTCACAGCAGCGCTGCAGGCTACTCCCTGTCTGTTGAATACGGCACTTATTCTACAAAACTTCCCTTGAAATTGCAACCGGAAAATTTTAGGCAGACACAGGGGAAACATAGAAGATAAATAGGAGTATTACATACGCCGATAAAAAAGCTCTATGCCAGCATGGAGAGGAAAGTTTTGTAATCCTCCTCGTTCTGATCCGCGTAAGCTCCGGCAGAATGAATCATCGCCTCTGTAAACTTGCTGCTTATACCGATTTTTCCGGATCCGCCCGGTTCGAACCGGATGCTATGTGTTTCCCCGTCTGTAAGCAGACTTCCCGCCTCTTTTCGGTTATAATGACAGGTGTGCCAAAAGTACCTTTTGCATTAGGAGGAGATTGTTATGAGACTTGCTCTCGCACAGATGAAAATGAGCAGTGATAAAACAGACAACCTGATTCACAGCCTGGCGCTTCTGGAGACAGCCGCCGGAAAACAGGCGGATCTGATTCTTTATCCGGAAGTACAGCTTTCCCCCTTCTTCGCCCAATTCCCTGCAAATCCGGGAGGCTGCTGCGGCGGACTCACAGGGCCGGAAGCAATCACCGAAGACGATCCGGTTTTCCAGTCTTTCCGCGAGCTCTGCCGTAAAAACCGGATTATGGCTTCCCCGAATTTCTATTTTCAGATGAAGAACAGAACCGATAAACCCGCCTCAGACAAAACACAGGGAATGAGAAATACCGGCAGCCCCGAAAAGAAAAAATATGATGCCAGTTTTCTGATTGACAGGGAAGGGCGCATCATCGGATGCCAGAAAATGGTTCACATCGCCCAAGCTCCCCTGTTTTATGAACAGGATTATTACACTCCTTCGGGTGACGGTTTTCATGTCTATGACGCAGAAGGAATGAACACAGGAATTGTTGTCTGTTTCGACAGACACTATCCGGAAAGCATACGGACAGAGGCGCTTCTCGGAGCAGAACTGATTCTGATTCCCACGGCCAATGTAAAATCCGAACCCATGGAAATGTTTGAGCAGGAAATCCGCGTACAGGCCTATCAGAACTGCTGCTATATTGCCATGTGCAACCGGGTCGGAAAAGAAGCAGCCATGGACTTCGCCGGTGAATCCCTGGTCGTAGATCCGGATGGAAATGTAATTGCAAAAGCAGGCGCAGAGGAGGAGCTTCTAATTGCCGATCTGGATCCGGGGAAGGCGCGCACCGCACGCAGACAGCGCCCGTATCTGAACCTCCGCAGGCCGGAATTTTATGCGTAAAAACTCCAGAGGGCGCCATGCTGCAGAGAAGCTGCACTGCGGCGCTGCGGGCTGGCATACAAAAAGAAAGTTAACCAATAAAAAGAACAATTCTGCATGCATAAGAAAAGTCCGGCGCATTGCATCCTCGCGCCGGACTTCTTAAAACTTTAAAACCTTACACATGTGCCGTCGGTCTTCCGCTGGAGGACATTGGTAACCTGAAAACCTCCACCCTGCAAAACCTTGGTCATCTGTTCTACCGAAACTTCCCCGGTTGCCTTGATTTCAATCTCGACACCGCGCTCCGTGTGGAAAACAGCAATATTCTCCAGATTTGCGTTCTCCTGGGCAAACAACTGCACTACCTTCAGGAACTGGCCGGGTCTGTCCTCGCAGGACACAACAAAGCGCGTCCCCGGCTTACGGTAGCCCGTCAGATCAATAAACGCACGGTAAATATCCCGATCCGTGATAATTCCAAGAACTTTTCCCTCTTCATCCACCACCGGAAGAACAGAGATGTCATTATCTGCCATAAGGCCGGAAGCCTCTTCCAGAAAAACATCCGGTCCGATTGTTTTAACATCTTTAATCATAATATCGCCCACGGTCGTGCGCGTAAGCAGATAGTTCAGCTCATAGATGGAAAGCGACGTACGGTCTGCTCCGGATTTTTCCTTTACCAGGCCTCCTGTTACCAGACCGATCAGGTGTCCTTCATCGTCCACCACAGGCAGACGGTGAAAGCCTCCCTTTCCCATGATATCTGTTGCTTTAAGAAGAGAAACATCCCTTTTAATTACCGCGGGATTCTTTGTCATATGATCTTTTACAAACATAATTAACCTCCCAGGTATGCCTTTCTTACACGCTCATCCTTTGCCAGCTCCTCGCCGGTTCCTTCCAGCGTGATCTTTCCGGTTTCCAGCACATAGGCTCTGTCGGCAATCGCAAGCGCCATCCGCGCATTCTGCTCCACCAGCAGCACCGTTGTGCCCTGCTTATTGATGTCCTCAATAATATGAAAAATTTCTTTTACCAGCAGAGGGGAAAGCCCCATCGACGGTTCATCCATAAGAACCAGCTTTGGCTTTGCCATCAGCGCACGCCCCATGGCCAGCATCTGCTGCTCTCCTCCGGAAAGCGTTCCGGCCAGCTGTGTACGCCGCTCCTTCAGCCGGGGGAAAAGATCAAAAACTCTTTCCTGATCCTCCTCGATTCCCGACTTGTCTCTCCGGGTATAAGCGCCCAGAACCAGATTTTCCTCTACCGTCTGCTGTGCAAAGACCCGCCGCCCCTCCGGCACCTGAGCAAGTCCGAGGGAAACGATTTTGTGAGACGGCATCTTCACCAGATCCTGTCCGTCCATGGTAATAGAGCCCGACGCAGGCTTAAGAAGCCCTGAAATCGCGTGCATGGTTGTTGTTTTGCCCGCACCGTTGGCGCCGATCAGCGTTACGATCTCTCCGTCTCTGACCTCAAAGGAAATACCCTTGATGGCTTCGATCATTCCATAGCGCACTTTCAGATTTTCAACTTTCAGCATAGCGCATTCTCCTTAATCACCGATATAGGCTTTAATTACTTCCGAATTATTCTGAATCTCCTGCGGAGTTCCCTCCGCAAGCAGCATGCCGTAATTCAGAACGGTGATATGCTCGCAGATCCGCATGACCAGCTGCATATCGTGCTCAATCAGGAGAATCGCGATTTTAAAGTGATCCCTCACATCTCGAATCATCGCCATAAGCTCCTCTGTTTCCTGCGGATTCATGCCCGCTGCCGGTTCATCCAGAAGAAGCAGCTTCGGCCGTGTAGCCATAGCTCTTGCAATTTCCAGGCGGCGCTGCTGCCCGTAGGGAAGATTGCCTGCTGTCAGAGACGCATATTGGGAAAGATGGAAAATTTCCAGAAGTTCCTCTGCCTCTTTCTGGGCTTCCTTCTCCTCGCGGCGGAAACGCCCGGTACGGAAAATGGCGTCAAAGTTGCTGTACCGGATATGATTATGCATTCCCGTCTTAACATTGTCGATAACAGACATATTGTAAAACAGGCGAATGTTCTGAAATGTCCGGGCGATTCCTGCATGTGAGGCTTCCACCGGATTCAGCTTTTCCATATCCTTTCCTTCAAGAAATATTTTTCCGCGGGTAGGCTGGTAAACCTTAGTCAGCATATTAAACACGGTTGTTTTTCCTGCTCCGTTCGGACCGATCAGCCCGTCGATCTGCTCCGGATATATTTTCATATTCAGGTTATTCACCGCGGTCAGTCCGCCAAAATCAATACCGAGATCCTGAACCTCCAGGATCGGCTGTCTGTTTTCCTCAGCCATTGACTGACGCCCCCTTTCCGCTGCCGTTCCCGGCTTTCCCCTTTCGCAGAGCTTTCAACTTCATGCGGATCGCCTGGTTATTCGTCACAATCATAATGACAATCAGAACAACCGCGTAAATCAGCATACGGTAAATGGAGAGGAATCTCAGCATCTCCGGAAGCACCACCAGAAGAGTTGTCGCAATAATCGTTCCTGTCATATTTCCCAGTCCGCCCAGCACAACATAGACAAGAATCAGGATCGAAAGATTGAAATCGAATTTTGTTGCCGCAAAGGAAGAATAATTCATTCCGTAGAGAGCACCTGCGGCTCCGCCAAGCGCCGCAGAAACCACAAACGCCAGCGTCTTCTCCGCGACTGCGTTAATGCCTACGGTTGACGCGGCAATCCGGTTATCCCTGCAGGCCATGATGGCACGCCCGTTTCTGCTGTACATAATGTGATACACAACAATCAGAGAAATCAGGACAAGAAGAAAACCTGCCGTAAAGTTAGAGGCTGTCTTTACACCGGTGGCTCCCATCGGGCCGGAGATCAGCACACTGCCGTCCGGCTGCATCTGAAGAGTGTTATTGACAAAACTGAAATGAAGTCCGTTTTCATCAATGCCCAGATACACATTGTTGATGATGTTAACAATAATCTGTCCGAAAGCAAGCGTCACGATGGCAAGGTAATCGCCCTCCAGCTTTAGCACCGGAATGGACATCAGCCAGCCCAGAAAGCCAGCTACCAGCGTTCCGCAGATGATGCAGATCAGAAGCACAAGCGCAGGAGCTGTAATTCCGTGAAAATTCAGCGCCCCTGCGACAATAACCGCCGTAAAGGCACCAAGAGACATAAATCCAGCCTGACCAAGATTCAGCTCGCCGGAAATACCGACGTTCATGTTGAGGCCGATGGCAGCGACAATATAGCAGCACACCGGAACCAGAAGGGAAGAATACTTCCTCCCCAGAAGGCCGGAGGCGCTCATGATGCTCAGCGCGATATAAAGCGCAATGACAATTGAATAGGAAACCGCAGAATTCCTGTTGACGTTCAGTTTTCTTTTCATCTTCGGCCTCCTCTCAGACTTTTTCGCTGACCTTGCGGCCAAGAAGCCCTGCCGGTTTGATCAGCAGGATGACTACCAGTACGCCAAATACAATCGCGTCCGAGAGCTGCTGGGAAATATAGGCCTTGGAAAGATTCTCGATCACACCAAGCAGAAGTCCTCCCAGAAACGCGCCGGGAATGGATCCGATACCGCCCAGAACAGCAGCCGTAAACGCCTTTATTCCGGGCATAGCTCCCAGTGTAGGCGAGATGGAGGGATAGGTCGAAGCCAGAAGCACCGCCGCCACCGCCGCAAGACCGGAGCCGATGGCAAAGGTTAGTGAAATAATCGCATTCACATTGATTCCCATTAGGGTCGCCGCCCCTTTATCCTCCGAGCATGCCCGCATCGCACGTCCTGTATTTGTCCGGCCGACAAAGAGCATCAACAGTATCATAATGATGCAGCAGACGGCAATCGTAATAATTGTCAGCCACGAAATTGTGAGGGAACCAACCGTCAGTCCCCCTTGCGGAAAAATATTTGACGGGAAGAATTTGGAATCTGCCCCCCAGAGGATCAGCGCACCGTTCTCCAGAAAATAAGAGACACCGATGGCCGTAATCAAAACGGCCAGAGAGGAAGCCTCTCGAAGCGGTTTGTAGGCAAGACGTTCAATAACAACACCAAGCACGGTGCAGGCCAGAATAGAAAGCAGAATGGCGACAGCAGGCGGCATTCCGGCTCCGGAAATTGCAAAGAACGCAACATACGCGCCGACCATAATGATGTCGCCATGCGCGAAGTTCAGCATTTTTGCAATTCCGTAAACCATGGAATAACCGAGCGCCATAATCGCATAGACGCTTCCCAGTCCCAGGCCGCTGATCAGATATGACAGGAATTGCATGGGAATACCTCCTCAGATGAAAAGAACAGAAATCTGCCCCGGAGCCGCCGGCAGAACCGGTTCTCCGAAGCAGATCTAATTATTTACTCGGCAGAAACATAGGCGCCGTCTTTAATTACAATGGCACGCGGCTCCTTGGAAACTTCTCCGTTCTCATTCCATGTGATATCTCCGGGAGCGGTGATACCCTGGAACTTCATGGTTGTAAACTGCTTGATCAGTGCCGCGGTAATATCATCCGTGGAGCTCTCCGGTGTTACATCCGAATTGCTGAGTGCCTGAGCCAGAGCATTCACGGCATCATAGGCGTCGGCCGCAAACTGGTTCGGGGTTTCGCCGTATTTGTCCTTGTATGCCTTTACAAAGTTCTGGGTCTTTTCATCCTGAGCGTCAGCGGAGAACGGGGTCAGCATGTAAAGTCCCTCTGCCAGAGAGGTATCAAAGTTATCCTGTGTCAGGATACCATCCATACCGTCACAGCCGAAGAAGGTCGGCGCATATCCGGCGTTCTTTGCCGCCTGCAGAACCAGAGAAGCGGGCTGATAGTATATAGGAAGAAATACAATATCTGCCCCGGCATCCTGTGCCTGTTTAATCTGAACCGAGAAGTCGGTTGCCCCCTTTGTAAAGGTACCTGTGCTTACAACATCCAGATTCTTTGCCTTCGCCTCTTCTACGAAAGTGTTGTAAATACCAGTGGAATAATTGTCGTCATTTCGGTAAATAATACCGACCTTTGTTCCCAGATCTGTGTGCTCAGACAGGTAGTCTGCAGAAGCTTTTCCCTGGTTGGGGTCCGTAAAGCACATCTGGAATACGTTTCCGTAGGGATTGGTGTTATTTTCCGCATCCTGGAAAATAACTGCTGTGGATGAACCGGACGGTGTGATGCCAAAGATATTGTCTTCTTTGTAAAGCGGAGCAACAGACTGTCCGGAACCGGAGGTAACAGTAAGCAGAGAGAGCTGCATACCCCAGTCAGCCAGGGTATTATAGGCATTAACGGCTGCCTCGGTATCCGCCTGGTCATCCTGGAAATTCAGCTCAAACTGAACGCCGCCCTTTTTGTTAATCTCGTCAATCGCCAGCTCAGCCGCATTCTTCACGGCAATTCCATACACCGAAGCGTCCCCGGAAAGCGGACCGGAAGCTCCCAGCTTAAAAGCTTCTCCGGAAGCCGTAGTAGTGGTTCCGGAAGCGGAGCCTGATGCCACCGCTGTATCGGATCCGGAAGCGGAGGCTGCAGAGGTAGAAGAGGTTCCCGCAGAAGAGCCGCAGGCTGTCATTGCCCCGCAGAGCGCGGCGATAACACCCAAACGCAAAAATTTGTTTTTCATAAAATTCTCCTTCCCTTATTAAACCATTTCAAAATTGTACAAGCCCTATAATAAGCGAAAACGAAAACGGATGCAATGCCAATTCACGGGCGAATGCCCGTCAATACATGAAAAATTTGCCGCCTGACCCCCTTTTGGGTGAGCGCAGGAAAATACGTAACCGAAAAAAAAGCGTGCTCTGCGCACGCCCCGCACCGGCGGATGCCCCCGGCACCAGACTATAAAAAGGCCGTCAGCTTCTCTGCATCCTCCCTCGGTCTTTTGCCTATTGGTTTCCAGCAGCAGCTTCAGGATTGGCGGATACGCCCCTCCATATAATCCGAAACGAAAGACAGTTTTTCTTCCATCTGTCTGATCCTCGCTTCCCTCATTGTCTTTTGAATGTCACGTCGTGCTAAAAAAGAGCCTCGCGTCAGTTTCCGCTACTCATGATATTCATCATAGTAATCCTCGGCATCCTCTTCGTCCTCAAAATCATCCGCATTGTCCTCGTAAAAATCTTCCGGATCGTCATAGTCATTAACATGATATTCATCCTCATCTCTGCTCTGGACTGGCGGCGAAACTGTCGGCGTACTGCTCTGGTCTGTTCCATATCCGTCGTATAATGGGGTTTCGGGGTATTCCGTTCCACGGTTATCCGCCTTTTTATTGTTTTCTTTATTTTCTTCGTACCGGGAAGCCTGAATGGCATCCACGTCTTGCTTTTCACCCGCAATATAATACGCTTCATCCTGATACAAATCTTTTGTGTCTGTATAGGTAAGCCGGCGGGGTTCTGCCTGATCCGCAACTGTCAGATCGACAATTTTCCTGTACTCCACAGATTTTCCGTAGCACTTCAGATCCTCCGGACTGTCTGCAATCTCTTCATAGCTCATGTCAAAACCGTCCGGCAGATCTGCTAACGCTGCATCGCTCATAGAACTGTGTACCTGAGATGCGGCAAACTCCATTCCCCGCAGCTTCTGCCACTCCTCTGATACCTCCCAATCCTCCGGGGGATCCACAATAACCACTGCACAGTCCTCCCAAAGATAACCGTTTTTTTCTTTCGAGAAATCGGAGGTAATTGAGACCTTGCGCACGGGATATTCCTCAAAATAGAGCTTCAGATCTTTTTCTGTCCGCTCCTTTGCATCCGAGGCAACCAGTTTTCGATCCGCTGCCAGAGCCTCCCTCTGAACCACGTACAGCTCCTCCTGTCTTTTTTGCACCTGCTCCGGGGAATGGTAAAATTCCTGATACTTGTAATTTCCGTAAACACAGGCAAAAACTCCTCCGGCAACAGACAAGAGGACTGCAAGAATTATTGTTTTTTTCCTCATGATCGGCTTCTTTTTCATCGCGAACCTGCCCCCGGCCTCCCCTTGATTTACAGCACATACATCATTCTCTTCGTTATTATACCGCCATTTTCAAAAGTAATATACCCTGTGGTTTTATCCTTCTATCTGCCTTTCTTTTCTGTTCATATTAAGGATGGCCAGAAAGTGAACTATGCCTGTAATAAGAAGCACTGCGACAGATACCCAGGAAGAAGCTGTTTCATCCCCGTATACAAACACAACGCCCACACTTTCTTTAAATTCAGCTAATGCGCTCACCGGAAGGGATGAAAACTGGGAATTCATAAAAGCATCCATCAGAAGCTGCCGGTAATCCGTAGACTATTAGCGCCAATCCGGTGGAAAATATCATATTTACAAATGAAATGTTTTTTATTACAATTCTTTCAAGACAACTAGAATGAAGAATTTACAGGAGGATTTCATGAATAAAGAAAAAAATATGCCGGTTCTTTTTGTCGGTCACGGCTCACCAATGAACGCAATAGAAAACAGTCCCGCCAGAGAGGGCTGGAAAAAGATGGGAAAAAAGCTTGAAAAGCCTGGTGTTATTCTCGCTGTATCTGCGCACTGGGCAACGGAAGGAACATTCGTCAGAACTGCGGATACCAATCGCCAGATTTATGATATGTACGGATTCCCGGAGGAACTATACGAAGTGAAATATGCCCCTGCCGGTTCTCCGGAATATGCCGGCAAGGTATTGAATCTTTTAGACGGGGCGGCAAAACCAGACAACTCCTGGGGTATTGATCACGGCGTCTGGAGCATTCTCTTCAACATGTACCCTGAAGCAGACGTCCCGGTAGTTATGATCAGTATAGATGTGAGCGCCTCTCCGGAGAAGCTGTTTGAGACCGGCCGGAAGCTCCAGCCGCTCCGGGACGAAGGCGCTATGATTCTTGCGAGCGGCAATGTCGTTCACAGTCTCCGCCTGGTGAACTGGGATATGCAGGGCGGCTACGAATGGGCTGATTCCTTTGACACAGCAATCCGGGATGCCATCCTTTCCGGTAATCCATCCATACCTCTTGGGTTCAGAGAAATACCGGATGTACAGAAGGCTGTTCCGACCGTCGAGCACTACGCCCCTCTGCTTGTGGCTCTTGGCGCAGTTTCCGAAACGGACTCCGCGACTGTCTTTAATGAATACCGGGAGCTGGGTTCCATGTCCATGACATCCTATATATGGAAATAGCCATTCTGCAGATACAGGATATGCATATGCCCGTCGACATCATAGACAATCTGGCTTTCTACATGATAGACTTCCCGGATCATCTGTGTCGTGAGTACTTCTTCCGGCGTTCCGCTGGCCAGAATCTGTCCATTACGCAGAACATAAAGTCTGTCACAGAACATGGCTGCCATATTCAGGTCATGAATCGCAGAGATGACAGTAATATTCAGGCTTTTAACAATATCCAGAAGCTCCAGCTGATAGGTAATGTCCAAATGGTTGGTCGGTTCATCCAGAATAAGGCACGGCGTTTTCTGCGCCAGTGCCCTGGCGAGAATTACTCTCTGCTGTTCCCCTCCGGAGAGAGTGGAGAAGCTTCTGTCCGCCATAGAAAGCATGTTCACTTTATCCAGGGCTTCCCGCACAATCTTATAATCCTCCACACTTGCAGTCGTTGAGGAAAGGGATTCTAAAATTTTTCATAAAGCGAAACAAGTATTTCCACGAAAAAACCGGAAAGGCTCAGCCCTTTCCGGTTTCGTTCTTCCGCCTCTTGATTACCTTCAGGCGGGTAAATTCTTCGCGTTCCTTTTCCTCCAGTGCCTCGGAAATATCCTTGGCCAGCTGTGTGTAATGGGGAATAGTGATATTTTTCAGCGCATTCGCCCGCTTCTGCGTTCTCTTGATGTTCATGGCAAGACGGTACGCTGAGTTTTCTATGCTCGAAAGCCGGATGGTCAGCTCCTTAACCTTCTCAAAGGCAATTCTAGCGTCATCCAGCGATTCTCTGGTGGTATAAAAAGCATAATTCGGATATACACCGGACGGCTTTGACTCTGTCAGTGGAATCTCCACCCCCATAACGCTGCGCGTCTTGATCCGAATGCTGGTTTCTACCGGAACAGCATAGGCAATCTTCTGAACATTACTGATTCCGTTTTCGATATCCGCCTTCTGCAGAGCCAGATAAGCCTGAGAGAAGGTTTCATCAATCTGCGACTGGATATCCTTTGCCTGATCAATCAGGTTCATGATTTCCCGAATCAGAATATTCCGTTTTTTATCCATCAGGTCATAACCCATTTTGGCCAGAGACAAGGAGTTTTTGGCCAGAATCAGGTTGCCCTTGGTAGGAAATGTAGTCGGATCCATACTTCATCCTCTCGTCTATCTGTAAATATCCGCCGCCCAGACGCCTCAAACAAAAGTCCGGAACAAGAACCAAACCGGTTCCGTTCCATGCCTCTGCCATCAGTGCGTTTTCCGTTTGCGGGACACAGGAGCTTATGCGGTCTGATCTGCAAACTCTACTGTCTCAGTGGACGGATCGTACACGGATTTCTTGTAATACTTGTCCAGGAGCTTCGTGTCAATACGATCCAGCTCTTCCCTGGGAAGAAGGCCCAGCAGCTTCCAGCCGATATTCAGCGTGGTCTCGATATCCCTGTTTTCCTCCGGGCTCTGTCCGATAAAATGCTTTTCAAACATTTTACCGAAAATCAGGTACAGCTTGTCGATGTCGGAAAGCTCATCCTCGCCGATAACGGATGCCAGAGACCTTGCGTCTCCCACTTTCGCGTAGCAGGAGAAAAGCTGGTTGGCTACATCCTGATGATCCTCTCTGGTGTAGCCTTCTCCGATACCGTCCTTCATCAGACGGGAGAGGGAAGGAAGCACGGAGATCGGCGGATAAACCGACTGTCCGTGCAGGGCACGATCCAGAACTATCTGCCCTTCGGTAATATACCCGGTTAGATCCGGGATCGGGTGTGTGATATCGTCGTTAGGCATGGTCAGAATCGGGATCTGTGTCACCGATCCGTCAATCCCCTGCACAATTCCGGCACGCTCGTAAAGCGTGGCAAGCTCGCTGTACAGATAACCCGGATATCCTTTTCTGGAAGGAATTTCTCCCTTGGAGGAGGACACCTCACGCATCGCCTCACAGAAGGATGTGATATCTGTCAGGATAACCAGAATATGCATGTTCTTCTCAAAGGCCAGATATTCCGCTGTCGTCAGCGCGATCTTCGGCGTGATCAGACGCTCGACAACCGGGTCATTGGCAAGATTCAGGAACATCACCACATGATCCGATACGCCGCTTTCCTCGAAGGTCTTGCGGAAATAATCCGCCACATCATATTTGACACCCATGGCGGCAAATACTATGGCAAACTTTTCATCACTGTTATCTCCCAGGGACGCCTGCTGCACAATCTGCGCCGCCAGCCTGTCATGAGGAAGTCCGTTTCCGGAGAAAATCGGCAGCTTCTGTCCGCGAATCAGCGTCGTCAGTCCGTCGATGGCAGAAATACCCGTGCGGATATAGTTTCTCGGATAAAGACGGGTAACAGGATTCAGAGGCAGACCATTGACATCTCTGCGGACATCGGAGGTAATCGGCCCCAGCCCGTCGATGGGGACGCCGATACCGTTAAAGGTCCGTCCCAGCATATCTTCCGAAAGAGACACCTCCATGGGGTGCCCCGTCAGACGGGTTCTGGTATTTTCCAGGGACAGCCCTTCGGTTCCCTCAAACACCTGAATCAGGACCTTGTCCTTATATGCTGCGATAATACGGCCCAGTTTTTTCTCTTTTTCCGAAATCTGAAACTCCACGATCTCATCATAGGCGGCATTTTCCACGCCTTCCAGCACAACCAGCGGACCGTTGATTTCGCTTAAGCCTAAATATTCTATCGCCATACTGCGTAACTCTCCTTATGCGTTCTTCTCCAGAACCTCATTATAGAATGTATCAATATCCTTCCTGTACTGATCGAACATCTCCGGCTTGTCGTTTGGCACATCATATTTCATGGCGACAACACGCTCAAAAATATCACTTTGCTTCAGCACGGACATAGGCTGCCCCATCAGAATCAGCGCCTTTGCCTTCTGATAGAGATAAAGGATTGTCTCCATCATCAGGAACTGCTTTTTCATTGGAACGGAAGTATCGTCCTTGTGGAAGGCGTTCTGCTGCAGAAATCCCAGACGGATGACCCTGGCGATTTCCAAAGTCAGCTTCTGGTCATCCGGAAGCACATCGGAACCGATCAGCTTTACGATCTCCATCAGGGAATGCTCCTGGTTCAGAATCGCGATAAACTGATTTCTGTCGTCCACAAACTTTTTATCGACATTCGTGGTAAACCATGGCGAAAGATCGTTGACATACTCGCTGTAGCTGTCCAGCCACTGAATGGCAGGGAAGTGACGGGCATAAGCCAGAGACTTATCCAGCCCCCAGAAGCAGCGGACATAGCGCTTGGTGTTCATGGTTACCGGCTCGGAAAAATCACCGCCCTGCGGAGATACCGCTCCAATAATGGAGACGCTTCCCTCCGTGCCGTTCAGGTTCTGCATCATTCCTGCCCGCTCATAGAATGCAGACAGACGGGATGCCAGATAGGCCGGATAACCTTCCTCGGCCGGCATTTCCTCCAGACGTCCGGAAAGCTCTCTTAATGCCTCCGCCCAACGGGATGTGGAATCAGCCATAATAGCTACATCATATCCCATATCTCTGTAATACTCGGCCAGCGTCAGACCGGTATATATGGATGCCTCACGGGCTGCTACCGGCATGTTGGAGGTATTTGCAATCAACGCCGTCCGGTCCATCAGCGGATTTCCGGTACGCGGATCTTCCAGCCCCGAAAATTCCTCCAGAACCTGGGTCATCTCGTTTCCACGCTCTCCGCAGCCGACGTAAATAATAATATCCGCATCAGACCACTTGGCAATCTGATGCTGCAGCATGGTTTTCCCGGTTCCGAATCCGCCGGGGATGGCCGCTGTTCCGCCCTTTGCGATGGGGAACATGGTGTCCAGTATTCTCTGTCCGGTAACCAGCGGCTCACTGGAAGAGTAATGCTTCGCTGCCGGACGCGGCACACGAATCGGCCACTTCTGGCAGAGAGTCAGCGCCTCTTCCCTGCCGTCTCTGTGACGGATTTTTACAATCGGATCCAGAATGGTATATTCTCCGTCCGACGCAGTCCAGGTGACCTCGGCGTCCAATACTGCCGGGGGAACCATAGACCGGTGTGTAATACTTTTTGTTTCCGGAACCTCTGCAATCACCGTTCCTCCGGTTACATGGTCTCCGGTCTTTACCGTTACAGTGACCGGCCATTTTTTCTCTGTATCCAGAGAATTGACAGCCAGACCGCGGGTGATGTATTTTCCGGATTTCTTGGCGATCTCGGAAAGCGGGCGTTCTACACCGTCGAATATATTATGCAGAATTCCGGGACCGAGAGTAACCGAAATGGCAGCTCCGCTTCCCTCTACCACCGCTCCGGGCCGCAGGCCGGAAGTCTCTTCGTATACCTGGATGGTTGTCTGTTCGGATGTCAGGCTGATTACCTCACCGACAAGTTTCTCCTCGCCGACATAGACCATCTCACCCATCTTGAAGCCTCTGGCGTTCTTTACGTAAACAACAGGGCCGTTGATGCCGTAGATAATATCCTTTGCGTGTTCAGACATGCTCATAGCCTCCTTCAAAGGTGAAGCGGTCTTTTTCTTCCTGCAGCAGAACACTGAACGCAAAATCGAACAGCAGGTTTCTGCCCGGAATCTTTGCCCGGACGCCGCCCATCATGTTTTCCTTGGATGTCTCCATCGGCACTCCGGTTTTCCGGGAGATGGTCTCTGCCAGTCCCTGATCTGTGGAATCCAGCAGATAATGAACCTCCTCTCCGTCGGCAACCATCTTCCGCGCTTCCTGCACCTTCTGACAGATATAGTCAATATAAGCAGGAGTTTTCTTGAACTCCATCAGATTCCGAACAACCTCTTCAAAGAGCTCCTTTTTCAGCGCATCGCTGCGCACGGAAAGGTTGCGGCGGATTCCCAGCTGTTCCCGGGAGAGCTCAATATTGTTCTCCCTCTTCAGCTTTTCCTCCTCATCCGCCAGCTCGATTTTTTCCAGACGGTTTTTCCTCTGCTTATGCTCTTCAAACATCTGATCCAGAGCAGCCTGATGCTCCTTGATCTTCTCCTGAGCCTGCTTGTTGGCGCTGTCGATGGATTTTTCGTAAAAGCTTTCTAACTTTTCTTCGTTTGTCACGTTATTGTCTCCTAAAGCCTTACCTACAGCTTCACTCCGATTGCTTCATTCACATAGGATGTGATAAAGTCTTTTTTCCGCCCTGTGCCATGCCGGTCGGGAATTTCGATCAGCAGCGGCGTGTGATGATGGAGCCGGATATCATCAATGATTTCCGGAAACTCCTTGCCGAATTTCTCCGTCAGGAGAATGATGGCGATGTCCTTGTCCGCGACGGCAGATTCCAGAGCCTCCCGGAGCTCGTCCCTCTCGTGTACGACAACGCCTTCGACACCCGCCAGCCGCATGCCGGTCAATGTATCGACATTATCACTGATCAGAAACATTTTCATACAGTTAACCCAGCTGGCCGATGATCATAAAGGAAATGATCAGACCATACAGAGCAATACCTTCGGCCATGGCTACGAAGATCAGAGATTTACCGAAAATAGAACCGTCTTCGCTGATCGCGCCAAGCGCCGCGCTGGAAGAGCTTGCGACACCGATTCCGGAACCCATGCCGGAAAGGCCGATAGCCAGAGCAGCGGCGATATAGCCAAGACCGGTACCTGTGCTGACAGTACCTGCATCCGCATGTACGGAAGCAGCGCCGGCCAGCGTAACAACAGCTGCAATTGCAAGAATTCCGAAAAAGCTCAGGCAGTTTGCCGCCAATGTATGTTTATAACGTGTTTTGCTGTGATCTCCCCTGTAAAATACAGTAAACGGGATCACGATTGTCATTACCAGAGCTGCTGCTGTAAGAATCTGAATCATTGTTGTCATTTTAAATCCTCCCGGGTAAATTTCCCTTTGTTAATAATGATATCCACTGCCGAATACGGCGTGGCAAAAGCACCATAACTGCCTTCAGTTCTGTCCGGCCTTCCGGATAAAAGGCTTGAACTCACGCCCGTCCCCTTTATAGAACCGGCTGAACATCTCGTAATACTCCAGACGGAGAACCTGAATTCCAACCATCAGTCCTTCCATCAGCATGACAAAAATATTTCCTAATATAACACCTACGAGATTAGGAGAACTCCCGCTTCCTGTCGCAAGAAGCATAACCACCTGCATCATCGCCACATGGCTGACCGCATAGGCACCGATCCGCACGTAGGAAAGCGTGTTGGAAAGATAACTGAGCAGCGTCTCAAAGGTTTCAAAAAACGCCTGCACAAAATACATCCCCTTGCCGCCTTCAATAAACGGCTTTCTGTGCTGAACCATGCGGGCCAGCATCTCCTTCAGGAAGATGCCGATAAGTCCCAGAACAGCCAGAACAATAAGAATTTTCAGGACAGTTCCCATACTCCCGTGTCCGGTCATAATAAGGAATACCATGGCGACAATGCTTCCATAGAATACAAGTCCCGCCACAGCATTCTGGCTGAACCAGGTGTTCTCCACATCCTTCTGCTTAACGGCATTGATGATAGCCAGCACAATATCGAACAGAATCATGAACATACCGAAGGCAATGGCAAGAACGAATACGGTATTGATGTTTCCAAGTCCCGGAAGCCGTACCATATCATCCTTCGGATGAATCAGGGCGTCATACGGCAGGAATTCCTCAAACCCGAAAAAGCTGTTGTAAATAAGGCCGAAAATGGTAGAGAAAATTCCCGCAGTTCCGATAATGGCCGCCAGCGGTTTCCCTTTCCATTTATACAGCAGAAAGCCTCCGATCAGCAGGCAGAGTCCCTGTCCGAAATCTCCAAACATAATGCCGAAGATAAACGCATAGGTCAGTGTCAGATAGATAGTCGGATCAAATTCATGATACCCCGGCAGCCCGTACATCCGTACAAACATCTCAAACGGCTTGAAGAACCGCGGATTTTCCAGCTTCGTCGGAGGCTGAGAATCTATATTTGCATCATCGTCTTCCACCATGCAGAAAATCTCGGTCTCATCCTTAATATCCTCCTGGAACGCCGCCGCGTCTTTTTCGGACATCCATCCGCAGAGAATATAAAAGGTCTGGGATTTGGACTTTGTAAGAGCTGCCATCTTACGCACATCAAAGTGGCTGGAATAGCTCTTCAGAAGATCCCGTGCCTCCAGGATTGTTCCCGCTTCCTTCTCCAGGAGACTCTGCATCTCCCTGCTGCACTTTTCTATGCCTTCGTCAATCCGCCTGATAGCCGCCTGTGCGTTCCGATATTCCTCCTGCGGAGTTCCCCGGAATGTATCAGACATGTAAATCCGCTCAAAATGCAGAGACGCGTAAACCGCATCCACTTTCTGGTGGTTGTTCTTCGGGGTGAAATACACACCATAAACATACTGGCTGTTGGAATAACACTGGTAGAAAACAGAGTCGCTGTTTTCATAGATGTAATTCTCAAATTTTGTAAAAAACTCTCTGGCAATCCGACCGAACCGATAGTGGATAAAATGATAATTCATCATATCCTCGAACCGAACCGGAAGGCTCTGGAAAGATTCCAGCGTTGTCATCTGTTCTTCATAGGTTTTGCGGTCATTCCGCAAAGCTTCTCGTTCGTTCTGGTTTTTCACGAACGGCACATCGGTCTGATTCACCGTGTTGAGCGCTTCTTCGATGGTCATCGGTTTTGCGGACGGCTTCTTTCCGGCCGGAAGCATGGACACATACTCCTCTGCCTTCTGAAGTGCTTCCTTATAAGGATTGATTTCGATATAAGGAGTCAGCGTCTGAACCGTTTTCAGCTCGGCAAGCGCATTCTCTAGATGAATTTCATAGCGGGACAGGTACTTCTCAACCACACGGTCGATGTCCGCCTTGGGGCCGGTGATGCTAAGAAATTTCATTTTCAGGATCAAAGCAAAACACCTCCAAAGGTTAACTGGTTACAATAGCATCCTCATTCTATCTGCAGGCTATATGCGTTTCCGCGAGCTCCGGAGAGATCTTGTAGCGCACACACTCGGTAGCAATTACTATCCTGTCTACCTCATGATCCTTGTAATACAGATAAGAATATAATACAGCCGGAGAATACGGATTGTTCCGCGACTCTCTTGCCAGGATTTCCTTCAGGATTGCGGAATAACAGGCTTCCAGCCTTTCAGAGGTAAAATCTCCGAACTGTCTGGCGTAATAGCTGTTTCCGATAACATTCTCCGCTGTCTGGATACTGTCGGCTTCCACCATCGCTTTGATCTCAGATTTGGACAGCCGGTAGTTGACTGGCAGCAGAAGCGCGTAAATATCCGCATCCGACATATGGTAATTTGCCTTGCAGCGATGAATCCAGATAATATTCAGCATATCGAACTTGGCGCCCAAAATATGCGTAAGCTCTGTCATCTCTGACTTATTTGACGCCTTTCCCTTGGTCTTCCAGAGAAGGCCGAAATAAAACAGGTCAAGGGCAGTCTCAAAATCAAAAATAGTCGGATGATCCGCCGCAAGGACCTTGTTCATGGCAGGCTCGTATAAGGTTCCGGACAGAAGAGAAACAAATTCCTCTATCGTACCCGCCTCTGCCAGCTCCGTAAAGCGGAGCTGGGATATCCTGCCAAAGTATCTCGGAAAGGCGCTTAAATCCGGGCGTTCCGGACGCTGTCCGAAAATGGCGTACAGGCATTCCTTCAGGAAATACACCTCGTACCGCATCCTATAGATGCCGAGGAATTCCTTCTGTTCCGCATTGGCGAACTTGTATAATTTGGTAAAATCGTAGTAGACACTCTCCCGGAGAAGCGGCTCGATATTCCCCCGGTGAAGGTGGGCGTCGTCCAGGCTGCGCAGGACATACTCATAATTTCCGCGCTGCCGGAGCCAGGCTACAACTGCGGGAACATCCGGCTGCGCCAGGATTTCCCGAAACTGCTCTTCTGTAAGAAGCCGGCTCTTCATTGCGCTGACCTTCGCCGAGATGCCGCTGTAGGACAGAAGTCCGTGCATCATGCCAGGCAAAAAATCACTTCCTTATAATAGATTCGAAAATCTGGGCAGCCAGCTTCTCGTGGTTGGTCTCATAGTAATGATTCAGATTTGCAAGATTCTGTTCTGCTGACGTTTTCAGGTTCTGCAGCTCCTTCTGACGGTTCACAGAAAGCTCTTCCTTCAGTCTGTCCAGCTTTTCTGCCGTAATTTTATCTGCCTCCCTGTCATAGTCCGCAACCTTATCCTCGTACGCCTGATCCTGCGCTTTGGTCTGTGCCGCGGCATCATCCAGAATACGGGCCGTTGCTGTCTCAATCTGGGTGATCTTGTCAATAATTGGATCCACAGCAATTCCTCCGTTTTTTCTCTTCTCAATAAACAATATTTTTAATACATCCATTTTTCACAAAAGTCAAGTGAATCTCCCTCACCTTTCAGGGGGATAACAGTGTATTTTGAACAAAAAAACGGCCGGGTTTGTTCACAATTTGTAGAGCCGACTATTTTTACAGATCTTGTATGAAAAAAATACAAGTTTTTCCTATGTACAGCCGCCTTTTCTACGGACTCTCTTTATGGTATCATGCAGCCTGTAAAAAACAGTGTTCTAACGAACACAACAGGAAAGATAAAGCATAAATCACCAAAAATGAGGCATAAATGAACAAGGAGTTGCAGAACATATGAGATTACGAAATATCCCCGGCTCAAAGGAAGCCATTGACACCAGTCATTTTGTTGTTCACGACAGCATTGCGCAAAAGGGACACTGGAAGGAACTTTTTTCTTCCCCTTTCCCTCTTTACGTGGAGATCGGCATGGGTAAGGGACGCTTTCTGATGGATATGGCGGCTGCTCATACGGACAGAAATTTTATCGGCATTGAGATGTACAGCAGCGTCCTGATCCGGGCCATCGAAAAGGCGGAAAAACGGGCTCTAGGAGAAAATGCTCCGACCAGGGCACAGATGATTCAATCGGCACGCTCGGAGCTTCAGAATGACGGAAATCTTGAAACTCCTTCCGCTGGCTCTGCTCTCAGGCCGGTTTTGTCCGAAAAAAGAGAGGCCTTTATCCGATCCTGTAATTTCCGTTTTTTGCGTCTGGACGCCAGGGAACTGGAAAGCGTTTTCGCTCCGGGAGAAATTGCCGGAATCTATCTGAATTTTTCGGATCCCTGGCCGAAGGACCGGCACGCCCACAGAAGGCTGACTTCCCGGCAGTTTCTGAAAAGATATGAGACGGTGCTGCAGCCCGGAGGGACGATTGAATTCAAGACAGACAATCTCGACCTGTTCCGGTTCTCCCTGACCGAAATCCGGGAAGCCGGATGGGATCTTCTGGCGTACACCTTTGACCTGCATCAGGATCCGGAACTGAATGAGGGGAACATCATGACGGAATACGAAGAAAAGTTTTCGTCCCGCGGCAACAAAATCTGCAAACTGATTGCCAGAAAACCGGATGTATGATACATTGCAGATGGAACACGACAGAAGCATTTCCCTGAATGATAAAAAGAAAGGATGATATATTATGGTACATGTACTGAACGCAGATACTTTTGACGCAGAGGTTTTGAAGGCAGACGGGCTCGTTATTGTGGATATGTTCGCTACCTGGTGCGGACCCTGCAAGATGATGGCTCCGATTGTAGATAATCTTGCCGAAGATTATACGGACGTAAAATTCTGCAAGCTGGATGTCGATCAGGCTCCCACCGTAGCCGCCAGATACGGCGTCCAGTCCATCCCCACCTTCCTGTTCTTCCGAAACGGAGAACTGGTTCGCACACTGGTAGGCGGAAGAGACGCCGATTCCTTTGCGGACGAGATTGACGCGCTGAAATAAGCAGGGCTATCTGTATTTGCATGATACAACATCGTGCTGTCCATACGGCTGCGAACAACAGCACACAATAAAGTAAATACGCAGGGGGATATTCTGGAAGAATATCCCCCTGCGTTCTTTAAGATCTTTAATAGGTATAAAACCCTTTTCCCGCGTTAATTCCTTTTTCTCCTTTATCAATCTTCTCTTTCAGGAGAGAGGCTATTCTCTGCATGGTCGAGCCTTCTTTTTTTGACTCCGGATTCAGGGAAACAATGTTGTAAGCCGTTTCCAGCCCTACAATATCCAGAATCTTAAACGGTCCCACCGGGGCGCCGGTTCCCAGCTGCCAGGTTTTATCAATCGTCTCCGGATCCGATACGCCCTCCGCCCAGAGCATTTCTGCCGCATTCAGGAACGGAACCAGAAGGGAATTCAGAATATACCCCGGCTGCTCCTTATGCAGCTGAAGCGGAACCATCTGCAGTTCCTGCGCAAATTTCACAGCTTTCCGGTAGCTTTCCGGACTGGTTCCTGCGTGTCCCATAACCTCCGCTGTATTGTTTTTCCATATGGAATTGGCAAAATGAAGTGCCAGATACCTGTCCGGTCTGCCGGTGTGCTCCGCGAACATGCTGGGCAGAAGGGTTGACGTATTCGTCAGCAGCAGGGTATTCTCGTCCAGCAGCTCTCTCATTTTTTCATAGATTTCCACCTTGGCCTGCGGGTTTTCTGACATAGATTCAATCACTACGTCCGCACCCTTCAGCGCCTCTGCCATATTCAGGCTGATATGCAGCAGACTGCGGAAGCGTTCCCTTGCCTGCGCTGCCAGCCTGTCAATTTCTTCCGGTGCCATACCTTCCCATTTTGCAATCAGTCCTCTGGGATAAAGAAATCCTCCCATCGGGTTTCCGATCAGTTTCTTTGCTGCCTCCAGATCTGCCAGCATAGCGTCCTCATAATGCTGTATTTTAGGCTGTGTTCTTCCCACCGAGCCCTCACTGCGCAGCCAGATTGTCGTGTCATGTCCTGTGTACGCGCTCATCAGGGCAATCTGGGTTCCCAGAACTCCACCGCCTACTACAACCACTTTTCCAAACTCCATGTTGCCTGCCTCCTACTCTTCAAACGATTCGTATACCTGTGGTGCCAAAGCAGTCCTCTTCCCTTTTTCTGCACGAAGGAAAGCGGTCTGTTAAAAACATAACATTTTCCGTGTGAAACTGCATCTGATAAAAGATGCTTCCCATGTATTTTTTTACATACAGATAATCGTATCCACAGGACATACAAAGTCTTAAATTATCTGAATTTTTTGTGCTTATCGCACACAATTCTTAACCAGTTCGGAAAGATTTTTTACTACCGCAAAGTCAAGTGTTTTTCGGATTTTCTTCCACAAAAAAGCATTTTTATCAGAACTTCACAAAACATGCGTTCTGTTGAAAACTTATGGTAACGTGTTATTTCATCCTCTTTTTTGTGGATAAAGTGGATAACTTCGTTGATAACTCTATTTTGCGGGCATTTTCGGTCACGTATTATGTGGATAAATTTGTTAATGAATGTCAGTAGATTTTCCCGCCTCCGGCAGCCGGAATTTTTTTTGTGCAGTTTTTTTCATCTCAAATTTTCGAAGCAATTCAGACAATTTTATGTAACCTGAAATTGTTCTTTCAATTTCTGAAATGCACTTCATCTTCCCACGTCTTCAGAAAAAAGATTTTACCTCTGTATCTGATTCGGGTATGATGGGTACGGGAAGCAATCTGCCCAGGTCATACTGTCGACAGACTGATTCAGAAGAAGATTATTATAATTATTCAGCACCCCCGGAAAACTGATGAAATCCGGACGGAGAGCTTGCTCGCTGAATGGTTTCAGATGTTTTCTGAGGGGCGGACAAGCGGCGAAGCCGCTCTGGCCGCTCACAACGAGGAACGTAAAGCGTTCCGAGTCTGGGGTGCTGAATAACCAGAAATTTCAGAAAAGAGGTTCTAAGAATGCTGAATACAAAAATGCAGGAGCTGGGGGAAAACCGCTCGGTCATTCGTGACCTGTTTGAATATGGAAAGAAAAGAAAAAAAGAAATCGGAGAGGATAAGGTTTTTGATTTCAGCCTGGGAAACCCCTGTGTTCCCGCGCCTGACTCGGTGAACGAAACCATTTATGACCTGCTGGATTCTCAGGATGATGTTTATCTGCACGGTTATACATCCGCACAGGGTGATCTGTTAACCAGACGAACAATTGCGGCAGATCTGAACCGCCGTTTTGGGACATCGTTCCAGGCGGACAATCTTTATATGACCTGCGGGGCGGCCGCATCTCTTAAAATCTCTCTGACAGCGCTGATTGTCCCCGATGCGGGAGATGAAGTTCTGACCTTTGCCCCGTATTTTCCGGAATACCGGGTTTTTGCGGAAACTGCGGGAGCGGTTTTCCGGTTCATTCCCACCGACCCGGAAACCTTTCAGATCCGGATTCCGGAGTTGGAAAAGCTGGTCGGGGAAAATACCAAAGCGGTTATTATTAACTCGCCGAATAATCCGTCGGGAGTCGTTTATCCGGAGGCCGTTATCCGGGAACTCTCTGCCTTTCTCACCGCGAAGGAGAAAGAATACGGTCATCCCATCTATCTGATCGCGGATGAACCTTACAGGGAACTGGTCTATGACAGCAGCACCGTTGTTCCCTATCTTCCGAACTATTACCCTGATACGCTGGTATGCTATTCCTACAGCAAATCGCTCTCCCTTCCGGGAGAACGAATCGGCTACATCCTGGTTCCGGACAAAGCGGCAGATTCCAAAGCAGTGTATGCGGCCGTGTGCGGCGCAGGCAGGGCACTGGGCTATGTCTGCGCCCCCAGCCTGATGCAGCATGTGATCGCTGCCTGCGACGGAATGGTGTCGGATCTGGAAGCTTATAAGGAAAACCGGGATCTTCTGTATCAGTCTCTGGTTTCCTTCGGATATACCTGCGTTCATCCGGACGGAGCTTTTTATCTGTTTGTAAAAGCCATGGAAGCAGATGCCTCTGCCTTCTGTGAAAGGGCGAAAAAGCATGAGCTTCTCCTTGTCCCGGCAGACAGCTTCGGCGCTCCAGGCTATGTGCGCATCGCCTACTGCGTGACAAAAGCACAGATCCGCAACAGCCTTCCGGCCTTCCGCGCACTGGCGGAAGAATACAAAAAAGGCTGATTATACCCGGATCATCTTCCCCAGCGCGAACGAATACAGCCATGTCTCTCTGACAGGCGTTCCGGTAATCTGCTCCAGCGCCCTCCGGTAGAACAGAAGCTGAGTCCGGTATTTTTCCACAAGATCGCGTCCGTCTCCTGTATGGACGCGGTCTGTTTTATAATCTACCAGAACAAAGCTCCCTTCCTCCTCGAAATACGCGTCTATGATTCCCTGCACCAGTATTTTTTCGTCCGCGGGCCAGGAGGAATCAATCTCATCGGCCGGAACGTCCAGGACAAAGGGCTGTTCCCGGCGCAGACCGCCCTTCCGGGCTGCCCGCAGCATCCGCTCTCCCAGGTTCGAGGAGAGAAAAACTGCCATCTTCCTTTCGCTGATAGCCGCCGCATCAGCCGGACTGAGAATCCCGTCATCCAGCATACGCTGCTTTTCTCTGCGAACCTCCCCTTCCAGATCCGCCGCTTCGGTTTCCGTGTCTTTTATCTGGCCATAATCAAAGGTCTGGAGGAAATGGTGCCAGATGGTTCCGCGGGAAGCCCCGGTGGTTTCCTCCGGAAGCTTCTTTTCCCGCATGAACGCCGGGATATAAGGCACCATCTCCTCCGCGGGGTACATCTCCTTCCCTCTGTCCTCCTGCATCTCCTCAAATTCGGCTTTTTTCAGTTCGCTGACCGTCATCTTGGCCGGAAGGGAAGCTGCCCTGCTGTAAGGATAGGAAAATGCCGTTATTCTTCGGAGAATCTGAAGAATCTGCCCTTCTGTCTTTCCCTCTTCCGAAGAAGCCCCTGCCTCCCCGGTAAGAGACAGACCGTCTGTATCAGGATCCGTTTCTCTTTCCTTACCGGCCGGCTGATCTCCCGGTATTTTCCGGAGATTCCCGATATAGTTCTCCGCTGTCCGCTCTTCCTCCTCTTTTAGAAATCCTCCGGAAATAATCTGTGTATCCAGAATTTTCCTGTCTTCCGGCCTTGCCGGCAGAATCCAGTCCAGATAACACCTGGCACCGGTCAGGTCCGCGTAGGGGATGATGTCTTCCGGCTCCGGCATTCCGGCGGCATCCGTCACGACACCGGTCATAATCAGTTTTTCCTTTGCACGGGTCAGAGCCACGTACAGAACCCTCAGTTCTTCCGCCCTGCTCTCCAGACTGTTTTGCAGGGCTATGGCGCTGCGCTGCAGAGTAGAGTGTTTCGTCCGTGTTTCCGGATGAAAATCCTCCAGTCCGATCCCCAGACGGGAATTCAGAAGAATATTTCCCTTCTGATCGGAAAGATTAAACTGTTTTCCCAGTCCGGAAACAAAAACGATCGGAAATTCCAGCCCCTTGCTCTTATGGATGGTCATAACACGGACGATATTCTCATTCTCGGAGTACAGATTGACCTCTCCCTCGTCTATCTGATAGCGGTTCATTCTCTCTATATAGCGGATGAAGGAAAAAAGGCCGTAGTTCCCCATCTGTTCAAAGGCATACGCCTTCTCTGTCAGCATATCCAGATTTGCCCTTCTCTGTTCTCCCGCCGGCATAGAGGCCGCATAATCTCCAAACCCCGTGCGATCCAGAACCTCCTGAACCAGGTCATGAACCGCCGTAAAAGAGATCTGTGCCCGCAGCTGATGATATGTTTCAAAAAACGCCTGTAACTTGTTTTTCAGCGCCGCCCTCTCTTCGGCCTCTTTTCCGGAAACGGATTCGGGCATTTCTTCCGCGGATAAATCCGACTGTGCGAACTTTTCGGCCGCTTCATAGACAGGGCTTTCAGGAAACGTTGTTTTCAGAAGAGCCATCTCGGTATCTGTCAGATTTCCAATCGGAGAATGCAGCGCCGCCGCAAAAGGAATTTCCTGTCTGGGATTGTCCAGAATCCGAAGATAGTCCAGTACCAGCACCACCTCCATCGCAGAGAAGTAGCCCTCTCTGGACAGACTGTAAGCAGGAACCCCTTCCTCATTCAGGACTTTTACAAAAACATCCGCCCACCCGGAAACCGATCGCAGCAGGACGGCAAAATCCTTCCACTCCGGCCTGCGGAATGCTTCTGTATTTTTATCCCAGACCCACCCCTCTCTCTGGATCTTTCTGATTTTTGCGGCTACCATGCGGGCTTCTGCTTCCATCATTACATCTCTGCCATGATCTTCCTGGAATTCTTCCGACCCGCGGTCCAGCAGAAGCAGCTCACTGTCCGGAAAATCCGGATCCGGGCTGTCCGGGTAATAAGCCGCGCCATAATGCAGGGCTGCCGCATCATCATAGGTAATCCCGCCGAATTCCGGAACCATCAGCTTCCGGAAAAGGGCATTGACGGTATCCAATACCTGGGGCCGGCTTCGGAAATTCTGAAACAGATCAATCCGGAGAGACTGTTCACCGGAACATTTCTTTGCTTCCCGACCGGCCGGAACCGTCTGCCCCTCCTGCTCCCCCTGGCCGTTTTTTCCCTGAAAGGGAGGATAAGAGTGGTACTTTTCCAGAAAAAGATCCGGCCGGGCCTGGCGAAATCCGTAAATGGACTGCTTGATATCGCCCACCATAAAACGGTTGTCCCGCCCTTCCTCATTACCGGAAACAGCAGCCAACAGCGCCTCCTGGATGTAGTTGCTGTCCTGATATTCATCAATCATAACAGCCGCATAGCGCCTGGAAAGCTCTCTGGCCGCATCCGACCGGCGCAAGGTTCCATCCTCCGTCTTTTCCAGAAGAATCCGGAGCGCAAAATGTTCCAGATCCGAAAAATCACAGAGATTTCTTTTCCTCTTTTCCTCTCCGAAGGCAGTAATAAAGTCAGATGTCAGCTGTACCAGCTCCTGCATAAAAGGAGCCGTATCCTGCATCTCCTGCAAAATCTCCTGGAGGGTCCGGGAAAAATACTGTCCGCGCAGTACGGCAATCTGATCCCAGATACGGTTATGGCGGTTCTTGATCTGTTCCTTTAAGCCGGGATCCTCCCCTTTCTGCAGACGTCTGGAGGAGAGCCTGGTTTTTTCCCATTCCGTCAGTGTCCTTCTGTAGTCTTCGTAGGTGCAGCAGGAACAAAGCGCATCCACTGCATCCCTGTCGTATGCGATATTATCCGCATAACAGGAGGGCGCATCCTCCCGCCTCATGTCCTCCAGATTTTTCTCCTGCAGCAGACGAATGCTTTCCTTCCTGTTTTCTGCCTCTGTCAGCACCGCCTGCATCCATGGAATATTCTCCAGTTCTTCCTCCGTTGCCACCGCAGATGCCTTCCGGCACTGCTCCAGCCATTCCCCCGGCCAGGGCTCGCTGACGGCCTGTTCGTAAACCTGGAGCACAAGATCTTCCAGCCTGCCGTCTGTTTTTCC
>OCTW011546422.1_pt1 | contig 26858 bp, 22 predicted proteins | sample 1539671 | NCBI WGS metagenome assembly OCTW01 (sample SAMN02144230, study PRJEB22623) | gut metagenome | biome: sheep rumen | host: Ovis aries | place: New Zealand | reverse complement strand
GGCTTGACAATATGTTCAGACCGGGCTACAATCCTAACAGAACAGAACAGAACAGAACAGAACAGAACAGAACAGAACAGAACAGAACAGAACAGAACAGAACAGGATAACTGCGCCCTTTTTACTAACGGCTTATACGCCCATAAACAGCTTTGTATAAACATAGCTGTTTATGGGCGTTTTGCATATAAAAAAGAAAGAAGGAATGGATATGACGAAAACAAGGACAAGCAGACTGCTAAGTATGTTCCTGTGCGTGTGCATGGTGTTCCTGTGCATACCCGGTATGAGCTTCAGGGCAGGAGCAGATGTCACTCAGTGGAAGATAGGGGACAGCATCAATCTTGCCGGGAAATGGTTTTATTACGATGATACTGACAGTGTTAATATAAAGCGTGGCAGAGATCTGGCTCACACTGTAGTAACACCGTCCTATAAGGGCGGCTATAAACAATGGAAATTTGCGGATACAATTGAACAGGATCAGATGTATAAAATTGGTAGAATTGATAGCCTTCATGATTCCCACGGCACGCAGAATATTTGGTTAACGCCACCTGCCGGCAAAACCGGTTCGGATGTTCCCACAGGCTTTAGGATCAAGAGCGGCAGCGGAACTATGGATGATCCATACCGGTTTGAGCTGACGTATGCTGCTACAACCCATACCCACACATGGGGCTATAACGCAAGCGGCGCTACTATAACAGCAAACTGCACCGGCACAGGCGACTGCGACATCACCGCAGGGCTGACCATGACCATAAGCGCCCCGACTTCACTCACCTATGACGGCACCGCAAAGACGGCAGCACTCTCCACCGGCTACAACACCACTGCATTCCCCGATACCTACACAATAGAGTATTACAAGGGCACTGCAAAGCTTGATTCCGCTCCTGCGGATGCGGGAACATACACCGCAAAAGTTACTGCCGGTACAGCTACGGCTTCCGTGGATTTCACCATAACACCCAAGACCGTAAGCAGTCCCGCAATAACTCTCTCTCCCGAAAGCTACATCTATGACGGCACCGCAAAGGAACCTGCAGTTACAGTCAAGGACGGAACGACAACTATCCCCGAAAGCGAATATGATGTTTCCTACTCCGACAACACAAACGTAGGAACAGCAAAAGTTACTGTCTCCGACAATGAGGGCGGCAACTACGTTGTAAGCGGCGAAAAGACCTTCACTATCGCAAAGGCAGAGCCTGCCTTTGCTGCCCCCGAAGCAAAGACAGACCTTATATATACCGGTGACGAACAGGAGCTTGTCACCCGGGGCACCACCGAGGACGGCACCATGGAATACAGCCTTGACGGGAACAGCTATTCCGAAGACATACCCACTGCTGTAAACGTAGGCTCCTACACCGTTTACTGGCGTATAACAGGGGATAACAACCACAGCGACAAGGCTCCATCTGCTCTGACAGTAAGCATTGCCAAGGCGGATTCCGATGCACTTTCTCCCATGCCGGTACAGGGTCTTGTATACACAGGCGAGGAGCAGGCACTGCTCACTGTACCCACCGGAAATGAAACCATATATTACTACAAGCTGACTGACGATGAGGGCAATGACCTCACCGATTACAGCACCGAAATACCCACAGGCACCGATGCAGGTATGTACAATGTCACCTGGTATGCAGAAGGTGACGACAACCACAACGACAGCGTTCCCCAGACAATTACCGTATCCATTGCAAAGGCAGACCCTGTGGTAACTGCTCCCCATGCAGCCGATGATCTGAAGGAATACGGTCATCCCCATGCACTGGTAAAGGGCGGCACTACCAGCGGCGGCACTATATGGTACAGCCTTGACGGCGGGGATTTCAGCACGGATATCCCCATTGCGACAGAGGCAGGCACATACACCGTTACCTGGATGGTAATGGGTGATGACAACTACAACGGCACCGAGGAAGAAACGATATACGTTGTAATTGCAGTTAAGGAGGACGGCACATTCCCCGTTCCCGCCGAGGACGGCTCTGCTCCCGTATACTACTCAGCAGTAAAGGCACCCTCCGGCGCAGCACCCTCACTTGTTGCCGGTGTCAGCGAAGAGGAAGAGATGCTGACATGGAATGCACAGCTTTCCGGCACCACCCTCACCTGGGATGCCAAGGACGGCGCAGACGGCTATGTTATAAGCATCCGTGGCAAGGGTGACAAGGCATTCAGGCGCCTTGACCGTGTGACTGAAAAGTCCGCTGACCTTTCCAATCTCAAACCCGGCACCTACATCGTATATGTAAGATACGAAAAGGACGGCAAGCTGGCTAAATGCCGCCAGTCCGCAAGAGCCGTCATTGAGATAGGCTGAGATACACAGCAGCGACCGTAGATCCGAAAGGGTCTGCGGTCTTTTGAGCGTCCCGGTATCGCAGCTTTACTGCGGCTCCCATGAGCCCTGCTGACGGATCCCCGTTCTGCGGGCTTCTTCTGTGAGCCTGTCTGTCTCTTCGTCTGTAAGGCGCACCTTCATGGCATCTGACAGCTTACGGGCGTAGGATGGCTTTGTGATGCCCACTATAGGAACAGCGCCCTTTGCCATTGCCCAGAGTATGGGTATCTGTGATCTGTCTATGCCGTATTTGTCTGCCATTTCCTTCATCGTCCCCAGAAGGCTCTCTATCTTTCTGAATTTGCTCCCGGGGAACATGAGGTTTCTCATGGAAAATGTTGGGAAATGGTTTTCTGCATTGTATCTGCCCGCAAGGGCACCCTGTTCCAGCACCATATAGGCATAGTATGTGATGCCGTTATCCCTGCAGAAGTCTATTATAGGCTGCTGATCGTTCCTCAGCAGGCTGAAATGGTTCTGCACCGCCCCAAGTTTCAGCCCCCGGCTGTCCAGGAGCTTCTGGGCAGTCTTTATGTGTTCCATGGAAACATTGGATATGCCGATGCTCTTTATCCTGCCGTCCTTTATGAGGGGCACAGCCTCATGAAGATTTTTTTCAAGATTGTTGGGCTTATGTATCCAGAAAAGGTCAGCCGATTCTCTCCCCAAACGCTCCATGCTGCTGCTGAATGACTTTTCCAGGGCACTGCTTCTGAATCTTGCATCGGGGAAATACTTGGTGGAAATGAATATATCATCCCGCCCCTTCATAAGCCTGCCCAGCAGCTTCTCACAGGAGCCCATGCCATAGACTGCGGCGGTGTCCCATTTTGTAAAGCCAAGGCTCACAGCAGTCTCGAATGTGCTTTTAAGCGTTTCTTCATCGCTTTTCTGCCCGAATACCATTTTTGAACCGTTGTATCCGTCACCCCACGCCCATGTCCCTATCATAACATCCCTGTTCATGCTTTGCTCTCCTCCTTCATGGCACTTCTTATCCTGCTGAGTGATTCCGGGGCGATACCCAGATAGGTGGCGATGTGTTTCAGGGGTATCCTGTCCGCAAGTTCCGGATACAGCCGCCTGAAATGCAGATAGCGCTCCGTGGCATTTTCCACAAGGAAACCGTTTTCACGGTATATCTTGTATCTCATTGCCCCCTCGAGCAGAGATATCCACAGATCCTTGAATCCTGCACTGGTACGGATAAGCTCCCGTATCCTCACTGCTTCGCACAGCATCACCGTGGTCTCTTCAAGTGTTTCCCACATACACATCCGCTCTGTAAAGCCGAAAAGTCCCTCATCCATGCACAGAGCGCCTGCAGGGGCAAATCCTCTTGTTATGTCGTTGCCCTCCATGTCAACGTAATAGCTCCTTGCCATTCCCGAAAGCACCATCCCCACAGTTTTAGCATCATCCCCCATGGAGGAAAGGAGCCTTCCCTTTGGCACAACACGGAAGGAAGAAAGATCCACGATCTCTCCCAGTGTCTGTTCATCAATGCCTACATTGTACTTGTCCGCAAATGACTTCAGTTCATCCGTGATGTATTTTCTGTCCACTGCTGCCACTCCTTTTTTTGTGAGTTCTATATGTATTATACCACATAAAAACCAGTTTGTCATTGATGTATGTTAATTTTTTAAATGACAATGCGGCACACCCGCCTTGTGACAGGTGCGCCGCATTCATTGCACTTGGGGCAGAGCATGGCAGCTCATGCCTTTTCAATCAGCATATCCATATCAGGATCCCATACAGCAGGGTCATCTGCCCTTCTGAGCATCAGGGCACCATCTGAGTCTGTAAAAGACTTTGTATGCTGATTCCCGTGCCTGCTCACCTTGCTGCAGCGAAGAAGGGTTGCACAAACTTAAAAGTGTTATGGGAACACTCCGCAGACTATTGTTGGGCTGTCTTTACCGCCTGAGTTTCTGCCCATGCCGGGGCGAAGCCGCTGTTAAGGGCAATGCGCTGTGAGGGGATGTTTGAACAGGCGGTGCCATAGAAGGGAATGTCCCCCATTTCGATTATCCTGTTCATAAGCAGAGTCACAAGGTAAGTTCCCACGCCCTTGGAGCGGCAGCGGGGCAAAACGTCTATCCCTATCTGCTGCCAGTGGGGGGCATCCTCCGAGCAGCCCGCCATGCCCATGATGCCGTCTTCGTCAAGAGCCGCAACGGTGATCCTGTCGGGGCGGACGGGGCAGGGAGCGGGATATGCAATGGCATTGGTGAAACGCTCATCGCCGTAGAAGGGTGTTATCTCACTGCCATAGAACCACTTTACCGGGAAACGCTCCTCCGTCCTGACTTCACGGCAGGGGAGGAACATATGGTGTGTAGGCTCCATCTCATAGCCGTATTTTTCAAGCTCCCCGTTTATTCTGAGAAGAGAGCCGAATTCAAGCAGATGATGACCCTGTGTGTCTCTTGTCAGGCTGTACAGAAACTCATGCAGACATTCATCCGCCATGATGACTGTGGTAGCCCCCAGAGTCACCATCTGGAAAAAGGGCATACCGGGGGCATAGCTGCGCCTACCCTCATTCAGAGCTGGCAGGGTGATGACCACCTTCTCGCTTTTAAGATCTTCCAAAGTGCAGTTATAGTCAATTGCAAGCTGTCTGAGCAGCCTGTTGTAGTATTCTGTCATTTGTCCTCCTTATGAGCAAAGCAGACCCGCTGACCGGTGATGACAGCGGGTCGATACAGTCTGAATGACGGCGGGAGACTATGCTATCTCCATCTTGTAGCCCATACCCGATACCACCTTGATGTATCTGGGATTGTGGGGATCCTCCTCCAGCTTGCAGCGTATCCTGCGGATGTGCTCCACAAGTATCTTTTTCACGTCGTATGCCTCTTCCTTCCAGACGTTGGAGTATATGTCGCTTATGCTGCATACAGAGCCACAGTTTTCCGCAAGGTACTTCACTATGCCGTATTCGATGACCGTAAGGCGCACAGCTTTTCCGTTCTTGTAGACCTGTCTTGTGCGGCGGTCTATGGTGATGCTGCCGTTGCTCAGCATCTCAGACGCATTGCGGGCGGCGGAGGAGCCCTGCTGACGGCGCAGCATGGCGATTATACGTGCTTTGAACTCATAGGCGGCAAAGCCCTCTGCACTCATGACCTGATCCGCCCCCTTTTGGAGCGCCATGACGGTGTACATCTCATCGCCCTTGTCGCACAGCATCATGACAGGTATGTCTGAAACAGCCCGCACCCTTTCAAGGAGCTTTAAGCAGGGGGAGGTGATGTCGGTGTCCCTTATGATGAGCATATCCCCGCAGGAGAGCATGGAAACAGGCTCCTGTGTCCTTATGACCCTGATGTTCTCGGAAAGCAGTATGGCGGATATATCCGGATCGCCCTTGTGGTCGGCAGGATCGGCAAAAAGAATGACGGGTTCCTTCAGGCTTATATCTATCATAGTGATGCCTCCTTGTGGTTATCTCATTTGTTTTGTTTTACACGGTGGTTTTTATCTTTCTGATATGAATACAAATGAGCGGAGACAAATTTCTCAGATTTTCTTGAATTTACAAAAAATTCACAAACAGTGTGATCGATCCAAGGTGCAGCGTATTGTCACCTGACATTAGGGAATGTATCCCTCTTTTCATTGACACTGCCACCCCGGTATGCTATAATGATGACATGAGCACACAGCGGCACAAGTTGATGCTGCGGGAAAGGATTACAGGATGACTTACGAAGAAATAGTCAAAAACAAGGAAATACTTGAATACTATAAAAGGGCGTGCATCATCCTTGACTCTCTGGGGTATACGGATCACTCAACAGCCCATACAAAGCTGGTGGCAGAGAGGGCTGCGGATCTGCTCAGAGCCTTTGAGTACGGGCAGGATGTGATCGAGCTTGCAAGGATCGCAGGCTTCATGCACGACATAGGGAACGCCATCAACAGGCATAACCATGCGGAATACGGTGCTCTGCTCGCCAATGAGATACTGAAAGAAACCGACATGGCGCTCCCCGACAGAGTGCAGATAGTATCTGCCATAGCAAACCATGATGAATCCCATGGAGTGGCATCCGACCCTGTTTCTGCGGCACTCATAATCGCAGACAAGACAGATGTGCGCAGGAGCCGTGTACGAGTAAAGGATCCCATGCTGTTTGATGTACACGACCGCGTGAATTATGCGGTGACGGCAACAAGGCTCCGGTACGGTCTGGAGGAAAGGCGCATCACACTCTACCTCACCATTGATGAGAATATTTGCACCATGTATGATTATTTTGATATATTCCTTGACCGCATGACCATGTGTTCACAGGCTGCCAGAGTGCTGGATACACAGTTCTCACTGAAAGTGAACGGCCAGAGAGTTCTGTGAGGTCATAAAACTGGAGCAGGGAGCTAAGGGGCAGAACCGTAAGCGGCTGCCTGATACCCGGTGATGAGGATGAAAACACCCGCCGTCTGCACGCCCGCAAACGGCGGGTTTTCTGTATACAGGCGGAAGTTTTTATGATCATCTGATGAGTTAAGGTTTGTTTAAGGTGGGGGTGTTATCATTGCTGCAGTAAACAAAAACCGAAAGGACGGATAGTTATGAAAAAGACTGTAAAGACCGTTGCTCTCCTTGGTGCTGTGGTAATGACATTCTCTGCTGTGCCCTGTGCATTTGCGGATGTGGCGGCATCGGCAGTGACCTCAGCTTCATTATCCGCAAGCACATCCCGGACCATAAAGTACGGCAGGGTGACTGCCATAAACGGCAATAAGATCACACTTGCCCTTGGTACCTTCTCACAGGGGGGCATGAACGGCACACCCCCCGAAATGCCCACAGGGGGTCAGCAGGGCACACCCCCCGAAATGCCTGCAGACGGACAGCAGGGCACACCTCCCGGAATGCCCTCAGGCGGACAGCAGGGTACACCACCTGAAAAGCCATCGGGAGACCAGCAGGGAACACCTCCCGAAAAGCCTGACGGTGACGGCAAGGGCGCAGGGAATGGCTTTACCGAGAGCGGCAAGAGTGTGATCCTCACCCTTTCAAGCAGCAAGCTCCTCACCAAAAACGGCAGCTCCGCTGAGGTGTCCGACATTGCAGTGGGGGATATACTGAAGCTCACCTACAATTCCGGCGGCAAGATCTCCGGCATTGAGATACTATCCACACAGGGTATGGGGAAGCCAGGCGGACAGGGCAGCATGGGCAGCACCTCCATGGAGCTTTCCGCAAAATATACCGTTTCCTCCGGCAGCAAAAAGGTCACATCAAAGACCATAACCGATAGCAATTCAGATGAGAATGCGGTGCTTGTGACCGGCGGCGGGAAGTTTGCGCTCACAGATGTGAACATCAAGAAGACCGGGGACACCTCCAGCGAGGACGGCAGCAACTTCTACGGCCTTAATGCGGCGGTGGCGGTGCAGGCAGACAGCACCGCAGTCATCAGCGGCGGGAAGATAGTTACGGATTCCGAAGGCTCCAACGCTGTTTTTGCCACAGGTGAGAATGCCAAGGTCACTGTGACCGGCACCACCATCTACACCAAGGGCAACTCCTCAAGATGCCTTGATGCCACCTACGGGGGCACTGTAACAGGCTCTGACCTTGTGATAAAGACCTTAGGGGCACACTGCGCACCCCTTGCCACCGACAGAGGGGGCGGCACGGTGACTGTTTCCGACAGCAAGCTGTATTCCTCCGGGGACGGCTCTCCCTGCATATATTCCACGGGTGATATTTCCGCCGCCTCTTGCACAGGCAAGGCAACAGGGGCGCAGATAGCCGTTGTGGAGGGGAAGAACTCCATCACCCTTGACAAATGCACCCTCATCGGTGCAGGGAAGAACGGCGTTATGCTGTACCAGAGCACCTCCGGGGATGCGGATGTGGGCACGGCTGTGTTCAACTGCAAGGACAGCTCCCTGAAGACCACCTCAACAGGCCCTATGTTCTACATCACCAACACCGATGCGGTGATAAATCTGGAGAACACAAAGCTGGTATTCTCCTCCGGAGTGCTCATAGACACGGCGGGGAACAGTACCAACAACTGGGGCAGAGAAGGGGAGAACGGCGGCAATGTCACCCTCAATGCAGCAAAGCAGACTTTGAAGGGGGACATCACCTGCGACAGCATAAGCTCCGCTGAGATAAATCTTTCGGCAGGCTCCTCCCTGACAGGCGCCATTGACACAGCCAACACAGGTGACGTATCAGTCACCCTTGACAGCACCTCAAAGTGGAATGTGACCGCAGACAGCTACGTAACTGCAATTACGGATGCTGATGGCACCTATTCCAACATCATCTCCAACGGCCACACCATCTACTATTCCGCCTCTGACAGCCGCAACAGCGCACTGGGCGGAAGGACGGTCACCCTTTCCGACGGCGGCAGACTGGTTCCTGTAAAGTAAAACTTTACTCTTTTCCTCCAACCATCTCCTCTCCCCGAAACCGGGGGGGAGGAGATCGTTTTAATGACGTAAGATCGTTGAACGGTGAATAGGTGTCAGTAAACTTATTACTTATTACATATCTCCTCCAGCCATTCTCTTTCAGGATGGCCAAGCAGTGGTGCAATGGTGTCGAAGACCCTTTGGTGGTAGGCTGAGAGCAGGGCAGTGTCCTCCGGGGTCATATCCTCCCAAAGTATGGCATCCATGTCAAAGGGGACAAGGGTAACAGTCTCAAAGCACAACCGCTTTTCGTCGTATTCCCTGCACAACATCAGGTTTTCAAGCCTTATGCCGAACTTTCCGTCAATGTATACCCCCGGCTCATCGGAGGTGAGCATCCCCGGCTGAAAGGGAACAGGAGACTTCTCCCTCATGCGTATGCCCTGGGGACCTTCGTGTACGCTCAGGCAATACCCCACACCGTGGCCGGTGCCGTGGTTGTAGTCACAGCCTATGTCCCATATGGGCTTTCGTGCCAGTATATCAAGGTTCACTCCGCTGCACCCCTTTGCAAAGACTGCCGCCGCCAGCCGCAGATTGCCCTTGAGCACGGCGGTGTACGCCCGCTTTTCTTCAAGGGTCAGCTCTCCCAGCGCAATGGTGCGTGTGATGTCGGTGGTGCCGCAGAGATACTGCCCTCCCGTGTCAAGGAGGAGAAAGCCCCTGTCATCAAGGGGAGTGTTTGAATTTTCATCGGCGCTGTAGTGAACTATGGCGCCGTTTTTCCCGTATGCGCTTATTGGCTCAAAGGACTGGTAGAGATAGCCCTCTCCCTGCTTTCTGAATTCCTCCAGCTTGTCAGAAACGGCGATCTCATCAAGGGAGCGTATGGTGTCCCTGTCAGCGGCCTTCAGGAAATATATGAGCTTTATGACCGCCACAGCATCCATAATGTGCGCCTTTCGGATGTTCTCACACTCTGTGGGGTTTTTCACCGCCTTCATTTCTTTTACAGGCGATGTGATACAGCGGCACACCGGCTTTCTCCATGCCCTTGCACAGCCCTCCTCATAGGCACGGAAGGCGGCATAGGAAAAGGTAGTATTGTCATAGATGATGCTGTCTATGCGGGTGCCAAGCTCCTCCATATATCCATAGAAGATGCCATAGGGGCACAGGGTCACTCCGTCTGCGGCAAGCTCTGCCGCAAGCTCCTCATCCACTGTGCCTTCCCCTGCAAATAGCATCATACTGTCCGGGTGGACAACAAGAAAGGTAAGCGCCACAGGAGTGTACTTCACATCCGACGAACGGATGTTCAGAAGCCAGGCGATCTCATCAAGGGCTGATATGACAAAGGCGCTTTTTCCCGGGTACCGTCTTGTGTCAAGAGCCTTCCTGAGAGCGGCTGCCTTTTCTCTGCGGCTCTTTCCAGTGTACCTCTCATCAAGCTCAAAGACAGGGGCAAACTCCATCGGGGGGCGGTCATCCCATATCCGTCCCACAAGGTCGGTATCCGGTGCGACCTTTATGCGGGAGAATCTGCTGTCGCAGTCCGTAAGCTCCTTTATAAATCGCATGGACACAGTCCTTGGATCAAAGCCTAATGAGTACAGCCTGTTTGCTGAAAGAAACTCCGGTATGCTGGGGACATCCTTTTCCCCCTGCTTCATAAGGGTGATGCCTGTGCCCTTAAGCTGGTTCTCTGCCTGTATGAAATATCTGCCGTCTGTAAAAAGGAATGCCTTGTCCCTTGTAACGATGAGTGTCCCCGCAGAGCCTGTAAAGCCAGACATATACTCCCTTGCCTTGAAGCAGGGGGCTGTGTATTCCGACTGGTGTGGATCGGAGGAGCCTATGAGATATGCATTAAAGCCCTCTTTTGCCATAAGCTCACGCAGCTTTGATATTCTTTCTCTTACGTTCATTTCTTTGATGTGCCCCTTTCAAGGAATACAGTAGCCTCCATATCCGCGGCGTGGAGGGCGTAGGCAAGGGGGAACATCTCAAAGGCGTTGCCGACGATATTCACATCACCTGGCTGGGAAAAGCCCATGTGGAAGCGTATTGCAAAGGCCTCCTCACGGGTCAGTCGCATAAAGCCGGATATGATGTAGACAGACTTCTCCCCGTGGCCGTAGGGCAGCTTGTCGTCAACTGTGTAGTAGGGCACCTTCTCCCACACCCCTGTCTGCTCGTTCTTTGCATTGCGCATGGATACGGAGTAGAAATTCACCTTGCATATGTCGTGGAGCAGTGCCACAAGGGCGATAGTCTCGTCCGAGGCGGTAAGACCGTATACATCCCGGACACGCTCCCTCTCCATATATGCCTTCAGGCACTCATACACATGGAGGGAATGCCACAGAAGCCCTCCCTCAAAGGAGCCGTGATACCGTGTGGAGGCAGGGCAGGTGAAAAAGTCGCTCTGGGGGGAGAGGAGATATTCAAGCATCTTATCCGCCCCATCCCTTTTGATGTTTGAGCGGTATATGTCAATAAACCTTTCCTTTAAATCCTCGATGCTGATAGATTCCATAGCTGTTTCCTTTCGTGATAAGAGTTAGAGCCCAGAAGCAAGCCCTTGACGGGGATAGAAGACTTGGTTTCCTCTTTGCATTGTGTCGGTGTGCTCCCTCCGCCCCTACCGGGGCACCTCCCTCTGAGAGGGAGGCTTTGATTGCCCTACTGTGTGACAATTCTTCGTGGGGGAGAAAGGCTCCCTCTTTGAGGGAGCTGTCGCCCTTGGGCGACTGAGGGAGCCATAAGGCAGCAATAGAGATAAAAAGCCATCCAGTCTGCATCAAAGGCACTCGCTTCTGAGTCTTTTTTTGCGGCCTGTTAGGGCTCAAAGCTTTCCAATTGCATTCGTTCCATTATCTTCAAATCTATCCTGTTACAAACGCCTTTGAAGTCCCTTTCTATTTCAGGAATTGTGATATGTATCACGTCAAGCCCATAGGTCTCAAGTATTTCCGTATGTATACTGTCGTATTCGTGTCCTTCTTCCATGTAATGCTGAAAGCCATCAATTTCTATTACCAAACGTGCTTTATGACAGTAAAAATCGGCGATGTAATTATTTATGACTTTTTTTCGCTGAAACCTGACAGGATGTGCACTGAGATGATCATACCACAGATGCTTTTCAAGGCTCAGCATTTTTTTGCGCAGTTCCTTTGCTTTCGGGATAATGCTTTTGTTGTACGGCAGTGACATATTTCCCTCCTTAAGGGAACGTGGCTTACAGAAGCAGGGGCGGCTGACAGAGAGCCGCACCATGTCTTTATCTGTTCCCACAATTGAGGTGCTTTTCACAGATAGAGGCTATTGGTCATAGGCTATCAATCAGTTTTACTTTACCTATTACCTATCTCTGATTGCTTGATGTTTACTGATCCTGTAAGCTGCATATGGTCGTAGGCAAATTCAATGCCATTTTCGGCGTATGCTGCAAGCAGAGTGCCCTTGATGTCGCTGCAGGCGGTGTAGTTGTCTTCGGCGGAGCGTGTCTCCACAAAGCATGTAAGCATGACACCGCTGGATTCAAGGCTCACATTGACGAATATGGGCTTGTCTGCACGGGTAACGGTAAGGGGATGCTCCCTGACGGTCTGAATGAATATATCCTTTGCAAGCTGGAGTTTCTCCGGCACCTGTGCATCCTCGTAGGTGATGGTTACCTTCACGGGGTATTTATTGGTGATGTCCGAGGTGGTCAGGTTCTTCACACTTGCCTTGTCGAGTATGGAGTTGGGGATGATACAGTCTGCATTGTCGATGATGTTGGTGATTATGGTATGCCGCAGGGTGATGGAGCGCACATAGCCCGTCAGCTTTTCCCCTCCCACGGAGACCTCCACACGGTAGCCTATGTCAAAGGGCTTGAACCACACCAGTATGAAGCCGTGGACGATATTGGACAGTCCCTCCTGGAAAATAAAACCCAGCACTACCACCAGCATTGATGATGACATGAGTATGGTGTTGCCGAAGGAGCTGAGGGTCTCGGACTCGGATGCCACCCGTATCACCACGAATATGGTGACTATGGCCTGTACCACGCCCTTTATGAAGGACGTCTTGATAGAAGCCTTCTTCTTTTTGTTGACCAGCTTGTATACAAGGTCTATGATCAGCACCAAAAGGCAGCCTGCAAGTATATACGCACCGCAGGTAAGCCCCTTCATTATCATTGTATTATCCGGCATGGGAAACTCCTTTCAGGGGGATGTTTAGTGAATAGCTAACAGCTGATAGTGGATATCCGGCAGTGATGAGAAACCGGCGGCTTGCCTTTCTCTGATCAACAGCCAATAGCGGTGATGATGCATTGTCAGCCTCTATTATACCATGAACAGCGGCAGAAATCAATAGTGTTTGGGAAAATGGGTCAGCATGGACGTTATGCTCTGTAAACAGGACGATTGTTAATATCAATGATACCCGAGCAGAAACAGCTATAGTCAGCGGATAGATCACAAAAAGCACCCTTCATAAAGAAAGGGTGCCTTGTCAGATTTGTGCTTTTTTAGGCAAAGAGTGGGCTGTAACACCGTCGCGGGCTGCCTATGTCAACTGACAGCCCTGACCCTTACTTTACAGCAGGCTCCCACTTGCATCTCACGGGAGATACGATGGAGCCGTCCTTCTTCATTGCGGTCATTGCCTTGTCAACGGCCTTGCGGTCAAGGCCTGTAATCTCGGCTATCCTGCCTGCATTCAGCGGTTCTCCTGCTTTTCTCATAGCATCCAGGATCTGTTCCTTTTCGGTCATGTGTATACCTCCTTACAGTGATCATGCTCTTGCTGAGCGGGTCTGTCCTCTTTCAGAATTCGATAGTTTCCGGTGCCTCGGTGAATGAGGAAAATGTGGCTTTTGCATTTTTGAAGTACAGCACCTGGGTGTTGTCATCATCAGCGCTGTACATGGCCTTCAGTGAGGGCATCTTTTCAAGCATTGCCACCTTTGCATCCCTTCTGTCGTCGTTCACAAGCTCCCCTGAAACACGAAGCCATTTTCCGTCCTTGTATGCGCAGATCTCCACCTTTGGGTTTGCTGCTATCTGCTTTGAGACCTCCTTGACCTTCCCGGTCTGGATGTAGAGCCTTCCCTCATAGAGCAGGGCTGTCCCAAAGGGTCTTACTCTGGGCTGGTCGCCCTGGACAGTTGCAAGATAGTAGGTCTGTGCCTCATCAAGAAAGCTGCATACTCTTTCAATACCGTTCATATTATACCTCCATTCCGACAGGCATTCCCGTGACAGTATGCCTGATTTGTGCCATTATAGCATATTGCTTCATGCTTTGCAAGTATTGTGTGAATTTGCTGCACCGTCTCTGAGCTGTTCCTTGACGGCAGCACAGGACGGTCACTGCCGGAGATATTCCATCAGTTCATCAAGCCTGTTTTCCATATCGTGGACGCCCAGATGGTACAAATTGCCCAGCTTGTCCATATCCCCCTCAAAGCGGGTCACCTCCACAGGCTCGGAGGGGGCGATGAGAAAGAGCCTGCTCCGGGATGCCTTCTCCTCCAGCATATCCGCCATGCGGTTGAATCTTTCATTTGTTTTGCTCATGCTTTTTACAAACTCGGGATATCTGCGGTACATAAGCCTTGCCGTGGGAGGAAGCCCCGGCTTTCTGCGGAATGATAGCTCTCTGGTGCGCACCACCACAATCTTCTTCTCCCCGGAGCTTTTTACCCACCCCATGGGTATCTTCTCCGAGCAGCCGCCGTCAAGATATGGAACACCGTTTATCATGACAGGCATGGAGATGTAGGGCACAGTGGCTGAGGCCTGCACCGCCCTGAAAAGGTCGCAGTGACCCTTTTCAAAGTATTCCGTCTGCCCTGTCAGAAGGTTTGTGGCAGACACTGCCAGCCGTCTGGAGGGGTCGCAAAGCCGCTTTTTATCTATGGGCATTTTCTTCATTATGTCCCTGTACAGGTATGTAAAGCCCGTTATCCCGCCGTCACGCCTGTATGCACCCAGTCCGCAGTAGTTGGTGTCATGGCGGTAGGTAAGGTCTATCCTTGCGCCGTAGCCTATCTGTCCTGCAGCGTAGCACATAGCGGACAGGGCACCTGCCGAACACCCCACCACAGATGTAAAGTTGATGCCGTTCATCATAAGGCAGTCAAGCACACCCAGCGTGTAAAGCCCCTTCCAGCCGCCGCCCTCAAGGACAAGGCAGCCGGGCGTAAGGCTTCCGTCAGCTTTTCCCGTGGGCAGTCTGTCTATATATCTGTATATTTTCCTGTTCATTCAGTTTCTCACCTTTTGTTTTCTCATGTATTCCACAGTCCTGTGAAGAGTATCCCAGTGGTATATCTTTTCCAGATTGGAGGAAAAATCAAGGCCGTACCGCTGCTGCAGCCTTCCCAGCAGCATCTCTCTTTCCCTGTCCCTGGCATCGGCATTTTTCAGGTCGTAGAAGCTGAGCTGCACCGGCATATGTTCCGATGTAAGATTGTACAGGCTGACCCCGATCAGGCGCACAGGTCTGTGTTCCACAGTTTCAAGCATCCTTGCAGCCTCATTGTAAATGGTCACGCCGTCATCAGTCTGCATAAGAGCGTGAGAACGGCTGATAGACCGCATATCGGCATAGGTCAGCTTCAGACTGACTCCCTGTCCCTGCAGCCCCACTCTCCGGGCGCGGTTCTCCACACACAATGACAGCAGCAGGAGCACATCCCGCAGTACCCCGTAGTCGTACACATCCTGCTGGAACGTCACCTCCCGTCCGACAGATTTGGCGTTTTCCGGGCGGTAAGGGGTAACTTTGCTGTCATCTATCCCGAATGCCAGCTGCGTCAGCCATTTGCCGTGCTTTCCCAGCAGTGACACCACTTTTTCCGTGTTGTTCTGTATGTCACGGACGGTGTTTATCCCGTTTGCGTGCAGCTTTTCCGCGGTTTTTGCCCCCACGGTGTACAGTACTCTCACATCACGGTCAATGACCAGCCCGATAAAAGCCTGTGGGGACAGTATCTCAAAATAGCCGTCTGGCTTTTTCTCCTCGCTTGCCATTTTTGCCGCAGTTTTGGAGTATGCCAAGCCCACAGAGCAGGTAAGCCCCAGTTCTCTGTAAGTCCTTTCCTTGATGGCTCTTGCGATCTGTCTTGCCCCGTCCCAGTCCCTGGCTTTCTCTGTCACATCCAGATAGGCTTCATCAAGGGCGATAGCCTGTGAGGCGGCGGCATAGGTGTTCCATATGTCATGGAGCTTATCTGATACTGCCTTGTATTTGCCAAAATCCGGGTGCATGAATATGCCGCCGGGGCAAAGACGGTAGGCTTCCTTGATGTTCATTGCGGAATGGACACCGAATCTTCTTGCTCCATAGCTGCAGGTCGCCACTACTCCCCGCTCGTGGGGCAGTGAGCCGATTATAAGCGGCTTTCCCCTCAGTGAGGGGTCATCCCGCATCTCCACTGATGCATAAAAAGCATCCATATCAACGTGTATTATTATCTGCTGCATCATGACCGACCCTGTGAACAGTCACTCTGACTGTATAGCAAAACGACAGATCCCTTTGGCGTTTGCTGTTTGACGATACGCACGCAGCAAGCTTTTAACGCTTGGCACTGTGCGGGTTGCTTGTATAATTCTACCATAAGTGCCGCCTCATGTCAACATGGTAAGGCTTTTCTCCCTGCCATGAAAGGCAAAGCAGCCTGCACAAGGTACAGACTGCTTTTATGTCTCACATGGGATGGCGGATACTCAGTCCGTAACGGGAGGAACGGATAAGTCATCGGCGGGAGCCTCTGCGGGAGCATCCTTCTTTGCGTCGGGATCGTACTTCCAGTCAAGTTCGTCACGCATGAGCTTTTCAAAGTCGTCCCCGTCTATCTTCTCATTCTCGATGAGATATTCGGACAGGCGCACAAGCTGATCCCTGTGGGCGGTAAGTATCTCCTCACACTCCTTGTATGCCTTTTCGATGAGCTTCTTGACCTCCTCATCGATGATCGCTGCGGTGGAATCTGATATGTTCTGGGTATGGCCGTAATCCCTGCCCAGGAACACTTCCTCGCTGCCTGCATAGAGCACAGGCCCCAGTTTCTCGGAGAAGCCGAAGCGTGTCACCATGTTCTTGGCTTGCTTTGTGGCATCCTGTATATCCCCGGATGCACCCGTGGTGATATCGTCAAATACCAGGGATTCGGCAACTCTGCCGCCCATTGACCATACAAGACCCTGGTACATCTTGTTCTTGGTCACAAACTGGTCGTCTGTGGTGGGGCGTACCATGGTAAAGCCCCCTGCACGCCCTCTGGGGATGGTCGTTACCATATGCACCTTGTCCACTTCGGGGAGATGATATGCTGCAACTGCATGGCCTGCCTCGTGGTATGCGGTTATGCGCTTGTCCCTGGGGGTAACAAGGTGAGATTTTTTCTCGGGGCCTGCCACTACCTTGATAGTAGCCTCCTCTATGTCCGCCTCTGTGATGGCCTTGCGGTTGTGACGGGCAGCAAGGAGTGCAGCCTCGTTGAGAAGGTTCTCAAGATCTGCGCCTGTGAACATCTGTGTGGTCTTTGCGATGATGTTAAGGTCAACATCGGGTCCTAAGGGCTTGTTCTTTGCGTGTACCTTGAGTATCTCCTCACGTCCCTTTACGTCGGGATAATCCACCATGATCTCACGGTCAAAGCGGCCGGGACGCAGCAGCGCGGGGTCGAGTATATCACGGCGGTTTGTGGCTGCCATGACGATAACGCCCTCATTGCCCTCAAAGCCGTCCATTTCGACCAGCAGCTGGTTCAGGGTCTGCTCACGCTCATCATGTCCGCCCCCAAGGCCGGCGCCTCTCTGACGGCCCACCGCATCTATCTCGTCTATGAACACGATGGAGGGTGCGTTCTTCTTGGCAGTCTCAAAGAGGTCTCTTACTCTTGATGCACCTACGCCCACGAACATTTCCACAAAGTCAGAACCGGATATGGCAAAGAAGGGCACGCCTGCCTCACCTGCAACGGATCTTGCGAGCAATGTCTTACCTGTTCCCGGAGGTCCCATAAGGAGCACGCCCCTGGGTACTCTTGCGCCGATGTCGTTATACTTCTTGGGATTCTTGAGGAAGTCCACGATCTCCGCCAGCTCTTCCTTTTCCTCCTCACAGCCTGCCACGTCCTTGAAGGTGGTCTTTTTCTTGGACTGGTTCTTTATGTTGGCTTTGCTGAAATTGTTGAGCCGTCCTCCTGCGCCTGTCTGTCTCATCATGAAGATAAAGAAGGCTATCATCATTATCATAATGATGGCGGAGGGCAGGATGTTGTATATCCAGGAATTGTCCTGTATCTTGTAGTATTCCTGCTTTAAAGGTGCATCTGGGTGCTTTTCGTTGTAGGCCTTGCGGTAGTTCTCCCCGGAGCCTGTCTGCACCTCGTCAACGAATATGCTCACGTTGGGAACGGTGTAGGTTATGTCCTTTATGGTGCCGCCGTCGTTGACCTTCATCTTGAGCTCCCCTGTGCCCAGGTCGAAGGTGTATTCCGTCACGTCATAGCTGTCAAAATACCCCATGATCTCAGAGTAGGTATAGTCATTCTTCGGCTGAGAGGTCTGCTTCATGAAGTAGACAAGGGAGAACAGCATGATAATGGCAATAATTACGTATACAATGATTCCGCTGCTTTTTCTCATTGGATTACCTTTCCTTTGTGTCTGATTTTGCTGTGTACTGCCTTACGGGCAATCACGGGCACAGCACCCCGATATAGGGGAGCTCCCTGTACTTCTCGCCGAAGTCCAGCCCGTAGCCCACCACGAAGAGATCGTGTATGGAGAACAGGGACTCATCTGCGGAAAAGTCCACTGTCCTGCGGGAGGGCTTGTCCAGAAGGGTTATTACCCTGAGGGACTCAGGCTCTCTTGCCCTGAGCATCTCCGAAATCTTCTGCAAGGTGCGCCCGGTGTCTATAATGTCCTCAACAACTATGACATCATAGCCCTTTAAGGATCTCTTGGTATCAAGGGCAATATCAACGCTGCCGCTTGATGTGCTCCCTGAGCCGTAGCTTGCAGCCTGCATAAAGGAGATCTCGCAGGGGATGGTAAGCTCTCTCACCAGATCCGACAGAAATACGAAGGAGCCCTTCAGTATGCCTACAAACAGGAGATTCTTGTCCCTGTATTCCTCGCTTATGTCCTTTGCGCACTGCTTTACACGTGCCTGTATATCAGATGCCGGGATAAGGCAGGTTATTTCATTGTTTTTCTCCATCAGCTGTTCCTCCGATCTCAATGGTGATGACATCCTTTGTATGTTCGTTTGCTGCGGCTCTTGCCGCCGTGCCTGCATATTCGCTCCAGATGAGCCCCTGTTCGTCCTCCATTACAAGGGCTTTGTCCCGCTGTTCTGCGGGAAGCTTCAGGGAGGAATAGAGCTTTTTAAGCTCTGTCCTGTGCTCCCTGCCCGGGAGGAGTATCTTGTCTCCCGGCCTTCGTGTGCGCAAAATAACGCCACCTTGTATTTTATCACAGTCCAGAGACATATATGTTAAATTTTTATTAACTTCATCGTGATAAAGTAATATATCACTAACTCTTCTTGTAATTGTCACATTCCTGTCATACGCAGTCAGGCTCACCCTTTCCCCCGTTCGGGGAAGGTGTATCTGCTGTGAGAAGGGGGCAGAAGGGGTCATATCTGCGATATGGAAGCCATCCCTGTCAAACACGGCAAAGATACTGCCGCTCAGCTGATACCTTGTGTTTTTTCCGCCCATGAGCAGCTCATCAAGGAGCCGCACCCTGTCACTTGATACATTCAGACCATGAAGAGAAAGCTGCTCTGCGATGGCTCTGTGCCTTACCGCAGGGTGTTCCCGGCGGATATCAACTGCCCTGTCAAGACAGCCTGCCAGATGATCCTCGTACAGATAAGCCTGATCCTTTAATGAAAGCACAGCCCTTGTGAAGGAGGGGTTGATCGCCTGCATCTCCGGGATGATCCTGTGGCGTATGCGGTTCCTCGTGTAGTCATCGGAGAGGTTGGTGCTGTCTGTGACAAAGCCCTCCCCCTGCTCCTTCAGGTAGAGCTCTATATCCTCACGGGATATGTCAAGCAGGGGGCGGATTATGTTCCCCCGTTTGTAGGGGATGCCGCACAGCCCTTTGAGCCCTGTGCCACGGATGATGTTGAAAAGTATGGTCTCTGCATTGTCGCCGCAGTTGTGGGCGGTGGCTATGAGCCCGCTTCCTGATGCCTCACTGAGTGCCTCGTATCTCAATATACGAGCCGCCTCCTCCATTGACCTGCCTGTTTTGGCAGCAAAGGAGGGAGCATCTACGTGTACAGATGAGAAGGGGATATGATAACGAGTACACAGCTCTTTGCAGGCTCTCTCATCACGGTCTGCCTCTTCGCCTCTGATCCCGTGGTTTACGTGCACCGCTGACAGACTGACGGACAGCCTGTCCGCAAGACTGTACAGCAGCAGAAGAAGTGCGGTGCTGTCCGCCCCGCCGGAAAAGCCCACCGTCACCGGGGAGCCTTCGGGGATCATATCATGGGCGGCTATGGTGCGGAGCATACAGCCTTGGAGCTTAGCTGTTAAGTTCACTGTGAGCCTCCGCCAGAAACAGGGTGTATTGTCCGTTCCACCGCAGGGGAATGGAGCCTACCTGCCCGTGTCTGTTCTTTGCGACTATACATTCCGCCACGTTTACATCCGCAGCGGAGTCCCTGTTGTAGTAGCCGTCCCTGTAAAGGAACATTACAATATCCGCATCCTGCTCGATAGAGCCTGATTCACGCAGGTCGGAGAGCTGGGGGCGCTTGTCCGTCCTTGACTCCACAGCACGGGAAAGCTGGGAGAGGGTTATGACGGGGACATTCAGCTCCTTTGCCATGAGCTTCAGCTGACGGGTTATCTCTGATACTTCGTTTACACGGTTATCCGTCCGCTTGGTGGAGCTCATGAGCTGGAGATAGTCTATGACCACAAGCCCCACATTGCGCAGCCTTCGTATCTTAGATTTCATCTGCACTATGTTTATGCCGGCGGTGTCGTCAAGGTACATATTCATTGAGGATATGCGGTCTGCGCCTGCTGCCAGCTTTGCCCATTCGTCGCTGTCGATCTCGCCCCGCATAAGGTGGCTGCTGTCCACAAGGCTTTCAGCCGCCAGCATTCTTGTCACTATCTGCTCCTTTGACATCTCAAGGGAGAATATGACCACTTCCTTGCTGGGGTCGCTGCGGCATACATTTGTGGCAATATTCAGGGCGAAGGAGGTCTTTCCCATGGCAGGACGGGCGGCAAGTATGATAAGGTCGGTCTTGTTGAGCCCGGAGATCACCCTGTCCAGATCCGCATAGCCGGATCTTGCACCCTCGTACTTCTTCCTCTCCTCTCCGGAGAGACGGTACAGTCTGTCGTAGGCGGGAACCACCACATCGCCCACTCTGGTAAGTCCGCTTGACTGCTTGCCCTGCCTTATATCATACATACGCTGCTCGGCACGGTCAAGCACATCCTGCACCTCCCCGCTGTTCTCCGAGCAGTCCGTGATTATCTCACGGGCGGCGGTGATAAGGGAGCGGAGGGTGTATTTATCCTCGACTATGCGGCAGTAGCTGTCAAGATTTGAAAGAGAGGGTATCTCCTCCATCAGGTGCTTGAGATACAGGCGCCCTGAGTTCTCATCCTCAAATACCTTCTCGTTCACAGCCTCGTTGAGGACTGTGACTATATCCGCATCCATGCTCAGGGAGGAGAGCCTGCTCATGATGGAGAAAAGCTGCTTGTGCTTTGTTACGTAGAATACATCAGGGCTCAGCCTGCCGGAAAGGTCGTTGAGCCGTTCCCTGTCAAGGAGCATAGCCCCCAGAATGGTCTGTTCAGCCTCTACGCTGTGGGGCATTTCCTTGCTGAGGAGGTCTTCAAATTCCATTTATGCTCCTTAAAGTCACTCTTCCACAACTTTTACGGTTATCTTTTCGGAGATGCCGGGCATGAGCTTTACTTCTGCGGAGTAGGAGCCGAAGGCCTTTATCTCATTGGCAAGGTTTATCTTCTTCTTCTCCACCTTTATGCCCATCTGCTTTTCAAGTGCCTCTGCCACATGGCCTGCGGTAACGGAGCCGAAGAGCTTGCCACCTGCGCCTGCCTTTGCCTTTACCTCAACTATCTTGTCCTTGAGTTCGGCGGCAGTGGCACGGGCCTCTTCCTTTGCCACATCAGCCTTGTGCTGCTCGGAAGACTTTTTCCCTGCAAGGTCGGACATATTCTTGGCGTTGGCCTCCACTGCAAGCCCCTTGGAAAGGAGGAAATTCCTTGCGTATCCGTCGGATACCTCCTTCATTTCTCCTGCCTTGCCGGAACCTTTAACGTCCTTTATAAAAATTACCTTCATCTTTATCATCCTTTCTTATGTGTGAGCAGCCTGTGGGGGCTGCGCTGTCAGCTTATCTTGTCCATAAAGCTGTCTATGGCTGCCATGAGCATCCGCTTTGCCTCCTCCACGGAGGTGCCGGGGAGCTGCACCGCAGACATGGTAAGATGTCCGCCGCCGCCCATTTTTTCCATTACCAGCTGGACATTCAGCCGCCCGTAGGAGCGGGCTGAAATATTGGAGCCTGTATCGGAGGGGAACACAACAAAGCTTGCATCCACGCCCTCGATATTTAGCATCTCATCTGCCGCCTGTGAAGCAGCGACCCTCACCTGGGGTGAGACCTCCGTGCCCACAGCTATGGCACACTGCTTGTATATCTGCACAGTGGTGATAAAGCGGGAGCGTATGCGCTCAGTCTCAATGGTATTGGCAAAGAGCAGCTTCACCGCCACGGTATCGGCATTGAGGGATTTAAGGTATGCGGCAGCCTCAAAGGTGCGCACATCTGTTTTCATGACAAAGTTCTTGGTGTCGAGCATGATACCGGAAAGCATGGCATCCGCATAGTAGCTTTCCGGCTTTTCTTCCAGAGGGAAATACTGTATAACCTCAGCAACTATTTCGCAGGCTGAGGATGCATATGGCTCATGGAGGGATAGCATAGCGTTGTCTATGCTGTTTACCACCTGCCTGTGGTGGTCGATGTAGACTACCTTCTTTGCCTTCTCGTATATGGCCTTGCTGTCAAGCATATCCTTGCTGTTGGTATCCACGATTATGAGTAAAGCGCTTTCATCCAGCATGGAGAGTGCGGTCTGCTCATCAATGAACAGATCCCCGCCCCCTGAGAGGTTTTCCTTGAGCCTTGTGATTATGGGCAGGGCAAGGGTCTTTTCCACATTGGAGTAGATATAGCCCCTGCACCCTACGCCCCGCACAGCCGCTGCCACGCCTGCCGCTGCGCCGATGGCGTCAAGGTCGCCCCATGAGTGACCCATGATTATGGTGTTGGAGGAGTTCTGCACCAGATTCAGCAGGCTCGTGGCAAATATCCTTGTCTTTACCTTGCTGTTGGTGCCCATTCCCTGGGAGCTGCCTCCGAAGAAGGTGTAGCCGTTGTCGTCCTTTATCGCTACCTGGTCGCCGCCCCGTCCCTGGGTTATGTCAAGGGCGGACTTTGCGATCTTTTCGCTTTCAAGCAGAGTGTTCCCCCCTCTGCCTATGCCTATGGACAGGGTAAGGGGATAGCGGTCGGCTATGGTTATCTCGTGAGCCTTCTCGATGATGGACTTGAATTCCTCCTGCTCCAGCTTGTTTATCTCTTCCTCGCTGATGACAGCAAGATACTTGTCGGGGATGCTCTTGCGGACAACGCCTCCGTGGCTTTCCACAAAGTCCTCGATGAGCTTGTCTATGAGCACGGTTATGTGCCCCTTGTCGGAATCCTTGCTGTCAAGGGCATCCTCTATATTGTCGATCATAATGAGCATTACACGGCTGCGGCTCTTGCGGAATTCCTCCCGCAGCTCCGTAAGCTCCGATATGTCCTGAAAGTACAGCAGTGTAAGCTCCGAAAGGGAGGTGTCGTCCTCTGCCTTCTTTGCCGTGGTCACTGCTCTGACACGGTAGTGCCCCGTGTCGTACTCCACCACCGTATCCATCTGTGACATGATGTCCGTAAGGTCTATGTCAACGATGCTCTCAATGTTGATACCGTAGGCATCCTCTGAATGGATATTCTCGGTGAATGCCTTGTTGAACCAGATTATGACCCCGTCCTTGTCAACTATTACCGCAGGTGCGGGGAACTTGTACAGGGAATCCCTCTCGGTGAGGTTCAGCTGTGTCTTCATCTCCGACACAAAGCTGTGGAGATTGTCCTCGGATCGCCTGAAAAGCATGAGGTATGCGATGGAAACAGCCGCTGTGACCCCAAGCATTATCCAGAACCGGACCTCATCATAGGGGAATATGCAATATGCTGAAAACAGTGCCACGACCACAAGCAGCATGGCAACTATCTTGAAGGTTCTCCAGCCCTTTCCTGTCATAAATGTCCCCCCTTTGGGATGAAAACGGGATCTCGTCAGGTCATGTCATGCGCCCGGATGTCATATCTCCTCGATTATGGGGAGTATCATGGGCTTTCTGCCTGTCCTGCGGAAGATAAAGTCGCTGACGGCGTTCTTCATGGAGGTCTTTATGGCGTTCCAGTCGTGCATATTGCTGCCCAGACATGAGTCAAGGGTGTCAACCAGCAGCTTTCTCGCCTCATCCATCATTTCTTCGTTCTCACGCACATATACAAAGCCCCTTGAAAGAATGTCGGGACCTGCCACAAGCGTGCCTGTTTCGGATTCGATGGTGACCACCACCACCATGAGACCGTCCTCTGCAAGGTGCTTTCTGTCACGCAGCACCACAGAGCCTACGTCCCCGACACCAAGGCCGTCCACAAGCACCCTGCCTGCCTGTACCTTGCCTGTTACCTTCATATCCACTCCGTCGGTCTCGATAACGTCGCCTATGGAGCAGATGAATACATTGTTTGCGGGCATACCCATGGAAAGGGCAAGGCCTGCGTGCTTTTTAAGGTGCTTGTACTCCCCGTGTACGGGTATGAAGAACCGTGGGCGGGTAAGAGCCTGTATGAGCTTCAACTCCTCCTGGCAGGCGTGACCCGATACGTGTACGTCGTACATTGCCTCGTACACTACCTCTGCCCCTGCCCTCAGCAGCTCGTTTACCACCCTTGTGACGAATTTCTCATTGCCGGGGATGGGATTTGCGCTTATGATTATATAGTCCGAAGGAGTTATAGTTACACTGCGGTGCTCGCCCATTGCCATGCGGGTCAGGGCGGACATGGGCTCTCCCTGGCTGCCTGTGGTGATAAGGCATATCTTGTCAGGGGGATACTTGTTCATGGCATCCACGTCGATGAATATGTCATCGGGCACCTTCAGGTATCCCAGCTGTGTTGCGGCTGATATGGCATTGAGCATACTGCGCCCGAACACTGCCACCTTGCGGCCGTTTGTCACCGCATTGTCAACTATCTGCTGTATCCTGTGGATGTTGGATGCAAATGTGGCGATGATGATGCGCTTGCCGTCCGCCCTTGCGAAAAGCTTCTCAAAGGTCTCGCCCACCTTGCGCTCCGAGGGAGTGTGACCGGGGCGCTCCGCATTGGTGGAGTCAGCCATAAGGGCAAGCACGCCCTTGTTGCCAAGCTCGCCGAAGCGTGCCAGGTCTATTATCTCTCCGTCAATGGGGGTGAAGTCCACCTTGAAGTCCCCTGTGTGGACAATCACGCCGGCGGGGGTGTGTATGGCAAGCCCCACGGAGTCGGGGATGGAGTGGTTCACTCTGATGAATTCCACCGCCATGCAGCCCAGCTTTACAGTCTGTCCCGGGGTTATCTTGTTAAGGTCGGACAGGGGGAGACCGTGCTCCTTCAGCTTCCCCTCTATGAGTGCTATGGTGAGGGCTGTGGCATATACGGGCATACGCAGCCTCATCAGCAGGTAGGCAAGGCCGCCTATGTGATCCTCATGGCCGTGGGTGATGATGATGCCCCTGACCTTGTCCCTGTTCTGCTCTACGTAGGTGAAGTCGGGTATTACCATGTCAACGCCGGGCATATCGCTGTCCGGGAAGGCAAGGCCGCAGTCCACGATGAACATATCGCTGCCGCATTCAAAGGCGGTCATGTTCTTGCCTATCTCATTGAGCCCACCAAGGGGGATGATCCTTACAGGGGTGCGCTTTACGGGCTTGTGGTTGGATCTGTACCCCGAAGGAGCGTCACCTGCGGTCTTTGCAGGGGAGGAGACCCTGTTCTTCTTTTTCTGTGTGCCCTGTGCGCTCTGTGCAGGCTTTGAGGCCTTTCTGTCCTTGGGCTTGCCGCCTTCTTCCATATCTGCAATGGATGTGGGGGAGAGGAGATAGTCGAAATCAAAGTCATCAAGGGACTTTGCCTTCCTGCGGGTGTCCTTCTTGCCCTGCTTTGCGGGCTTTTCGGACGCTGCCCTGTCTGTTTGCTTCTCTCCCGCAGCAGAAGCAAGACGCTGCTCGAGAAGCTCCCTTTCAAACTCTGTCTTCTGGTATACGGTATTGCCGAGGATGGACAGTTCAGGGGGCAGCCGCCCGCTCTTTTTCTGTGCAGCGGGAGCGCTGCGTGTCTTTGCAGTCTTTTTGCCCTCGTTTTTCCGCCCCTTCTTCTGCTTGTCGAAGTCATCGGGGGAGACCCCCTTGGGAGGAAGGCTGGGCTTTTTCGCTGCGGCTTTCTTTACCTTTTCTTTCTTGGCGGTGTCGCCGGTGTCTGCACTGTGGTTTTTCTTTGACATTTATACCTCCGATTTTCTGGCGGCAGACCTCTGACGATGCTCAGCACCGCTCCTTGGCGGTGATGTTTTATCAAAAATGGCGGTCTGCCGATGATGGTTGCAGCACCCTTTGGTGCTTATATCCGCATTTTGCGGTCAAAGTCCTGTGGGTCAGGAGCAGGCGCATACGGGGTGTGACAGACGTAAATGTGATACACATATGCACACATTTTGCCCGTGACCTTTAAGGAACTTGAATACGACATAATCGAAAACTATTATACCACATCCGGCACCCATTGTCAAGAGAGGTGTTCCTCTTCATCACGGTATTTGAATGAGTAAAAAAACTATGAACAAATCCAATTAGAAACGATCTTATCAAGAAAAGAAGGGTCAAGAAGGCATTTGAAT
>OCTW011600768.1_pt1 | contig 26882 bp, 28 predicted proteins | sample 1539671 | NCBI WGS metagenome assembly OCTW01 (sample SAMN02144230, study PRJEB22623) | gut metagenome | biome: sheep rumen | host: Ovis aries | place: New Zealand | reverse complement strand
AATTCTAAAAAAGCTGAAGAGCTCAAAAAATATTTTTCTTCTGTTCTTTCTGAGCTTGAAGGGCAGCCGGAATGTGCGGCTTCTGTTTCTTATAAGATTTTTTCTACTGAATATGCCGGTCATGCAAAAGATTTAACTCAATCGGTGGTTTCTCAGCTGATCGCAACTGATGAAGCTGATTCTGAAAGCATAATTGTTACTGCAGGCGGCGATGGTACTTCTCTTGAGGTTCAAACGGCACTTTTTAAGGAGGCCATGCAGGGGCCTAAACACAATGACGCCATAATGAATCATATTACTATTCTGCGCCTGCCGCTTGGAACTGGTAATGATGGAACTGACGGGCATTCTATTCAGGAAACTATTGCACTTCTTAAAGGTGGCCTTGTTTTTGCAAATGACCGTGCTATAAGAATCTATCCGGAAAATGAACCTGATATTTCTGACATAAAGAAAAGTGCGGCTGGTAAAAATCCTGAAAAATATGGTGATATTAATTTTAGACCGCCCTGGTATGCCTTTAACATTGCGAGCCTGGGGCTTGATGCCTATGTCGTCTATTTAACAAATACTGTAAAGAAAAAGCTTCCCGGTAATTTCTATCATCTTTGTGTTCCTCTTGCGGGTTTAACTTATGATAAAGAATTTCCAACCGGAACTATAACCTTTGAGTTATTTGAAAACAAAGAAAAGAAATCCGGAGAAATTGCAACTCCTGTTACTCTGGCAGCTTTTGGTGCTTCCGGAAACCGTGTTTACGGCGGTGGTCACAAAATTCTTCCTGATTCAAATAATTTTTGTCTTGCTCCTAAGGTCTCTTTGTGGACTCTGCTTAAGGATAATCATAAGTTCGTGGATGGTTCATTTAAAGGAACTGAGCTGGCCTCCCTGCATACTGTAGAAAAAATACGTATTTCCTATGACAAGCCTGTTTTAATGCAGTGCGACGGCGAAACGGTTATGCTTAGCCCTGCCCACTTTCCATTGATTATTGAACTGACTGATCCATGCCTCCGTGTTCTCAAAGCTGTTAATTTGTGATAATCTAAGCGCGTCACATAGATCCTGAAACAAGTTCAGGATGACAAATACGCGTCATGCTGAACTCGTTTCAGCATCTTTTACTTATGGAAAACTCGGAAAATTGCTTTTACAAAAATGGCCTCCACTTTGAATGCCAGCGCTGCTCCTACTGCTGCGGACACTCGCCGGGCTTTGTATATCTTTCAAGACGAGATTTAATGACTCTATGTGCGCACTTTAAAATGAGCGTTGCGGACTTTGTCGCCAAATACTGCCGCTGGGCTGATTATTATTACGGAACTCAGGTTCTTTCTCTTCAGGAAAAGAAAAACTACGACTGCATTCTCTGGGAAAATGGCTGCTCTGCTTATGAAGCCCGCCCGATTCAGTGTTCAACCTACCCCTTCTGGTCCTGGATGATTGCCGATAAAAAGACCTGGGATGAATGCGCCGCAGAATGCCCGGGCATGAACAAGGGGCGCGTCTGGCCTTATGAGGAAATTGAAAAAAACAAAAAAGCCTATCTGGAAAACGTACCCCTTCACCGCGAAGAAGTCGAAGAACTTATCGCAAAATCATCAAGCAATCGCTAATATATTAGCAAAAATAGACAAAATCACCAAAATGTGCTAATATATTAGCAATGATACAACTGGAACAAAAAACACCGCCGCAAATAGCAGAATCTGTAGCAAAACGGATTCAAAAACGAAGAAAAGAACGCCACTTTACTCAATCAGAACTTGCCGAACGCGCAGGTGTAAGCTTTGCTTCATATAAACGTTTTGAACAAAAACACGAAATTGCCTTCGATTCTCTCATAAAAATTGCAATTGCACTTGGTCTGGAAAAAGATTTTGACCAGCTTTTTGCAACTCCACAATTTTCTTCAATAGAGGAGCTTATCGCAAGTGAAAAAAATTAACCGACTTTCTGTTTTTTTTAATAACGGTTCTCAAAAACGCCAGGTTGGGACCCTTGCGTTGTATCAGAATCGGCTGGCTGCTTTTTCATATTCTGACCAATGGCTTGCAGACGGTTTTTCAATTTCACCTTTTTCGCTTCCTCTTGAAAAACGCGTTTTTATTCCTTACTGGGAACCTTTTGACGGCATTCATGGTATTTTCAACGACAGTCTCCCGGATGGATGGGGCCGCCTCTTAGTTGATCGTATGCTTTTACGTCAGGGAATTGAACCGGAAGCACTTTCTGTTTTAGACAGACTTGCGATTGTTGGTTCGGGTGGAATGGGCGCCTTGACTTATGAGCCGGAAGCATTCATTTCTGATGCTCCACTTCTTCCTTCTGATTATGATGAAATCTCTGCTGAATGCGAACGTATTCTGAATTCCGAACTTTCAGAGAATGACAAAAAGAATCTTGATGCAATTTTCGCAGCCGGTGGTTCTTCAGGTGGAGCACGGCCTAAAGTTTTTGCCAAGATTGATGATGAAGACTGGATTATAAAATTTCCTTCAAGCGTGGATTCAAAAGAAATTGGCCGACAAGAATATGAATATAATCAATGTGCAAAAAACTGTGGAATTACAATAAACGATTTCCAGCTTTTCACATCAAAAAAATGTTCCGGCTATTTTGGAACAAAACGCTTCGATAGAAATTATCTTGGTGCAGACAGGGTATTGATGGCAAGTGCCTCGGCTCTTTTGGAAACGAGTCATAGAATTCCAAATCTTGATTACAACACATTGTGTCTTCTAACCTTACAGCTCACCAAAAACAATGCAGAAGTTGAGAAGCTTTTCCGATTAATGTGTTTTAATGTGTTTGCCCATAACCGCGACGACCATTCAAAAAACTTCTCCTGGCTTTATGATGAAAACAATCACCTGTGGCAGCTTTCCCCTGCATACGATTTGACTTTCAGTAATTCAATCGGTGGAGAACATGCCACAACAATTAACGGCGAAGGAAAAAATCCTTCAATGGAAAACATTCTTGCCGTTGCCCAGAAAGCCGGAATCAAAAAATCAAAAGCAACTGAAATCGCCCAGGCGGTGAAAGAAACCGTTCAAAAAGAACTCGAGGAATGGGTGTAAAATTACTTTTTACTGTCTATATATTTTATTTCTTTTAATGCTTATCTATATTTTCCAAAGATAACGGCTATAGTTGAATCATAATCCACTTCTTTTAGAGTATTTACCTCAGATTCAATTCTTTTTACAAACTTCCAGTTTCTTGTATGATAACTTCCACCTGAATTAGTCTGGAATAATTCATTTTCATCAAAAGAAAAGACAAGACTATAATTGTCAAATAAATATTTCATGTACGTAGCATAAGTTGTATCGATATCATTTGTACCTAAAGTAAGCAGATACCAGTATTTTGGGTGTTTGATACACATATATGTAAAATCAAGTTTTTCTTCATCTGGAATATTTACTAAATCAGAAACTGTAAAATCCTTTTCTTCATGTGCCGGAATTTCAATGTAATACCAGTGTGCCCATGTGTTTGTTTTATACATTAATCCTAAGCGCAGAATTGTATCAGTATCATTTTTGATTATTCCGTTATAAGAATTATGTTGTTTCTGAAGTAGTTGCGCAGCCAATAAGAAGGCCGGCCATTAAAATCAAAATTGCTGTAAAAGTTATTGTTTTCATTATTTCACTCTTAGCTACGATTACGCTTAAAAATGATGTTCTTCTGATGGAGCTGCAACTTCGAATGCATCCACAAATGTTATTTCATAAGGTTTGTCATAAGATTCTTTTGAAATGCTCTCACTAGTATACTGCCACGTTCTCCTATCGATTAGCATTCCATCATATCTAAATTTGATGCTACGAGTTGTAAACATAAATGTGTCTGATGTGAAGATTGGAATATACTTCTTATTCTCAAAATCCCATGCATAAATCATAAAAGCAGTATCACCGACTTTCAATGAATCTGGAATCTTAAAATATGCAGATTCATGTGGCTGAACATCTGTAAGAAGAAAGAATCTATCTTTAGATATATATTCATGTTTATCTAAATCATATCCGAATACTTGAAGCATAAAATGCTGAATATGATCTGAATCATTAATCATCATACCAGTAATATCTGCACTTAATTTTTCTCGAGTTTTTTCTTCATTTGCAATTTTTTCTCTAAAAAGACTTTTAGAATTAGTATCTTGTTTTGAGGTAGTCTTCGCAGGCGTACTCGCACAGCCAACAAACATTCCTGCCATCAAAATCAAAATTGCAGTAAAATTTATTTTTTTCATAATTTCTTCCTTTAATGAGATTTATACCTAAATTATAAAGGGGGATAAAAAGAAAAACAATGAGTTTTACCCATTGTTTTATTTAATTTGCGGTTATTTCCAGCTGGTGCTTACTGGGGCAGCTAGTCTTGCTGAGTCCTGGCCTTTTTTACCACTGAACTCGATTCTTAGTTCATTACGACCATTTGTCAATGCTGCTGGAAGCTCAAACCTTTTTACAAACTTTTCTTCGTTGCCATCATAACTCAGCGTGTAATCTGCAATTACTGTGTCGCCGGATTTTATGATTATATGTTTACCGGAGTCTGCTTTGAGGAAGGTACAGTCGAGGTAAATTCGTTTGCCGGCCTCTGGCAGAACCTTGAACATGTACGAGAAACTTCCGCCGGCTTTTGCGTAACGGGTAAGCTCGTGAGGATCTGCAACTGAGCCGCTGCCACTTTCCTGAATGAACGGCCAGGTTGTTTCATTTCCTTCTGTCTGTGCGCCGTAGCCAACGCCGATTCCTTCTATGTAATTTGCAGTGCTGGCAGTATTTTGAGCCATCACCTTAAGCATTTTGAGTTCTTCCAGCGAGTCGGTAAACTGCCAGTAGATTCCATAGCGCTGATTATTGATGCGGTAGTATGGAGAGAATGTGAGGGTGAAATTACACTGATTAGGCCCGTCAAATCCAGCGCAGTTGAGAAGGAACTTCAAGCCATCCTTTTTTTCAAACTGATTTTCAAGCTTTCCCTTCACAAGAAGAGTTTCTGTTGCAAGCGGCTTTAGGCCGCTGGTTCCGCCGTAGTTTCCATTGAGCGGGAGTTCGAGACCACGGACAATTTTATTCGCGCAGACATCGCACTGCACCCCGACCTGTCTCAAAGACATTTTATCGTCGCGGCCGAGTTCCGCAGCCAAAACCACCGGTCCATACTTAAACGCATAGCAGCGGCGGTTGTCCGGCAAGTTATAAGCGCGAAGATCCATTGGCAGGGTAAGATAAATTTTGTCGCCGCTTTTCCAGCCGCGATTCAGACAGAGATATCCGTCTTTATTTTCCGCCTTCTGTGCTTCTCCGTTTACCGAAATCTCCGGCTCTCCAGCCACCCAGTCCGGGATGCGAAGAGCGAGTTTGAAGGCCGCATCACCGCCAATTGTCAGTTCGATCTTCCCCTCATCCGGCAGCGCAGAGCTCTGGCTAATCACCACATTTTTTGCCCGCCACTTCACCTCGGAACTCACAAACTGATTTACGTACAGTATGTCTTCATCATAAAAATAGATACTGTCGCCAAGCTTGGTAAAGTTTTCGAGGCCGGTTCCCGTACAACACCAGAAGTAGTTTTTATTTACATCTGGATTGCAGTAGGTCTTAAAACAACCGGTGGCCATTGGCTGAAAGTAAGTTGTCATTCCGGTCTCGCGGTTTACGGAAGCCAGAATTGAGTTGATAAAGGTGTTCTCGTAATAGTCTGCATACTTGCGCTCCCCGGTCAGCATAAAAAGGGCACGGGTGAGCTTAAGCATATTGTGAACATTACAGGTCTCGCAGTTGGTATTACTGCGCTCAGCATCCAGAATATCATCCTTTCCAAAATGCTCGCACTCGCTGTTGCCGCCGGTAATATAAGTGTGATGCTGAGTAACCAGATTCCAGAAGGCCTTGCAGTATTCAAGATACTGCTTCTGCTCTGCTTCAGTTGCAGGGTCGCCATCTTCCTTTAAGGTAAGGCAGCGATTCACCGCGCCAACAAATTTCGGGATTGTTGTATTTGCGTGGCGGTTATTCAAAATATTGGCATCTTTTCCTTTTACCAGAGGCGCCGTCAGAATCTCCTTAAAAAGATATTCTTCGTCAAAGGTATGGGCTACCTGCTTAAAGTGCTCTGCCTGCTCATAGCCGGCCGCCTTCGCAGTTTTATAAAGCTCGTAAAGGCAGTCATTCATTCCGCCATATTCAACAGAAAGAACTCTCTTTCTTGTTTCCTCGTCCCAGCGGGAGGTTCGCTCGTACATCCATTCGCCAAGCTTTTCGGCAATATCCAGGGCCTGCTCAGCCGTCTGACCACCCGCAAGCTTCGCCGTCTCCACAAGTCCGTTCATAATTTTGTGCATCGTGTACCATGGCACCCAGGTATCTGCCTGGTTTCCTTCTTCCAGCTTATCAAACTGAAGCTCAGGCTTTGCGGGGTCTGCCATTGTTGCGCCAAAGATAAAGCCCGGCTTGCAGCGTTCGTCACGGCCACTTGCTGCCTGACACTCTGCAAGGCCATTAATCAACAATGCAAGACGTTCGCGCAGAGCAAGACCATCCCCCCCCTTGCAGTCCCCATAACCGCCCGCAAGTCCCTGAGCCGCCGCCGCAAGATAGTGACCAAGAGTGTGGCCACCGATTCGGGTGTTTTCCCAGCCGCTATAGGGAGCTTTTGCCTTGTTCGGTACCCCCGCCGTGAGCCGGAAATTATACAAAAGCCGGTCCACATCAAAGGTGTTGAGAAAATCTACATCCTTTTGAGTTACATCAAGAAAATATTCGTCTTCAAGCTTTACATCTGCCAGATCAAAGGCCTTTATATTAGTTAAACGTTTAACTTCTGAATCAAAATTTTTACTCATTTGTATTTCTCCTTGGTCACCTTTCGGCTTGCCACAAGCAGTAAAACCGGAGACCATCAAAATAAGCAGGCCGCCAGTCATCACAAGCGCTCTTGCAGCAATAATTATACTATGCTTTTTACGGGATTTCATCAGTTTGTTTTTATATACTATATTATTTCAGGCAAGTCAGACAATCATGTTTTTTACTCAGAAACAGTTTTTTATAGAGATTTTCCACAATTTTGTGTTAATATTCCATATTGAGTGAATCAGAAATTTTTTCAAAATAACTGAACAGAATTATAAAAACTGAGGTATAAAAATGGGTTTATCAATAGGAGATGTTGAAAAGATAACTGGAATATCCAAAGACCGTTTAAGGTACTATGAAGAAAAACAGCTTATCACTCCTGTCAGATGCGCTGATAACTCTTATCGCGAATATGATAACGAAGAAGTATTGAAACTTCTTGGTATTCAGTTGTACAGATCGATGGACCTGGGTGTTAAGGAAATCCAGCAGATTCAAGACTCAGACACAATCAAGGGAATATACAATGTATTTAAGAAACGTCAGAAGGAACTGCAAATCCAGCTGGCCGAATTACAAAAACAAAAAGACAGTGTGTTAAGAGGTATAAAAGACTGTGAAAAAATAAGCAGCTATCTCGGAAAATACACAATTAAGAATGTAAAACCATTAAAACTCATTGATAAGATAGACGATTTAGTCAGCACAGAAACGGGGGCAAAGTTCAAGACAGAAGCTGATGAGCAGATGATAATAATCAGAAGCATGGTAAGACGAATTGAATTAACTCCCGAAGGCATTGGCGAAAATGCAGTTTTTGTGGCAGAAGAGTCTGAAGAAAAAGAGATTGAATGCGTTTACACTGTGGTAAGAGACAGTCCCTCTTATGATCCTCTGATGGATGAATATGCTAAGTGTATGAAGTGGGTTGCAGAGAACAATATTAAGTTAGGCAGATACTGCTATATAAAACCACTGCTCGTATCTCATCTGGGAAAATGCGCCGAGAGTTTTCTGGAAGTTTTTGCACCAGTCATAAAATCATAAAATTACGCTTGACCCTGGTACGATACCATACTTTATGCTTTACGGTATAAGAACATAAAGAAAGAGGTATTTATCATGGAAGCAAGTAAAAAAAATCTGTGCTTTTTCGCTATCCTCACATACGTGGGCTTCTATATTGCCCTGGGCTTATGTCTGCTGATAGTAGCGTTCGGCGTGCCAATGGAGAGCATGTCAAATTATGCACCGTTAGTCATATCATGGGTGTCTTTGGTCGTATTGATGATCTGGGCAAAACGCCTGCTTAAGGATTCATCCAGAAAAGAATTTCTAAAAGGTTTATTTGCCGAGAAGCTGAGAATCAAATGGATTTTAATCTCAATCATTATTCCGACCCTTATATTTGCAATTACTGTTATTGTTCTTGGTACGGTTAATCATAAAAGCATAGGAGAATTGATTAATCAGGATTATGCATCCTACCCGCTGCTGTTTATTTTACAGCTGCTCATGGGCCCCACAGCAGAAGAACCCGGATGGAGAGGATATTTCTTTACGGAGGTATCAGCTAAGAAAGGGATTCTTAAAGGTTCTGTGATTACAGGCCTTGTCTGGGGATTTTGGCATACGCCGCTCTGGTTAATGGAAGGCTTATCTCCATTAAATCTGATAGTTTATGCAGTTTCCTTTATGGGGGCTGTCATAGGTATAAGCATTATTATGGGATACATTTTCGGAAAGCACAGAAATCTGATTTACTGTACTATCATCCATTTACTCTTTAACTTTCTGAATGCTCTCCTTATTATTGATAATAATCAGAACAGTCTGATTTTTGCCCTTGTGATTTATGCAGTCCTCTATCTGCTTACTGCGGGAATAATGATTTTTATCAACAGAAGCAGATCAGAAGGTAACGATGGCAGGTCGGCAAGCACAGCAGGAAGATGACAGGGCCATCTATTAAATCTTTTTTTTCATATAAAGATAGCGCAGCCAGGCGGTAAGCCCGCTTAAGAACCAGACGATTCCGACCGACCACCAGATGCCCCAGACGCCAATCGCCGCAACTGCGCACAGAGCCACCGGCACAACAAAGCGGCCCACAACTTCAGTCACGCCGTTAATCAGGGCAAAGGTTGCGTCGCCGATTCCGTTGAGAACTCCGCGCACAACATAAATCACACCAAGGAAGATATAGAACCAGCTGGTAATTCTCAGGGCTCGGGCGCCCATCTCAATTACCTCAGGCTCCTTTACAAAAAGGCGGGTAATAGGCTGGCCAAAAATCTGAATCAACGGAATCATGAGCACGGTGAAAATGGCCATCATAATCATACTCTTGCGGTAGCCTTCTATAATGCGGTCGTGCTTTTTGGCTCCGTAGTTCTGGCCGGTATAGGTTGAAAGAGCTGTTCCCAAAGTTCCATAAGGCTGGTGAATCAGCTGCTCAATGCGGCTGGTCGCAGTAAAGGCCGCAACTGCAACAGGCCCAAAGGAGTTTACAACACGCTGAAGTGCCATACAGGAAATTGCAATCAGCGAGAACTGCAGAGAAAGAGGCACGCCAAGCTTAATACAGCGGCCAATAATCACAGGGTTTACCCGCCAGTCGCTGCGGCTCATCTTAAAATAAGGATTTGTCTTAAAGGCAAAAACCAGACAGAGAGTGCCACAGACCATGTTGGAAATCAGAGTTGCAATACCCGCACCCCAAACGCCAAGCTTAAGATTGTAAACAAAAATCACATCCAGCACGCCGTTGAGAATGCAGGAAAAAATCAAAAAATAAAGAGGAGTTTTAGAGTCTCCCAGAGCCCGCAGCATAGAAGATGCAAAATTGTAAACCGAAATCATCACCATGCAGACACACATAATCTGCATATAAGCCTTAGAATCGGCCATGATAGAATCCGGAGTATTGAGCAGGCGCAGAATCGGGCCGGCAGTAAAAAATGCAATCGCACCGATAGTAGTCGGAATCACCAGCATAATGTAAGCTGTGTTTGCGATACAGTTTTTTACCTTATCGGTACTGCCCTCGCCAAAAAAGTGAGAAGTGACAATTCCGCCACCCGCGCCAATTCCGTTACAAAGCGCAAAAAAGAAAAAGGTAATCGAACCGGTAGCCCCAATAGCCGCCAGAGCCTGGGCCCCAACAAACTGCCCCACAATCACCGAATCCACAAGATTATAAAGCTGCTGAAAAATATTACCAATCAGCATCGGCACCGAAAAAGCCAGCAGCAGACGGACAGGACTGCCCTCCGTCATATTTACAGTATTGTCTCTCATACTAATGGTGATTATAACAAGACGCCGCGCCCTGAAATTGTATGATTATATCAAAAAATATGTAATAAATGAGGGGGAAGTCTCCCCCTCGCTGCAGCCCCTAAAACCCTGCATGTTATTTCCTAGAATATTTCACGACACCTGCTCTTATCAACTTTGCATATATTCTTGCGGCAGGTTGAAAATCTTCTGCCATAATATAATCACCAGTCATATATTTATGGAAGAAATAGGCCGAAAGCTTATCATTTGTAATAATTCTAATCTGATTAGAGAAAGCCACTTGTTTTGCATACGCAACTTCACTTCTTAAACACTGTACAGTTATCTTTGGAGAGTCATCTTTTTCGTTAAAATTCAGACCAACAATACGATGTGTGCCATCAGTAATTAGCACATCAGATTCTTTTATTTGTTGCTCAATCTTTGAGAAATTCGATTTATAGACAGGTATGTTTCTGTAAGGCCAGGTATTTAATGAATTCATTCGTGGGTTAAATAACTATGCAGAAACAGATTTCTTTTCAACAGAATAGATACCCAGCAAAAGATTAGGAACATACAAATCTTCATCAAGATTATCCCAATGGATTCCTATTCCGCCTCCAGAAAGACTGTAATCAGAAAGAGATTCATTTGAGGCATTTTTGAAATTTGGAAAATATGCTTTAGGAATTGAAAGCTGTCTGCCATCAATGAGTAAGAGCCACATGTTATTTTCATCAAACCAGACTTTTTGAGTCCGTGCATTTTCAACTGAAAAATTCATTCCATGCCCCCTTAATCTTAGCTGTATTCTTAGATATAATTTTTTCTGCGGTATTCAATTCTTCTGCAGAAAAACCATAAGAATCTGCAAGTTCTATTTTATCAGATACCCAAAATTTTGCAAGATTTCCATCCTTTCTTACATGAATATGACAAGGTTCTTGAGGGGTACCTTCATTTGAAAAGAAGAAAAATCGATATCCTTTTTCAGAAAAAACTGTAGGCATGAGAAAAGTATAACACAATGAGGTGGGATTGCAAATGAAATTAGGTAATTAGTCTATATCTTTTATTGCTTCAAAAATATCTTTTTGGATTTTTGTTTCCATAGTTGAAATAATTTTTTTTGAAAGATCAGAAATAAAAGTCTCTCTGTCTGAAGATATTATATTACGAGTACTTCCATTTTCATCAAAGAGTTGAAAAGGTTTGATTTTTAGAATTTCTGCAATTTTATCGATAACATCTGGAGGTGGAAAAGAAACTCCGCATTCAATTCCATTAATATAGTTAAAACTTTTGTCTATCAGAACTGCAAGTTGAGCCTGCGTATATCCTGCCTGTTTTCTATATTTTTTCAGATTATTAATAAAAATTTTCTGCGTAGTCATATTATAGATTTTGTCAGTTTTTACGCAGAAATAAACATAATATGCTTGGTAAATTAGTGTTTTAAACTTTAAATACCTTATAATACAGTGTATAATAACATAATATTATTGGAGTTATGAATAATTAGCTCCAATATACATGATATTTTTAGTATTTTGAACTGCATTCAAATTTTATAAGCCTGTGCAGTTTTAAAATACCGTACGTTGTGCGGATAACATCTTATCAAAAAGAAGGAGAATGATATGAAATATTCTAAGCCAAAGGTAATTGCTCAGAACAAGACAGAAGGCTCATATGCAGCTGGATGTCCAGCCGACAATTATGGTTCTGATAGCTATTGTAGAAGATGTGATAGAGCAAAATAGTCGCGTAATGAATAGTAGGTCTGCCCGCTATGTAAAATAAGGTGGCAGATTATTTTATGGAGAATAACAGTCATGTATTATCGTCAAAAATTCGACACTTTTATTAGAAATTATGATGGAGCAGGATATATCACTTCAACAGGCATTTTTAATGACCGCGTAATGGATGAAAGTGGCACGGTCTTTATAATGGCGCTGTCTCGTGAAGCACAGACTCTGGATGAGCTTACTACAAAAATCTGCAAGAGTTTCATTGATGCAGATTTTGAAACAGTAAAGCAAGACGCACAGGAATTTTATGACGAATTAGTAACAGACGGTTTTCTTGTAAAAGGTGAAACTCCTGAAGAATGTAATAAAAATGAGCATTGTTTCAGTTACAAAGATTTTGAACCGAAAACAATTCGTGAAGATTTTACTCCTCCAATTATGCGTTCAAGAATGAGTACTCAGGATTATCTTGAACAGCATTTTAAAGACAAACCGCACCTTACAAGTTTTCAGATTGAGCTTACTTCAAAATGTAATGAACGTTGTGTTCACTGTTATATTCCACACGAAAACAAACTTTATAATATTACAGATGAAATGTATTATAATACGCTAAAACAATTGAGCGAAATGCAGGTTTTAAGTGTAACTCTCAGTGGCGGAGAGCCAATGCTACATCCGCATTTTATTGATTTTCTAAAAGCGGCAAAAGATTGTGATTTTTGTGTAAATATCCTATCTAATCTCACATTACTGAATGATGAAAGTATTAAAACTATGAAGGAGACTCGTCTCAGTTCTGTTCAAGTTTCACTTTATTCAATGAATCCAGAACATCATGATGCAATTACAAAACTTCCGGGTAGTTTTGAGAAGACAAAAAGTGCAATATTAAAATTGATTGAGAATGATATACCGGTGCAAGTTTCTTGTCCAACAATGAAAGCTAATAAAGATGATTTCGGCGAAGTTATGCATTGGGCTCACGAACATAAAATCCGTGCTATTACAGATTATACAATGATGGCTCGTTATGACCATAGCACGGATAATCTGGATAATCGCCTAAACCTTGATGAAGTTGGAAAAGTTATAAAAGACATTATGGCGGAAGATGAGGATTATAAAAAACGAGTTCTTGAACCAGAGTTTGAGAATGATTGTAATGCCTTCTGTCATAATCCAGAAAGAAGACTATGTGGCGTTGGTGTTTCTACTTGTTGTATGGTTGCAAATGGAAATATTTATCCATGTCCTGGCTGGCAGGAAATGGTTCTAGGTTCACTTCAGAATGATACTCTCAAAAACATCTGGGAAAACTCAGAAAAAATGAAATGGCTTCGGTCTTTACAATTCAAAGATATGGGAGGCGGAGAATGCTGCAAGTGTGATAAAGCAGCTTTTTGTGCTCCTTGTATGGTCCGTAATGCAAATGAAAATCCTGATGGTGACCCACTAAAAATCAATCGTCATTTCTGTAAGGTGGCTGCCTTAAATAAAAAGATTGTTTTAGATTGGCGTGAAGCAAAGTTAAAGGAACTTGGAAAATAGTGGATGAAGGTTTTGATCATCATGTTCATATAGGACAATGGAGAGATAGATATTTTTCTGCAAAAGAAGTCTTCTCGAATCTACAGCAACAAGGAAAAGTCGGCTGTAATTTTATGAGTACAACTTCTTGTGGCCCGCTTCATCCAGATAATAAAAAAGAAATCATTTCATTATATGAAAAAGTTCGTGATGAAGTAAAAAATGCATTATTGACAGCTAAAGAATTACACATTGATGCAAAAGCATATTATTGGGTAGTTCCACTTTTTCATTTTTCTGGAATTACGTTTGACCAGGTTTTAACCGAAGTCCCTGAATATTGTGGTTTGAAAATCCATCCAAGAAGTCATAATTGGAATCCTGAAATTCCAGAACGAGCAGAGTTGCTGACTCAAACTTTTGATTATGCTGCAACTCATAATCTTCCAATTATTTTACATACAGGCATATCAGAAGATGACTCACCTTGTTTATACGAAAAATGGTACAAAGATTTTCCAACTGTGAAAGTTACTCTAGCACATTGCAGAAATCTTAAAGAAGTGACTTATCTTTTTGATAAATATTCTCAACTCTACGGAGATACAGCATTTATTCCTCAGGAAAATCTAGAATATCTATTACAAAACGGATATGAGAAACGACTAGTTTATGGCAGCGATTATCCAATAAACAAATCGTAATTATCTATGTTGAACAGGAACACTTTATGGAAAAAAAACAAATGAAAGAGGTAGACCTTTGTCATCAGGCTGTAGATCACAGTAGTGTTGCTTTGGTAAATCCCGATCAAACAATAGTTGTTCTATACGAGAGAAGACATAAGAATGATGGTTATCCATTTCTCTGTTTAATAAATAAAATTGGAGAGAACATCAATACTGAAGATGCATTAATGATTTCTATAAAATCGTTTTGTGAAGGATTCCATAAAAGTATTCAAAAACAATGGACTTGTTTCTTATTTAAGGATTCAAAAATTATAACAGGAGAAGATAAGCTTCTGTTAGAAAAAACGCTTGAAGATGCTAAGAAAGAACGTATTTCTCTGACTAATTCGCGTAATTCTAAACATGAAGTTTCAGGTATCTTCATTTAAAAATCATTTCAATTTCAAAATAAAATACATATAAAACTGTGAATCCGTACCGGTTAATATGTAAATTCAGCTAGAAATACTAATTTCAGCCTTGATTTTACCTTTCAAATTACATATTTAAATGCGCCACTCTTACAAATAATATGTATTTTTCACTTTAAATTGAAAGTCTAACCTTCAAAATTACATATTAACACGGGGCTTTTCCGCATTTTATATGTAATTTTGACGACACAATATAAAACTTCCACAGCCAAATTATAAGAAGCAGGCATTGTAACCGAGTTTACTTAAAGCGGGCGTTGCGGGCGGCGTTTGAGCCCGCAGAGGGGGTAGCGGACAAAACCGGAAGGAGCGAACGAGCTGAAAGCGAGTGAGCGACTGAGGACTTGGGAGCGAGGGGGAGACTTCCCCCCACCCTTACCTTACACCTCCAGCATATCAGACACCGAAGACTGATTGCGAATTTTCTCTTTTACGCGGTCCATGCAGGCAAGCACATCCTCTTTTGGAATTGTACAGAAAAGCGAAACGATGTAGGTATCCAGCTGCTTGCCTTCTACCCGCTGCAGGATTTCAATAGCCTCCTCGTGGGACTTTCCCGGCTTATAAGAGCGGGCCATGGTTATTGCGGAGTAAGTGTCGGCAACGGAAATAATGCGGGCGGCAAAAGGAATCTTGTCGCCGGGGATATTATAATAGCCTGCACCGTCGATTCTTTCGTGATGATACATAATCCATTCTTTAATGAGCTCAAAGGATTTTAGCGGGCGCAGAATCTGCACGGAGATTTCCGGGTGGCGGCGCATGACATTCCATTCTTCTGGATTAAGGGCAGCGGGCTTATTCAGAATTGCTTCTGGAACTCCGAGTTTTCCGACATCATGAAAAAGGGCCGCGTACTTAAGGTTTTCTTCATTTATTCTGCGCTTGAAGCCGGCCGGCAGATTTTTATAAATCAAAAGTGAAAGCTCCTGAACATGAAGACTGTGACCATTCAGGTTCGGGTCACGGGCCTCGACAATTCCAATCAGAGTTTCGGAAATAGCAAAGGCCGAAGTTCTGATTTCTTTTGTAAGATTAAAAATCCAGAGCAGAACAGTTGTAACAAAAACTGCGCCGGCAAACAAGAGTATTCCTACCCAGGGAGTTTGCAGCTTTACAAAAAATATAATCAGATAAACTGCGCAGAAAAGCATTATCATGTCTAAAATCAGAAAATCAAGAAACTGACTCCTTCTGTTCTGCGTAACAGTGTGTCTCTTAGAAAGAATAAAGCGGATATCTATTATTAAGTTAAAGATTTGCAAAGCAAATCCCAGCAGAATCAGAGTCTGCCCTAAAATGAACATAAGTCAAGTCTAATACGAAAGTATTAAAAGTCAAGTCAAACAAACGTCATGCTGAATTTATTTCAGCATCTTGTGAAAATAGATTCCTACCCCTTCGCAGCACAGCTGCTCGGAGACTCGCTAAAAATGCTCCACCGGAGCATTTTTACGGCTTTCAGCCGTCGCTCCCTAAGTTCAGGATGACAGTTTCCATATTTGCAATGACATTCGTTTGAAAATGACAAACCTTCAGAAATACAGTATAATTAAAGAAATGAAGTCCTTATCAAATACTTCTAAGGGAATATTTTTTATAATCTGCTCGGCATTTTTCTTTGCACTCATGGCCGTTTTTGTAAGGCTGGCCGGCAATATTCATTTTGTGCAGAAGGCTTTTTTCAGAAACGCAGTGGCCTTTTTAATCGCACTGGGCGGAACTTTGCGAGATGTCCGCCACCAGGGACGTGAAGCAGTGCGCATTCCAAAGGGAGCTCCGCTTTATCTGTTCCTCCGCGCCTTTGCCGGCTCAGTGGGTGTTTTCGGGAACTTTTACGCAATAGACCACATTTTGCTTGCCGACGCGGCAATCCTCAATAAAATGGCGCCCTTCTTTACTATCATATTCTGCTACATAATTCTGCGCGAAAAAATCAGACCGGTGCCGCTGGTATGTATTATAATTGCTTTTTCCGGATCCATTCTGATTGTAAAACCTTCGTTTAATTTCACTCAGATGATTCCAACCCTGGCTGCCTTTATGGGCGGCGTTGGAGCTGGCCTTGCTTATGCCAGCATACGTAAATTAAGTTACCTCAAATGCAATGGGAAAATAATTATTTTAATTTTCTCTGCTTTTTCTATGATGCTTTCGGTACCTTATCTGATTACAAGCTTTAATCCTATGACCTTGCAGCAGACTCTCATGCTTTTGTGTGCAGGCGCCTGCGCGGCCGGAGGACAGTTCTCAATCACTGCCGCCTACTACCATGCACCTGCCAGTAAGATTTCTATTTACGATTATTCGCAGATTTTATTCTCTACACTTTTTGGTCTTGTTTTCTTCGGACAGTTCCCGGACTGGATGAGCCTCGCCGGCTACATCATCATCATAAGCATGGCAATTGTGAATTATATTTACACTCACCGCCATGCAGAAGAATCTCCGGTGGCTGAGTAGCCCGAAGGTCGTATCAAAATCCTTTCACAACCAGGAGGTGCTACGGCTAAAAACCTAAGCAACCTCTGATTTAGCCGTAATTTCCGTGAAAAGCAGCCTGATTTCAAAACTTAAATCAGGAGTTTTACAGCTAAGATGCCTCGATTTAGACTTTTTAGCCGTAATGCAGGAAGATTTAAGGCCTCTTCTGCCTCATTTCGCAGTCTGTCTACGGCTAAAAGTTTCGCCGACACCGTTTTTAGCCGTAACATCATCGATAAGTCACCTTCTCAAGCTTTATTTTGTGTCATCTTCTTTGCGTGGTTACGGCTAAAAAACACGCAAAGGACACTTTTAGCCGTAATATCGGCAGATTCTCGGCTTCCCCGGGATTCTTTTACCGCCAGCTTACGGCTAAAACCGCCACATAACACAACCTTAGCCGTAACACTGCAATTATTTCCTCCACATTTCTCAATTTTTAGCCATTTTTTCAAAATTTAGCTACTTTTCTCTTGCCTTCCAGCGCATTTCTTTTTACCTTTATAATATGCAGTTTACAAAAACTATAGAAAATCAACCTCTGACCCCTCTTTTTATTGAGCCACTGCTTCAAAAGCGGCTGGCAGAACTTAATACTCTGCTCGCCACTAAGCTCAAAGAAGTCAAAAAGGCGCCGGCCGGTTCTCTGCGAGTCACCAGCAGTAACCGCGTTACCCAGTATTATCATAAAACTATGGCCGGCGACACCTGCGGCATCTACATCCCTGCGAAAAACTTTAAGCTTGTAAAGGCTCTGGCCCAAAAAGATTACGACAAACTGCTAATTGATTCACTTAAAAAAGAATCTCGGCTTTTGCAGGCAGCCATAAACAGCTATAAAAAAACAACTCTCGCCGAACGCCTTTTTTCGCTGCTCCACAAAAAAAGACAGCCACTCATTACACCAGTCTGCCTGCCAGACGAACAATTTTCAAAACTTTGGCAAACCATAGACTATGAAACAAAGCCCTTTTCTCCAGAGGCACCAGTCTTACTCACAGCCCGCAATGAACGAGTCCGCTCCAAATCCGAAATCATAATCGCTGACACACTGAACCGCCTAAATATTCCCTACCGCTACGAGTTCCCGGTAAAACTAAAAACAGAAAACGGCAGCCACCATATTTTCCACCCAGACTTCATTTGCCTGAACCTGCGCACACGAGAAGAGTTTCTCTGGGAACACTTTGGCATGATGGACGACGCAGATTACGCCACCACCGCTGCCCGTAAACTCCGCCTTTACGAAAACAACGGCATCTACCCCGGCAAAAATCTGATAATTTCAACAGAAACTTCAGAGCTTCCTGTAAACACCAGACAGATAGAAAAACTCGCAGAGCAATATTTAAAATAAGCAACAAAAAGAGTGTTTTTGTACCACGCCCCGCTCCCTCGCGCCAGATTCAGAGTTTTATTTTATAATGCGGATGCCCTGAAAAAAATAGGCTGTCTTAAGACAGCCCATTTTTTTATTTTCCAAGATTTTCTGTATTTGTAGGTATTACCTGATTTGAACGATCCATATAATGCTTAATTATATTATCTTCATTTTCATATCTTGGAACAAGTTTCCAGTCATAATAATATGTATCACCTGATGACTTTTTTCTTTTTATATTGTTTGGATTAAATGTAAAATCAAGACTGTAGTTTGAAAATAAATATTTTGAATATTCATAACCTTCATCACATGCACAACTTTCAAATCCAACATAAGTAAAAAGCTTATATTTATCATCCTGAAAACTTATGAAAGTATTTTCTTCCATATCAGGCAATGTAAAATATTTTTCTTCATGAGGTTTAATATCAACTTTATACCATCTCCATGGAGAATTAGTATGTATCTTTAGATGAAATGTTTCATCTGTTGTATTAGTAAATTTTACTGTAAAGGTATTATTATTTATTTCTTTATCTTTCAAAAAAGAAGAATACCATTCTGGTACATTATTATAATAATCAATTTGAGGATGACCATATACTTCTTTATTAATTCGCTGAAATAAAAGATAATCATCTCCGGACATTTCATTTAAGTTAATTAATTCATTAAATTTGGCCTTAAAAGCATTGGTCATTCTTTGGAAACGACGTGCATCACCACCTCCCCACCATGATGAAGGTATATTGTAAGTTTGCGTCTTATTCATTAAATAATTTTCTGTAGTCCAATATTCTTGATTAAAAAACCATTCTACTTCTTCTTTTGAAACCTTCGTATCTGTATTACCATATCTAGTTTCTGTTAAAGAAGTTGAAGCACAACTACACAATAAAACACTCAATAAACCAAATAAAATAAAAATCTTTTTCATAAATCACTCCATGTCACTATATATATATATAGGTGTATTACAATAAAATAAGACTTTTGTCGAGTGACGACAATGGCATTAATGGATTGCCACGTCGCTTCGCTCCTCGCAATGACGGGGCTGGCTGCACTTCTCGCAATGACAGTGGTTGCATAAATCATAAAAATCCTATATTTTAATCGGACACAACGGCAGTTCGAAGTCCTTCCTGCCGGCGGCAACACGGAGATTTACAACATGGCGCACGGCCACGTTTGCTGCGAATCAAAACCAGGTCAATTCTATTTTTTGAGGTCATTTCAAATGAATGAACTTTTTCTCGTTATCACACTTTTAGTGGCTTTCGGGGGCACTCTGCTCTTTTTGAAAGTTTTTGGTAAGGGCGGACTTTTCACCTGGATTGGAATCTGTACTGTTCTTGCAAACATCGAAGTTACTATTCTTGTGCACGCTTTTGGTATGGATCAGACTTTGGGTAACACACTCTTTGCGGCAACCTTCCTCGCAACTGATATTCTCAGCGAGCTTTATGGAAAGAAGGAAGCCAACAAGGGTGTTCTTGCCGGCGTTTTCACAAGCCTGAGCTTTATTCTTTTGAGCTTTATGTGGGTTCGTTACAATCCTGCAGAAGGCGACTGGGCAAGCGAGTTTGTTCGCGGCCTTTTCTCTAACACTCCACGTATGCTGCTTTCAAGCCTGATTGCTTATGTAATTTCTGAGTTCGTTGATGTTTCACTTTACCACGCCTGGTGGAAGCTCACCGAAAAGAAAACCGGCAGTCACACAAAAATGCTCTGGTTCCGCAACAACTTTTCTACTTTGATTTCTCAGTTTGTAAACATTGTGCTCTTTAACTTTGGAGCTTTCCTTGGCATCTACACCTTCCGAGAGCTTCTCGCAATCACAGGAAGCTGCTACGTAATTTACATCGCAACCAGTCTGCTGGATACTCCATTTGTTTACCTGGCAAGAAAAATTGCCGGCAGCGACACCGGCGAGACCTCGGCTGAATAAGTCGAAGACACGCCGGTAACAAGGCCGGTAGCGAAGCCGGCAACAACGCCTGGCCACGCCCGCGACAAATTAAATAAAGTTCGTCCAGGCATGTTCTTCTTTTTCTGGAAGTCCGTACTTCTCTTTTCCGAGAGCTATGGACTTCATAAGGAAGGACATGTTGCGGGCAAGAACTCTTAGAGTCTGCATTCCTTCTGCATCTTCAGCCGCTTCTCCACAGGCACCCCCGTGAATATTATTCCAGTACTGACTGCTGGCAACCGGCATTCCGCTGATTGTGTAAAACTTATTCAGAACATCAAAAGAAGCAGTTGTACCACCGCGGCGGGCACAAACAAAGCCGGCACCTACCTTCATAGTCTTATCAAACTTACTGCTGTAAAAAAGTCTCTGTAAAAAAGCCTGAACAGTTGCGTTTGGAGCTGAGTAATAAACCGGTGACCCCACAACAATGCCATCTGCCCCCTCAAACTTTTTGGCAAACTCGTTCACTGCATCATCAAAAACGCAACGCCCCAACTCGCCGCATCGGCCGCAGGCAATACAGCCCCGGATATCTTTATTCCCGATATTAAAAATCTCTGTCTCAATTCCTTCAGCCGCAAAAATCTTTTCCATTTCGTGCAGCCCCAACAAAGTATTGCTGTTAGCTCTTGGACTTCCATTCACCAGTAAAACCTTCATAATCACCTCTTAAAAATCAATATATTTAAAGATAAGCCAGACAGCGCCAGAAATCAATGCTAAAATGATTTGTTTTCCAAAATTTGTAAGCTTGTGATATAATATATGCCATGAAATGTATCAAATGTAGCAAACTGCTTCCTGATGAAGCTCATTTTTGTTTTAATTGCGGATATCCAACCAGCGATGTAAAAATCTTACGCTCCTGCGAAGAATGTGGAAATGCACTCAGCACAATGGATAAATTCTGTTCACGCTGTGGAGTTCCGGTAAAGGTTGTTAAAGAAGGCGATGGTGCCGCACAGACAACAGACAAGTCTCGAGTAACTCTTGGTAAAAATCCTAAAATGATATTAATACCTGGAGGCCAGTTTGTAATGGGCGGTGGCTCACACAACAGCCTTGTAACTCTCGTAAGCTTCTATTTAAGCGAAGTGCCTGTAACGCAACTGCAATATGCAAATGTCATGGGTAAAAATCCTTCGAAGCTGCAGGGTGAAAATCGTCCTGTTGAAAGTGTGAACTGGTGCGAAGCAATCATATACTGCAATATGCTCAGTAAACTCAACGGACTGATGCCCTGCTATAGCATTGGTACCTCAACTGATTTAAGTGCTTTTGAAGCAACCAGCCCTGTCTGGAAAAGAATCAACTGCAACTTTACAGCAAACGGCTTTCGACTTCCAACAGAAGCAGAATGGGAATATGCAGCCCGCGACGGCAAAGCCTCAAATCCTACACCTTATGCAGGTAGTTCAAATATAAATGCGGTTGCCTGGTATGGAGAAAACTCTGCCATTACAACTCACGATGTGGCCTGCAAGGATCCTAATGGACTCAAGCTTTATGATATGTGTGGAAACGTTGCCGAATGGTGCTGGGATTATTACATACCAAGTCTCCCAACCGGAGCCCAGACAAATCCTCATGGACCAAGCACAGGAGATATGCATGTAAAAAGAGGAGGCAGCTGGCTTGATGACCCCCAGCAGTGTACTGTCTTCTATCGCAGTGGAAGTGCACCGAACGGAAAAAGCAGTAGTCTTGGCTTTAGAGTATGCTGCAGTTCTGTCGGCGATACAATGTAAGAAAAGGCTCCGTCATTGCGAGAAGCGCAGCGACGAAGCAATCTATATTGCAATTTTACAAAAACAGTGAGAAAATAAATATATGACTATTACAGAAAACAAATCTTCTAATTCACTTGAACTCGTAATTGGCGGACGTCTGGATACTGGAACAGCTCCAGAGCTTGAAGCAAAGCTTAAACAGATTCCAAAAGATATACAGACTCTTTATCTGAATCTTTCTAACATACAGTATATTTCAAGTGCGGGATTGCGTGTAGTTCTGCTGGCTCACAAGCTGATGCTGCCAACCGGTGGCAAGATGATTATTCGCCAGCCTTCTGCCTTTACTAAACAGGTGCTGGAAGCTACAGGAATGGATAGTATTCTGTCTGTTGAATAAGCCTACAATCGAAGAACCGTTAAAAAACGGGCTGCGACAGCGGGATGGTAGTAGGGCTAAAAATTGCAATGCAATTTTCTTAACGCCCTGCTATAGAACACCGGCCGCCAGCGGCCTTACACATTTAGGTTCATCGAAAGAGCGGCTCAGAGGCAAGCTATGCTTGCCGACTGTTGCCGATTGTCAGCAAATTTTCTTAGTAATCTTCAGGATATTCTTTCCGTCCGCAAATTCATACTCCACAGAATCCATAAATTTTTTTGTAAGAAAAATTCCAAGCCCGCCTATTCTACGCTCTTCGGCACTTAAAGTTAAATCCGGGTCATCCCTATCAAGCGGATTAAAGGGCTTACCGCTATCCTTAAAGGTAACCGTCAAAGTCCCACTGCCATCACCGCTTATATGATAATTAGTGCAAATCATCGCCGTCTCTGAACCTGAGTAATGGGCAATATTCACAAATATTTCTTCAACCGCCAGGTCAATCTGATTTATAAGCATTTCATCACAACACGCCGGTAAAACAGAATGAATAAAAGCATTTACCGTCTGCATACTTTCGTCTGAGGCTTTTATCTCTAACTCTTTACTCTCACTCATTTGCACTCCGACCTTTACACTTTTTTACCTAAGTAGGACATCTCAAGCATAGTGATATCATCAAACTGAGGCGCATCATCTACAAACTCATCAATATCGGTTCGAACAATGTCAAGAATTTCTTTTGAGGATTTATTTATAGCATATTTCATGACTGTAATAAGACGGTTTTCTCCATAAAGTTCATTTGAAGCATTTGTAGCCTCAGTAACACCATCGGTATAAATAAACAGACGGTCTCCTATAGAAAGCTTTGTGGAATGAGTAGTATAAGAAACTCCATCCATTCCTGCAAGCATAAGATTTGGCTTAGTTGTAAGATATTTGATTTCACCATTCTGTGCGATAAGAGGAGCATTGTGTCCGGCATTTGCAAATCTAAGTTCACCGGTAGAAAGAGTCAGAATACCCATCCAGCAGGTAACAAAAAGCCCGCTCTCATTTCCTTCACACAAAAGCTGATTTACATGCTCAAAAACTTTTGCCGGATCATGCTCATGTGCGGCTGTATCCTTAAGCAGAGTTTTTGTAATAACCATAAAGAGAGCAGCAGGAACTCCTTTGCCACTTACATCTCCAACTACAACAGCAAAGTGGTCATCATCAAGCATATAAAAATCATAAAAATCCCCACCAACTTCCCTGGCAGGTTCCATCGAAGCAAAAAGCTCAACCTCTTTATGATTATCATAAGGAGGGAAAACCCGCGGAAGCATCTCTGCCTGAATTTTCTTGGCAACGTTGAGCTCTGCACCAAGACGTTCCTTTTCTGCAGTAGCATGGGTAAGATCTTCGATATAGCGGTTCATATCGAGGCTCATCTTTTCAACAGATTTTGCAAGCTTTCCAATTTCATTACGGCCGTGAACCTTTTTCAAAATTCCCGTAAGCTCTCCATGATGCTCAGCAAAGTGGCTGGTTTCTTCGGTAACAAAAAGAATAGGCCGGATAATTCCCAGGTACAAAAAGAGAGCGTAAAGAGCAACAAAGACAACCGTAACAACAAGAGCCCAGATTATGATTGATTTAAGAAAGCGCTTTTTATATGCCTTAATCTCATGCATGGGTTTGTAAACACTAACAATGGCGCAGGGCTTCCCGGCAGAATTGTAGAGTGGTACAGAGCTGGTTACATGGCCGCCACCCTTTTTATAAGAAAACATGCTGGTACTTTTTCCCTGCTCCAGAATGTCACGAAGCTTTTCAATATAGTCAGCCGTTTTCTTTTCGAGAGACTGCCTGAAGCCAAGCTCATAAACCTTGCTGTTTACTTCCTTATGATTTACAGTATCAAAAACATAAATACGATGAGAATAATCTGCTGAAACTTTCATAACTGCGACATAAACAATTTCTGCGGCCTCTGTTATGTCTACAAGACGTCTGGTAGTTTCTTTCCACTCTTCATCTGCTCCATCAGTAAGCCAGTGATCAATTTTATCGCCATCCACATAGGTTGCTGCAGTCTGAGCAAATTGCTCGGTTACTGTTCCGTAAATAACTTCCAGTTCGTTCTTAAATTCGCGGTAACCGTTATAACTGTTTACAAAACACATGACGGCTCCAAAAACAACCGCCCCGAAAATCAATTCCAATCCAAGAACAGAAATGCGCAGCTTCTTTTTCATAAGAAATACCTCGCATTAATTATACAACAGAATTTGAGAAAAGGAAAAAATTACTTCTGATAGATATCGAGGTGTGCCTGAATACGTGTTTTTACAAGTTCTGCGATTTGATCTGTGGCCATTCCTTCATATTCCTCTGGCATAATCGGCTTGAGATAATGAACCTGTATCGGAAGACTTGTTTTAAAGCCTCTGTCAAAAATCTTATAGGAATCTATAATTGCAACGGGAATAATTGTGCAGTGAGCCCTCTGTGGACTCTTAAAGCTTCCGGCATGAAATACTCCAAGTTTTCCCTCTTCTTCCTCATAACCACCTTCAGGAAAGACCATATAATTCTGGCCTTCCTTTAATTCTCTGGTAATTTCACTATAGGCTTTTACCACAGAATGCATGTTATGTTTAATCAGCTTTTTAGATTTTATAAGACGACAAACCTCACGGATAAAGGGCCGGTGCGTAGCCTTATCATCAAGAATTACTCCTATTTGTCGCGGAAAAGAATACCAGATTGCAAGAGGATCATATTTCTCCTGATGATTGGAACAAATATATAAGCCGTCTTTTTCGGGGATGTTATCGAGCCCATGAGCTTCTACCCGCAGACCGGCTGCATCAACTGCAAAGGTAATCATTTTAAGGCAATAGGCATACATCTGATCTTTTGTATATTTCTGCTGATGAAAAGCCATGTATACCATTTTAGGATAATAAATAACTATCTTTAAGAAGTTTCTTGTTATTGCCTTAAAGAGAATTGTTGCACTACGTTTTTTATTCATTTTAATTTTGTTAGTTTATAATAACATTTGAAGGAAAAATGTTCAAATGATGTTTTTTTATTTTTGAATCAGACCTCTCATCTCCTCTATTTTGTGATAGCCCTTTCGCTTCATAAAAGCCGCAAGACCATCTATAACTTCTATCATGGTATTTGGATTTGTAAAAGTATTTGTTCCTACCTGTACAGCGGCTGCACCTGCCATAATAAATTCTACCGCATCTTCCCAGCCCGCAATTCCTCCGATAGCAATTACCGGTACACGGCGGTCGGCCGGCAGTTTATTGATTGCTTCTACAACTTCATAAACAAGTCGTACAGCAATAGGACGAATCGCAGGACCACCAACTCCAGCCTTAAGCTTTTCAAACACTGGAACTCCGCGTTCTATATCAATTGCGATTCCCTGGAAGGAATTACACAGACTGATTGCATCGGCACCGGCTTCAATGCAGGCAAGAGCAACCTGAGTAAGCTCGTGAGACTGAGGCGTAAGCTTAACAATGAGCGGCTTTTTTGTTGCGGCACGGACAGCACGTACGGCACTTTCTGCACCCACACAAGTCATACCAAAAGCCGCTCCGCCGGCACTTACATTCGGGCAGGAAATATTAAGTTCGATAAGAGGAACATCAGTTGCATCCAGCAGTTTCGCTCCTTCAACATAGGTTTCGAGAGATGAACCAGAAAGATTTGCGATTGCTACAGGTTTTAACTTAAGCAGCTCTGGAAGCTCGTGCTCTATAAAGTGCGGTATTCCAGGATTCTGAAGACCGATACTGTTCATAAGCCCACTTGGAGTCTCATGCAGACGGATTCCATCATTTCCCTGTCGAGGCTCAAGAGTAAGTCCCTTAGACGAAATGCCGCCAAGTCTGTTTACATCAAAAAGCGTCTTATATTCTACTCCAAAACCAAAGGTTCCCGAACTTCCGATTACCGGATTTGGAAGAGTTACACCTCCAATATTTACTGAAAGATCTGGCTGTACATCGGCTGGCAGAGGCTCACGGCGAGGCTGCACCTTGATTCCCGCAACTTCTGTTACAGGCTTAAAAATTAAAATATCACCGTCGAAAACAGGACCTTCTTTACAACAACGTTTTTTGCCTTCTGTTGTATCGATTACACAACCAAGACAAACACCTACTCCGCAGGCCATGTGGGCTTCCATACTAAGCCAGCACTTTACACCAGCTGCCTGACAGATTTTCTGGATATAAGCCAGCATAGGAGTTGGTCCGCAGGCATAAACTTCTGTGTATCCGCCTGTACGCAGCAC
>OCTW011612446.1_pt1 | contig 26900 bp, 24 predicted proteins | sample 1539671 | NCBI WGS metagenome assembly OCTW01 (sample SAMN02144230, study PRJEB22623) | gut metagenome | biome: sheep rumen | host: Ovis aries | place: New Zealand | reverse complement strand
TGTTCTTATTAATTCTTTTTTATCCATTTTTCCTGAAATTCCTTTCTTTTAAAGTACAATCTAGGTTGGAAAAGAATTAAATTTTGACAAGGCAGAATTTTGTGCAAAAAGCGGAGCATACTTTCTGTATGTGAGCATTTTTAATCAAAATTCTAACGTAGTCAAAATTGTAATTATTTTTCAACATTTATTTCTCCTAAAAATTTTTTTATCTCCTCTGCCAGTTGTTCATTTTTTCCATGATAACTGTGGTCTGCACCATCAATATATAAAATATTTTTATTTGGGTTTGTTATTTTTTTGTTCATAAATTCTGCTAAGTCTTTTGCATCTTGTTTTATAAGTTCATTCACATTTCCCCATCTCATAAATATTGGACACTTTATGCTATTTAATACCTCAAAATTATCATCAGGATTACTATATCTTGCAAAATCGAAGTTTTCATTATGTTTTGTGTATTGTAAAAAACTTTTTACAGAAATTGGATGAATAAAGCTTTTAAATGGCATTAAATCCATAAGTTCACCATTTTCAGCTTTTTGTTCTGCTAATTTTATAAGTTCTTTATTAGCTGAAGATTTTATCAATCCTGTAATATCAACTAATGAAAGTAATATTATTCCTTTTATATTATTTATCAAATTACTATTTTCTTTTTGTAATTTATTGTATGTGTAAACAACTTTTGTAGAACCTAAACTGTGTCCTTGTAAATATATTTCTTCATACCCTAACTTTAATGCAAACTCTATAGCTCCAACAACATCGAAATAGCAGTCTTCCACTTTTTCATAAGCCATTCCTGCAATTAATGTTACATTATCGTTTTTAATGTATCTTACAATATCGCTTCCTCGATTATTAAAATCAAGTACATCTATCCCAATCTCATTTACTTTTTCTGCAATAGTTTTATCCCTGTTTTTAAAGCAATTAGAAGTCATTCCATGAATTTGTATTAAAACCTTTTTACTTGTTGAGTCACATTTGTATAAAATACCATCTAAATGAATTCCATCAGTCGCGTTAAATTTTACTATTTCAACAATCATGCCTTTCTCCTTTATATCTAAAAAATTTTGTATAAACTTTAGCATTCTTTCGTAATCCATATAAGTCTATTTATGTTTTAAATTTATCACTCACTTTTGATTATTATAATACCATAAAAACAACACAGTTTCAATATTTTATAAAAGATTTTGTCTTTAAATTATTTAGACTCTCCGTCTTTACTTGCTCGTCAAATTTGCTTTAGCAAATTTGTGTGAATTGAATTTATTGTATATCAAATATTCAATTTTTCTTATACAAAAAAGAGCCAAACTAATGGCTCTTTAATAGGGGCGAGAGGATTTGAACCTCAAATCTCCTGGATTTGGTCCAGGTGCTCTGCCGAGTTAAGCTACACCCCGCAGTTATTCAATTTGAATAACAATTTAAATATACCATATTTTTTTGATTTTGTCAATTTTTTGTAATTTTATGTCGAATTTTCAATTTAAGTATTTTTGTGCTTTATACTTTTTTATTCAACATTCTAAGAGAATTTAAAATAGCAATAATTGCAACTCCTACATCAGCAAAAACTGCTTCCCACATAGTTGCTTTTCCTATAGCACTAAGGATTAAAACTAGTATTTTTACAGTAATAGCAAAAACAATGTTTTCTCTAACAATTTTCATTGTCTTTTTAGAAATTTTTATTGCTGTACTTATTTTAGATGGTTCATCTGTCATTATAACTATGTCTGCTGCTTCTATTGCGCTATCTGAGCCTAAGCCTCCCATTGCAATACCAATATCTGCAAGTGCTAGAACAGGTGCATCATTTATTCCATCTCCAACAAATGCAATTTTTTTGTTTTGTGTTTTATTCTTTAAAAGTTCCTCCATTTTATGTACTTTTTCATCTGGTAATAGTTCAGAATGCACTTTATCGATTCCAAGTTTTTTAGAAATATTTTCCGCAATTTCTTTTTTGTCACCTGTAAGCATTATTGTTTGTTTAATTCCATTTGTTTTTATTAATTCTATGCATTTTACAGAATCATCTTTTATTTTATCTGATATCAAAATTGTTCCAGAAAAAACATTATCTATTGCAATATATAAAATAGTTCCAACTTCTTTGCTTTTTTCATAATTAATATTATATTCTTGCATCAATTTTTCATTTCCAATTAAAACCTGTTTTTCATCAATACTAGCTAATATTCCTTTACCTGTTATTTCTTTTACATTTTTTATTTTTACTTCTTCTACATTTTTGCTATATTCTTGTTTTACTGATTTGGCAATTGGATGGTTTGAATACCATTCTGCATAAGCTGCAATTTGTAATAATTCTTCTTCACTAATCCCAATTGAATTAATCTTTTGAACTTTAAAAACACCTTCAGTTAGTGTTCCTGTTTTATCAAATACAACTGTTTCAAGATTTGATAAAGCTTCTAAGTAATTACTTCCTTTGATTAGTATCCCGTTTTTTGAAGCTCCACCTATTCCGCCGAAAAAACTAAGTGGTATTGATATTACTAATGCACATGGACATGAAACAACTAAAAATGATAACGCTCTATATAGCCAATCAGAAAAAGTAGTATTTTTAATTATTAATGGAGGTATAAGTGCTAAAAATACTGCAACTATTACTACAATAGGTGTATAATATTTTGCAAATTTAGTAATAAATTTTTCTGATTTAGACTTTTTGCTACTTGCATTTTCTACTAACTCTAAAATCTTGCTAACAGTTGATTCATCATATTCTTTTTTAACTTTTATTTTTAAAATACTTTCTAAATTAATACATCCACTTAATATCTCATCCACTGTACTAACTCTTTTAGGTGTTGGTTCTCCTGTTAAAGCCTTAGAATCTATAAACGAATTTCCCTCTAAAACAACACCATCTAATGGAACTTTTTCTCCAGGTTTTACAATTATTATTTCATCAATTTTCACATCATCTGGATCTATTTTTTCTTCTTTTCCATTTCTTAAAACATTTGCATAATCTGGTCTTAAATCCATTAAGTCTGAAATTGATTTTCTAGATTTATCGACTGCATAATCTTGAAATAGCTCTCCAATTTGATAAAATAGCATTACTGCAACAGCTTCAGGGAACTCTTGTATTGCAAAAGCTCCAATTGTTGCAACACTCATAAGAAAGTTTTCATCAAAAACCTTACCTCTTTTAATGTTTCTTACTGCTTTTTTTAATATTTCAAATCCTACAATTATATAGCTTATTAAATATATAACTCTGTTTATCCAAATGTTTTGAAATGGAACAATTAAAGCAATTATAAATAATATAGCTGAAATAATTATTTTATATAATTTCTTTTTCATTTATTATATCTCCTCGTGTTATAAATTTAAATTTCATCAATCGTTACATCAGGTTCTTCTTTTTTTATAACTTTTTTTACTTTATCCATAATTTCTTGTTTTTTATTTTCTTCACATTCTATAACTAATCTTTCTGTCATAAAACTTATACTTGCTTCATTTACTCCTTCTACCATTTGAATTTTGCTTTCTAATTTTGCTGCACAGTTTGCACAATCTAATCCCTTTATTTTAAATTTGTTTTTCATATTAATTCAGTCCTTTCTTTTTTATTCTATCAAAGAATATTTACGTTTTTTTAACTATCTTCTATGTTCTATATGCTCTATTCCTACTTCAAAAACTTGCTTTACGTGTTCATCATCTAGCATATAAAAAACTTCTTTTCCAACTTTTTTACACTTTACAATTCCACTTCTTCTAAGTGTTCCAAGTTGATGTGATATAGATGATTTACTCATTCCTAATACATTAGCGATATCACATACACATAATTCATTTTTATCTAAAGCATATAATATTTTAACTCTTGTTGTATCTCCTAAAATTTTAAAAAATTCAGCAAGCTTGTTTAGTAAATCTTCATCAGCCATCTTTTTTAAGGTATCATCAACTTTATCTTGATGAATAACATTACAATCACATATAAATTCATTTTTAGACAATTATTAATCACCTCACGTTTCGATTTATGTCAATTAGTTGAATATATATTCAACTATCTAATCATATTATAGTTGAATACATATTCATTTGTCAATACCTATATTTTTTGTTTTAATTTTTTTTATTACTACGGGCAAAAGCCTTACACAACTTTTTTTTAAAAAACTATTGAATTATTTGTAATAATATTGTAAAATTTATTTAATAAAATTGTAATAAAAAAGGATAAAAAATATGAGAAGAATTTTTATGCGCTTACGCACACTTATAAGATTTTCTCTTTTAATATATATATCAATATTTTTAATAGTAGGTTTGGTTGTTTTGCTATATAAACCAATATATAGTGTATATTTAAATGGTGAATTAATTGGCTATTGTAGAGATAAAAACAAATTACAAACTAGAATTAATTCATATATGGAAAATGGCCCTGAAACAGAAAATGAAACAAATCTTGCATTTGTTTCTATAGATAACTTGCCAACTTATAAAATGTGTTTATTAAAGAGAAATATAACAACAAATGATGATGAAATATTTAATACAGTTGTAAAAGATGGTGTTTCATACTATAAATATTATGCAATCTTAGATGATGATGATGAAAAAGTATATGTTGCAAATTTTGAAACAGCAGAAAAAATAATAGACGAATTAAAAGATTCAGAAAGTAATAATATAGATGACCTTTCAATAATAGAAAAATATGAAACAAAACTCGAAAATTTTTCAGATCAAGAAACAGCAGTATCTGAATTATATGAAAAAAAACCTGTTGTAGTTGCTAAAAAAACTACTACTAAATATAGTTCTAGTGGTCAAAAAGTTTCAACTTCATTTAATATATCTAGTTCTAGACCATCATTAGGACTTTCATTAATAAGACCTGTATCTGGTTCTATATCTTCAAGATTTGGCTCTATGAGTCGTGTTAGATCTGGAGTTCATACCGGTCTTGATATAGCAGCTTCTAGTGGTACAACTATTAAAGCTGCTGCAAGTGGTACCGTAGTATTTTCAGGTTATAAAGGCTCATTTGGAAATATGATAGCTATAGACCACGGAAATGGAGTTTTAACATATTATGGTCACTGTAGCAAATTATATGTATCATCTGGAACTAAAGTTTCTCAAGGTACAGCAATAGCAGCAGTTGGTTCAACAGGTAATTCAACTGGTCCACATTTACATTTCGAAGTTAGAGTAAATGGTGTGGCATATAACCCACAAAACTATGTATATTAAAATAAGAACCGAATTTTTATAATTTCGGTTCTCTTTTTATTAAATATGAAAATAAGATTCTATAATGCTGATTTTATTTCATCTTTATCTGTAACACCAACAAAGGTTTTTGTAGGGTTACCATCTTTAAAAATCATAATTGTTGGAATGCTCATAACATTATATTTTATTGCTAATTCTTGATTGTCATCTACGTTTACTTTTCCAACTTTCAAGTTTTCTATATTTTCTTCTGCAATTTGATCAATTATTGGTGACATCATCTTACATGGTCCACACCAATCTGCATAAAAATCTACTATTACACTTCCTGTTGATTTTAATACCTCATTTTCGAAATTATCTTCATTAAATACATTTACCATTTTTTCCTCCTTTATAACATAACTATTAGAGCGAAGCTCTTTTTATTATTCATAAACTTTAATTCTCAATTTTTAAACATTATCATTCCTTATATAGTTAACTACTGAAAGTCCTGCTTGAGCTCCTTCATATACAGCTTTGCAAATTTGAAGCAATCCTCCTGTTATATTCCCACAGGCATATACTCCTTTAACATTTGTTTCCATTTTGTCATTTACTTTAATGTTTTCTCCATTCTGTATTATTCCTAAAGTTTTTGCAAAATCACTTGCTCCTGCTTCTCCAAGAGCAATAAAAACGCCGTCTATTTCTAACTTACTACCATCTTCAAATTCTATATCATTTACTTTTTCTTTCCCATTTATTGCACTTATTTTATTTGTATTTACTTCAAATTCACATTCAGGCTTTTCTAATCCATTTGTAAGGATTGTAACTTTATTAACAACATGTGATAATTCTGTCGCTTCGTTTACTGCAAATTTTCCATTTCCTATAACTGCAACATTCTTGTTTCGATAAAAAAACGCATCACAAATCGCACAATAACTTATCCCTCTTCCTTCAAACTCTGCTATTCCTTTAATACTAGGTTTTACTTTCCTATTTCCTGTTGCAATTATTACAGATCTTGTTTCAAAGTTTTCTGCTTCAGTTTTAACATTATATGTTTTTCCTAAATTTTCTATTCCTATGACCTCTAGTTGTTTAACATCTACTCCTAATTTTTTTGCTTGGCTAATGCCATTTTCGTACAAGTTATCCCCACTTATTCCTTCTGCAAAACCATAATAATTATCTATTTTTGAAGATTTTTCTAAATTAGATTCTCCAAAATATAGCACAAGTACATTTAAATTAGCACGCTTAGCATATAAACTTGCAGAAATTCCTGCAGGACCTGCTCCAATTATCGCTACATCATACATATATTTCACCTTCTATAGAATTTCTTTAATTTTTGTTTCTATCTTTTCAGGACTAATTGTAGATTCAAATCTTTCTACTACATTTCCTTCTCTATCTACTAAAAATTTTGTAAAATTCCATTTTATATCACTTGATGTTTTATAATCTGGATCCATTTTCTTAACAATAGGAATCAAAACTTTTCCCTTTAAATCAAATCCTTCAAATCCTTTTTGAGATTTTAGATATTTCCATAGTGGATCTTGGCTCTCACCATTTACATCAACTTTTTTAAATTGTTCAAATTGTGTATTATATTTAAAAGTGCAAAATTCATGGATTTCTTCATCACTTCCTGGCGCTTGATTTCCAAATTGATTACATGGAAAATCTAAAACTTCAAGTCCTTGTTCATTATATGCTTCATATAATTTTTCTAAACCTTCATATTGTGGAGTAAATCCGCAACCTGTTGCAGTATTTACAATTAATAGTACTTTTCCTTTGTAGTTAGACATAGGAACATCATTTCCTTTTCTGTCTTTTACTGTGTAATCATAAATTGACATATAAATTTCCTCCTTTTCAAATCAATAACTAAACCTTAAGAAAACTTAATTATGCACAATTTAGTTTAGCTCTAATTAATTATTTTTTACAATTTTATAAAATTCTTTCTACCTTGTCAATTCTATTCACATATAATTCACAAAATCTATCTAAAGTTCTAAAATTTTCTTAGCTCTTTCAACATCTTCATCTGTTGCAGTCCTTACATTTTCTAACTCATATTTTACATGATATTCATCCCATTTATATTTCCCCATATTGTGATATGGCAGTATTTCTACTCTATCTACTGTTTTTAAACTATTAATAAAGTCTTTTAGTTTTAATAAGTCTTGCTCATCATCAGTAATCCCTGGAACAAGTACCTGTCTTATCCACATATGCTTATTATTATCACTTAAATATCTTGCAAATTCAAGCTCTCTTTTATTTGTCATTCCTACTAATTCTTTACATTTTTCAGGGTCTATATGCTTAATATCTAATAAAAATAAATCAGTTAAATTTATAAGTTCTTTTATTTTGTCATTTATTACAACCATTCCTGATGTATCTATACAAGTATGAATACTTTCTTTTTTTAAGCGTTTAAAAAGTTCCATTAAAAACTCATATTGTAAAAGTGGTTCTCCTCCTGTAACTGTTACTCCGCCATTATTTATATAATTCTTGTATCTTAATATATTTTCATATATTTCATCTAATGACTTAAATTCTCCTCCATGTATGTCCCATGTATCTCTATTATGACAATACTTGCATTTTAAGCTACATCCTTGTAAAAATAATACATATCTAATCCCTGGTCCATCAACTGTACCAAAAGATTCTATAGAGTGCACTTTTGCATAGTATTCTATATTTTCTTGTTCCATAATATCATTTCCTTTAATTGAGTTCTTTTAAAAATAATTAAATATATAAGTATTTAAAGAAGTAATCTTATTAACTTCATAACTTAGAAATTCTTAATAATTTTGCAAGGGAATCTAAAACAATTTTTTTAGGGTGCTTGCAAAATTAATTAGAATTTTTTGTTTTAAAAGAATGTTAACTAAGATTACTCGAAAAATACTTATATATTTAATTGGTTTATTATATTTTTTCATGAATCGTTCTATTTATTACATCTAATTGTTGTTCTCTTGTTAAACTTGTAAATTTAACAGCATATCCAGAAACACGAATTGTAAGTTGAGGATATTTTTCAGGATGTTCCATTGCATCTTCTAACAAACTTCTATCAAATACATTTACATTTATATGATGCCCTGTTTGTTTAAAATATCCATCTAACATATTTACTAAATTGTTTACTCTTGTTTTTTGAGTTTTTCCAAGAGTATTTGGTGTTATTGCAAATGTAAATGAAATACCATCTTCTGCACTTTCAAATGGAAGCTTTGCAATAGTATTCATTACAGCTAGTGCTCCATGTGTGTCTCTTCCATGAAGTGGATTTGCTCCAGGTCCAAATGGTGCTCCAGCTTTTCTTCCATCTGGAGTATTTCCAGTTGCTTTACCATAAACAACATTTGATGTGATAGTCAAAATTGATAGAGTGTGTTTTGCATTTTTGTATGTTGGATGTTTTCTTAAACATTCAATAAACTTTTCTATTATATGAACTGCTATATTGTCAACTCTGTCATCATCATTTCCATATTTAGGATATCTTCCCTCTACTTCAAAATCAACAGCTACACCTTTTTCGTTTCTAATAGTTTTAACTTTTGCATATTTTATTGCTGAAAGTGAATCTGCTGCAACAGAAAGTCCTGCTACTCCACATGCCATAGTTTGTAAAATGTCTCTATCATGTAAAGCCATTTCTAATGCTTCATAGCAATATTTATCATGCATATAATGTATTGCATTTAAAGCTTTAATATATATTTTTGCAACATAATCCATCATTTGCTCATATTTTGTCATTACTTCTTCATAGTCTAAATATTCTGATGTAATAGGTTCAAATAGAGGTGTAACTTGTTGACCTGTAACTTCATCTATTCCACCATTTATTGCATAAAGTAAAGTTTTTGCAAGATTTGCCCTTGCTCCAAAGAATTGCATTTGTTTTCCAATTCTCATAGGAGAAACACAACAAGCTATTCCATAGTCATCTCCTAAAGTTACTCTCATTAAATCATCATTTTCATATTGTATAGCAGATGTTTTTATAGAAAGTCCTGTTGCAAATCTTTTAAATGCTTCTGGAAGGTCTACAGACCAAAGAACTGTTAAGTTTGGTTCTGGTGCAGGTCCAAGATTTGTTAATGTGTGTAACATTCTAAATGAATTTTTTGTAACTAATGTCCTTCCATCAATTCCCATTCCACCAATACTTTCTGTAACCCATACTGGGTCTCCACTAAATAGCTCATTATATTCTGGCGTACGAAGGAATCTAACAAGTCTTAATTTCATTACAAAATGATCCATTAATTCTTGTGCTTTTGCTTCTGTGAGTTCTTTATTTTTCAAATCTCTTTGAATATATATATCTAAGAATGTTGAAGTTCTACCTAAACTCATAGCAGCACCATTTTGGTCTTTTATTGCTCCTAAATATCCGAAATATAGCCATTGAATTGCTTCTTTTGCATTTTTAGCTGGTTTTGAAATATCAAATCCATATTTCTTAGCCATTCCCTTTAATGCTTTTAAAGCTTTTATTTGTTCTGCAATTTGTTCTCTTTTTTCGATTATATCCTCAGTGAATTCATCTACATCTATTTCTTCTAATTCATGAATTTTATTATCTATAAGAGCATCTATTCCATATAAAGCAACACGTCTATAATCTCCTATTATTCTTCCTCTTCCATATCCATCAGGAAGTCCTGTTAAAAGTTTATTTGTTCTTGCTACTCTAATATCTGGTGTATATACATCAAAAACTCCGTCATTATGTGTTTTTCTTATTGTATGGAAAATGTTGTCTATTTCCGGATCAACATGTCTTCCATATGCTTCACATGATTTTTCTACAATTCTTATTCCACCATTTGGCATTATTGCCCTTTTTAAAGGGCTATCAGTTTGAAGTCCTACAATTTCTTCTAAATCTTTATCTATATATCCTGGAGCATATCCATCAACTGTTGATGGCGTTTTTGTGTCAATGTCTAATACTCCACCTTCAGATTCTTTTTCTTTTTTATAAAGTTCTAAAACTTCATCCCATAATTTTTTTGTTTTTTCTGTTGGTTCTGCTAAAAAGCTTTCATCTCCTTCATATGGAGTATAATTCTTTTGTATAAAATCTCTAACATTTATCTCTGTTTTCCAATCTCCTTCTACAAATCCATTCCATTGCTTAAAATTCATTTTTTTCCTCCTTTTTAATCATAGATACCTTTCAATATCTTTTTTTATTTTTATTGTTTACAATTTTTATAAAAATATAATAAAATATATAGTTTTAAAATTTTCATTATAATACTCTTATAATGTTAATTTAATTTTAAATCCTCATAGATTATAGCATAAAAAAGCAAATAATCTGTTGCAAATGCAACTAATTATTTGCTTGATTTAGCTTTTTATTAATATACTTGAATTTATATAAATTATTACAATTTTATTACAAATTTAATCTTCTGAATCGCCACTCCAGTCTAGTTCTATAATATTATTACATTCTGGACAAGATATTTCTTTAATATCTTCATCAATATTAGTTTCTATTTTATAATTACAATATGGACAAACAATTTCAAATTCCATATCTTCTTCATAAATGTCCTTATATATTTCATTCACATTTTTGTCTAAACAATCCAATGCGTTTTCAATTTGCTCCATTCGTTTTTCTTGTAAAGCCTGTTTTTTCTTTATTTTACTTATCTTTTTTTCTTCATCTTCAATATATTTTTCTATCTCCTCAAAAATAGAATCAAACATACTCTCTGTTCTATTTAAAAGATACTTTAATTCTTCAGGATCTTTAATATTCTCTTTTAAATCCCTTATAAAACTTTTCATTTCTTTACCAATATTTTTTACCATGTCATTCTCCTTCTTTGTTCGCTCGCCAAATTTGCTTTAGCAAATTTATGTGAATTGCTTTTATAGTATAGGAAAAATTGATTTTTCCTATACTATGAAAAAGGAGTTTGTAATACTATAATTACAGAACTCCCCATATTCTATATTCTTTCCATATATTCACAAGTACGTGTATCTATTCTTAATACATCTCCGATATTTACAAACATTGGAACTTGTAATTCTAATCCTGTTTCTAATGTAGCAGGTTTTCCAGATGTTGTAGTTGTATTTCCTGCAAATCCTGGTTCTGTATATGTTACTTCTAGTTCAACAAATATAGGTGGTTCAACAGCAAATACATTTCCTTTATATGAAAGTATTTTTACTTGCATATTCTCTTTTAAATATTTTAAACAATCCCCTAATTGTTCTTTATTTAATGGCATTTGATCATATGTATCATTATCCATAAAATAATATAAATCTCCATCATTGTATAAATATTGCATTTCTTTTTTCTCTATTTCTGCTCCTGGATATTTATCTGATGGGTTAAATGTTTTTTCTAAAACTGCCCCTGTTATAACATTTTTTAATTTTGTTCTTACAAATGCTGAACCTTTTCCAGGTTTAACATGTTGAAATTCTACTACTCTAAATACATTTCCTTCCATTTCAAATGTTGTACCATTTCTAAAATCTCCTGCTGAATATACTGCTGCCATATTAATTCTCCTTTCAAATTTAAAACTTTTATTATTATACAACATCTAATGCCGTTATGTCAATACCTAAACTACTTTTTTATGATTCAAATACTTCAATTTTGTGGCCATTCCTCCTCTTATATGTCTCTCTGATTTATTCTCTTCTAATATTTTCCTTACCTCTTTTGCTAAAGCTGGGTTAATTTTTAACAGTCTTTCTGAAACGTCTTTGTGTACTGTGCTTTTGCTTATTCCAAAAGTTTTTGCTGTGCTTCTTACTGTTTCTTTTGTTTCAATTATATAATGTGCAAGTTTTGTTGCACGTTCTTCTATTGATATTCCTTTCATATACTACTGCCCCCATGAATACTTTTGTTTAAGTTTATTCATGTTGGGGCTCGTTTATGAATAAAAAACTACTCCTGTTTTTGGGAATAGTTTTTGAAATTATTTGTTTTTCATATATATTATAATTTTATAATATATATTTTTAAAAAAGTGGCATTTCAAATAGAAACACCACCTTCGCTATTTAATCGGTATCATTTTTCAACCTAGTTCAACTTTTTCAAGAAGTTGTAAATTCATTTTTAATAAATAACATTTATACATATAATATAATTTATAAATTCTGTAGTAAATTGTAATTTTATAGATATTCCTTATTTGTTATATTTAAAGTATCTATATGTGCTGACATTTCAAATTTCACATTTTAAATTTCCTATATCTGTATACCGAAAAAATAGCTTTGGCTGTTAGCTTTTTTCTCATTTACCTTGCAAAATAACTTAGCAAGCACCAATTTTTATATATCTACATCGAATTCCAAAGAATTTAATTTTGATATTTCAAAATCTGTTGTTTGTATTTTCTTTTCTATCTCATCATACTCTTTCTTTATTTGTTCTACATCATAGTTTAATGTTTTACATTCAAAATATGAATTATTTACTTCTGCTACTCTTTTTTTGCTATCTCTTTTTTCTAATAAAGATTCATAATAATTTTTCATTTTTCTTAATGTTGTATTTTCGACAATTGCTTCTTGTATTGTTCTCCCATCTGATAATTTGAATTGGTTATTTTTTTCATAAATTGCTTTTTTTATTTTGATTATTTTTTCTTGTGATTTTTTTAATTCTTCATATGTTTTTTCAAAATCCTTTTTATAATCTTCAGTTATGTTTATTTTTCCATCTAATTCTTGGATTGATGTATTATAGGCAAATGTTCTTAAACTCCATCCATAACTTGAAAATTGCTTTTCTTCTTCTGATACTATTGACATTAAACTTGCTAAATTTGTTTTCATATCATTCATCCCTTTCATTTTTTTATTTTATAATACAATTTTAATATATTTTTTTATAAATAGGTCACTTGGAAGGAGACATTTTTGTTAATTAAAAATATCAATTATTATTTTCCAATATCCATTTTTGTTGGCACCAATTCTTTTTATAGCATCTTTTTCTTTTAAATTTGATATAACTCTGTCTGTCGTACTCTTTGATAATCCTGTATTTTTGCATATTTCTTTTTTGGTAATATAACTATTTTCTTTTATTAAATTAAGTACTTTTATTTCATTTTCTCCAAATTTTATTACCCCATTTATTACTTCATTTATTACATCATTTTTATTTAATTTTTTGTTTTCAAACCCATTATGCATGAATATCGTTGTAATAAAAAACTCTCTATCTTCGTTTGTTTCAAATTCAGGTTCTTTTGAACCATTATTTTTTAAAGCTCTTTTAATCTTCGGAATGCCTGTGTTTCTACCTTCTGTTAATTTTAACTCTTTTAAAAATTCACCTATTCTACGATTTCGATACTTTCTTGCAATCATATTTTTATCTTCAATTGATTTTTCACTTATTGAACGATCCGGTCCTGGATAGCTTACAATATGTATTCTATCTTCCATAATTCTTACCTCTACAGGTTCTCTTATGTCATATCCTCTGTGATAAACTGCATTTACTAATGCTTCCTCTATCGCCTGATATGGATAATTAAAATATCTTACAGCTTCTGCTTGTCCTTCTATTTTTAGTATTCTTTCTTCTATAACTGTATTTCTTATATAAGTTAATGCACTTCTTGTCATGCTATCTATTGGTCCTTTAAAGATTGTTTCTGTCATTTTATCGCCTTCTGGGCCATTTCTCAAATCAACTACTTCTATTTGAGAATATGGAAAAAATTTTTGTGGCTCATCATTAAAAAACATCAATCCAACATTTAAAGGTTTCATATATTCTGTTGTTCCATCCACAATTCTCATACTTTTACACAAATCAATAAAATCCATTTTTTCAGACTCTTCTAATAAATCACTTTTTATTTCATACAAATAGTTTTGAATTAAAGGTAATTTTAAATCTCTAATTTCTGCTTCGTGGTTCATCATATCATCAAATGGTATTGTTCTTGCTAAATCATATAATTCTTTTTGTTGATTTTCATTTGCTTTTACTGTACTTGATGTTGTTCTAATATAATATGAATATCCTTTTGAAAAGTCTTTATCTAAAGTGGTTGGGCATTTATATGGTCTAGTTTGTCCACCATAGCACCATATTACAATTATATTTTTTCCTTTATATTGTGTTACATCTACGATTGGCGTGTATGATGGTCTTATCATTTTACATTTTGCAAGTATTTCTTTTTGTATTTTGTCAATACTTGCTGTTTCAATTCCTTTAATTGGATATTTAGGCCTCCCATTATCATCTTCAATTCCAACTAATATATATCCTCCACCCCAATTATTTATATCATTTGCAAATGCACATATTGAATGTAGTATAGGTTCTGGATTCCAGTTTTCTTTAAATTCTACTCTTTCACATTCTACAATATTTTCATTTAAGATATTTTCTATACTTGTAGGTAACTTCATACATTCACCTTCATTCATATCAAATTAGTATAGCATATTTACCATTTTTTACTTTTTCTACTACATTTAAAGCAATTAATTTTTTGAACAAATTGTTTATTGTTGTAATAGATAGATTTAAATATTTAGATAATTCTTCTTGTGTTATAGATATACTCTTTTGTTCATTTAAATTTTCGAATAAATATATAATTATTCTGCTTTCTTTTTTAGTAATTTTTGTTAGCATTTCCAAAAAAATTTTCTTCTCTATTAGTATTATTTCATTAACAAGATTATTTGAATTGTTTTTTATTTTTTTAAAAGTTGCATATGAATGATTATGGGCAATTTTATTTGTATTTCTTGGAATCCATTTTATCTTAAAACTACTACTGTATTTAGATAATTTAATGCATATTTTCCTATATATATTTTTTATTTCATCTTTTATTTCAAGATTATTTTGAAATATTTTTTTATCATTTTTTTCTATAAAAAATTCTCTTGCAACTTCACAATCTGTTCTTACTCTAAATTTTTGTATTTTTTCTTTGTTTATATAACAACTTAATATAAGATTTATTGCTTGATAGATTGCAAATATTTCGCATTCTATCGAATTATTCATTTGTATTCTACATTTTTTTGTTATAGTTTTAATTTTATTATTATCTTTTGTTACTATAATACCATATGTTCCTATCTTATTTTTTTCATCAAAACTTGCATCTGTATAAATAATAAAATTTTCTTCTTCATTCATATAACAGCACTTCCTTCTATGTCTTGATAATATACACTCTTTTCTTATTATCTCTTTAAAAAACTGCATTTTTATGATATAATTCTACTATATTATTTAATAAAAAGGTCACTTGAAAGGAGACATTTATGTTATTAGCTCAAAAGGTTGATATTCCACAAAAATTAAAAGATGAATTAATTAAAAATAATCTTCAAATTCCTGATAATAACTATCCCTATATCTTGTATGAAAACACTGAAAATGATACATATACTACTGTAAAAGAAGATTCAGAGATTTATGAGATAGATATTATAAAAAGAATAAAAAATACTCATTTAACAGATACATTTCAAGAGTTGTTATTTAAATTCATTGATAAATCTGGATTAAAAGATTCAGAAGTATATAAAAAAGCATATATTGATAGAAGATTATTTTCTAAAATAAGATCTGATAAAGATTATCATCCTTCTTTTGGCACTGTTACTTTATTTGCCTTAGCTTTAAAGCTTTCTACAGAAGAATATAAAAAATTATTAAATTCGGCTTCTTATTTCTTGCCGACCAATACTTACACAGGAATCACTTTAAAATATTGCTTTGATAATAAATTATATAATGTTTATGAAGTAAATAACTTGATTTATACTTTGACTAATAAGGAAATTAAGAATCTATAAAATGAATTAATAGATTTGAGTATTACTATGAATTTTAATAAATTAAGAACAAAAGGAGCGTGATTAAATTTTTATTGTCTTTAAATTATTTTACACGCTCCATCTTTGTTCGTTCGTGAAATTTTGCAAAAAATTTTTGTACTTCTGTTAACGAAGCTCACGCTCTTTTCAGCCATTATTTTTCAACAAAATATTTTTCATTTCGATTATATTGTAAAATGGAATGTGAACTCCTTTTTTAGCTAGTATTATAGTATTCATAGCTGTCTTTATAATTTCATTTTTTAGTGACTCAGCTATCTCAACATCTTTACTATCATTTTGGTATTTACTTTCTATATATACTTCTGTTGTAGGAAAAATATTTTGGATCAAAAATGCTTTTTCTTTTCCTAAAACTTTTCCAAAAACAAAGTTATAGACTTTTTTTCTATTTTTCTTTTTATTTTCATATATAGTTTTATACTTGTCCACTTTACTTGAAATTGGTACAAACCAAATAATTTTTTCATTTTCTGGATCATTAAAGCAAAAATAACAAGGTCTTTTATTTCCATTTTCTTTATTGTCCATTAATTTATAGCCCTTAAACACATCAAAAAATTCATCTTTTATAAAATAAAATTTTCCATTTTCTACTTTCATCATTACCTCTTTCCAACAAAAAATCTACCTTCGAAAAGGTAGATTTTTATTAACATTTGTCCACCTACGCATTTATTTGTCGCAAGTAGGGTTGCGAGTAACATTTGTACACCTATACACTTATACCCCGCAAATAGGGTTGCGGCTAACATTTGATTTGGACAAGATACTTTTTGTATCTCTATTATTATATTCATTATACACCTTTTTATTACCCAAAGTCAAGCTTTTTCAAATTTTCTTAACTTTATAGTTACAGTTTAGTAAAATAAAGTTGCTAAAAATATAAGTATTTTCAAAGATTTATAAAAATAATTTTTTACTGAACTGTAACCTTTTATATTTTGTATAATATAAATAGCCATCCCCTAATCTTTAATTATATGATTTAAACACAATTCAAATAAATATGTTAATATAATTATCTACATTTCTTAATGCAAATGTTATCTATTATTTTTTCATTTTTTATCTTATATTTATTCTACATTGTTTATTCTAAAAAAGGTCGTTTGGCAGGAGACATTTTTTACCATAATTTTATCTGAGCATCTGATTTTACAAATATATTTTCAAGTAAATAATTCTCAGTAAGCTCTGAATTTTTTATTACATTATCAGTTGTTAGATATGTTTTGTCTGTATACTTTCCTGTTTTTAATGACATTTGATAAATAACTTTAAACTGGTTAGTAATGGAGCTCTGACTAATATCTGATAAACATATTGTTTGTACATTGAATTTTTCTAGTATTAGCATTAACCCGTCAAGTAAATGTTTTGATGACATTTTTCCAAATGGATTATCAATAACTAGAAATTTTGATGTTTCTGTTTTTTCGTCTTCCCCAAATTTTTCTAACACTTTTCTTCTTGTATATTGCATCAATGCCAAAACCATAATCAAACATGAAATTAGTTTTTCTCCACCAGAATTGTCTACAATAACATCTTCCCATCTTCTTAAACCACTATTTTTGTCTGATATGTCAATCTTATATAGTTTTATACCTATTGTCTCAGAATTGATTACTTTATTTAACAATTGTCTGTCAGATAACCATTCTTTTATCCTTTTTTCTATTATTTGTCTAGTATTTTCTTGACCTTTACATTCCTCTCGTAAAATTTTAATGCATTCTTCTATATACTCGTTTATTCTTTCTTCTGCAAACTGATCAAGTTCTTTAGGTAATTCTATTTCTAAAAGAGCTGTTTTCCTTACCTTTCCTGGCATCTTTATATCTGAAGAATCTGATATTTTCTTCATTTCTAGATATATATTTTTCCCCTGAATATAAGCATGATATTTTATATTATTTTTGTCATTTTCAATATTATCAATGGAGTTCTTTAAAAGTTGTAGTACTTTATCCAAAGTACTTAAACAATCTGTAACTTTTTCATATACATAATAATAATCTGCAAATTCTTTTTGATATGGATTCATATTATTAAGGAAATTTTGTATAAACCTATTTTCTGTTTGATTTTTATTTTGTATTTCTCTGTATAAATCATCTACTTTTCGCTTTTTATCATTATTTTGTTCTTTTATTTGATTTAATTTTGTTTTAAGTTCTTTTATATCAATTCTTTTATAGTCAAATTCAGTTATATCTATTTCTTCATTTACTGGTTCTTCTTCTAACAAAGCTGAAATAGTCATTCTTTTTCTTTCTAGTTCTTTAGTTTCTCCATCTATTTTTGTTATTTCTCCTGCTATTTTTGTAACATCTTCCTTTAGACTAGCTCTTCTTGATTCATAATTTCTTTTTATCAAATAATTATGTATTGGTTCTTGTTTTCCTAATTTTTCTAATTCAGATTTAACATTTTTAAAATTAGTTTCTTCAACTACTTTCTGTTTAGAAATCTCATTATATTTTTGATTTTCTATTTTTCGTTCTTCCGTTATATCTTCTAATCTTTTTCTTGCAATGTCTTCATCTTCTAATGTAAATTTAATATTTTCGTATTTTCCTTTTAGTTTACTATAATGCGTCTCTAGTTTTTTATTCTTTTCTGCCATAAGTTTATTTGCTTTTTCAATTTTCTCTTCTATATCCTTACTGTTTCTTAAAAATTTACTGTTCATTTCTTCATATATCTTTTTTAATTCTTCTAAAGATTTTCCTATTAGCTGACCTTCTTGCCTATTTGGTATTTTTTCATTTTCACTTTGTAAATTTTCAAATGTTATAATTTTAGAATTATAGCTTTTATTAAGTTCGTCAAATTCATTTCTTATATCATCTAATATTTTTTCAAATTCATCAGACTTATTATTTGTATCAACTATTGTTTTTTCAAGTTCTTCTTTTTCTGTTAAAAATCTCATATAACTTTTATCATCTTTTAAAAATTGTTCAAACTCTATTTTTTTATTACTATTATCAGTTATAATTTTTTCTGCTTCTTGTATTCTAATTTTGTTTGTATCTTGTATTTTTTGTAATTCTTCTATTTCTGCTTTTAATTTTTCCTTCTCTTCTTTTATATTATCAATTTTTTCATTTAAATCTTTTAAGTTATTAGCCAATTGCATTTCACTTTGAGCATCATATCTATACTCTTTTAGAAAAACTATACTGTTTTCTATCTTTATCATTTTTTGATTGTCTTGCTTTATTTTTTCATTTAATTCTTCTATCTCTTGTTCTAATTCTTTCTCAAGTTGTTCTTTTAAATTATCATCTAAAGCTTTTATATTGTATAAGCAACCTAATTTTATGTTATCTAAAACTTCTATTATTTTATTTTTAGGGCTATAGTCTTTATCAATTTCACTTAAAAGAACTATTGGCACAAGTCTATTTATTTCTTCATTTACAACAAGTTCTTCAATTCTTGCATAATCATTTTCTTTCATGATAATATAGCAAAATGGAAGTAATGGATTTATTTTAAGTAATCTTTCTTTATATTCCTGTGCTTGTCCTTTTAAATATTCTTCTCCTGTTTCATAATCAATTTTATTTTTTTCTAATATTTTTGCAATTTTTAAATCAGTATGCATACTTCCATTTTTCAAATTAAAGAGCAAATCTTTATCTCTATTTATAAGTTCCTCATTATCTTTATTTCTTTTTTGAACAAATTCCCTTTGCCTTTCAACTTCAATTAAATTTGTATCTATATCAAATAACTTTTGCCTATCTATCGCAAAAAAATCTAATATGTCTTTTAACTCTTTAGTTTTTTCATTATATATTTCAATTTCTTGCTCTTTCTTTGAAATTTCCTTTAAGCATTTTTCTATTTCAGTGTCTATTTTTTTTATTTGATTTTCATCATTTACTTTTTTGTAGATATTGCTATCAATTTCATTTTTGCACTTTTCTATGATTTCTCTTTGTTCTTCTTCATTTTTTGCAAAATTGTCTATTACTTCTTTTACATCTTTCTCTACTAATTCATGTAAAATATTCCTTGTAAGCTTTATGTCTAATTTTTTGTATGTCTCATTTTCTTTTTGTTCAAAATTATTAATTTCTGTTTCCACCGCACCTTTATCTTTTGTTAATTTCATTATTGTTTCATAATTTTTATTCTTCTCTTCTTTGATTTCATTTTCTTTTTTCTCTAATTCTTGTATTTTATATTGTATATTTTTTAATTGTTCTTCCATTTCTTTAATATTTTTTTTATATGCTACCTTAAGAGAATATTCAATATTTTGGATTTCACTATTATTTAGTTTATTTTCTATTTTTTGTTTTGATATAAATGCTGATTCCTTTTCAGCTTTTGCATCTATATAATCTTTATATATTTCTGCTGCTTGTAATATTTTACATTTCTCTTCTGCAATTTTTAAATTATTTTCTAATTCTTTTACTATGCTTGAAGCTCTTTCCTCTTCTTCAATCTTTTGATTTAGTCTTTCCTCTATAATGTAATATTTTTCAGAAGTCTCCTCGTAATCTATTGTTTTAAGCTCATCTCGTTTTTCTTCAATTTTATTTTCATATTGTATATGTTTTTCTTCTAATTCTTTTATACAAGCTCTTAATTTTAAAAAAATATTTTTCAGTTCTTTTTCAATTTGCTGTTCCTTGTCCATATTTTGGATAAGTTCTGTTAATTCTTCTATGTACTCGTTAACTTCTTCTTTAAATTTTTCTATTTCTTCTTTTTGTTTTATTTCTTCTTCATGGTCCATTACATCTTGCATTAAATTTAAAAACATTTCTCTAAGTTCGTCTCCATTTTCAAGTCTTTCAGAGATAGTTTTTAAAACCCAACTATTAATTACATCATCAGAACTTTCACATTTTTCAAATAAATCATCAATTCCGCCTTCTTTTTCATTTATTTTTGCAAGTATTTTCCATTCATCTTTAAATATACCATTTTGTTCTAAAATTTGTGCATATCTTTTCTGTTCATCAATTGTAAAAGTTTCTATCTTAGAAGAACTTCCTTCTTGTTCTCTTAATTTTTTTAAGCAATAATCATAAGATTTATATTTTGTTGTTCCATTTTCTTTTGTAATAAAATCTATATTTTTAATATCAAAAGGATTGGAACTTTTATATTCATTTACAAATGTAAAATATTTTACCCTATAATTGTTTTCTTCTGTTGCAGTCTTATTCATAACTATACCTGTTAAGAAATATGTATTTTGCAATGTGTTATCCAAAAGCCACTCTATCATAACAAAAGTTGGTTCTTTTGTTGTTAAATATGTTTCAACTTTTCTTTTATGTATTTTAACATTTGGCACTATTGGTTGCATTATCATTTGAGTTAATACGCTTTTTCCACCACCATTTGCTAAATTTAATAATACATTTTCTCCATTATAGCAATTTATTAACTGATCTACTATGTATTTGCCTCCATATGGAACATTTGCAATTCTCACTCTATTGATTTTTGGCATTATCTTCACCCACCTTAAATATGTCATTTATTTCATATATTCTATCTTCATTTAAATAATAATATTGCATTAAATCATCTAGTTTTTTTGTTGGTCTTATTTCTGTATCATCATCTGTTATTATAACTAACTTTTCGTCTCTTAATAATTTACATGCTGTAATAACGGTTCCTGTCCTTGTTTTAAGTTTGTTTTCTTCTATTAAAGCCTTTGCTTTCCAATAATTTGAAACCTGAATAAAGTTTATAGAATATCTTTCTTCTATTTTTTCTTGCTCTTCTTCTGTCATCCCTTTCAAAGTTTCATCTAATTTACTTACTATATCTTTTATTTGTAAAAAATCTGCTTGTTTTGGATTTTTATTTTTGCCTCCATAAAACATATATAGTATTGTCATAATTATATAAATTTCCAAAAATGCATCTATTAATTTTGCATCTTTTTTTATACTTTCTCTTATATCTTTTACAGAAAATCCAAGTAAATTATTATCAATATTTGGTACTAAATACACACTATGTGGAGCTGATATTATTTTAAAATTCAAATTTGATGCAATTATGTCTAAAGTATCTCTTACTTCTAAATCTTTAAAATCAAAATACAATTCTTTATCTTCTGTATCATTAATTTGTCCTTTTTCCAAAAGCTTTTTATATATTTTTAAAGCCTTTTCCATCTTCTATTTAATCTCCTTCCTTTATTACTTTGAATTTTAGATTTGTCATTTTTATATCCTTTTCTTCATCATTTATAAACTTTTTCATTTCAAATATATCATCTAGTTTTTCTATATATATACTTCTAACATTATAGAAATCAGGATTATCATTTGATATATTTTTTAAACAATATGCTAAATCAAATTCTCCATTACTTTCAATTGATGTATCTGCCTCTTCTTTTTTCCACTCATCTATATTAATTTCTTTTAAATCATATAATTTTAACATTTGCATAAAAATTAATTTTTCATCTAACATATTGTTTCTTAATTCATTATCTGTTATAGAATTAAAAAACTGCTTAAAATCAAATTCTTGATGATGCTCAGAAAATTCAAATAATCTTCTAATAATTTCGATATGTGTCTTGTTTCTTCTTTCAATTCTCTCTTTTATATTTTGCTCTGCTTGAATTATATCTTCTTCAACACTATATTCTTCTTCCCCTTCATTATTTATTTTTGTTTGAACATCATAAATTGTATTTATATTTAAATATTTTTTCATTCTTGGCATAAATAATGGTCTTAAAAGCTTTGCATATGTTTCTAAAGCATTTTTTATTTCCAATTTTTCAAAATTATCTAGAATTTCTTCTTTAAAATTGTATGTTTTAACTATACTATATTCCATAGATTCTTCTAATGTTTCCATATATATTTTTTTTACCTTCTTACATGATGTCAACAACTCTATCTGCATATCTAGTGCTATTTTTACATTTTTTGATATAGTATATATATCTTTTTTGGCATTTTTACTTTTTTCATCTAGATTCCCTATCATTTGCTCTTCTTCTTTTATTCTATTTAAACTTTCATTTATTAAAAAGTCAATTTGTTCCATTTCTTTGTATTCATCTTCTAGCAAGTTGTACATATCATTTACCAACTCATCATACATTTCTCCTGATATTAAGTTAATATTATTTCTTAAATTATCTGTAAACTGACGTAATTTTATTTGTTTTTCCCTTAATTTCATAATTAAATCTCTACTTGTAGAAATAGATTTTTTATAATTTTTCTTCTGAATTAACATTTTTAATTTTATTTCTTCTAACTGAAATCCTAATTCGTCATCTACTTCTTTTGTTCTAAATAAAAAATCATAACCTTGTTTTGTCAGTTCATATATTACCTTATTTTCATTATTTAATTTATCTGAAATTAGTCTAATTGGCACTTTTTTATTGCTCTTTGTACTATAATCTTCTATTGTATAATACCTATTTTGTCCTTTATTTTGCAAAATGTCTTTTACAATATATCTTGAAAGTTCCTTTGTGTCAATTGATTTTTTAGTATATTGTTCTACTATCATTTTTATAAATCCTGTTATGTTTTCTATTGTACATTCCTCTTCCTCTGTTAATGTAGTTTCCATAATATATACTAGCGTAGACAAAATCAAATTTTCCATTTGATTTTCTTCAAATAAACTTTCTATTTTTTCAGATTTATTTTTTCTATTTGTTATTGAATCAACTATTGCAATAAATTCCATTCTTTTTGAGAATCCTTCAAGTATTTCTAACATTTTGCACCTCCCCATTTAAAACAATTCTTTCTCAAATTCTTCATAATTTATAATTTCTTGCGGAATGTATTTGTTTGAATTTAATAAACACTCTATTTTATCTTGAATACTTATATCATTAAAACTTCTTAAAAATTGGCTAATATTAATATTTTTGTTTTGTTCTTTGCGTATATCATGTAAATTTTTTTCATCAGATAGTTGTAGCATTTTTTCATATATTTTATTAAATAATTTTATTTCTATATTAGGATTCTCTTTTCTAACTCTTTCAAACATATCTATACCTGAAAAATCTAAATCTCCCCAATAAAGAAATTTTGCTTGTCTTCCTAGCATTTCCTTTGCATATATTTCTAAGGATTTTGGTTTAGTAATTTTATTGCCCTCTCCATAAATTAGTCCATCTATATTTTCTCCAAATATTTTTAATTGTTTTAACTTTCTATCTATTGCAATTTTTCTTAGTGTATACCATGTATCTTTATTTTCTATAACTAATATCGTCATGTCATCATTGTATTCTAAAATATAATCAAAAAAAGGTTCTGGTGTTAAATAATAATTTAATTTTTCCCTTAAATTATTAAAATTTATTATTGATTTTCCTATATCACAATCTATCATTTTTTCGTAACCCCATATTTGATAAGCTCTTTCATTTTTGGATATTTTCGTATTTAACTCTTCTTTTTTATTTTTTAGAAAACAATCTAGTTGTTTTAACTCTGTTCTATGAATTTTATATATTTTTTTATTATTTAAATACTTTTCAATTTTCAATTCTGGAGATAAGTGCTTAATTTCATTTTCTATTTCATTATCTTCTACTTTATCTTTTATTATTCTATATTTAAGATAAAGTGCTGGCATTTTTCCATTTGTGTTATTTTTCGTCTTTATTGGCTTAATTATATTTATATCTGTTAATTCTTTTATAGTTTTTACAAATTGCTCATAATCATTTATCTTTATTATTTCCTCTATTTCATTTAATGATATATATGTTTTATTTAATCCCTTAATTTCTTTTATATATTTTTCCATTTTATTCCTCTTTTTAGATATTATGTAAATAATTATATAATAAAAACTTGTGTTTGTCAATTATTATTACAGAAGCTTGATTTACTAGAAATACAAAAAAAGGTGATTTACGTTACCACCTTTCATATACTATAGTTCCCTAAATATTTTTCAGTAATTTTGCATAATAAAGTTGACATCACCTTAAAATAAAAATACTTTACTATTTCTAATTTTACTATCTATATTTACTTTTATTTTATTAAAAATTCCTTTACACGCAAAGGTACATACTCTTCATTCTCATTTTTTATTATTTTATTTGATAAAAAAGCAGAAAAATTTAAAGGAAAAGAATCTGATTCAACTTTTGTCTGATATCTAAAAGGACTTTTTCTAATACAATTTCTTATAGTATCTTTTAAATCATTAGGTACTTGTATCATAAAATCTTCAAATTGAGAAATATCAAAATCAAAAGAAGCAAATAATTCTTCATCTTTGTTTATTACTGCAGTAAAAGTAAATAGATTATCTTCTAGTCTTGCAATATCTATAATATAGCAATTAGTAAAAAATTGTATTGTATCTTCTTTTATTCCATTTCTTAAACACCATATTCCAAAATCTGGCTTAAACTTAAATATATGTGGATGTGTGAATGCCATTGGACTCAAAAGCTCATATGTATTACTCCAATCTAATTCTGTCGCATTAGCGAACTGAAATGATAATATTGGTTCTGCTTTATTAACTTCGAAAATATTAAATTCTTTACCATTACACAACACATACCTATTCACCTGTACTTCCCTGTTTATTGCATAACTATATGCTTGAGCAATAATTTTTTCACTTTTTATATTTTCTGATGGTGATTTTGCTTCAATTATAAACGCGTTTTTCCCATTAACTTTGATAAGATAATCCGGTATTATTTTATTTTTGATACTTTTAGTTCCAAATTGAGTAAATGGATGTTCTAATTTTGGCTCTCTAACAATAAGATTATCTTTGTCAAAAGTTGAATATCCCAGCAAATTCAATAATGGTGCAATAATATCTTCTCTTACATCTTGTTCATTATAATTTTTAGGTAAATTATTAAAATCTATTTTATCGAATATTCCCATTTTTTTATCACCTTCATATTATTTTTCAAAATTATTCTATCACATATCATAATAAAAACAATTTTATTTACATAAATTAATACAAATCACTTAAACTTTTATTTTTAAATATCTTTTTACTTCATCTAGAATCATTTCTTCACTATTATTTGCAATTTTTAAAGTAATCATTGGCTTAACACCTGGAGAAAATCTAATTCTGTTTCCATATTCTTTAATCAAAGGCTGTACACATGAATCATCAAATAAGCTATTATCATAAGTAAATACAACTGCTTCTTTTTTGCTTGAAATCTTTGATATACCTTTAGCTTTAGCTAATTGCTTAATTCTTGAAATTTCAAGAAGTTTTTCAACCTCTTTAGGAATATCTCCGAACCTATCTATTAATTCATCAATAACATCTTGAATATCTTTTTCATCTTTACAAAGTGCAATATCTTGGTATATTTCTATCTTTTGATTTGAATCTGAAATATAGCTTTCTGGAATAAAGCTTGTAACATTTAGATCAATTTGAACATCAAACTCTGGTTTTACTTCAATTCCTTGTTCTTCTTTTACAACCTCATCTAAAAGCCTACAATATGTATCATATCCAACTTCTTCTAAATGTCCATGTTGTATTTCTCCAATTAAACTTCCAGCTCCTCTTATTTCCAAGTCTCTCATTGCAATTTTAAATCCAGAGCCAAATTCAGTAAATTCTTTAATTGCTTTTAATCTTTTATCCGCTTCTTCTGCTAAAACTTTATCCTTTTTATATGTTATATATGCATATCCTTGTCTATC